>JAABUQ010001527.1_pt1 | contig 49386 bp, 32 predicted proteins | sample 5560001 | NCBI WGS metagenome assembly JAABUQ01 (sample SAMN10711888, study PRJNA513371) | rock metagenome | isolation source: Antarctica rocks | place: Antarctica: Victoria Land, Finger Mt nord | collected 2015-12-18
GCCCCACCATCCAACCGGATTGCTGATGGGGCTCGTTCCTCGACCCACCCCACGCGGAGACGCACCCCCGCCGTTCTCATCGATAGGAAATTATGCCGACCTCGGCCTCCGGGTCGGCTTGCCGGGGGCTTCGGGCTTCTTGACGGGTGCGGTCGGGGCCGGGAGGGCGGGCTTGCGGGGGATCTCCTTGGCGGCCCGGGGCTGGGGGGGCTTGGGCTTGGTGGCGGCGGCGGTGGGCTTGGGCTTGGCCGGGAAGAGGTGGCCCATCACGTCGTCGAGGGTGTCGATCGAGTGGAAGGTGACGTCGGCCTTGACCTCGGCGGGCAGGTCGATCAGGTCCTTCTCGTTGTGGCGGGGGATCAGGACGGTGGTGATCCCGGCCCTCCGGGCGGCGAGGACCTTCTCGCGGACGCCGCCGACGGGCAGGACCCGGCCGGTCAGGGTGACCTCGCCGGTCATGGCCAGCTCCTGGTGGATCGCCCGGTTGCGGAACAGGCTCATCAGGGCGGCGGAGATCGCCACGCCGGCCGAGGGGCCGTCCTTGGGCACGGCGCCGGCGGGGACGTGGATGTGGAGGTCGGTCTTGGTGATCCGGGCGGTGTCGATCCCCATCGCCTGGGCGTGGCTCCGGAGGAAGCTCAGGGCCGCCTGGGCGCTCTCGCGCATCGACTCGCCGAGCAGGCCGGTGAGGGTCAAGGTCCCCTTGCCCGGCATCCCCGAGGCCTCGATGAAGAGGATCTCGCCGCCGGTCGGGGTCCAGGCCAGGCCGGTGGCCACGCCGGGGGTGCCGGTCCGGTCGGCGACCTCGCGGAAGAACCGGGTGGGGCCGAGCATCTCGGGCAGGGCGGACGGCTCGATCGTCCGGGACGCCTTGTCCCCCTCGGCGTGCTTGCGGGCGACCTTGCGGCAGACGGTGGCGATCTCGCGCTCGAGGTTGCGGAGGCCGGCCTCTCGGGTGTAGTCGGCGATGATCCGGCGGACCGCCTCGTCCTCGAAGGTGACGAGCTTGGGCGAGAGGCCGTGGGCGTCGAGCTGCTTGGGGACGATGTACTTCTTGGCGATCAGGACCTTTTCTTCCTCGCTGTAGCCCGGCAGCTCGATCACCTCCATCCGGTCGAGCAAGGGGGCGGGGATCGTCTCCAGCATGTTCGCGGTGGCGATGAACATCACCTTGGAAAGGTCGAAGTCGACGTCGAGGTAGTGGTCGCGGAAGGTGGCGTTCTGCTCGGGGTCGAGGACTTCGAGGAGCGCGGCGGAGGGGTCGCCCCGGAAGTCGGCGCCGAGCTTGTCGACCTCGTCGAGCATGAAGACCGGGTTGTTGGTGCCCGACTTGCGGATGCCCTGGATCACCCGGCCCGGCATGGCGGCGACGTAGGTCCGGCGATGGCCGCGGATCTCGGCCTCGTCGTGGACCCCGCCGAGGCTGATCCGGACGAACTCGCGGCCGAGGGCCTTGGCGATGCTCTTGCCCAGGCTGGTCTTGCCCGTGCCCGGCGGGCCGGCGAAGCAGAGGATCGGCCCCTTCATTTCCTTCTTGAGCTTGCGGACGGCCAGGTATTCGAGGATGCGTTCCTTGATCTTCTCGAGGTCGTAGTGGTCGTGGTCGAGGATCTTCCGGGCCCTGCGGAGGTCGAGCCGGTCGCGGCTGGACTTCTCCCAGGGGAGGACGGCGAGCCAGTCGAGGTAGGTCCGGACGATCGAGTACTCGGCCGAGCTGGGGTGCATCCCGCTCAGGCGATCCATCTCGCGCTCGGCCTCGGCCAGGACGTCGGCGGGGGGCTTGGCCTTCTCCAGCTTCTCCCAGAGCTCGTCGAGCTCGGGGTTGTCGGACTCGGACTCGCCGAGCTCGTCCTGGATCGCCTTGATCTGCTGACGGAGGAAGTGGTCGCGCTGGGCCTTGGTGATCTCCGAGCCGACCTGCGCCTGGATCTTGCTCGACAGTTCGAGCACGGTGAGCTGGCGATTGAGGAACCCCCCGAGCTTCTCCAGGCGGGTCCGGACGTTGGTCTCGGCCAGGAGCTGCTGCTTCTCCTCGATCGTGAACGGCAGGCTGGAGCCGAGCAGGTCGGCCAGGCGGCCCGGCTCGCGCGTGTTCATCGCGGCGACCTGGAGCTCCTCGGGCACCTGCTGGCTCTGGTCGATCATCCGCTGGAAGAGCTGGTTGACGTTGTGGACCAGGGCGTCGAGCTCGACCCCTTCCTCGATCACGTCGTCGAGCGGCTCGACCCGGCCGATGAGGAAGGGCTCGTCCTGGACGATCTCGATCAACCGGGCGCGGATCATCCCCTGGCAGACCACCCGGGTCGAGCCGTCGGGGAACTTGAGCATCTTGAGGACGTTGCCGATGCAGAGGGTCGGGTACAGGTCGCCGATGGTGGGGTCGTCGGTCTCGGGGTGGCGTTGGGCGATCATGCCGAGGGTCTTCTCCTCGGCCATGATGTCGTCGATCAGCTTGATCCCGGCCGGTCGGTTGACCACCAGGGGGACCACCGTCTGGGGGAAGACCACGTCGGAGCGCAAGGGCAACAAGGCCACCCGGTCGGGCAGCTCGCCCGGCCCCGCCTGGTCGGCCAGGATCATGAGCCGGCCGGTGGCCGCCTCGGCGTCGACGCTGGCCTGGGCGTCGGACACCTCGGCGGCGGTTTCGACCGGCTCGGGGCGACGGCGGCGGGACGCGGGTTTTTTACTCATACCGTTATTTTACAAGGCGTTATGACGGATCGGAGCCGAAACAATAGCCCCCGGCCGGCTCGGGGCCGGGGCGAGAGGATTGTCGGGCGACGATGCCGCGAAGGGAAGGGGACGCCCCGCCGGCCTTCGCGATTCGCTCTCATTATACGCCGGCAGACGGGCGAACGCTCGGCCCGTGGCCCCGGATCAGCGCTTCCACCAGTCGTCATCCTCTTCGGAGCCGTCGCCATAGCGGCCCTGGTACTTGGATGCCTGGAGGAGCTGGAAGTTGATCAGGCCGAGGTAGGCCAGGAGGATCGCCGCCGGGGTGTTCTCCCGGCTGAACATGTACACCGCCAGCCCCCCGGCCGCCAGCAGCGACAGGACGAAGCACCGCCGGGGCCCTTCCCGGCGGTTGCCCAGGCTGAAGAAGACGTGCGAGATCTGGCCGCCGTCGAGCGGGTAGATCGGCACGAGGTTGAACAGGCCCCAGAACAGGTTGATGTAGACCAGGTCCTCGTACGCCTGGGCGACGTACACGTTGTACCAGCGTGGCGGATTGTGCAGGACCCCCATCCGCATCGGGATGATCCCCAGGACCACCGCGCCGAACAAGGCCACCAGCGCGAAGAGGAGGAATCCCGCCCCCGGGCCCATCAAGAGGACAATCACCTTCTGCCAGGGGGAGCGCTCCTCCCGGTCGTACGAGCAGAGCCCGCCCATCCCGTAGAGCACGACCTGGGGCCGCTGCCCGGTGAACGCCCGGGCGGTCAGGCCGTGGCCGAACTCGTGGACCAGGATCGAGACGAAGACGCAACCGACCCAGATCGCCACTTCCAGGCCGCTCCGCCCTTCCCAGCCGAGCAAGGCCGCCACCAGCCAGAAGAACGGGTTGATCCGGACCGGGATGTTGAGCAGGCGGAAGTTGAGGTCATAAGGGGTCGCGGCGGGCAGTTGCAGCATCGGAGACCTCGACCTCACTTCGGACCGGAGCGGGGCAAGCAGCCGATCCAGCCTAAAGGCCGCCGTCCGCTCGCGGCAAGGGCGGACCCCCGAATAAGATCCCCAGCACTTCCCCGAAACGGCCCGGCTGCCCGGCTGCCCGGCTTGCATCCCTCCCACCGATTGACATCTAGTCTGATCCGGCCTATCGTCGCCCTGTTTTATTCATGTGCGCGATCCGCCCACTCTCGAAGTCCGCACGGGCCTCGTGATCGTGACATCGGCGAGCTCCCCGCGGAGGTTCGAGCGAGATGAGCAAGGATATTCGATCGCAGGTCGAGCGTCGGTCGGTCCTCCAGGCTGGAGCGACGGTGACCGCCTCGGCCGTGCTCCTCGGCCACCCGGGTGCCGGCCAAGGCCAGGACGCCAGGTCGGTCCTGCCGATGCGAAAGCTCGGCAAGACGGGCGTCGAGGTGACGATGCTCAACATGGGCACGGGGGCCTGGGTCAACGGCGGCCACTTCACTTCGGAGAGGCTGCTCCGCTACGCCTACGCCAACGGCGTCCGCTGCATCGACACCGCCCACTCCTACAAGACCGAGCCCCACCTCGCGACCTTCTTCAAGGGGAACCCGGCGGCCCGCAAGGACACCTTCGTCGTCACCAAGGACTCGCCGAAGTCCCCGTCTGAGCTGGTCGGGATGCTCGACAAGCGGCTGGAGACCCTGCAACTCGACTCGGTCGACCTGTTCTTCATGCACGGCCTGGGCGACGACCACACCACCGACCAGGTGATGGGGTTCTTCACCGGCAAAGAGTTCAAGGACACCGCCGAGAAGATCCGCAAGTCGGGCAAGGCGAAGTTCGTCGGCTTCTCGACCCACCACGCCAACAAGGCGATGTACATCGAGGCCGCGGCGAAGGCCGGCTTCGTCGACGCGATCATGGTCGCCTACACCCCCTGGGCCGGCAAGGACCACCCGATCAACAAGGCGCTCGACGCGGCACACGCCAAGGGGATCGGCCTGATCTCGATGAAGCAGATGGCCGGCACCACCGACTTGAGCCGGAAGCAGTTCCTCGCCGAGGTCCCCGACCGCGTCCCGAGCCTGAAAGACAAGGGACTCACGCCGTACCAGATGCTGCTGCACGCGATCTGGACCGACGAGCGGATCGCGTCGTGCTGCGTGTCGATGAGCAACACCGAACACATCAACGAAAATACCGCCGCCGCCCGCAAGTTCGTGCCGCTCCGGCAGGCCGAGTTGCGGGAGGTACACGACCTCTTCCTCGCCTCCAGCCCGACCTTGTGCGCCAACTGCGACGACCGGTGTTCGGTGGCCGGCGGGACCGGGGCGGCGCTCGGCGACCTGGCCCGGTTCCTCACCTATCATGAGCAACACGGCATCCGGGCCGAGGCACGCCGCCTCTATCGCGGGCTCGCCGAAGCCGCCCGCGCCTGGCAGGGGGCCGACCTCGCCGCCGCCCGGGCCGCCTGCCCGAGCCACCTCGACTTCGCCGAGCTGCTCCCGAAGGTCGACCGACACCTGGCCTAATCGGCCCGCGGCATGAGGAAGCGGTTTGAAGGGGACATTCAAGCTCAGCGAGCCTCTCGAGCATCCTCCCCCTTCACCGCTTCGCTTCACCGCCCCGAGCGGGGCGGCTCGGGCGCGACGGAGGCCGGGCCGGGCTCCGGGCCGTCGGCGTAGAAGGCCTCGCAGAGCCGGCCGAGCCTGCGGCCGGCCAGCGCGGCGAACTCGCTGGCCGGGCCCTGCACCGCCTCGACCGGGGCGTTGTTGAGGAAGAAGGCGAAGGACAGCTTGCGGCCCCCGGCGGTCTCCAGGTAGCCGGCCAGCGCCTTGCTCACCAGCACCGGGCGGCCGTCGAGCCCGTTGTCGACCCAGAAGGTGCCGGTCTTGGCCCGGGCGTGGCCCCGCGCGGGGCTCTCCGGCGCCACGGCCCGGGCCAGCGTCCCGTCTCGGCCGAGGACCGGCAGGGCGGCGTCGAAGGCGGCGAAGTCGGCCCGGCCGGCCATCGCCTGCAGCAGCGCCACCGTCGCCCTCGGGGTGGCCAGGTCGGACCGCGAGCCGCCCGCCCCGCCGCCGAAGGCGATCGTCCGGGTGTCGACCCCGAGCTTCGCCAGGATCTCCCCTTCGAGCCGCAAGCCGCGCTCCAGCGAGGTCCCGCCGTGGTGGGTGGCCACCAGGAGGGGCAGCATGCTGGCGTGGAGGTTCTGGCTGACCTTGAGGATCACCTTGAGGTACTCGCGGAGCGGCGGCGACGTGTACTGGGCCACCAACGGCAGGGCGGCGACCTCCCCCTTCGACGGCAAGAGCCCGGCCGGGTTGTCCGCCAGCGGGGACGCCCCGACCCGGACTCCTCGAACCCGCAAGGTCTCGATGAACAGGGCCCGGGCGAACGAGGCAGGGTCCTCGACCTCGACGGTCCGGACGATCGGCTTGTGGCCGATCGGGACCTGGCCGGCGACCTGGACCCGGCGCGGGCCGAACGCCCGGATCTGGAGCGAAAGGGGGGCCGAGGCGTCGGCCGCGGTCTCGATCCGGGCATCGAGGGCGAGGGGCGCGGCCTCGGGGATCATCCGCACCCTGGCCGGCTCGCCGGCCTTGCCGCCGGGCGTGATCACGAGGTCGACGAGGTTGTCGTTGATCACGATCGGCGAGACCCGGCTCGGCCCGCTCCCGGTGCTGGGCGCGGCCTCGAACAAGCGGTCGTCGACCAGGACGTCGCCGAGGACCTCGCGGATGCCGGCGGCATGGACCTCGCGGGCCAGGTGGGTCAGGCCGGCCAGGGGGTCGCCCGGCACGAGCGAGGCGTCGGGGTTGCCCCCGGCGTAGGAGTGGTCGTTGTCTTCGAACAGGAGCGTCCCGTCGGGCCCCGTCCTCCCCCCGAGGCTGAAATCCCCCTGGGCCACGAGGATCAGGTCGCCGCGGAGGACGCCGTCCTTGACCTCCCCCCGGCGGACCACAGGGGTCCGGAACCGATGCTCGGCGCCGAGGTCGATCAGGGCCGTCGCGGCCGAGAAGAGCTTGGTCACCGAGGCCGGGCAGAACAGGCGGTCGGCGTCGCGCTCGAAGACCGTCCGGCCCGTCACCGAGTCGACCACCAGCAGTCCCCAGTGGGCGTTGGCGAACTCCTTGCCGCCGAGGACCGCCTCGACCCGGGCCTCCAGCGGCGAGGCCGCCCTGTCCGGCGTCGACCACGACCCCAGCGCCACGACCAGCCAGATCCACCCCTTCGACCGAAGATCCATGAGCAACTCCCGGCAAACATGAAGGGACGACCGACCTCCGCCCCTCGGACTCCCCAAGGATACGGCGTCGGCAAGCTCGTTCGCTCGGAAAACCCCGGGAAAACCGCACATGGCTCCCGACGTCGAGCCTGGCCGATGCGAGACATTTGTCAGGAATAGGAATGGAAGCCGCCCGGGGACGTTGCTAAACTCGGATGGATCGGCGAGGCAAAGAACCACCCGACCACCCCCCACCGAAGCGCCCCACAGCGTCGGCCCGAAAGGAGTCCGCACGTGCCCCGATTCCCGGCTTCGAGCCTTGTACGCGGCCGGGGCCCTCGGCGGCCACGCGCCCGCTGGCGTGCCCTGGCCTTCGCGATCGGCCTGGTCCTGCCCTCGACGACCGCCCTGCCCCCAACCCTCGCGACCGACTCGCCCGCCTCCTCCCCCCTCCGCAACGGAGCCCCCGGCATGCTGCAACCCCACACCGGGTCACTGATCGTCGACTATTACGAAGCTTACCTCCGCGACAAGGATATCGAAGCCTTCCGCCGGAATGTCTCGGCCCGCTACAGCGAAGGGACGCTGACCCGGCTCCTCCAGGCCCGCGACATCCAGTCGCGTCGGGCCGCGGTGCTGGCCCTGGGCCTCTTCGGCGGCTTCGGCTGCAACGCCGCGCTGGCCCGCACGCTCCGGGATACCGACCCGACGGTGCGGACGCTGGCCGACAACGCCCTCTGGGCGATCTGGTTCCGCGCCGACAGTTCGGAGAACAACGACGTCCTGGAGAAGATCCACAACCTGATCAGCCGGGGCAAGCTGGCCGAAGCGGTCGGTCAGGCCGACCGCCTGATCATCCGGGCCCCGACGTTCGCCGAAGCCCACAACCAGCGGGCCATCGCCCATTACTTCCAGGGGCGATTCGCCGAGAGCGTCGAGGATTGCAAGAACGTCCTCCTCCACAACCCCTACCACACCGGGGCCCTTTCGGGCATGGGCCAGTGCCAGCTCCGCCTCGGACTCCGCGACGAGGCGCTGAAGACGTTCCGCCAGGCCCTCGAGATCCAGCCCTACAGCGAGGGGCTCCGCGAGATCGTGGCCGAGCTTGAAGTCGGCGATCGCTGAGCCGGTCGGCGCTCAAGCCCGAGTTTCGTGTTCCGGTCCCGAGCGTTCGCTCGTTGAGAACAAGCCGGCCCGGCGGTCCCGGCCCGCGACTGACGCCGCGTCTTCCCCCCCGGGGACGCGACATCAAGCCACGGGCCGGGGCCGCCGGGCCGGCGACCTCGCTCCGTACTGACCGAGTTTATTCGGCAGGGAAGGCCTGCATCAACACCTTGGCGAGTTGAATATAGAGCGGGATCCCGATGGTCACGTTGAACGAGAAGGTCAGCCCGAGCGAAGCGGCCAGAGGGAGCGTGGGGCTCGACTCGGGGATCGCCAGCCTTTGCACGGCCGGCACCGCGATGTACGAGGCGGCGGCACAGAGGACCGAGAAGAGGACGTAGGTCCCGAGCTGCAACTCCTCGCGGATGATCATGCTGTAGACGTGGGCAACGGTGATGCCGATCGTGGCGAAGACAATGGGGGCGACCAGGCCGAACGCGATGAACTGCCAGCCGCCCCGCTTGAGGTCCTTGAGCTTCCTCGATGCCGTCATCCCCATCTCGAGGAGGAAGAGGCAGAGCAAGCCCTGGAACAACTTGAGGAACAACTGATCGTCCTCGCCGGTGACGGCGTCTCCCTGCTTTTGGCTCACGAATCCGATGACAATCCCGCCGAAGAGCAAGAATAGGCCGGGGTTTAAGAAAACTTCGTGGAGTAATTCTCGGCTGAAAATCCCCGGCGGAGTCTTCCGAGCGACCCGCTCGCCCCCGGGTGGGGCGACCTCATGGACGGCTTGCCCCTCGCCGTGATGCCTCGGTTCGGACGAGACCGGCGCGATCGCGTCCTTATCATACCCCTCTTCGTTCGGCATGTGACCCAGGGCGTCCATTCCGGCGACTCGAAGTCGCGAAACGAGGTAGAGCGCGACCAGGCAACCGGGGATCTCCATGACCGCAAGCATGACCGGCATGTAGGCCGCATAGGGCAGGCTAAGCGACTTGAGCACGCCGACGCAGGTCGCGAACGTGCCCGCCGAGTCCGACCCGTAATAGCCGGCGACCGTGGCCGCGTCGACCTTGCGGAGCTTGGTGAATGACCGGAGCGCGAAGTACGCCAGGATGCCGATGACGAAGTTGGTGAAGAACCCGATCCCCATGAAGCCCAAGGCCTGGGAGAATTCTTCCGCCTTGAGCTTGGCCAGCTCCTCTCCGCCGTGCCAGCCGATCGAAACCAGCAGGTAGATCGTTAGCCCCTGGTAGATAATGTGCGGGAACTCGAACTCGACCCCGAGGATCGGCACGAGGAAGCCCATGTAGAAGAACAGGAGTAAGGGTTTGAAGAGGTTGTGCCGGAAGGCTTCCCAGAACTCTTGAATCATGGACTCGATCCCTCCCGATGATGGGACTGGAAGTGGACGATCCGGTTCGCGAAGAGGGAGACGCAACCGTCAGGACGTCACTCCCGAGATTTGAGGATGAGGAGCACGGCCGGAGGTCGCACCGATCCTGAAGGACCGGCATCGACCGATCGGTCGACCGAGCCGGAGGATTCTGGCTCGAGACTGGCGTGATCCATCCGGTGTCGAATCATCATTACGCGAGGGCCCAACCCGGGCAGGCCGAGAGCGAGGCGTCGAAATCGACGCGACCGGGCAGTGCCGTTCAGCAGCGCAAGCGAAGGACATCGTAGGGGATCGATGGGAGACGGGAGTTGAGGAGGGGATGATGATAACGGGAATTGGAGAGGGACGGGGCCGTCGATACCGAAGTGCAAGGGATGCCGTCGTGCGATCCTGAATCGACCACCAGCTCGACCTCGTCGATAACCGGATCAGTCGGGATGTTGCCCGCAGGCTCCGGGCAGTTCGAGTTGCCCCCGTCGGCGATCGGGTCGAGAATGAAGGATTCGACCCGGGAGGCGAGAGCGAGACCGGTCGACGGCTTCGGCGGGCCGTCGGGGATCAGGCACAGGGCGAATAGGAGGAGGCCGAACATCGGTGGAGGTCGACCTCATCTGGGCTTCGGACGTTGGTCCCGACGGGCTGGCCGATTATCTACCGCATCGCTTTCTTTTTCAAGCCTTTCTGGCGATCGAGCCGGCGCTTCCGGGGGACCTCAAGCGGGCTCGACGACATGCGTCACCTCGCCATCGGCCGCGACGAGATAGCTCGACGCCGCATGCCATCCGCCCAGGACGACCAGCCTTGGTCGCGAATCCCCGGTGTCGAGCGGCTTGTGGACGTGCCCGAGGATGACCAGGTCGGCACGCCCGGCGAAGGTGCCGGCGAACGCCCGGAAGGCCTCCAGGCCCCGGCGGTCGAAGGCGTCCTGGCGACTCCGGTTGCTCGATTCCAGGACCGACCCCAGCGCGTCGGCGATCGGCCCGGGCAGGCGGCGGAACCCGGCGAGGAAGGCCCGGCTCTCCATCACCGCCTTCCACGACGTCAGGGCCCCGACCTTGTGCCCGTGGGCGACGTGGGCCCGGAGGCCGCCGAGGTCGAGGTCGAGCGACTCGGCGACGAATCGCGCCCCGAAGGTCTGCTCGTAGAACGGGCCGAGCCAGGCGTCGTGGTTGCCCCCCAGGGCCACCACCGCCCCCCCCCGGTCGCGAAACCTCGCCAGCGACCGGAGGCCGGAGCACCGGTTCGGGTCGCCCCGGAGCTGGCGGGCGGCGAACCAGAAGTCGCAAAGGTCGCCGACCACGGTCAGCCTGTCGGCCGGGCCGAGCCGGTCGACCAGCCTGGCCAGGCGATCGCCGCGGTCGGGCCGGTCCAGGCGGAGGTGGACGTCGCTGAGGAAGTAGTCCGGCACGGGCGGGATCACCTGCGACGTTGGCGAAGGGGCCGGATCAGTCCAACTCCCAGGGGAAGGATCCGGCCCCGGCCGTTGCCCTCCGCCGACGTCCCGGCAGGACGTGCAGGTTGGGGTTGGAAGTCCCCTGCCCCGCGGCGTGGATCGCGATCCGCCGACCGGCGGCCCGGACCGCCCCCCGGGCCTCGCCGATCGCCAGCTCGGGCCGGTTGCACTGCTCGCTCAGGTGGAGCAGGACCAGGTGCCGGAGGGCCCCGGGGTTCGACCGGCCCAGCACGGCCGAGACCAGGCCGGCCCCCTGCTCGTTCGACAGGTGGCCGCGGGGGCCGAGGTTGCGGGCGATCAGGTAGGGGGCCCGGCCCGAACCGCGCTGGAGGTCGACATCGTGGTTGAACTCGACCCCCAGGGCGTCCACGTCGGACAGGGCGTCGACCATCGCCTCGGACCAGGTCCCGGTGTCGGTCAGGTAGCCCAGGGCGACCGGCTTCGACCGCCTCGACGTCCGCCCTTCGACCCGGAATCCGAAGGTCGGCCCGCCGTCGTGGCTCAAGGCGACCGGCTCGATCCTCAGGCCGGTCGGGGAAAGGAACGGCCGGTCGTCGTAGTGCCGGACCAGGCCGGCGGCGTCGAGCTCGGCGAAGCCCGGCCGATTCGCGAGGGCGTGTCGATGCCCCTCGTGGCAATAAACCCGGATCTTGCGCGAGGCCAGGGTGGCCAGGCTCCCCGGGTGGACGTGGTCGCCGTGGGTGTGGGTCAGGATCGCCGAGGAGATCCGTCCGAGGCCCGACCCCACCCCCTCCAGCCGGCAAGCGAGGGCCCGAGGGGGCAGGCCGAAGTCGATCAGGAGGCCCGAGTTGCCCGCCTGGACCAGGCTGGCGTTGCCCCGAGACCCGCTGGCCAGCACGGCGAACTGGATGGACATCGAGGCCCTCGAAGATCCGTCTTCCGCCGGCCAAGCCTCGCCCGGGCGGGTTTCGGCCTAGTGTACGCCGGTCGAATGATCGAGGCAAGCTCGACCGCGACCGACCCATCCAGTGAAATCTCGGATCGCCAGGGATCGATAATTTACGTCGTGACCGGGGCGCGTCATAACCGACCCGCCCGCCACTTCTCCGCCTCACTCCGCCCCCAGCGATTCGCAACCTAGTTCGGAAGGAGCCCCATCGATGGCCCATGCCGGCGAAGGAAGCCCCGATCTCGCTCAAGGTCACGGCCCGAGCCCGAAGCCCGGTAAGCCCCGGCCCGCCTGGGCCACGGGGTTGATCTGCGTGGCGTTCGTCCCCCTGGCCGGCTTCATCGCCCAGGGAGGCCTGTCCCTCTGGCGCGAGTGGGCCGCCCTCCGGGTCGAGGACGTCAGGGTCCGGTCCGGCACGCTGGTCGGATACATCAACATCAACCCCAGGCCGTCCTTCGCCGGGCGCCCCGCGGCCTGGATCGTCGACGACGGGAGCCAGGCCAGGCTCTGGGCCGGCTGGGATGGCCGCGATCACCGCTGGTTCCGGTTCGAACGCCTGGGGGCGATCGACCCCAAGATCCTCTCGATGCCGATGGGCCGCGACGTGATCCAGGCGGTCGACCGGCCGATCCACGAGGAGCACGGCGGGGACTTCTGGGCCCGAATCCCCGACGACGCCCCGGTCGTGGTGGTCGCGATCGACGGCCGAGTCTCGATCTACCCGATCAAGGTCCTGGAGAAGGTCGAGGCGGTGAACGACCGGGTCGGTGAACGACCGGTCCTGGTCGCCTACACGCCGTTCGAAGGGCATGTCACGACCTATGACCGGTCGATCTCGGGCCGCGAGGTGATCCTGGGCCACTCGGGCTACTTCCGGGGGCATGACCCGGTGCTCTACGACCGCGAGACCGAGAGCCTCTGGGTCGCCCAGGCCGGGGAGATGGAGGCCGTCGCCGGCAGCCGCAAGGGCCAGCGGTTGCCGGCCTTAGGCCGGGTGCCGAGCCAGACCTGGGCGACCTGCCGGGTGGAAAACCCCCGAGGGCGCCTGATGGTCGGCGCCAGGCGGGACTATGACGACGCCACCCGCTAGGCCGTCCGCCCGGCCCGATCGCCTGGCACCTTGACGCCCGCGAGGGCGCTGCGGTAGCTTGCGCCCTTCCGGCGGATCACAAATCAGCCAAGCGCGGGGTGGTCGGCGTCGGGCCGAAGAGGGATGCCGGGCCGACGCCCTCCGCCATCGCGACCCGCGCCTCAGGGAGTTCGCACGACCGATGTCCGACACGCACAAGTACGTGTATTCTTTCGGCGACGGGAAGGCCGAAGGCAAGGCCGACATGAAGGCCCTGCTCGGCGGCAAAGGGGCCAACCTGGCCGAGATGAGCGTCATCGGCATCCCCGTGCCCCCCGGTTTCACCATCACCACCGAGGTCTGCGCCGCCTATTACGAGAACGGCAAGAAGCTGTCCGAGGCGGTCCGGCCCCAGGTCGAGGCGGCGATCGCGCAGGTCGAGAAGCAGCTCGGCCTCAGGCTGGGCGACCCCGCCGACCCCCTGCTCGTCTCGGTCCGCTCCGGCGCCGCGCTGTCGATGCCGGGGATGATGAACACGATCCTCAACCTCGGCCTCTCCGACGCCGCCACCGAGGGCCTGGCCAAGAAGACCGGCAACGTCCGCTTCGCCTACGACGGCTACCGCCGCCTGATCGACATGTTCGGCTCGGTCGTCATGAACGTCGAGCACGAGCACTTCGAGCACGAGCTGGCCGCCCTCAAGAAGCAGCGCGGGGTCCAGCTCGACACCGAGCTGTCCGGCGACGACCTCAAGCTCCTCGTCGAGAAGTACAAGGCGGTCTACAAGAAGGGGACCGGCTCGGACTTCCCCCAGGACCCCAAGGACCAGCTCTGGGCGGCGATCATGGCCGTCTTCAACAGCTGGGAAGGCAAGAAGGCGATCGAGTATCGCCGGATCGAGAAGATCACCGGCCTGAAGGGGACCGCCGTCAACGTCCAGGCGATGGTCTTCGGCAACATGGGCAACGACTCCGGCACCGGCGTCGCCTTCACCCGCGACCCGAACACCGGCGAGGACGTCTTCTACGGCGACTACCTCATCAACGCCCAGGGCGAGGACGTCGTCGCCGGCATCCGGACCCCCGAGCCGATCAGCCGGCTCGACACCGACATGCCCAAGGTGTACGAGCAGCTGATGGGCATCCGCCAGAAGCTCGAGTCGCATTACAAAGAGATGCAGGACATCGAGTTCACCGTCCAGGGCGGGACGCTCTACATGCTCCAGACCCGGACCGGCAAGCGGACCGGGTCGTCGGCCGTCCGGATCGCCGTCGAGATGGCCCAGAAGGGCCTGATCGACGAGAAGACCGCCATCCAGCGCGTCAACCCGGACAGCCTGAACCACCTGCTCCTGCCCGGGCTCGACCCCAAGGCCAACGCCAAGCCGGTCGCCCAGGGGATCGCCGCCAGCCCCGGGGCCGCCTCGGGCAAGGTGATCCTCTCGGCCGAGGCCGTCGTCAAGCACGCCGAGGAGCACCCCGGCGAGTCGATCATGCTGGTCCGCAAGGAGACCAGCCCCGAGGACGTCGCCGGGATGCACCTGGCCAAGGGGATCTTGACCGCCACCGGCGGCAAGGCCAGCCACGCCGCCGTCGTCGCCCGAGGCTGGGGCAAGCCCTGCGTCGTCGGCTGCGACGCGATGGTGATCGACGAGAAGGCCGGCCACATCATCATCGCGGGTCACACCGTGAAGGTCGGCGAATACCTGACGATCAACGGCACCACCGGCGACGTCATGATCGGCCAGGTCCCGACGGTCGACGCCCAGATGGGGCCCGACTTCGCGACCCTGATGGGGTGGGCCGACAAGGTCCGCGTCCTCAAGGTCCGGACCAACGCCGACTCGCCCAAGGACGCGCTGAAGGCCCGCGAGTTCGGGGCCGAGGGGATCGGCCTCTGCCGGACCGAGCACATGTTCTTCGAAGGCCAGCGGATCGTCGACATGAGGAAGATGATCCTCGCCGACGACGAGGCCGGCCGCCAGGCGGCCCTCTCGGCCCTCGAACCCTACCAGCGCGAGGACTTCGTCGGCCTCTTCAAGGCGATGGACGGCCTGCCGGTCACGATCCGCCTGCTCGACCCGCCGCTCCACGAGTTCCTCCCGCACGACGACGCCGGCCAGAACGAGGTGGCCAAGCAGCTCGGCGTGCCGGTCGAGAAGGTCAAGCTCCGGGTGACCCAGCTCCACGAGTCCAACCCGATGCTCGGCCTCCGCGGTTGCCGGCTGGCGATCAAGTTCCCCGAGATCGCCGACATGCAGGTCCGGGCGATCATCGAGGCCGCCATCGAGGTCAAGAAGGCGGGCATGAGCGTCCTGCCCGAGATCATGATCCCCCTGGTCGGCACCGTCGAGGAGCTGTCGTTCCTCAAGAAGCGGGCGATCATCGTCGCCGACGCCTGCATGGCCAAGGCGGGGGCCAAGGTGGAGTACCTGATCGGCACGATGATCGAGGTCCCCCGGGCCGCCCTCACCGCCGACCAGATCGCCGAAGAGGCCGAGTTCTTCTCCTTCGGCACCAACGACCTGACCCAGATGACCTTCGGTTTCAGCCGCGACGACATCACCTCGTTCATGTCGTCCTACATCGACGGCAAGATCCTCAAGGTCGACCCGTTCCAGACCCTCGACGCCACCGGCGTCGGCCAGCTCGTCGAGATGGGCACCAGGAAGGGCCGCGAGGCCCGCAAGGCCAAGACCGGCGAGCACCTCAAGGTCGGGATCTGCGGCGAGCACGGCGGCGACCCTGAGTCCGTCGCCTTCTGCCACAAGGTGGGCATGGACTACGTCTCCTGCTCCCCCTTCCGAGTCCCCATCGCCCGCCTCGCCGCCGCCCAGGCCGCCCTCGCCGACGGCAAGACCATCAGCCGCGACCGCTGATCCGATCTTGCGCCCCAATCCCGAACGAACCCAACCGACCCGGGCCGCCGAAGATCGTTCGGCGGCCCGGTTTCGTTCGGTCGCCGGCTTGCAAACTTCTCAGGACTCGGCGAAGCTATCCAGTTCCGAGAGATCAAGCCAGGCGTGCCGACCATCGGGTCATCTCACAGGAGTCGTCATGAACTCCCTCCTTCGCCAAGCCCTGACCGAGGCCGAAAAGCTCCCGGTCGAGGATCAGGATGCCATCGCATCCCGTCTCCTCGCCGAGGTCGAAGACGAGCGCGGATGGGCCGCCCGCTTCGCCGACACGACGGACGACCAATGGGATCGGATCGTCGCCGATGTCCGTCAAGACGTGGCGACCCGGGGCGTCCGGCCGATCGAAGAGGCTTTGCCGCCCGACGAGTCGCCCCGGTGAACTCGGTCGTCACCGCAGGGTTCTTCGATCTCCTCGCCAGGCTCCCAGATTCGGTGAAACGTCAGGCATCCCGGGCATATAGCTTATGGAGGGCGGACCCGAATCATCCGAGCTTGCAGTTCAAGCGAGTCAGCCAGAGACAGCCGGTCTATTCCGCTCGCGTAGGGATCGGATATCGGGTTCTCGGGTTGCGCGAGGGCGAAACCATCACCTGGTTCTGGATCGGCTCGCACGCACGCCGAGTACGACACGCTCCTCGCCCGGATCTGATGGGCTCGGTGTCGCGATAAGATTGAGCCGGCCATCCACGATTGATCCTCCACCGGCCCCGACAACCCGGGCGGTAGGGGCGATCGGCGACGCCGGCCTGTTTTCCGCAAGTCGATGTGGGTTTTCGCTCCCGGTCGCTTGTCGGCTTCGGAAAGCCGTGGTAGCCTGGATACTATTCGCTCGCGGCATCCATCGCATCATTTCCGCCACGCATCGCCCGGATCGGGCGATCTCGACCCGAAGACGGCATACCTCGGCCTTTTTCCTTTGCTTTGCGGTCGATCTCCCGCGATAACCCGTTCGACCAGGATCGAAGACACCTCGCGGTCAGGGGGTGTGCGATGGCGCACGTCCCCAGCAACGCCGCTTCTCGCCCGCGATCCTCGTCGCCCTTCCCGGAGCCCCGCCCGATGGCCAAGCAGAACCGCGACTGGAGCGACATCCTCGTCAAGCGTCAGGTGATCGGGCCCGACCAGCTCAAGGAAGCCCAGCGGATGAACCATCTGCCGCTGGAAGACGCGCTGGTCAAGCTCAACTACGTCGACTCCGACGACATCATGAAGGCCAAGGCCGAGCAGTTCGGCATGGACTTCGTGGCGCTCCGTGAGATCGAGATCCCCAGCTCGGTCGTCGAGCTCGTCCCGGAGTCGCTGGCCCGCGAAAACTTCGTGATGCCGCTGGCCCAGGAGAACGGCATGATCAAGGTGATCATGGCCAACCCCAACGACTTCGAGACCGTCGACAAGCTCCGGTTCGTCCTCAACCGCGAGATCGACGTCGCGCTCGCGTCCAAAGAGGCGATCCTCGAGGCGATCAACAAGTATTACGGCGGGGCCTCGCAGGAGACCGAGTCGGTCGACTCGATGCTCCAGGAATTCACCGACACCGCCATCGACTTCTCCGACGACGGGGCGGGCGGGGCCCGGAGCGGCTCGGGCGCCAACATCCTCGAAGAGGGTGACGCACCGGTCATCCGCCTGGTCCACCTGATCATCCAGGAGGCCGTCATGAGCCGGGCCTCCGACATCCACATCGAGCCGTTCGCCGACCGGGTCCGGATCCGCTACCGGATCGACGGCGTCTGCGTCGAGCGCGACTCGGCACCCCGCCGGCTCCTCGGGGCGATCGTCAGCCGGCTCAAGATCATGGGGTCGATCGACATCGCCGAGAAGCGCCGGCCGCAGGACGGGCGGATCAAGATCCACGTCGCGGGCAAGGACATCGACCTCCGCGTTAGCATCCTCCCAACCAGTCATGGCCAGTCGGTGGTCATGCGGATCCTCGACCGCGAGAATATCAAGGTTGGGCTCCGCGACCTGGGCTTCGCCGATGACGACTGGAAGCGCTTCCAGCAGCTGATCAAGCGGCCCAACGGGATCCTCCTGGTCACCGGGCCGACCGGCTCGGGGAAGACGACCACCCTCTACGCCGCGCTCAACGAGCTGAACCGCCCCGACGTCAAGATCATCACCGCCGAGGACCCGGTCGAGTACTACCTCCCCGGCGTCAACCAGTGCGAAGTCAAGGCCAAGATCGGCATGACCTTCGCGCGGATCATCCGGGCCATGCTCCGGCAGAATCCGAACATCCTCCTCGTCGGCGAAATCCGCGACGAGGAGACCGCCAACACCGCGATCCAGGCCTCTCTGACCGGACACCTGGTTTTCTCGACACTTCACACGAACGATGCGCCCAGCGCTGTTACAAGACTGGTCGATATCGGGGTCCAGCCGTTCCTCGTCGCCAGTTCGGTCATGGCGATCATGGCCCAGCGGTTGGTCCGGAAAGTCTGCCCCAAGTGCAAGGCGAAGTACGAGCCGTCGGCCTCAGTCCTCAAGTCGATCGGGCTCCGCCCGGAGATCGCCAAGAAGGCCAACTTCATGAGGGGCAAGGGGTGCTCGCACTGCAACAAGTCGGGCTATCGGGGCCGCATGGGGATCTACGAGCTGATGGGCATGACCAGCACCATTCGCGAGATGACCTTCAAGGGCGAGCCGACCCAGGCGCTCCGTAAAGTGGCCCGCAAGCAGGGGATGCACACGTTGTTCGAGGACGGGATGATCAAGGCCCTGAAGGGCCTGACCACCATCGACGAGATCCTCCGGATCACCCACCAGGAATCGCTCGCGGAGACCACCACGGTCTGACCTCGCGGGCCGCGACGATCGGCCCCGGCCACGCGGCCTGGAGCACCGGCCGGCCCGAGAAAATCCTCACGCCCGGCCGTCGAACCGCGACCCGAGCGGCCGATCGACACCGCCAAGGGCGACAGAAACCCGACCGTCGGCGCTTGATTGGGTGCTGTCTTCCCGAAATAATGGGGTGCGGGACGAGATTTCCTCCTCGCCGCCGCAACCCATCCCGCCTCGCTCCGTTTCGGTAGACACCTGGTCGACGAGACAGAATCAAGCCCTCCGGATTTCCGGGGCGGCTTGGCCTGGTCTCTTTAGATCGCGACCGGCGAAGAACCAGCGAAAGGCATCGAGACGCACATGGGAACGCTGCTGATCGACAAGCTGCTCCAGACGGTCGTGACCCAGAGGGCCAGCGACCTGCACCTGACCGTCGGCTCGAAGCCGATGCTCAGGCTGGGCGGCCACATGGTCCCCTTGAACACCAAGGTGCTCGAAAGCTCCGACACCTCGGCCCTGATGAAGAGCATCACCCCCGAGCGGTGCCAGCAGGAGTTGCAGGAGGTCGGCGGGACCGACTTCGGCTTCGCCTTCGGCGAGGCCGCCCGGTTCCGGGTGGCCATCTTCAAGCAGCGCGGCAACGTCGGGCTGGTCCTCCGGCGGATCCCGAACGAATTCCTCACCTTCCAGCAGCTCGGCCTGCCGGCGGTGATGGAGGAGTTGATCAAGCGGCCTCGCGGGCTGATCCTCGTCACCGGGCCGACCGGCTCGGGCAAGACGACCAGCCTGGCGAGCATGATCAACTGGATCAACAACAACATGGATCGTCACATCATCACGATTGAAGATCCGATCGAGTACTATCACAAGCACATCAAGTCGCTGGTCAACCAGCGCGAGATCGGCATCGACGTGCCCGACTTCCCCGAGGCGATCCGCCGGGCGTTGCGGATGGACCCCGACATCATCCTCGTGGGCGAGATGCGGGACCTGGCGACGATCCAGGCCGCGATCACCGCCGCCGAGACCGGCCACATCGTCTTCGGGACCCTGCACACCAACTCGGCCGAGGGGACGGTCAACCGGATCATCGACGTGTTCCCGCAGGAGCAGCAGGACCAGATCCGGACCCAGCTCTCGGTGGCCATCCTCGGCGTTCTCGCCCAGGCGCTGGTGCCACGCAAGCCGAAGGGGCTGGTCGCCGCGTACGAGATGCTCGTGGTGACGCCGGCGATCTCGAACCTGATCCGCGAGAACAAGACGTACCGGATCGACTCGTCGATCCAGACCGGGCGGAAGCACGGGATGATCCTGCTCGACGACAGCCTCTTCAACCTCTGGAAGCAGGGTCTGGTCGAGGAAGACGAGGTGATGTTCAAGTCCCGCAAGCCCAACGACTTGCGGATGAGGATCGACAACGCCAAGAAGGGGATCCTCGAGGACGAGGGCGAGGAGCACGAAGAGGACGAGGACCCGAAGACCAGCAAGCGCTGATCGGCACGGGCGCGGCCGTCACGCCGGGATCGAAGACCCGTACCATCGACACCTCTTCAATCTGCCAACACTTTATTAACGCTTTCTCCCAGATGCGAGGCGTCGCCCTTCGGACGCCGCCCGGCCGCCCCGGCATCCCCCGGGCGGCGGGCAGGGCGGTCGAAGCCGTATTTTCCCTAGGGTTCGCGAACGTTCGGACACGTCATCGCCCGCGCGGAAGGTGGTTGCATGGCTCGGCGACTCGGCACGATCCTGGTGGACATGGGCTACCTCGACGAGGACGGCCTCTGGAAGGTCATCGAGGAGCAGAAGCGGTCGGACAACGAGCTGATCGGCAAGGTCGCCGTCCGCCTCGGCCTGGCCAGCGAGGACCAGGTCCTCAAGGCGCTCGGCGAGCAGCTCGGGATGAAGGTGGTCCGGCTCGGCGAGATGACGATCCCGTCGGAGCTGACCGACCTGGTCAACGAGACGATGGCGACCTCGTTCAAGATCGTCCCGCTCTCGCAGCACAAGAAGGACAAGAGCATCCAGGTGGCGATGGCGGAGCCGCAGAACCCCTCGACCCTGGACAGCATCAAGCAGTTCCTCGGGGTCGAGATCAAGGGGGTGATCGCGGCCGAGTCCGACGTCCTGGCGGCGATCACCCGGCTCTACGCGGGCAAGCAGGAGTCGATCCAGGACGTCGTCAAGCAGATCGAGAGCGACAAGGGGCTCGCGCAGTTCCAGAACCGCAACGAGAACACGATCGACCTGGAGGCGATCGAGGAGATGGCCGAGGCCGCGCCGGTCCGGAAGCTCCTGAACATGGTGCTCCTGCTGGCGATCAAGGACAAGGCGTCGGACATCCACTTCGAGCCGTTCGAAGACGAATACAAGATGCGGTATCGGGTGGACGGCATCCTCTACGAGCTGGTGCCCCCCCCTCGCCACCTGGCGCCGGCGATCTCCAGCCGGATCAAGGTCATGTCGAACCTGGACATCGCCGAGCGGCGGCTGCCGCAGGACGGCCGGATCGAGCTGGCGATCGGCGGCAACCAGGTGGACATCCGGGTGTCGACGCTGCCGACCCTGTTCGGCGAGAGCGTGGTGCTCCGGATCCTCGACCGGACGGTGGTCAACCTCGATCTCGAGAAGATCGGGATGCCACAGGACATCCTGAAAATCTGGCGGACGGTGGTCCACAAGCCCAACGGGATCGTGCTGGTGACGGGGCCGACCTCGTCGGGCAAGACGACCACCCTGTACGCCACGCTGAACGAGCTGAACACCGTCGCCGACAAGATCATCACGACCGAGGAGCCGGTCGAGTACGACATCGACGGGCTGATCCAGGTGCCGATTAACGGCGAGATCGGCGTGACCTTCGCCGCCTGCCTCCGGGCGATCCTCCGGCAGGACCCCGACAAGATCCTGGTGGGGGAGACCCGCGACCTGGAGACGGCCGAGATCTCGATCCAGGCGTCGCTGACCGGGCACGTCGTCTTCACGACCTTGCACACCAACGACGCCCCGTCGGCGATCACCCGGCTCCGCGACATGGGCGTGCCCACGTTCCTCATCACCGCGACGGTCGAGGCGGTGCTGGCCCAGCGGCTGGTCCGGCGGATCTGCCTCGTGTGCCGGACCGAGTTCACCCCCAGCCCCGAGGTGGCGATGGAGCTGGGGATGACGCCCGAGCAGGCCTCGCAGAAGAAGTTCTACTACGGCAAGGGCTGCGAGAAATGCAACAACACCGGCTACAAGGGCCGGATGGGGATCTATGAGCTCCTCGTGATGAACGAGGATCTGCGCTCGATGATCGTCTCCGAGGCCTCGCTCGACACGTTCCGCGAGGCCTGCCGCAGCTACGGGATGAAGACCCTCCGCGAGTCGGGCCTGGAGGCGATCCACACCGGCCAGACGTCGATCGAGGAGATCATCCGCGAGACCATGCTCGACGACGCCTGATCCGGCCCGGCCCGACCGACCGACCGCGAGGCACCCTCGACGTCGCCCCCGACCGCTCGACCCGACACCACCCCGACGGACCCGCGACCCAGCACGAAACAGGAGACGCCGAGGATGCCGACCTTCCAATACGAGGCGATGGACAACACCGGGCGCGAGGTGAAGGACACCATCGACGCCAGCACCCAGGAAGAAGCCCAGCAGCTGATCCGCCAGAAGGGCTTCTTCGTCACCAAGATCTCGGAACGCTCCAAGGCCAAGAAGAAGGGCCCGTCGCAGGCCAAGAAGGGGGGCCGCAAGGGCAAGAAGAAGGCGTTCACGATCGGCAAGATCTCGACGAAGCAGCTCTGCACCTTCACCCGCCAGCTCTCCACGCTCCAGGACGCCGGCCTGCCGATCCTCAGGAGCCTGAAGATCCTCCACGGCCAGTGCAAGCCCGGGGTGCTCAAGAACTCGCTCGAGGACGTGGTCGACGACATCGAGAGCGGTGCCACGCTCTCCGACGCCTTCGCCAAGCACCCCAAGGCGTTCGACCGGCTCTACTGCAACATGATCAAGGCGGGCGAGGCCGGCGGTGCCCTCGAATCGATCCTCCAGCGCCTGGCGGACTTCAAGGAGAAGTCGCAGAGCCTGAAGCGGCGGATCAAGTCGGCGATGGTCTACCCGCTGGTGGTCATCACGGTCGCGTGCGCCATCGTCGGGTTCATCTTGTACTTCATCATCCCCAAGTTCGAGGCGATCTTCAAAGACTTCGGCGTCGACCTGCCGCAAATGACCAAGGTCCTGATCACCGCCAGCCACTTCGTGATCGACTACTTCTATGTCGTCATGCTGGTGCCGGTGTTCGTGTGGATCATGCTCAAGCTGATCTACCGGAACAAGACGGGCGCGTACATCTGCGACCGGATCTTGCTGATGATCCCGGTGATGGGGGCGATCGCCGAGAAGTCGACCGTCGCCCGGACGATGCGGACCCTGGGGACCCTGGTCCAGTCGGGCGTGCCGATCCTGGAGGCGCTCAACATCGTCCGCGACACCGCGGGCAACATGGTCTTCGAGCGGGCCTTCACCCGGATCTACGACAGTATCCGCGAGGGCGAGACGATCGCCCAGCCGCTCCGCGAGGCCCGGATCGTCGACGACATCGTCGTCAACATGATCGACGTCGGCGAGGAGACCGGCGACCTCGACACGATGCTCAACAAGATCGCCGACAACTACGACGAAGAGGTCGAGGCGCTCGTCGAGAGCCTCGTGAGCCTGCTCGAACCGATCATGATCGTCGTGCTCGGCGGGATCATCGGGTTCATCGTCATCGCCCTCTTCCTGCCGCTGATCTCGCTGATCAGCAAGCTGTCCGGCTGAGCCTCGGGACCCCGAAGGCCGTCCTCCCCCCTCGGCGACCGAAGTCGCGAAAGGGGGGATGGCCGGGGCCGACCGTCGATCGCGTCCGAGTCCGCTCGGTTGCCCGTGCCGCCCTCCAAGAACGAACCCCTATCTCCCAACCCGCGGAGTCTCGACCGATGGATCGTCGCCGCCCGTCTCGCCTCGGCTTCACGCTGGTAGAGTTGCTGATGGTCGTGGTGATCATCGGCATCCTGGTCGGACTCCTGGTCCCGACAATCGCCGCGGCGTTCCGGAGGGCCAAGGAGGCGTCGGTCACCGCCGAGCTGAACAACCTCGCGGCCGCGCTGGCCGCCTTCAAGAACCAGTACGGTGACTACCCGCCGAGCCGGATCATCCTCCCCGAGCAGGGGTTCACTACTTTCTTGAGTAACGCGACGGGCCACGGCATTACCGGGGCCGACGGCAATGACACCGACATGACCGACACTCAACTCGCCCAGCGATCCCTCCTCTACCTCCGGAAGTTCTGGCCTCGGGCGAACTTCATGTCGGCGACCACCACCGCCTTCAACGACTTCAACGGCAACGGCCACAACGACGGGACGATCATCCTGAGCGGATCGGAGTGCCTGGCCTTCTTCCTCGGCGGCATCCCGATCATCAACGGCGGGGCCGTCATCGGGGTCTCGGGCTTCAGCAAGTCCCCCACCAACCCGTTCGTGAACAATACGGTCTCCACGAATCGGACGGTGCCTAACTACGAATTCACCACCGGCCGCCTCGTCGACCAAGATGGAGACCTGGTCCCCTCCTACATCGACCCGATCGACACGGCCAGCGGGAACCGCAGCGCATATGCGTACTTCTCGTCGTATGGGACCAACGGATATGACCCCAACGACGTCAACGGCAACGGCCATGCGGCCGCGGGCGGCACCGTCATCCCCGAGCTCGAGGACGACGGGACGACCGACGTCGAGCGTGGGTTCCTGGTGAACTTCCCGGTCTTCGTTTCCGGCTCGGCCACGTCCGCCACCTACGCCATCTCGCCCGGGCCGAACCCATACACCGCCGGCCCTCCCGCCGTGGGCACCGTCTCGTGGATCAACCCGAACTCGTTCCAGCTCTTCAGCTCCGGCCAGGACCGGCTCTGGGGACTGGGCGGGACGTTCGTGCCGAGCGGCGGGAGCGGCTCAAGGCTGCCGATCCTGCCGAACGCGGTCGACCCGGGCAACATCCACAACGATGCCACGACCAACGTCCGCGGTCGCGAGGGCGACAACCTGACCAACTTCGCGGCCGGCCGGCTCGACTGAACCCCGGCCCTAAACTTCGAAACTCGGGGCGGCTGCGGGTCGCCCCTCTTTTCCCCTCTCGCTCGATCGCGGACCCAGGAAGGACGGCGGACGCCATGCCTCGCGCAAGCCAGCACCGACGAGCCGGGTTCACCCTGATCGAACTGCTGATCGTCCTGGCGATCATGGGCCTGATCATCTCGCTGATCCTGGTCGCCGCCGCCGACGGGGTCCGCAGGGCCGAGGAGCGCGCCACCCAGGGGCTCATCGCCAAGCTTGAGACGGCCTTGAACGACCGGATCGACGCCCTCCTCAACACCCAGCCGCCGATCAACCAGACCCACCGCTACCTCGCCGCGATCAATTTCGCCAACCCGGGGGCCGGCGGGGGATATATCCCGGTCGGGACGGCGTACAGCAACTCGGACGACCGCCGGGCCCAGGTGATCGCGCAGAAGGATTACCTCAAGGCCGAGCTTCCCGACGTCTTCTTCCTGACCTATCAGGCCTCGGGGGGCGCCGCGCTGGCGGCCTACTACCCGATCAACTTCGCGGGGGCCCCCTACCCGGCCGGCTCGACCTCGGTCGACGCCTACCGGCTCCCCCTGGGCAACTTCTCGGTCGGCCTCCCGCTGGTCAACAACAACGGGACCGGGGCCCTGGCCATCACCGCCCCGGGCACGCCGACCACCGGGATGTTCGGCGCCTCGTTCTCGGCCGCGAGCGGGATCTACAAGCAGCTCGGCTATGCCAAGACGGGGTACGACGGGATCGACAACGACGGCAACGGCTACATCGACGACCTGGCCGAGAGCGGCCTGAGCCTCGCCGCCGTCGAGGCCAAGATGGCCTTGCACACCCACAAGTCGGCCCGCTCGGAGATGCTCTATGCCCTGCTCGTCGAGGGCCTGAGCCCGCTCGGCAGCGTCTTCACCGCCGACGACTTCACCGCCCGCGAGGTCGGCGACACCGACGGCGACGGGCTCCTCGAATTCATCGACGCCTGGGGCGAGCCGCTCCAGTTCTACCGGTGGCCGGTCTACTACGGCTCCTCGGGCAACGTCCCGGTCGTGAGCGCCTCGGACTCGCAGAAGGGGAGCGTCCCCTATACCGGGTTCGCCGAGACCCGGCAGATCGACCCGCTCGACACCAACCAGTACCTCGTCGCCCCGGGCTGGTGGTCCTCGACCGCCAACCCCTCGCTGACCACCCCGGCCGTCTCCAGCTTCAGCGCGCCCGGCTCGGGCTCGACCAACCAGTGCAGCCAGGGCGCGATGGCCTTCATGCACTACTTCCACACCCTCGTCGACCCCTATCCGGGCTCGACCACCGGGACGAGCTGGGACCGCGGCGGCGGGTTCAGTCGCCGGTCATATTACACCCGGTTCCTGGTCCTCTCGGGCGGGCCCGACCACGAGCCCGGCGTCGCCCAGTTGGCCAAGGATTACGATGGGCTCGGCAACGTCTCCACGGCCCACATCTACACCTTCCCCGACTCGACGCTCTCGGTCGAGGGGAACACGATGGTCCTGAACTACATCGAGAGCCAGGCGTCGCAGGCGGACCCCTTGAACCGATCGGGGTCGTTCCTGGAGATCCCGGCGAGCAGCGGCAACTCGGCGGTCTCGACCTTCCTGACGCTCGATGCCTCGACCGACGACATCTCGAACCATAACCTGTCGGCCCCGACCACCGGAGTCCGCTGATGCGCCGCCCCTCGCCGCGAGGCTTCACCCTGGTCGAGCTCCTGGTCGTCATCGCCATCGTCGCCCTGATCAGCGCCGTGGCGTTGCCGGTGATCCTGCCCGCGCTCAACGAGCGGCGGGTGAGCGAGGCGGCCCGGCTCCTCCAGGCGGTCCTGGCCGGCACCCGGGACGCCGCCATCCGGGCCAACGCCCCCCGGGGCATCCGCCTCCTGCCCGACCCGGTCTTCAACCCCAACGCCCCCAACGCCCTGCCCGGCGTGCTCGCGTCGGACCGGTTCGTCGCCATCGAGCCGGCCCCCGACTATGCGGAAGGCGAGGTCAACCTCCTGGTCTCCTCCGTCACGCTCAAGAACATCACGCCGGGGGGGCCGGGCGGGACGGTGACGAAGAACATCCTCACCATCGGCGAGGTCGCCTACGTCGACGCGCCGACCAACAAGATCTACGGCAACCCGACCTCCTGGTACTGGAACATCCGCCAGGGAGACCGGATCCGGTTCAACGACGCGGGCGACTACTACACGATCGTCGGCCCGATGCACTTCGGCCCGCCCCAGGTAAGCTCGACCTCGATCACCAACGCCGAGCGTTACGTCAATGTCGGGGCCCCGGCCAATACGTTCCCCGGCACCCCCCAATTCCTCTACGTGCTCAACGGCGAGGACGACAACGACAACGGCTTCGTGGATGAAGCGTTCGACGGGATCGACAACGACGGCGACGGCATCATCGACCCCTCGTTCAACGGCCTGGACGACGACGCCGATGGGATCATCGACAACGAATATGCCTTCGGCGAGTTCGAGGAGGAGCGGTACGACGCCTCGCAGTACACCCCCTTCGCCGCCGTGCTGTCCAATGTGGCCTACACGATCTACCGCCGGCCGGTGGTCTCGCCGATGGCCAGGGAGACGACCCTGCCCTCGGGGATCGTGATCGACATGACGACGTGGAACGCCCCGTCGGCGACCCCGACTTCGTCCAAGACTAATCCAAGCCCGCTGGTCCTCCTGCCGGAGCGGTCACGCCTGCCGATCGACCCGTACACGTATTATGTGGACATCATGATTTCCCCCAACGGGCAGGTCGTCCAGGGGGGAGGAGGCGGGTCGAACGGCGACTACAACGGCCTCGCCCCGGCGGCCAACCAGCCGTTCTACCACTTCTGGCTCACCGAGCGCGAAGGCGTGGTCTCGCCGCTCTGGGGGGAGCAGACCGTCGTCAATGCATCGAAATCGACGCTCACCCTGCCGGCCCTGAATCCCAACTACGGCGCCGCCTCGAATCCGCAGACTTACCTCCTGCCGATGCCCAAGGGGACGCCGAATTACACCTCGGCCCCGCTGACCGGCGAGCGTCGGCTGGTGACCCTCTTCGTCAAGACCGGGCAGATCGTGACCGGCTCGATCGAGTCGTTCAACGGCAACGACACCAACGCCCCCTTCTACGACGCCCAGTCCGGCATCAAGGAGCAGCAATGATCGCCCGAGCCCGAGGTCCCCGACCAAGGTCGGGCATCACGCTGACCGAGATCCTGATCTCGATCCTGATCATGGGGGTCGGCCTGATCTCGCTGGCGACGCTGTTCCCGCTCGGGCTGCTCAGGCTCCGCGAGGCGTCGAGGAGCCACCGAAGCGCGATCCAGTTCGAGACCGCCGCCGGCGACATCGACGCCCGCCAGCTCTTCGACAAGCAGTCGTTCACCCGGACCTGGTCGTGGTACAGCACGACGGTCAACAAGGCGACCGTCATTCTCCCCCGCGACCCGTTCACCCAGGATGGCGTGGGGCCCAACGACATCGTGGCCAACCAGTACATCTCCTCCAACCCATTCTCGAGCTTCTCGATCGGATCGGACTCGGGCCTGCCGGTCTGCTACGACCCGCTCTGGCGATCCTTGACCGGCGTCTACCCCAATACCTCGACCTACGACCCGACCTTGCAGACCACGGGAGCCTACACGGCGGGCGAGGCCCGATTCGGCTCGGGACTCTTCGGCGGTTCTGCCCTGTATATTCGCAACGATCCCCTCGACAACGGCCGCCCCAGCGCCTTGGGACTCCAGCGGATCACCAATTTCGTCCCCTGGAGCAACGTCCCCGCCGTGAGCGGCAACACCTGCTTGATCCCGCAGTGGCCCTTCACCAGCACCAATTTGAGCCTTTCGCTCTCCAACCAGCCGGCCGACGTGTCGGGCAACATCTTCTCGTCGATCGACGACATCGTCTTCAACCCGATCGGCGGGGGCGCCAACGCCCCCAGCTCGGTCCTGCCCGAGATGTTCGGGGCCTCGACCACGTTCACCGGCTCGCCGCAGGTCGACTACAAGTACACCTGGTTCTTCACCGGCAGGCAGACCGACGCCGGCGGCAATGGCCGCCAGTTCACCGGCCAAATCGTCGTCTGCGACGGCCGACCCTTCGGCTACGACCCCCTGCCGGGCAACGGCTCGCTCGCCCCCGCGGGCGAGACGGCGGTCGAGGCGGTCTTCGCCGTCGGCGGGCCCGGCACCGTGGTGCCGATCGTCCCCGGGGCCAACGTCGGCTTCTCCAACAACAGCCGGAGCGTCCTGCTCCGCTGGGGCTCGGCCCTGGCCGACCCCCAGGTCCGGGTCGGCGGCTGGATCTGCGACGTCACCTACGAGCGCGACTTCAATACCTACGTCAGCCGGGTCAAGGGCGGGACCACCGTCCCGACCACCTCGTTCGCCCGGTGCAACTGGTATCAGGTCGCCAAGCGGACCGACCCCCAGGCCGACGCGATCTCGGGTTACCGGTCGATGACGATCACGCTCACCTCGCCGGTCCAGAACCGGAGCCTGCTCCACGTCAACGACGGCTCGCCGGTCTCGGTCAACGTGGCCCTGGTGATGCCCAGCGTCATTTATGCGTTCCCCACCGCCTTCGAGGTCCACTGAGCCGGAAGGGAGTCGAGCCCCCGGTCGAGCGATCGACCGCCGGGCCTCGGACCTTCGGGGGAGAATCGACATGCCCGCCGGATCGCTCCGCCAGCCGCCCAAGCCGAGCCGGGACCCGGGTCGCCGGGCCCGACGCTCGCGCCGGGGCGTGACCCTCGTCGAGATGCTCGTCGTGGTCGCCCTGATCGTCCTGATGATGACGATCCTGGTCCAGATCTTCCAATCCGCCACCGGCGCCATGTCCGCCTCCCGGGCCACCCAGGAGCTCGACGTCGTCCTCCGTCAGGTCGACTCGATGATCCGGTCGGATCTCAATGGCATCACCGCCAAGATGACCCCGCCCAACGACCCGTTGCTCAAGACCGGCTACTTCGAGTACGGCGAGAACTCCCCCGCCGACGCCCAGGGCGAAGACACCGACGACTACCTGGCCTTCACCGTCAAGGCCCCCGAGGGCCAGGTATTCACGGCCCGACAGTGGCTCTTCAAGATCGACCCGAACACCAACCTCCAGACCGTCAACCAGAACGTCCAGCCGATCGCCATCACCAGCCAGGTCGCCGAGGTCATCTACTTCTTGAGGAACGGCAACCTCTACCGCCGGGTCTTCCTGGTCGCCCCCGAGCGAGCGTCCTCGCTTTTCGTCCCGATCTCCCTGGCGGCCAACCCGGGCGCGCCGGGATACCAGACCTCGATCTTCGGCTCGCCGCTCAAGGTGGGCTGGCAGGGCGTCAACGAGATCTCCTGCCGGCCCGGCCCGGCCAACAGCTCGGCCCCGATCCCCAACGACCTCGGCGACCTGACCAATCGCGAAAACCGGGCCTTCCGCCCCCGGTTCTGCAACGACTTCAACCTCGCCGACGGCATCGCCGACGACAACAACGGCGACGGGCTCGACGACTACTACCCGACGCTCTACTACGACGGCGTCGGCCACACCCGCAACGGCCCGATGGGCAATCAGGTCGACTGGGTCCCCAACGGCCTGATCGCGAATAACACCGGTAATGGGGCCCACGAGGTCGATTTCCCCACCACCGCGTCGCTTCGCGTGGAGCAGAGCACCCCGAAGTCTCATGATATTTATGCGTTCCCGTTCATCTACCCGGGGATGTACTCGGTCCCCGACGGGGCGTCGGTCGACTCCTCGGGCAACGTGACGCCGCCGGCCAACAGCCTCGGCTGGCGGCACGGGGTCATGCCCTTCAACGACCCCTCGCTCGGCCTCGTGCCCAACCACGCCCCGCTCGACGTGGGGGACAACCTCCACGCCCCGGCCGGGGCCCAAACATGGTGGGGCTTCCCGACGTGGCGGGAGACGATGGCCGGCCTCAGCAGCGGCGGCGGCGTCGGCTGGCGCGACCCCTTGAGCCTGCCCAACCAGAACGGGCATCAGCAGGTCAACGGGCTCCGTCCTTTCGCCCCGAACCTGAATTACTCGATCCACTCGGCCAACCTCCTGCCGCCAATCTACGTGCCGAACTCGAACACGCCGGTCACCTATTACGATGGCGCGGGGTCGTCGAGCTTCGTCACCGCCCCCTTGGCGGCCAATACGCTCCAGTCGATCTACCCCAACCCGATCTGGGAGGACGACCTGATCCTCACGGGCGTCCGCAGCTTCGACGTCAAGGCGTACGACATCAACGCCCCGTTGTACAACTTCCAGAACAACAGCGGTGCCTACGTGAACGGACCGTTCAGCTCGGGATATCAAGACCTCGGCTACGGCGTCGAGCAGGGTTACGGGGCCAGCACGTATGCGTACGGCCCGGTCGGGCTGATCAACACCAACACGCCGGGCTCGGCGCCCTGGCAGGCATCTCTCACCGAGCCGGTCGGCTTCGGCCACTCCGGCCGGATGCCGCCCCTGTTCAGCGACTACCGCCTCCACCCGAGGCGGCCCACCTTCAACATGGGCGACAACTCGGCGGGGATCATCCGGCTCAACCGGGTCTGGGATTCGTGGTCGACCGACTACACCAACGCCCCCGACTCCGACATCTTCCTCAACGAGTACTTGGCCAATCAGCAGCCGATCTACCCGTCGTTCCCGGCCCCCTACCCGTCGCCGCTCCGGGGGATCCAGATCCAGATCCGCCTGGTCGACCCGAGGGGCGAACGCTCCAAGGTCCTGACGATCCGCCAGGACTTCACCGACAAGCTCTGACGGCCCGAGTCCTTCCGACGAATCGAACTGTACCGCATCGCATACGACCCCAACGAACCCATCCGCAAGTCGAACCGGGCGCCGCCCGCCCCGCAGCGAGCGGCGGCCGAGGCCGGGTCGAGTGGAGGAGGAAACACCGATGTTCGCAAGCTCAAGAGGCTCCCGGTCGAAGCGCCGGGGGATCGTCCTGATCCTGGTCCTGGGCATGCTCGGCCTGATGGCGCTGATCGGCGTGACCTTCGCCACCTTCGCCGGCCAGTCGCTGATCAACAGCCGGAACTTCGCCCAGGGCGTCGCCCGGCCCCAGGCCGAGGTCCTGATGGACTACGCCCTGGCGCAGCTCATCAACGACACCAACAATCCCCTCTCGGCGATCCGCGGCCACAGCCTCCTCCGCGACATGTACGGCAACGACTCGGTCTTCCGGGGGAACAACCCCTCGGCCAACCCCGCGGCCGAGACCGGCGGCATCCTCTCCAGCGTGGTCTATCCCAACGGGAGCTCATCGACGCTCCACCTGACCGCCTATCAGCTGCACCCCACCGGCACTGATACGCCGTTCTACAACCAGCTCCAGTACGCGACCAACATCCCGACCGGCGGGCAATATTATGGGCTCGACTTCACCCGCTGGATCATCAGGTTTCCCGGCAACGTCTCCCAGTTTCCCTATACCACCGTCCCACAAACCTTCGAGATCCTCGAGGACGACCCCAGCGGCTCATTCCACCTCTTCACCCTGAGCAACAACCTGGCCAACCCGACCAACGACCCGACCTACGGCGTCAGCAACCCGCCGCTCTCGGCCTCCGACTGGACCTCGTTCATCTACAATGACCCCAACATGGGGGCCCCGGTCACTCCCGGCAACACCCCCTCGGTCAACAAGCCCTATACGAACCTCGCCCACGAGCTGAACACGGTCGGCAGCACGGCCGGCTCGCTGAGCAACACCGCCGTCTCCAACCCATTTGTCCTCGACGGCCGGTACATGCGGGCCTTCAACGGCCCGGGCCTGACCCGGCTGGACCAGACGTCGACGACGATCTACCCCTACAACTTCGCCGCCTACGGCAACTTCCGTCTCAGCGGGCTCGACCCCGACGCCATCGGCATGGACGAGGACTACGACGCCTGCGACCTGGAGAACTGGTACCTCGCCATCCAGAGCGCCGACGGCCAGGTCGTGATCCCCTCGTTCCACCGGCCGGGCATCCTGACCGCCGCCGACTGGACGACCAACAAGGGCGTCGGCAACACCAAGATCCTCCGCCCCCGCCAGGCCGACAACTCGCCCCTGTTCCCGGCCGACCCCTCGATCCCCGACGTCCACGGCAAGCTCACCTACGACGTCGACAACGACGGCGACGGCGTCACCGACTCGGTCTGGCTCGACCTCGGCTACCCGGTCCAGCGCGACCCCGGCGGCAAGATGTACAAGCCCCTCTTCGCCTTCATGGTCCTCGGCCTCAACGGCCGCCTCCCCCTCAACACCGTCGGCAACCTCCAGGCCCGGGCCATCGGCGACCAGGCCTTGAATGCCACGCACCTGACCTACTACAACTCCACCACCGGGACGCCCGGCTCGACCGCCCAGGTCGCCTATCCGGGCTCGTATGCTGACAACTCGGGCACGACCGGCTTCCACCCGCTCTACTCTTCGGAAACGTACCTCGACGCCCCGCTCTGGGACCACGCCTCGCACCTGGGGTTCTCGGTCAATGAGATCAACCCCAAGTTCGCGCTCCAGAACGCCCCGTCGAACGTCTATCCCAGCACCAACCCGACCGCCACGGGTGGTACGGCCATCAATGCCAACGCCACGCATTACAGCCAGTTGGACAACGCGGGCGTGGGCGTCGCCCTGACCCAGCTCCGCAACATCCTGACCGGGACCAAGCCGACCGACTTCCCCTACCCTTCGACACCGACCGCCGCGACGGTCCAGAACAACGCGGACGCCAACGTCGTCGCCGTTGACGGGTTGAATATGGTCCTGCCCAACAACGTGTATGACGCTGGCGATTTCCCCAATTCCGGTTTCGTCACGCGGACGACCACCGCCGTCCCCGGCCGCTGGGGAGAGAGCCAGGGCGTGCCGAGCGTCCTCGACGCACCCGGCACCGTACCCTATAACGGGCTGAACTTCCCGATCCTCCACTTCAACAACATGGTCCGCGCCGGCCGGTCGATCTACACGTCGGGCACTACTTACAACCTGACCAACGACGCCCTTGACGACGACTTCGACTCCACTGACCCATACCTGCCCTCGCCACAGCAGAACGCCACCAACTCGTTCAGCGTCGTCCCAAACCTGGGCACTTTGCCCTCGTCCGCGGCGGGCAACAATCTCGAGTTACCGCTCGTCTTCACCAGCAGTTCGACCGCACCGGCTTATTCCTTTACCCGCAGCTTTCCCGAGGCCGTTGATTTCATCGACAACGCCGGACAATTCGGGATCGCCACCGAGCGGATTCGCCGCTACGTCACGCCGCAGGACCCGGCGGGCGTCGGCCGCCTCGTCTCGTACATGAATCGCCCGAACAACGACCACGACTACGGCACCGGGGCGGACGCTCGGGGCCGACTCGGCTACTTCCGCTACTTTCGCCCGGCCGGCACGCCGCAGGAAGTGCGGTATCCTTACACCAACGACACGACGGTGCCCAACTCGTTCCCTTACCCCTATGTCACCGGCAGCGGCACCGGTCAGCAGTACCTGATGCCGATCTTGATCCCGGCCGGTTACGCATCGACGACGCCCCTCAACTCGGCGAACCCGACGGCGATCGCGCCCGCCAGCCGGTCTGACAAGTTCAACAACGACTACCACGGCTTCCAGTCGATGGCGACCCCGGCCTACACGACGCCCAAGGTGAACGCCCAGACGATCGCGGCGATGGGGGCCATGCCCCGCGATTGGGATCTGGCCATCCCCGGCGTCCCTGTCGGCGACCAAACCACGACCCCGACACCGGTCACTGTGTGGGCGCCGACGATCAACCCCAATAGCTCGACCATCCTCACCAACGTCAACTCCGAGAACGGGCCCAACCTCGGGGCCACCGGCAACGGCGGCAACAACAACATCTACCCGATCCTTTACGGCGCCACCTACTCGGCGACCAACCAGCCCGCCAATGCCCCGGTCGTCAATGGATATCTCGGCGGCAGCCTCAACAAGGACGAGGCCGACGAGATGAACCTCTACGTCAAGAATCACTTCGACATGCCGTTCGGGCCGAGCGACCTGGAATGGCTCTACCGCAAGCAGGATGTCGACGGCTCGACCCTCAGCAGCCGGCTCTCCCAGCTCGCACCGGTCAGCTTCAACAACCCGGCCGACGGCCTGACCCGCCGCCGGATGTTCTCCACCGACGCCTTCGACCTGATCTCTTTCGCCTACGCCAACGACAACCCTGGCCAGTACGCCGGCGCCTATTATGGCGCCTCTTCTGATCATAATTTCACCTACAATAGCCGGTTCGCCCCGAACGCCAGCCCGAGCCTCGAGCTGATGAATCAGGTGGTCGTGAACACGACGACCGACAACACTGGGCTTTTCATCACGCCCAATGCTTACGCCAACTTCATCACCACCATGTTCCTTCCCAATCCGACGCTGCCGCCGCAGTCGTTGGCCCTGAATTCGATCAACACCTACATCCCCAACTCTGCTTATAGCTCCACCAACCCGGTCAACCTCCCGCTCACACTCAACACCGGTGCCACGACCGTCGCCGAGCTTTTCAAGAACACGATCACCAACGCCCAGATCAACCCCACCAACCGGCTGATCGTCCCCTTCGGCGGGAAATCGAACGGGGTCCCTCTCTCTTCGGTGCAGGTCCAGACCCCCTCGGTCGCCCACCGCGACCGCAAGATCAACCTGAACTACCCCCTGCCGGTCTCCAACGACCCGGCCGAGCCGATCCGCCAGAAGTGGTGCCGCGAAACCTACCAGATGCTCAAGGCGATCCTCCCGCCGGCCTCGGTCGACACCCCCGAGGAGCTCGCCCAGCTCAGCCAGTTCGTCGTCAACATCATCGACTTCCGCGACCCCGACTGCACGATGACGCGGTTCGTCAACACCGACCTGGAAGTCACCGACAACCTGACCCATACCGCCGTCAACCAGCAGACGGCCACACCCGACCTGACCTGGACCGTGAGCGTGCCCGGCGTCAAATTCACCACAACGCCGCTACCCAACAATCCCTTCCTCAATTCACCGCACTTCCCCTACGACCCCAGCATCTACAATCCTGACGGCGACCTAGCGGGCAACCCGACCCCGTTCCTGGTGCAGCACGGGATGGAATACAACCCGATCGCCATCACCGAGGCAATGGCCTATCAGGCCCAGTATGGGCTCGCCCCGAATGCCCCGATGACTTACAGCGCGATGTTCATCGAGCTGGTCAACACCCTGACCGAAGAGCAGAACAACCCAAGCGCCACCGGGGCCCCGAATCTCAACAACAGTTCGGCGATCAACCTCGCCGGTTGGGATATCGTGATCGCCCCCGACAGCTACGGGTGGGGCCGGCCCGACCCGAACTCGGGCGAGGTGAACCCCGTGGCCTGGCCGCTCTGGATCCCCAATACCGGGGGCACCGTGGGCACTCCCCCCGCCGCGACCCAGCGGCCACACACGACGCCGCCTCCGACCGATCCGAACCTGATCATCCAGCAAACTTCGGTCCAGCAATACTCGTTCGTCAACGGGGCCAGCCAACCGATCATCCCGGCGATGAACAGCGGGACCCCGGGCAGTGTCCCTTACTACTTCGTGGTGGGCGATTACCGGACCGGCACCGGCCCGACGACGGCCTCGGTCCTCGGCTCGACCGTCGAGCAGAACCCGGTCGCCAACCCGACGCTCGACGTCCAACTGCCGACGTCATTCGTCTTCCCCACGCCCCCGACGGGTTCGGGCACCTACTACTGGGTCTACCTCCGCAGGCCCGCCAACCCGTTCGACACCGCCCCACCCGACCAGGTCCGGCCCAATAAAGAGATGGTGGTGGTGGACGCGATGCGGTTCCCCGTCGTAGACGCCGGCACCGCGGGCGGCACCCCGCCGGCGGTGACGGCCTCGACGGGCCAGGTGTACTCGGCCGAGCGGCTCCAACCATACCGGGGCGGCCACCTGGTCCGGGTCGACACCGCGCCGCCGTCGGGATTGCCCACCTCGGGAGCTGCCGCCGGGGCAAAGACGATCTGCCCGCCGAGCCCTGCTTACGCCTATGGCTACTCCGAGCAGATGGCCGAGCCGAAGGCCGGCGCGACCGTCAGCAACGGGATCTATAAGCTGAATCCGACCGACACGACCGGACTCCCCACGACGCTCGCCTATAAGCAGTCGATCAATAGTCGCACGCCGAACCCGAACGACACGCCCTGGTCCCCCTTCCCGTTCCACGACCGGGACTTCGCCAGCGTCGCCGAATTGCTCCTGGTCCCCGGCTGCCCGCCCGGCCTGTTCACCAAGCAGTTCGTCGAGGAGAAATATCCCGGCAACATCTTCGACGCCGCCAACAACCTCGCCACCGGGACCGACGCCCGCGACTTCGCCACCCCGGTCGTCTCGCCGACGGCGTCCGGCCAACCCACCAGCAACCCGTCGCAGGTGGCCCGGGTGAACTTCCACGCCGTCGGCACCGAGATTCCCAGCCCGTCCTACCCGTACCTGGTCGACAATTTCTACTATACGGCGGCCTCGGTGGCCCCGCCGGCCCCGCCGGCCGGCGCCAGCACGTCGTACAGCGCCAACTACACCCACCTCACGACCGAGATCGGCGGCTGGACCGGCGCCGGCTGGCACAAGATGCTCGAATTCTTCGAGGTCCCCAGCTCGGCCAACGGTGCCATCGGCACCGCCGACGGCGGCAACAACTACGACTGGGCCCGGGCCGACACCAAGCCCGGTCAGCTCAACATCAACCTGATCATCGACGAGGAGGTCTTCGCCGGGCTGGTCGACGACCCCAGGCTCAACGAGGCTCTGGCCGCCGCCACCTCCATGATCCCCTACGTCGTAAGCCAGATCGACACGACCGGCTATCCTGCCCAGGACGCGAACGGGAACATCATCGGCCGCTCGCCGATCTTCAATCAGCCCTCCTCCAACCTCGGGGCGGGGGGCACTCCGTTCCCGCCGCTCACGCCGAACCCGAATTACGGACGGGGATACGTCTATCGCGATCCCAACTCGGACAACTACCCGGTGAACACCCCAGCGAGTTACAACTATCAGCAGCTCCACGGGATCAAGGCGGCGTTCAGCGACTTCCTCAAGCTGAGGCACGGTGGCTCCGGCTACATCTTCGGCTATGGCGCCGGGCCGACCGGCTCGGGTGACTTCACGCTCGGGCCCGTGAACTTCTCCGCCACCTCGCCTTCTCCCCCGCTGGCTGCCGAGCGTCCTTACCGCTCCCTGAGCTATCCCGACATCAACTACACGATCCTCCGGCCCGCCAGCCTGCCGCCTTCGCCGGTCGACGGCCAAAACCCGGTCCGCTACACGGCGTCCACCCCGCCGCTGCCCTCGCCCAACGACAACCCGTTCAAAGGGTCGCTATTCAGGATGTTCCAGTATCAGCCCGATGCGACGGGCATCTTCCCCTACGTCGGGCTCAGCACCTACCTGGCCCCGATGAACAACGCGATCGACAGCACCGAAACGTCACCCGGCAACTTCCCGTACACCCAGGACCCCGGGATCAAGAACCCGTACCTGCCGATCCAGTTCGCCAACAAGACCTCGCCGCTGAACACCCCCACGCCCGGCACCCCCCCCCCGGCGCCGATGCCGCCGGGCCCGAGGTACTTGGGACCGCCTTATGCCGCCGTCCCGGACCCCAGGCCGACCGCACCGACGGTGATCCCGTCCGCCCCGTTCCCGCCGCCGATCCCTCCCACGCCGGCGCGTCGGCTCTTCCAGATCCCTGACGTCGACCAGAGCGCCGTCGCCACCGGCGGCCTGACGACGGGCTATTCGTCCAATGCCAGCCTCTTCAGCCAGTATGACATCGCCACGCATATCAGGGTCAACACCGCAATCGCCGCCGGTACCCAGGCGAACGTCGACGACCTTGCGAGAGAGTACACGATCGACAAGCCGACGATTACGCTCCAGCTCTCGACCCTCCCCGGTGAAAACTACCAGGCCGACCAGGCACCCAGCCCGGGGTTCTCCCCGCTCTCGACGTCGACCGTCGTCCACGCTGCCCCGCCCAGCCTCGTGGACCAGACCCGGGCGATCTTCCTGGCGGACAATTACACCCCCCAGCAGATCTTTGCGGCGAATAACTACCTCGGCGCGCCATACGACAACGCGGCCCACAGCCCCGCGCTGCCCACCGACTACCGGATGCACCCGGTCTACCGGACCGAGTGGCTCCAGAAGATCAGCAACCTGACGACGGTCCGGACTCACCAGTACGCGGTCTGGATCACCGTCGGGTTCTTCGAGGTCGTCCAGACCGGCACGCCCGAGCTGGGCGTCCCCGACGCGATCGGCCAGGAGCTGGGCCTGACCGCCGGCAAGAACGTGCGGTACCGGTCGTTCTTCGTGATCGACCGGACCAAGGCCACCGGGTTCAACCCGTACTTCCCGGGCAATTTCCGCGACTGCCTGAGCTATCGCCGCCGGATCGAATGATCGGCCGGTCGGCCCTTCGATAAAACGCCGAAGGCCGGACCAGGTTGCCCGCGTCGCTCTAAAGGGACGTGGGCGGCCCGGGCGGCCGGGATCGAGACGGAACATCTTGTTGGATCGATCCGAGAATTGCTAGGATCTTGGTGGCTCCCTCCCTTCGAGCGAAAGGACCTTCCGATGCCCCGCCGTCGTCGCCGCAGTGGTTTCACGCTGATCGAGCTGCTGGTCGTGATCAGCATCATCGGCGTCCTCATCGGGCTCCTGCTGCCCGCCGTGCAGGCCGCCCGCCGGTCGGCCCGCAAGCTCCAGTGCGCCAGCAACATCCGTCAGGTCGGGCTGGGCCTGGCGCAGTTCACCAATTCCAAGAACTTTTATCCTAACGCCGGCACCTTCGGCGAGAGCCAGAACACGACCGTCAACGCGACGACGCCCCTCACGGCCGCGAACTCGGTCATCAATAACTGCTTCAGCACCAGCGGGTCCCCCTCGTTCGCCAACTCCTTCCCGCTCCATAGCTGGGTGGTCGACGTCCTGCCGTACCTCGACAACGTCGACCTCGCCAACGCCTGGAACATGAAGCAGGTCTACCTCGACACGACGACCCCGCTCTCCGCCGGCAGCCCGACCAACGCCACCATCAGCAGCACCGGCATCGGCATCCTCAAGTGCCCCGAGGATTTGACCTCCCTGCCGAACTCGGGCAACCTGTCCTATGTCGTCAACATGGGCTTCACCCGCTGGCACGAGAACTACGGCACCACCACCCCGGTGACCAGCGTCGGCTGGACGCCCGCCAATGCCACCTCGACCACCTCGACCTACGGCGACAGCACCACCGGCGTCGGCTGGGGCCGGAACAACAACTTCAAGACCGGCGTGATGTTCCTCGGGACCGACCTGGGCAACACCGTGCTCGACCACAAGGTCAGCACCACCTCGATCATCGACGGTTCGAGCACGACCATCCTGGCGACCGAGAACCTCCTCGCCGGCGCCGCCGTCACCGGCAGCAGCCACGTCAGCCTGGCGACCAACTGGGCCTGCCCGCACCCGAACTTCATCGGGTTCATCGCCTCCGACCGCGTCTGGTCGGGCAATGGCGGCCTTTCTTCGGTCACCGCCGCCGGCAACGGCGTGAATGACCAGACCGGCTGGGGCCTGGCCAACACCCGGACCGTCGCCGCGGACTCGTTGGCCGCGCTCGAGTACATCAACTACGGCTCGCAGCTCACCGACGAGGGGTCGTCCCCCTTCCCCAGCAGCAGCCACAACGGCGGGATCAACGTCCTGTTCTGCGACGGCTCGGTCAAGTTCATCCCCGAGACCATCGACGGTACCGTCTACTCCAAGCTGATCACCCCCCAGGGGAGCAAGCTCCCCGGCCTGATCCGCCAGCTCCCGGTGGACTCCTCGGCCATCGGCGACTGAGCTCCGACGCGGCATCGCCTCACCTCGACCGGGAAAGCCAAGGCCCCCTGCCGGATGCCCCACTCGGGCATCCGGCGGGGGGTTCTTCGTCGACGACAGGGCCAGGCCGGTCGTCGGTCCTGATTGACAGGGATCGCCCAGACGATACGATGGTGCGCTCTCCGGGCCGGTTTGGACGGGACCGAGGGCGAGGCGACCTCCCGGAGTCGCCCCGAAAGGGAGGAGATCCTCGATGGTTCGCTCTCGCCTCGCGCCAATCGCGGTCGTCCTCGCGTCGATCGCACTCGCGTCGCCGTCGGCCCCGGCCCAGGACGCCCCGAAGCCGGCCGCCACCCCGGCCGAGGCGGAGCGCCCGGCCCAGGCGAAGGCTGGGGCGACCTCGGCCCCGAAGGCGTCGACGGGCGTGGGCCGGCAGAGCATCCTCGCGCTGTTCTCGCGGTCGAACCCGATGCTCTGGCTCCTGGGGATCTGCTCGGTCGTGGTGGTCGGCTACACCCTGGAGCGGCTGATCGCCCTGAGGCGCGGCCGGGTGATGCCCCGCGACTTCGTCAACCGATTCCTCGAACGCCTCTCGACCGGCAAGCTCGACCGCGAGCGGGCCCTGGAGCTGTGCCGGTCGAACGAGAGCGCCTCGGCCCGGATCTTCGGCCACGCGGTCCGCTGCTGGGGCCAGCCCGCCGCGGTGATCCGCCAGGCGGTCGACCACGACGCGGCCCGCGAGGTCCTCGACCTCCGGCGGAACGTCCGGGTCCTCAACGGGACCGCGACCCTGGCCCCGCTGCTCGGCCTGCTCGGCACCGTGATCGGCATGATCCAGTCGTTCGACGCCATCGGCGGCCGGATCGGCGGCGCCAAGAGCGAGGCCCTGGCCCAGGGGATCAGCCTGGCCCTGGTCTCGACCGCGCTCGGCCTGGCGATCGCCGTCGTCTCGGTCACGGCGTATTACTACCTCCTGAACCGGGTCGACCTACTGGTCAGGGACCTCGACGACCAGGTCCGCCGGGTGGTCGACCTCGTCTCCGCCGAGGCGCTCCGGCCCGCCGAGCGGCGGGTCGACCACGCCCGGATCGAGTCGCGGGCCCACCCGCTCTGATCGGATCGGCTCGGCTCGGACCCGAGTCGTCCCTCCCGGAAGGATGCCCGACGATGCTGGCAGATCGCCTCCAGGCCGACGAGCACCCGCAGATCAACATGACGCCGATGGTCGACGTCGTGCTCTGCCTGCTCGTCTTCTTCATGGCGGCGACCCGGCTCTACGACTGGGACGAGAACGAGTTCGTCGTCAAGGTGCCCGAGGTGGCCGACGCCGCCCCCTTGACCCAGGCGCCCGACGACCTGACCCTGACCGTCCTGGCCCCCGGCAAGGTTGCCCTCGGCGACCGGACGCTCGACCTCGCCACCCTCACCGCCGCCCTCACCGCCGCCCGAAAGCGCTACGCCGAGCAGGCCGTGATGATTCGCGGGGACGGCAAGCTCGCCTACCAGGACCTCGCCGACGTCCTCTCGGCCTGCAACGCCGCCGGCATCCGCAACGTCCGCCTGCCCGTCCGCCCGCGCGACGAGGCGGCCCCCCCCGCCCCCTGATCGACCGGCCGAGGCCCGCGCCGGACGACCCCTCTCACCCTTCGAGCCGCCCACCCTCCGGAGCCCGGAATGGCCTTCCTCCGCCAGATCTTCGACACCTTGACGCACCTCAGCCCGCAGTCCATGAACGACCTGGGCCACGCGCTCGGCCCCTGGCTCTACGTCGTCCTCTTCGCCATCGTCTTCGCCGAGACCGGCCTGGTCGCGGTCCCGTTCCTGCCGGGCGACTCGCTCCTGTTCGCCGTCGGGGCGGTCGCGGCCAGCCCCGACTCGCCGATCAGCCTGCCCCTGACCGCCGCCCTCCTGATCGCCGCGGCGGTCGTCGGCGACGCCGTGAACTACGCGATCGGCTATCGGGTCGGCCCCCGGGTCTTCGCCAGCGAGGGGTCGAGGCTGCTCAACCGCAAGCACCTCGCCGAGGCCCAAAAATTCTACGACCGCCACGGCGGCAAGACGATCATCCTCGCCCGATTCGTCCCGATCGTCCGGACCTTCGCCCCGTTCGTCGCCGGGATCGGCCGGATGAATTATGCCCGGTTCGCGGCCTACAATATCGCCGGGGGGATCGCCTGGGTCCTGATCTTCCTCCTCGCCGGCTGGGGCTTCGGCGGGATCAAGGCCGTCCAGCGCAATTTCCAGCTCGTGATCCTGGCGATCATCGTCGTCTCGGTCCTGCCCGCCGCCGTCGAGGTCGCCCGGGGGTGGCTCGCCGCCCGCCGAGGGCGCTCGGCGCTCCTGGCCGGCACCACGCTCGAACCGACCGACCTGCCCGACGATTCCCCCCGCTGACCCGACCGAGCCCGACGACCCCCGAACTTTCCCAGCATCCAAGGCCCGCACCGTGAACGACCCCGAACCCGATCTCCCCTTCCTCCGCTCCTTGAAGTGGACGGCCGACGGCCTGATCCCGGCGATCGTCCAGGACTCGACGACCGAGGCGGTCCTGATGATGGCCTGGATGGACGAGTCGGCCGTCCGGCGGACCCTGAGCACCGGCCAGGCCCATTTCTACTCGCGTTCGAGGGGCGAGGCGTGGCATAAAGGGGGGACCTCGGGCCACGTCCAGCACGTCGAGTCGATCCGGGTCGACTGCGACGCCGACGTCCTCCTGATCCGGGCCCGGCAGGTCGGAGGGGCTTGCCACGAAGGCTACGCCTCGTGCTTCTACCGCCAGGTCGACGCCGACGGGCACCTCTCGATCATCGCCTTGCCGGCCTTCGAGCCCGAGCAGGTCTACGGGGCCAAGGATCGCGGCTGACGCGGGCCTGGGCCCCTTGGTTCCCCTTCCCTGCCCCACCACCGAGATCGACGCCGATGCTCAAGACCCTGAATTTCACCGCCGGCCCGGGCGCCCTGCCCCCTTCGGTCCTGGAGCAAGCCCAGGCCGAGTTCGTCGACTACCAGGGGCACGGGATGTCGATCATGGAGATGAGCCACCGGGCCCCCGAGTACGAGGCGATCAACACCCGGGCCGAGGCCACCTTCAAGCGCCTGCTCGGCGTCGACGTGGGCTACCGGGCCCTCTTCATCCAGGGGGGGGCGTCGTCGCAGTTCGCCGTCGTGCCGATGAACTTCCTGCCCAAGGACGGCGTGGCCGACTACGTCGTCACCGGCACCTGGGGCGAGAAGGCGGTCGAGGAGGCCCAGCTCCTGGGCCGGGCCCACGTCGCCTGCTCGACCAAGCTCGGCGGCTACCGGAGCGTCCCGACGGCCGACCAGCTCCGGCTCAGCGACCGCCCGAGCTACGTCCATCTCACCTCGAACGAGACGATCCAGGGGGTCCAGTTCGCCCGCTTCCCCGAAGTCGGCGACGTCCCGCTCGTGGCCGACATGAGCAGCGACATCCTCTCGCGCCCCTTCGACGCCTCGCGGTTCTCCCTGATCTACGCCGGGGCCCAGAAGAACATCGGCCCCGCGGGGGTCACGGTCGTCCTGATCCGCGAGTCCTGGCTCGACCGGGCCAACCCCGGCGTGCCGACCATGTTCCGCTACGAGACGTACACCAAGAACAACTCGCTGTACAACACCCCGCCCTCGTTCGGCGTCTACATGCTCGACCTCGTCCTGACCTGGATCGAGGAGCAAGGCGGCCTGGAGGGGATGGCCCGGCGGAACTCCGAGAAGGCCGCCATCCTCTACGACGCGATCGACCGGAGCGGCGGCTTCTACCGTGGCCATGCCGAGCTCGAGGCGCGGTCGGCCATGAACGTCACGTTCCGGGCCCCCGACGAGTCGACGGAGAAGCGGTTCCTCGCCGAGGCCAAGGAGCACAGGATGGTCGGGCTGGCCGGGCACCGCTCGGTCGGCGGCATCCGGGCCTCGATCTACAACGCGATCGACGCCGACGCCTGCCGGACCCTGGCCGGCTTCATGGCCGACTTCGCCCGCAAGGCCGGCTGATCGAACGATCGACCCTCCCCCCGAGGACCCTCGGACCGATGCGGAAGCCCCGACTGATGACGCCGGGCCCCGCGCCCGTGCCGGAAGACGTGCTCCTGGAGCTGGCCAGGCCGGTCATCCACCACCGTTCGAACGAGGCGAAAGGCTGGAACGACGAGGTCGTCGCCGGCCTCCGCTCGCTGTTCCAGACCCGCAACGACGTCCTGATCCTGACCTCGTCGGGCACCGGGGCGATGGAGGCGGCGGTGGTCAACGCCGTCCCCGCCGGCCGGAAGGCCATCGTCCTCGACGCCGGCTGGTTCGCCTCGCGGTGGGCGGTGATCTGCCGGACCTTCGGGATCGAGCCGATCGTCCTGGAGACCGAGTGGGGCCAGCCCGTCGACCCCGCGAAGGTCGCCAACGCCCTCCGCGAGCACCCCGACGCCGAGGCGGTCTTCGGCACCCTGAGCGAGACCTCGACCGGCACCGGCCACCCGGTCGGGGCGATCGGCCGGGTCGTCGCCGAGACCCCCGCCCTCTTCGCGGTCGACGGGATCTCGGGCGTCGGCGCGATGGAGTGCCGGACCGACGCCTGGGGGATCGACCTGCTCTGCGTCGGCTCTCAGAAGGCCCTGATGATCCCGCCCGGCCTGGCCTTCCTCGCCGTCAGCCCCAAGGCATGGGCGAAGGTCGACGCCTTCGACGCCCCCAGCTTCTACTTCAACCTCAAGGCCGCCCGCAAGGCCGCCCGCGAGTCGCTGACCCCCTACACCCCGGCCCACACCCTGATCGCCGGCCTCCGGGTCGCCCTCAAGCGGATCGAGGCCGAGGGGGTCGAGAACGTCTGGTCCCGGCACCGGATCATGAGCCTGGCCTGCCAGGCGGGCATCCAAGCCCTCGGCCTCGAACTCTTCAGCGCCCGCCCCGCCGAGGGCCTGACCGCCTTCCGGGTCCCCCCCGGCCTCTCCGACGCCGCCATCCGGGCCGGCCTGGCCGACCGCTTCGGCATCACCACCATCGGCGGCCAGGACAGGCTCAAGGGGCAGATCGTCCGGGTCGGCCACATGGGCTACATGGACGAGCTCGACGTCGTCGCCGGCCTCGCCGCCCTGGAGATGGTCCTCCACGACCTCGGCCACCCCGTCGAGCCCGGCCGGGGCGTTGCCGCGGCGCAACGGGTCCTGATGGGCGCCTCGGCGGGAGTTGAGCCCTCGCCGTCGATCGACTAGAGTTTTCCAAGGAGGCGAGCGGTCGGGCCCCGAGATTCGCGCCGACCTTCGCCGATTTTTCTTCGCCGGAGCCTCGTACCGTGCCGCATCGCGTGCTGGTGACCGACAAGCTGTCCGAGGAGGGGCTGAGCCTGCTCCGCTCGGCCCCGGGGTTGGAGGTGGTGGTCGACCCGAAGCTCGCGGGCGACCCGGCCGCGCTCCGGGCGGCCCTGGCCGGGGCGGACGGGGTGGTGATCCGCTCGGGGACCCAGTTGACGGCCGAGGTCCTCCGCGACCAGACCCGGCTCAAGGCGATCGTCCGGGCCGGCGCGGGGGTCGACAACATCGACGCGGCGACGGCGACCCGGCAGGGGATCGTCGTGATGAACACGCCGGGTGGCAACACCGTCTCCACGGCCGAGCACACGATGGCCATGCTCCTGGCCCTGGCCCGGAACGTGGCCCCGGCGGCCGAGAGCCTCAAGGCGGGCCGCTGGGACCGGGCCAAGTACACCGGCACCCAGCTCGAAGGGAAGACCCTGGGCGTGGTCGGCCTGGGACGGGTGGGATTGGCGGTGGCCCGCCGGGCCGTCGGGTTCGAGATGAAGGTGATCGGCTTCGACCCGTTCCTCTCGGCCGAGAAGGCGCTGACGTTCGGCGTGGAGAGCGTCGCCAGTCTCGACGACCTCTGGGGCGCCTGCGACTTCATCACGATCCACACCCCGCTCTCGGCCGAGACCCGCAACCTGATCGGCGAGCGCGAGCTGGCGATGATGAAGCCCGGCGTCCGCCTGATCAACTGCGCCCGGGGCGGCCTGATCGACGACGCCGCGTTGATCGCGGCCATCGACTCCGGCCGGGTGGCGGGCGCGGCGGTCGACGTCTTCGACCCCGAGCCCCCACCGGCGGGCCTGCCCCTGATCGCCCACCCCAAGGTCCTGGCCACGCCCCACCTGGCCGCCTCGACCGAGGAGGCCCAGGTGAACGTGGCGATCGAGGCCGCCCGGCTCCTGATCGACTATTTCGCCTCGGGCCGGGTCCGGTTCGCGGTGAACATGCCGAGCATGGAGCGGGCCGAGCTCGACGAGATCCGGCTCTACCTCGACCTGGCCAGGCGGCTGGGGATGCTCCACGCCCAGATGGACCGGGGGCCGGTCAAGGGGGCCACGCTCCGCTATCGGGGCGAGGTGGCGACCAAGAACACCCGACTGATCACCGCCAGCTTCGCCGCCGGCTGGATGGAGGCCGCGCTCGACGAGCCGGTCAACCTCGTCAACGCCGAGGTCCTGGCCAGGGACCGGGGGATCGCCATCGTCGAGGAGACGACGACCGACCCGGGCGACTTCGGCACGATGATCCAGGCCGAGGTCACCACCGAATCCAAGACCTACGTCGCCGCCGGGACCCTCTTCGGCAAGGAGTTCGTCCGGCTCGTCCGGATCGGCCCGTACCGGCTCGACGCCCACCTCGACGGCAACCTCCTGATCTTCACCCACCACGACCGACCCGGCCTGATCGGCTTCATCGGCACCACCTTCGGCCGGCACGGCGTCAACATCGCCCAGATGAACGTCGGCCGGGAGAAGCCGGGCGGCACCGCCATCGGGGTCGTCAACCTCGACGCGATCCCCTCGGAAGCCGCCCTCGACGAGGTCAAGGCCCACCCCGACATCCTCAGCGTCAGCCTGATCTCCCTGCCCAAGCACGGCGACATCCCCCCCTGGCTCGGCGGCTAACCCGAGTGGGTGGACCGGACGGGGAGGGGCCCCCCGTCCGGTTCGCGATCGGGCCTGAACCGGCCCGGATCAGAACGAGTCGGCGCTGATGACCTCGCCGCCCGCCTTGGTCCCCAGGCCCCACCAGGTCATCCAGTTGATCGTGGATTTGATGAACTTGACGCTGCCATCGCCCATGAGGGCGTTGCAGCCGCCGGGATGGTTGCTGTTGGCGTTCGTGTACTCCGAGAGGTCCACGCCGCCGCCGCTGCTCTTGCAGGCCCCGAACGAGAATTGGGTGGAGTTGGGCGGCACGACGGTGTTGAACATCGTGTAATTGGGGTCGCCGTTCGCCCAGAAATTGCCGCGGGTGTTCTCGATGCTGGTGGCGGCCATACAGGTGTTCAGTGCCGTGGTCAAGGTGGCGCCCGGGGGTTGTTGGCCGACGGCGAGCGACTGGTATACATCGGTATACGTCGGGACGCCCGTGTTGACGTAGGATGTATTCTTGCCCCGGACGGTGCCGCTGCCCCCTGGGCCCACCAGCCCTTCGGAGCCGGCGATGGTGTTGGAGAGGCCGTCGGTGACGCTGGCGATCGAGTAGGCGATCTGCCAGGCGAAGAGCCCGGTCGTGGGTGTCGGCGGGGGGGCGTTGCCGTTTTGGCTACCGGGGGGGCTTTGGGCCGTAGTCCCGATGCTGAGGAAATAATTGTTGATGTTGCCCGAACTCCTGCCGGCGTTGCCGTCGGAGGGGCATAGGAAGCTGGCGACGACCGATTGGGTGACCGTGGAGTTGCTGCTATACCCGTTCGCCGGGCCGTCGACGGGGAGGCTGAAGTTGCAGGCGTTGTAGAGCGACTGCTGCTCCAGGTAGGGGAGCATCAGCGCCTGGGCGCTCCACTGCCCCCAGACGTTCGTGCCGCCGGGGTTGCCGGCGGTGGTCAAGGAGACCCCCATCGGGAAGGACCCGACGCCCGAGAGGTAGTTGTGCAGGCCCAAGCCGAGCTGCTTGAGGTTATTGACGCACTGGGTCCGGCGGGCGGCCTCGCGGGCGGCCTGGACGGCGGGCAGGAGCAGGGCGATCAGGACCGCGATGATCGCGATCACCACCAGCAACTCGATCAGGGTGAAACCCCGACGCTTCGCGCTTCTCATGACATACTCCGAGGGATGAAAGAATGGTATGACGCAGATTCGGCCGCGCCGAGACGGTTCGACCGACGCCCGATCCGGAACGATCCTGCCGCCATCGGGCGGGCCGGGGACCTCCGATGCCGGACCTCCTCAGATGCCGGGTTTGTTGACGTGGGGCGCATAGCCTTGACTCGAAATAACCTTCGCCGGCACGCTCGGCTTATCCTTGCCCTCAGCCTTCGCCTTCTCCCAGGCCGACCGGGAAGCCTGTTGCGATTTGGCGACCGACTCATAGGTCGTCGTCTTGCCGTCCGACCCGCACCCCCCTGCGAGCGTCGCCATCGCGAAGGCCAGGGCCAAAATGCGGCCGACGGCGAGGATTCTTCGAAGTTCCTGCATGCGGCATTCTCCGGGAATTGGAAGACTCGCCGATGAGGCGCGACCACCCCCGCACGAGGACCAGGACTGGACGACCCCGGCGCGAAGCCCCGAAGTCGACCAGGGAATGGTCTCGATGAATGAGGTTCAACTCAAACGATCATGGAGGGTGGTTAGCATCAATCATAACAATCATGACGGGTGCGGGCAAGGGTTCGATGCGAAGGTTTGTTAAATCCCTCTTAGTACTACTCTGTAGGAACAGAAGCCCACTATCGCGAATTAAGGGAAAAAAGCCATCTTACAGAAGTCCAAGGACGGTCATCGACTTTTGTAAGAGGCCGCGAAACCCTTGAAAACAAGCAGGTGGCCAAATGTTCCTACGGAGTAGTATTAGAGGCTATCCGGTAATTTTTGCCTGCGTTTCTCGGTACTTGAACGGATTTGGATTCATCGACTCATCCTTTTTCAATAACCTTAGCATGCGATGAATCGAGCTGATCTTGATCATCGCCTCGCT
>JAABUQ010001528.1_pt1 | contig 49361 bp, 48 predicted proteins | sample 5560001 | NCBI WGS metagenome assembly JAABUQ01 (sample SAMN10711888, study PRJNA513371) | rock metagenome | isolation source: Antarctica rocks | place: Antarctica: Victoria Land, Finger Mt nord | collected 2015-12-18
GAAGGCTGCAAAGGCGCGGACGTGGCGAACATAGTCGTGCTGGGTCCGCGACCTCATCGCGCGCATCGTCATGTCGTCGAGCATGCGCTGACGGAGCGGAGTAACGGGTCGTTCGATCGGTAAGGTCGCCATGGGAAGTTCCTCTCGTTGAAGGAACTCCATCGTCCGCCGCCGCTCGCGACGCGCCAAACGTCAGGCCAGGTGCGCTACCTCACCACCGACACCAATGCCGCGAAGCGGCTTCGTGCTTTGAGTCTTTCAGGTCGGCAAAGCTGCCGGGCAGCGGCCGGCCAACCTCAGCCGTTCTTTGCCACTGTCCGGCTGTCTGAAAGCGGCCGGCGACAGCTCTACGTGGCCGCCTGCTCACGTGCATATATTGTGGGAGGCAGGCCGACATGGCGCGCGAAGGCGACGCTGAACGTGCTTGCCGAACTATAACCCACCTGCTGAGCAATTTCAGCCACGCCGCCCACGTTCCGGCGGAGGAGATCCTTCGCCAACGCCATGCGCCAATGAAGCAGGTACTCCATGGGGGCCACGCCCACAGCTCGCCTGAACCGTTCGAAGAACGACGATCGGGATAGAGCCGCCTCCTTCGCAAGCTCCGGAACCGTCCACGGCCACGTAGGACGATCGTGCATCTGCCTGAGCGCGCCGGCGAGCCGTTCGTCAGCGAGACCGCGCAGAAGGCCTGGAGAAGCGTTAGAGCTCGAGGTGGAGCGGAGCGCCTCAATCAGCAGAACTTCGACCAGCCGCGCCAAAATCACTTCCCGCCCCAGACGGCCGCCTCGGGACTCCTGGTTCACCAACTGGAGCAGCGTGGTCAACCGTTCGTCACCATGAACATGAATCAACTGCGGCAGTAGCGAGACGAGCAAGGTCGCGTCAGGAGACCCAAAGGTGCAGTAGCCCAGCAGCACGCGCACCTCGGGCGGACCTTCCTGGCTGCCAAGTCGAACCAGCCCTGGGCGCAGTTCGATCGGCACGGAGTCGCTCCGTTCCGCTGGCATCGGCTCGATGCTCGACATGGTGAAATCGAAAACCGAGGGGATCAGGACGAAGTCGCCGCTCGCTAGCGCGATCGGCTCCTGTCCGCGAACCTGCAGGCGGCACTCGCCTGCGAGGACCGCGCAGTAAAAGGGCCTCCCGTCCTCTGAGCGCCGTACACGCCAGGCGCCGGTGCCCTCCGCCACTTTGGAATACCATGCGCTGGGCTGAAGCAGGCCGACGATCTGGGTGAGCGGGTCAGTCAATCCGGACTCCTGCCAATGAGATCTGGACTGGAGGCCATATCACGTCCGGATACTACCGCCTACCTACCGCTTGTCAGATTACGAAATGGAGTCCACATGAAAACTGTCCTCATCACGGGGTGCTCATCCGGCTTCGGCGTGGAGATCGCGCGTACCTTTCTCGATCGCCCCGACTGGACCGTGGTCGCGACCATGCGGACACCGCAGGAGGATGTCCTCCCGGCTTCGGACCGGCTGCGTGTCCTGCCACTCGATGTGACCGATGCGAAGAGCATCCGCCACGCCATCGACGCGGCGGGATCAATCGACGTTTTGGTTAACAATGCCGGAATCGGCTATATGAACGCGCTCGAGGGAACGTCGATGGATGCGGTGCGCGACGTGTTCGAGACCAACGTCTTCGGCACCATGGCCATGACGCAGGCCGTCCTCCCGCAGTTCCGGGAGCGCAAGTCGGGTGTGATCGTCAACGTCTCGTCGAGTGTGACGCTCCTGCCGCTTCCGCTGCTCTCAGTCTACACGGCGAGCAAGGCAGCAATGAACGCCTTTTCGGAGGTGCTCGCGCTGGAGCTCGAGCAGTTCGATGTCCGGGTGCGTGTCGTGCTCCCCGGCCGGGCTCCGAGTACAGCGTTCGGCCACAATGCGCGCTCGCGGATGCAGGCCGGATTTCCGGAGCCCTATGCCAAATACGCGCAGACCGCATTCACGAACTTGCAGAGGGAGGGCCCGGTCACTCACGCGTCGGACGTGGTGGAGGCCGTGTGGCGTGCGGCGACCGACCCGACCTGTCCGATCCGGCTTGCGGCTGGCGCCGACGCTGTCGCCCTGATGACTGCTTGAACGGAGCGGGAAAACCATGACCCACAAACAGCATCCGATCGGTAGCGGCTTCGCGGCAGCAGCGACGGCCGATGACGTGCTCGCCGGCATCGACCTCACCGGCAAGAACGTGATCGTCACTGGAGGAACCGCCGGCATCGGCCTGGAAGTGAGCAGGGCGCTGCAAAAGGCAGGTGCTTCGGTTACCGCGACATCGCGCAACCCGGAGAACGCCGCAGCCTCCCCGGCCGGGGTCGAGCGGATACATGTCGAGGAGCTCGACCTGGTGGATCCCGCCTCGATCGACGCCTTCGTCGCGCGGTGGCTCGCGACCAAGCGTCCGCTCCACATCCTGGTCAACGGCGCCGGGGCGTCTGGTGGGCCGGAGCGGGACGCGCGCGGCTACGAGACGCAATTCGCAACCAACCATCTGGGACATTTCCAGTTGACGCTGGGCCTGCTTCCCGCGCTGCGCGCGGCGCACGGCGCCCGCGTAATCAACGTCTCCTCGGGTGCCCAACGCTTCGCCGACATCCGGTGGGACGATCCGAACTTCAACACAGGATATAATTCCCGGGCCGCATATGCGCAGTCCAAGACGGCGAATGTGCTGTTTGCGGTGGAATTGGATCGCCGGTTCGCCGGCGAGGGAATCCGCGCGTATGCGGTCCATCCTGGCGTCGTCGTCGGCACGAAACTGAACAGTTCCGCCGGTGCGGATGCGCTACGGGCGATGGGACTGATCGATGCGGACGGCAACGCGATCATCGATCCCGAGGTCGGCAAGAAGACGCCGCAACAAGGCGCGAGCACCATCGTCTTTGCGGCCACCACCCCGCTGCTCGCCGACATCGGTGGCGTCTACCTGAAGGACAACGACATCTCGGCGTTGGACGACGAAACACGGCCGGTCACCGCTAACTCTATTCCGTCCGAAGTCGCATCACATTCCGTCGATCCAGCTTCGGCCCGGCGGCTGTGGGATTTGAGTGAGCAGCTACTCGAAGCGTGAGCAATCGCCGCTACGCGGCAAGTGGGAGCCGTATAAAGACTTGAACCGTTGAAAGGGCAGAGCAGATCGCACCACACCGGCTGCTATCGCTTTGTTCAATCCGCAAGCTGCCTGACGGCTTTGTCGCAAGCCACGCCGTCTCGAGCGGCTGTCTTCGCCTGCCAACTGAGTGATGAACCGTCATGAACAAGCGTCCGGTTTCGGGAGCCGGCGCGGCAGCGCTAAATGGCCGCTTCTCTATCGCGGCTTAAGTCAATGGGCGCAGGCCAACTTCCGCCGCCACGCGAGCGACGGTAGTGGCGGATTGGGAAGCGACGTCCAACGTTGATGCGAAATTCTGATTTTCTGCCGAGCGCGAGGTGGTGCCACACGGGGTTCGTGCTTCTCTCCGGGGTCGGCGCGTAGCCGCCCCATGATGGGGTAAGAAAAAGCGGCGTGGATCAATCTTTTGGACGCCCTTGCCGTTACCGGCAGGGCTGCGGCCATTACGATCTCACACCACCTTCGTCCCCGTGAGGACCTCTTCCTGCCGAGGCAGAACCGTAAAAGCTCTCGTGAATCGTATTAGGCGACCGCGGCCGGGGTGGCGGGCTCGCTGCCCCAGCGGAAGTCGGCACCGTCGGTCCACATGCGATGGAGAACCACCGCCAGGCGACGCGCCACGGCGACGATGGCCCTCCGCATGCCTCGGCGCTGCGCAACCCGCATCCCCCAAGCCTTGAGCCACGACCAATGCCGGCTCTGGGTCATCAGGACCTGCGCTGCTTCGTAGAGCATCGTTCGCAGCATCGTGTCGCCCGACTTAGAAACGCCACCGTCATAATCGAGCTCGGCAGACTGATGGCGCCGGGGCGTCAGTCCAACATGCGCACCGACCGCCCTGGAATGGAGGAAACGCTGGGGTTGGTCGATTGAGGCGCGGTAGGTAAGCGCGACGACCGGGCCGACGCCGGGCGCGGTCATCAATCGACGACATACCGGATCGCGTCGGACCGTATCGAGGAGCATCTTGTGGAGCGCGCCGAGCTGCTGGCGCATCACCCGCCGCACCGTCAGCAGTGGCTCGACGATCGCCGCCAGTCTCGGAAAACCCTCGACCAAGTGGCGGATGCGGGCCTCGTATCCGATCGCGCTGACGACACCGACCTTGAGGCCGAAGTTGCGCAGCGTGCCTCGCATGTCGGACTCGATGTCGATCAGCTTGCGCTGGACAAGCTTGCGACTGGTCAGCAGCATTCGCTGTTCCTGGGCAGCAAGCGTCTTCACATGCACCGGCTTGAACAGGCCGACCCGCATCATCTGGGCAATCCCGCGAGCGTCGTTGCGATCGGACTTATTAACCTGCTGCGCCTGCAGCAGCGCCTTCATGTGGCGGGTCTCGACACAAACTACCGGAAGCCCCGCCTGGGCCAGACCGTTCACCAGCCACTGCGACAATGGCCCAGCTTCGATCCCAACCCGTACATAATCGCCACCGATCGACGTCAGCAGTACAGCTATGTCATCCGGCTCGGTCTGCACCTTGCGCTCGCACAGTACCTTGCCGGCATCGTCCACCACGCACACCGACGTCTCCTTCACCGAGACGTCCAGACCCACGAAATGCGTCATCGCTCTCACTCCTTCCCTCGATGCACGAGGTCAGGTTCGACCTCGATCCAGGCATCGTACGTGAAGGGGCTGCATTCTTATCCAGAGCCGAAATGCAGCCGCCGCGATACACCATCTTGTGGGTCGATACCGCCGACGCGAAGCGGACATCCGACTGAAGGCCGTTGGTCAGCTGTTACGCGCCCACTTCCAGTTATTTAGCCCCGACGGTCGCGTTCCCGAAAGCAGACATCGAACCCTGGACCTCAGACGTCTTACTCGTCAAGCCGGGCGGGCGATCAGCCGGGTTCGGCGCGTCCGAGCGAGTCCGCAGCATGCGCGATGCCATCGTACAAGCCGTCGAGATCGGCGTCGGTGATACAATAAGGCGGCATGACGTAGATCGTGTTGCCGAGCGGACGCAGCAGCAAATCCCTCTCCCGAAAATGCGCGAGGAGCCGGGGCCCAAGCTGTGAGAGATAGCCGTTCCCCACCGGGTCGAGCAAGTCGATCGCCGTGATCGTACCGAGCATGCGTGCTTGCATGACATTGGAACGTCCCGTGAGCGTCGCCAGTCTGCACTGCTGCCGCGCTCCCAGATCGGCGATCCGGTCCAGCACCGGTTCCTCCCGCCAGATAGTGAGGTTCGCATTGGCAGCGGCGCAGGCGATCGGATTGGCAGTGTAGCTCGATGAATGGAAGAACATGCGCGCGCGATCGTCCGACAGGTGCGCTTCGTAGAGCGCCTCGGTTGCCATCGTGACGGCGAGCGGTACTGCACCCCCTGTCAGGCCTTTGGACAGGCACAGGATATCCGGCACGATGCCCGCCTGTTCGCACGCGAGCAATGTGCCGGTGCGGCCCCAGCCGGTCATCACTTCGTCGGCAATGAACAGCACATCGTAACGCGCGCAGATCGCCCGCATCTTTGCCAGCACCCAAGCGGGGTAGATCAGCATGCCACCGGCACCGAGGATCAGCGGCTCGACGATCAGCGCTGCCGGCGCAGCTCGACACGCCGCCTCCAGTGCATCGAGCGTTGCCTGTTCGCGATCTGCCGCTGGAAAGGGCAAGGTGCCCACATCGAACAGCAACGGCGCATAGCTCGCGTTGAACGCACCGCGCGCGCCCACCGACATCGCGCCGATCGTATCACCGTGATAGCTATGCTCCATCACCAGGATACGGTCGCGCGGGGCACCGCGATTGGCCCAGAAGCCGAGCGCCATTTTCAGCGCGACCTCGACGCTGGTCGACCCCGAATCCGAGAAGAACACGCGGGAAAGCGCTGGCGGCATTATCTCGGTCAGCCCGCGCGCGAGCGTCTCGGCAGGCTCATGCGTCCAGCCGGCGAAGATGATCTGGTCGAGCTTCCCGGCCTGCTCGGCAACCGCGGCCATGATGCGCGGGTGACAATGGCCGTGCGTCGTGACCCACCACGAAGAGATGCCGTCGATGATGCGTCGTCCGTCATCGGTGTAGAGCGCCGCGCCTTCGGCGTGGGTTACCAGCGGAATGGGCTCGCCAAGACCATGCTGCGTGAACGGATGCCAGATGGGCGAGTTGGTCATCGGAAATCGTCCACGTCGAACTGCGCCGCGAACGCAGCGGCCAGCGTGCGTGCGTCGAGCGGGTCGATATGTGGCAGGCGACCGAGCCGCTTTACGCCGCCGAAGCGAACGATCGTCGCTTCGCTGTCCAGCTGTTCGTCGCCGACAAAGGCGATGCCGAGGATCGGCACGGCGCGGTGTCGCAGCGCCTCGATGGACAAGAGGCTATGGTTGATAGTCCCGAGTGCCGTGCGTGCGACCAGCACCACCGGGCAATCCCAACGCGCAAACAGGTCGGCAAACACCAGGTCCGGCGTCAGGGGTACAAGAGTCCCGCCCGCGCCCTCGACCACTAGCGGCCCGTTGACCGAAGGAATCGACAGGCGGGCGGGATCGACCGTCACGCCGTCAATCTCTGCGGCGCGGTGCGGGGAGCACGGGGTCGTCAGGCGATAGGCTTCCGTCAGAATATGGGTGCACGGCAGGCCCGATAGCACAGCAACGCTCTCGGCATCGCTCGACGGGTCCATTCCTGCCTGAATCGGTTTCCAATAGTGCGCGCCAAGCGCTCCTGCGAGCGCGGCGGCGAAGACGGTCTTGCCGACATTGGTGTCGGTGCCGGTGATAACGAGTGTCGGTCCGCTCATCGGGGGAGGGCCGCGACGGCAGCGGCGAGCGCGGTGATGTCCGCCTCCGTCACATTCAAGGTCAATGAAATCCGCAGCCGCGCGGTGCCGGGCGGAACGGTCGGCGGGCGGATGCCACGCACGTCGAAGCTCGCGGCTTGGAGTTCGGCTGCCATGTGCATGGTGACGGCGTCATCGCCGATCACCAGCGGGAGAATCTGCGATCCGGTCGGGGCGATGCCGCACGGGGCGAGCGCGCGCTCCGCAAAGGCGATCAAGGCTTTCAGCCGGCTACGACGGTCGGGATCACCGGCAAGGATGCGCAGGCTCTCGCGTACTGCACTGGCGATCAACGGGGACGGCGCAGTCGAGAAAATGAACCCGCGCCCGCGATTGACAAGGAAGTCGCGCGCCGTTCGTGGCCCGCACAGCAGAGCACCCTCGCAGCCCAGCGCCTTGCCGCAGGTCCGTAGCGTGATGACATTGTCGCGCCCCTCAAGATTGGCCGCGATCCCACGTCCGCAGTCACCGAACACTCCGGTCGCGTGCGCCTCGTCGATCAGCAGCATCGCGTCGTGCCGCATCGCCACCGCCATCACGTCTGCAAGCGGAGCTTGATCGCCATCCATGCTGTAGAGGCTCTCGACCGCGATCCACGGTCGCCCGGTGGCGCCATTCCGCCGCCAGGCGGTGATGGTGTCGTCGATCGCTCCGGCGTCGTTATGCCGTGCCTCGACGGTCATCGCGCGACCGAGCCGCATGCCCTCATGTGCGCTGGCATGGATCAGGGTGTCGTGCACAATGAGATCGCCGCGCTGCGGCAACGTCGAAAACACCGCGCTGTTGGCGGCATATCCGCTAGAGAAGAACAGCGCCGTTTCGCTACCGAAAAACGCCGCCGCCTCTGCTTCGAGCGCTTCATGCTCGGGATCGTTGCCGCGTAGCAGCCGCGACCCGCCCGAACCGACCCCGACGCCGCGCTCCAAGGCTGCCGCCACAGCAGCGCGCAAGCGCGACGAGCTGGCCAGACCGAGATAGTCGTTAGAAGCGAAATCCACTCCTGAGCGCGGCCGCAGCCCGCGCAGGCGCCCACTGCTCCGCAGTTCGTCCAGATTATTTGCCTGCGCGCGCAACATTGCCATGGCGTACCCTATAGCGAAACCGACAGGCGAGGCACGCCAAGCATTCCATTGGCGACGTAAGCCGGTGTTTGTGCACAGCGCACAGCTGCCAAAAGCCGCCGGTCGTTTGATCCGCAACGGAAATCGAGCCGCCGGCGCATACGGCACCCGAAGAAATTGAATTGGATCGCGCCAGATCCCGCAGAATGTACGCTTCTCGCCACAAACCTCATCGACCAGGCTATTCGGCCAAATTTCCGAACCGGCAGCTTTGCACTCTTCTTATTGGAATAGCGCTCGGGCAGCTTGCGGCAAGACCGAGCCGAAGATCAGAACGTGAATGAACGACCGAAGCTGGGAAGGCGACAAGGCGGCGCGAGTTTCCGGCTTTGAGTCTTCGCCGCTTCGAAACCTCCAGGCAGGAATTGACCATTGGACGTCGTAGCAAGAGCGTTGATCCGTCACTGAAAGCAGCCGTATAAGTAGCCCAGTGGAATCGCACGCCCTACGATATGTCTGGGGCCGACATGACGAACGATGAGCAGAGCTACCTTCGCGACGTGCAGTACCGCTTTCCAGACCGGCTGAAGGCACGGTCGCTCCTCCATACCCGCTACGGCCGCGGGGACTGGTTCGACTGGTTGTCTGCAAACATCCCGCTTCCCTCGGGTGCTACGGTCGCCGACCTGGGTTGCGGAGTAGGCGCATTTTGGACAAACGCGCCGGACAGCGTCGCTAGCGACCTGAAACTGCGGCTGTTCGATATTTCTAAGGGAATGGTCGATGCCGCCCGAACCTCTATCGATGCGCTCGAAAGGTGGACGGACGTAGAGGCCGAGGTTGCCAATGCGGAGGCGCTGCCCTTGGGAGACGCCAGCATCGACACTGCGATGGCGATTCATGTGCTGTACCATCTCGCCCACCCTGAAAAAGGCGTCGAGGAAATGGCCAGGGTCACGCGCAGGGGCGGCGCAGCTGCCGTGGTGCTCAACCCATCAGATACTATGTCAGAACTTTCCACGCTCGTTCGACAAGCTTTGGGAACCGCCTTTGAAGCGCGTCTGCAACCCCTATCGTCAGAGCAGGGGGTCGAGATAATGCGGCGTCAGTTCGATCGAGTGGATGTGGTCCGATACGACGATCAGCTAACTGTGACTGACCCGGCTGATCTGCTCGCGTACTTAGGCAGCTTACCGCACGCCGAACCGGAAGGCGCGATGGAGAAGTTGGCGAGCGCTGTTAGCGATGCCTTCCGTCGGTCAGACGGGGCGTTTTCAATCTCTAAGGCATCCGACCTCATCTTGGGCCGCCCTTAACGACGTCCGCTTTCCGCTCAGCAATGCCAAAAGCGGTCCGTGGCAAATCTACCAGGCCTGGCCGCTCCGATTGACAATCACACGCGCCACAAGCGGTCGATCCAGAAGTATAAACGGACGTCCGCTTTCGAGAATCGAGGAAGCGGGCTCGAATGGCGGATTGTGGGTCATTTCTTGCCGCACTTGAATGATCCGGTCATTCACCGCGCTTGCGCAGAAGGCGTCGGACCCGCTATCCAACCGCCTCCAAGACAGCGGCCCTCTTCGAATACCTACGCATGCCGCGCGCCTCGCCAGATGCTCGTTCTCCGAAGTCAGCTGCGGCTTGTCGGTGTAAACAGTTGGTTGAGATACGCCGCCAGCCGCACGCCGCCCTGCTCGAGGCGGAGCTCCATCTGACCGGTGTGGTCGTAGACGTAGCGGTACGACAGGGCCGTTTCTCCCGCCGCCGGGTAAATGCGGTTGCGCAGTGTCGCACTCTCCGCAATCCAGATGCTCGGGTCGGTGACGGACCAAAGCTTGCGGTCGGCGGGCGTAATCCGTGTGCGCAGCCAATCGGTCATCTCCAAATAGGATAGCTGTTCTTCGTCGATGAGCCCTGCATCCCATAGCGCATGCAGGTTGGTCGGCTTGCCCATGAAGGTGACATGGACATCGTTGCCGCCCTTGTCGGTTCCATTCCCTGCATGAAGCGGCTGATGAAGATCGCCGACAAGGTGGACGATGAAGCGCAGCGCGAGCTGCTTGGCGGCGAGCGACGCCTTCGGATCTCGGATCGTCGCCGAGAAACGCGCAAGCGCGGTCACGGCATCCCCCTCAGGCGGAGCGCCGACCTCGCGATAAGTCTTACCGACGGGTACGGTTACGTAGTGCCACGGGCCGGCCTCGTGCTGCCAGAAGTCGCTCGGGTCCGAGCGCATGAAGTCGGGCCAATTCGAAGATTCGGCGAGCGTCTCTTTGCCCAGGATGCCCTTCACGCTAACGGCGGCCTGCGGCGTCAGGTAGCCGGCTGCGATCGCGCCGATGACGCGGTGGCCTGTCTTCCCCCAGGCAAGAACTGGAGCGGGTGCGAGCGCTAAAGCAAGGCCGGCGAGCGGAGCAAGGATGCGTGCGATCATGCCAGCCGCCATACAGCGGAATGTTTCATGAGGATGACAGTCTTGGTAATCCTATCTTCGGCAGCGATGCGCCCGACTAAGGGCACGCAGCAGCTTATTCGAGAAAGCCGGCAGCGTTCATTCCCAACATCGCCCGAGATATGCACGAGCGTCTGCTTTTGGGAAGCAGTAGTGGTCGACGGAGTGGCCCGGTCTGGGTCTTCATCTTAGCGGGTTACCGCTGGCGGTTTAATGCGTCGCTGGCCTTGGTCGACGTAGTATATCTCCTAAGTGTCGCAGCGCTTCCCCAGCAGCCGAATCAAGCGTGCCGGACGAAGGTTCAAAGCACGGCGGACTGAGCCCCGGCCTTGCACGCCAGCACGTCGCCGCGTCGGATCGCCGGCACCTCTTCGAACAGCTCCGCCGCCCGCGTCATCAGCGCGCCCGCGACGCCTCCCGACAGATGAGCAGCGCGTGCGGTCTCGTCTGCGAAGAAATCGACGATGGCAAAGTTACTCGAACTCAGTTTCAGCGCATACCAGGCAAGCGTGCCCGTCTCGCCCGCGATGAGTGGTTGCGCATCGATCAGGAAGCGCTCGACCGCCTCTTCCTGACCGGACCGCGCCTCAAGTGGTACATGCAGCGCGAGGCGAGGCGTTGCGCCCTGCGCCAGAGGCTTGGACGCGAGGACCTCCGCCGGATGAATGCCCGGTGGCCCGTCGAGGATTGTGAAGGTCTTGACCGGCAGCGCGCGGCCGACCTTGCCGAACAGGTGCTTGAGCCGGCCAAGATTGTCCGGGAACGTGTCGACGACCGCATAATCGGTCGGAGTAAAACGGATCGCGTACCAGTCGCGGGTTTGGGGCTCCTCTTCGATCGGGCCCTGGGCATCGCGCAGGAAATCGGCGACGTCGGCTTCATGGCCGGCATCCGCTGTAAAGCGCACAAACAAGGCCTTATGGTCCATGACCCGCTCCAATCATCATCTAGCTCGTCTGCACGTCCAGTCGTACTGCCGATCAACGTTCACGCTCGTGTCCCAATCCAGGAGTGCGAACAGCTAAGCAGGCAGGTTCGAGGTAGAATTGAACGAACCGCTCGCGTCTTACCTCTTACGGTTCGGCTGAGCAACTTGGCGACGCGTCGGCTTCATATATAACCTTGTCATGGCAGGCGTCATGCCCGATCGCTTCTTCGCAGAATGATGCCCGATTAGTACTAGTCGTCAATGTGCGCCCTCTACATCTTGCATCGTTAGGTTGACACTGGCATCTGAGGTAAGCAGTCGAGCAATTGACTTGAACCGACGACCGCTTTCGAGGCACGAGCGAGGGCTCGAAGCGGATCTCCACGCCCCAGGGGTAGGCGTACGACCGCAGCAGCGGCCAGTTCCCAAGGCCCTTGGCCTGCGCAGCGGTCTCGGAAACACGTCGACCGTCTCGATCTCACGGCCTCCCAGAACGAACGACATACCACGACGGGTTTTGCGGACCTCGAAGCGACGATGGGTGTCCGTCCCGGGTTTGCCCTGCTTGAATTCGGCTAACCTATGTGGGAAGCGGCTGACGCGAACATAGATCGTGCCGATCGCCTCGACGTTCGGATCGTCTGCCGTGAGTTCGGCGGCATCCTCAACCTTGGTCAGCGTCATCTGCCCGGACTCCGGGTCGAGCGCGTACTTGACGGGGATTTTCCAGTCCGTGCTCGTCGCGGCACCGCCCTTGTCCTCATCGAGGAAGTAGCGTGCTCCCTTAATTAGGAAAAGCGGGTCGACGGCCTCAACCTTCTTGCCGTCGATGAACAGTTCTGCTCGATCGAGAAGGTAGAGGTAGGTTACGCCGAAGTTGTCGATCAGGTGCTCGCGCATCGGCGCTGGCGTGCGGTAGGAAATCCCGTCGGGATCAACCCAGACGACGACGGTTCCGTGGTCAAACGGAAGGCCGTTCCTGTCCAGATAGGCTTGGACGAACTCGGGCAGTTCAGCTTGGACCGGCTCGGCGATTGAATGCAATCAATGTTCCTTCACCTCGCGGGCATCGAGCCGCGCCTTGGTGACGGTCTTGGCGCCGGCGATCTTGGTGTAGACCTCGACGAGGCGCGTCTGATTGATCGAGGCGTTGGGCAGTCCGAAGCCGAACTTGCCGATGAAAGCCGGGTCGTCGAAGTGGGTGCCGGAACCCCAGGACAGGGCATACTGAGCCATCTTAGGAAGCATGCCCGAACCGTTGTCAATGAACGCAATCGAGCTGATCGAGTCGGAGCGCTGGTAGGCCTTCAACTGCTTGGGCTTTGCCAGGCACACGTCGATGCGGGTTGCACCGGCTTCCATCGCGTTGTCGACGATCTCGCGGGCCGCGGCGGCCGTGTTGCCTTAGCCGCTGCGCCGCTGCGCCGCTGCGACTCCAGCGCCCGAGCAGCGTTGAAGAGCGGGAACGCGAAGTCGTCGGGCAGCTTGTCGAGATACTTCTGTTGGCGCTCCACCTCGGTGAGCAGGCAGTCCCTGGTGTTGGCATCGATGGTCATGTCATCCTCCTTGATCACGGCTCATAGCCGCTGGTGACACTCCACTAAGGCCAGGCCGCTGGACCGATGTGCGGTGCCGTCCATTTTTTCCTTAAGCGGCCGGTTTGCTCGTTGCTGGCTTGCTCCGGGCGAACGCGGGCCGACGGCATTATGCCCTTCTAAAAAGATGACGACGTCCCTATGATGAACCTATCGGTCGAGTAGGGGTGAGGTGATGGCGAAGCCCGGTCAGCATGTCGTTCCAAACGGCTCTAAGTGGAGCGTTCGTCGCGCAGGCGCCACGAAGGCGTCAGGAACATTCGGTACGCAGGCCGAGGCAATCTCGCGCGCGCGGGACGTGGCCAAAAATCAGAAGACCGAGCTGTTCATTCACGGCCGAGATGGCCGCATTCGTGAGCGCGACTCCTACGGAACGGACCTGCATCCGCCCAAAGGCTAAGGGTGCCGGAGCCGCCCTTTGATCGGTCGGTTTTCATCAACTGCCCCTTCGACGAAGACTATGAGCCTATTCTCCAGGCCATCCTGTTCTGCGTCGTCTACCTTGGGTTTGCGCCGCGGATCGCGCGCGAGCGCGCCGACTCCGCAGAGGTCCGCGTCGAGAAGATCGTCGAGTTGATCGAGGCCAGCAAGTTCTCCATCCATGATCTGAGCCGATCGCAGGCGGCCGCGGCCGGCGAGTTCTACCGGCTCAACATGCCCTTCGAGTTCGGCATCGACTGGGCATGCCGACGCTGGCGGGGTGGCGAGCGGGCGGACAAGCGCCTGCTCGTCTTGGAAGAGAAGCCCTACCGCTACCAGGCGGCGCTCTCAGACATCGCCGGTTGCGATATTCAGTACCACAAGGCCGACTTCCAGGTTGCGGTCCGGAAGGTTCGCAACTGGCTGGTGAGCGAGGCGGCGGTCGCGGCCGATCCCGCCGCCCGGATCGTCGCCCGCTACGCCGACTTTCAGGGATGGTACTATGAGAAGCAGCTGGCCGCCGGCTTCTCCGAAGACGACATCAAGGACTATCCGACCAACGAGCTGCTCGCGGCGATGGTCGAGTGGATGGAGGCCGGCCAGCCGATTACGCCGGTCTGAACTGCTCATGGCGTAGCACAGCGACGCCGGGCTTGCCTCCCGCCTTGGCGACCAGGCTGCTGATCAATTGCTGCTGCTTGCGCAGGTGGTCGAGCAGGAGCTTGTGGCGGGTGATGTAGCCGACGTTCACATTGGGCAGCGAGTGGTTCATCAGGAGATGCATGTCGACTTCGTTGACGCCTGCGGCCTGACCGATCGTGCGGTAGGTCTGGCGGAGGTCGCCGCCCCACTTGGACAGGTCGGTCCGGCTCTCCTTGTGCTCGACGATGTGGCCGGGCTCGCTGTCCGCTGGGAACAGCCAGGTCGCGGCCTGCTCGGGATAGATCGCGCGCCCAAGCCGGATGGCGCGGACGAGGCAGCGGACCATCTCGCGCGAGAGCGGGATGTCGAATGCGCGGTCCTCGCCGCCCTTGGGTTTGGGGACGTGCAGGATCCGCTGGCGAAAATCCACGTGCTCGACCCGAGTGCGCTTGATCGGGTCCGGGCGGCTGCCGGAAAGCAGCAGGAAGAGGTGGAACTCGCGGCGCAAAGGATTGTCGAATGCCGCGAGCTCGCCGAACCAGCCCGGCAGGTCAGCCGAGCCCATGCCGGTGTCGCGGCGCTTCTCGGGGTTCCAGTCGACCGCGAGCGCCGGATTGTCGGCCGGGAGCGACCGTGCGGTCTTGCGTGCGTGGTTGTAAACCGCGCGCAGACTGCGGACCGCGCCATTGGCGATGTAAGGGCCCGTTCTCGATAGTCATGGCGTCGTGGCGCGCCTTGACCAGCCCCGGGTCGGCACCGAGTGCCGAAAGGGGTTCGTCGAGCCAGTCCTTGAGCAGCCGCTCGAAATGATCGGTGTAGCTGGCGACGGTGCCCTCGCTGCGGCCTTTCCGGCGCATGTGGCTGTCGCGGTAGCTCGTCCAGGCCTCACGCAATGTCGGATCGGTCGACGGCCCGCGCGGGGTGGGGGCGGATGCCGGCTTCGGCCGTGGGTCGATACCGTCGGTGATCGCGCCCAGCACTCGCTTGGCCTTGGCGCGCGCTTCGCGGGTGGCGATCTTGCCGACCTCGCCCACCTTGACCCGGATGCTCTTGCGGCCCGAAGTGCTACGCAGGTCCCCTTGCACCATGAAGGTCTTGGCGCGCGTGCCGACCAGGACGAAGAAGCCGGGGAGTTCGGCGTCGCGTACGATGCGCTGTCCGGAGGCGGTCAGCGGCAGCGCCGCTAAAGCCCGATCAGAGAACGAAAGTCGAGAATCTGTGGGTGCGACGGGCATGGGCTAGAACGGCGTTTAGAACGGTGTTTGCACCCAGACGGGTTTGTCGGGGCGATCGCTCCACTCTACGCCAAGGTGCGAAAATAACAAGTCGGAATAAGGGGTTAGTTCGACGTCGTAGGGCTCTATCGTGCTAAGACTTGCGCCCGGAAAGTTCGCTCATTAGAGCTACGAATCTGAGGGTCGGACGTTCGAATCGTTCCGGGCGCGCCAAGCTTTCAATGACTTAGTTAACCCTCCCCGGACTAACGGCTCGTTAAGTCCGGGGTTTAGTCCGGGGAACGGGTTGCGCTCTCCGTTACGCTTAGGCCCCGGTGACGGATCGACGCCAGTCGGTTCGATGCGGTTGCGGTGGAACGGTAGCCACGCCGGGTTCAAAATCCGGTTCCGCAAGGAGTGCCGGTTTGACCCCGGCCACCCGCACCAATCTGATCAGAGCGTTTCCCTCCGAAGGTAGAGGCCACACTTTCTAATCGTGTCGGGTGCACCGCCTCTCTGCCAAGGTCGGGGTCAAGGGTTCGGATCCCTTCGACCGCTCCAGAAGCGGCGGGCCGCGAAAGCTCTGCAAAATCCTGCCATTCCGCCTTTCGCGAACGCGCCGTGCGCTATCGCGCATGCCGCCTCGGGCTTCGGGGGGGAGACCCCCAAATTCATGCCAGTCAGCGAGAGGCTCTTTACGCGCTGCGGGCGGACGAGTTCGAACGATTGCGCGATCATTCCGCTTTCGGAGATGCCAATCAGATGCGACGCCTCTTCGCCCGCCAAGCCGAGCAGATCGAGCAGGTCAAGCACCGTGCCTTCGAAGGACCAGCGATCCTCGCCCAGGGTTGAGCGACGCCGGCGGTCACGATCGCGGGCAGTCCGTTGATGTCGATTAAACGCCATTTCGCCGTTCAGTTAATTCTACCCATTGCGATCGTTCCGCCGCCGTCTAGTCAGCCGTCCAACCTCCGTCGACCACCAAGCTCGTACCTGTCACCAATGCCGAAGCGTCGGATGCCAAGAACAGCACTGCGCCCATTAAATCCTCAACTCTACCGAGTCGGCCGAGCTTGATCTTCTGAAGCACACTAGCTTTGAAGGCATGGTCCTCGAAAAACGGCCGGGTCATCGGCGTTTCGATGAAAGTGGGTGCGATCGTGTTCGAGCGAATATTGTGTGGCGCGAGCTCGAGCGCGAGGCTCTTGTTTATGCCCTCAATTGCCCACTTCGACGCGCAGTAAAGCGAGCGGTTGACCCCACCGACGTGGCCCATCTGGCTACCGATGTGGATCAGGCTCCCGGCTAAACCCTCGTCGAGCATCCGCTTCACGCAAGCTTGCGCGACAAAAAAGGCTGACTTCACGTTGAGATCGAGCACCGCGTCGAAGTCGGCCTCGCTGACTTCCAACATCGGCTTCGGCCGGTTGGTACCGGCATTGTTGACCAGGACGTGAAATGCAGGGCGCTGGCCAAAGAACGCCTTTACCGCTTGCAAGTCCGCGACATCGAGCACCGCGGGTTCCGCAGTGCCACCAGTGGCGAGGATCGCCGCGGCGCCCGCCTCAAGCTCGGCAGCGCTACGCGCGGCAAGTGTCACTTCCGCTCCCGCCTCAGCGAGCGCAGCGGCCAGCGCCAGACCGATGCCGCGTCCGGCACCAGTCACTAGAGCGCGGCGACCGTCCAGCCGAAAGCTCGGCGTCTTCGGAAGCGCCATTTTACTCGACCGTAACGAGCGGTTCGACGCGACCGGCGTAAGGCACGTTGCGACGGCCATACCGGCGGACGCGGATGTTGGCCTGCTCGCCATGTCCGGCGAAGCCCTCGAGTGCACAGAGCCGGCTGCAATATTCACCAATCGTCGCCGACGCTTCGTCGGTCAGAATCTTCTGATACGTGCAGGTTTTGAGAAACTTGCCGACCCAGAGACCCCCAGTGTAGCGCGCCGCCTTTCTAGTGGGCAGAGTGTGGTTTGTGCCGATCACCTTGTCGCCGAACGCCACGTTGGTGCGCGGGCCCAGGAACAGCGCGCCGTAATTGGTCACGTTGTTCAAAAAGTAATCGGGATCGGCGGTCATCACCTGCACGTGCTCAGACGCGATCTCGTCCGCGATCTTGACCATCTCCTCGTCGCTGTCGGCGACGATGACCTCTCCATAGGTCTCCCATGCCTTGCCGGCATAGTCAGCAGTCGGGAGGATTTTAAGCAATCGCTCGACTTCGGCCATTGTCTCGTGGGCGAGTTTCTCGGAGGTCGTAAGCAACACCGCCGGGCTGTCCGGACCGTGCTCGGCTTGGCCAAGCAGGTCAGTCGCTGCAAGTTCGGCATCGCAACCGACTTCGTCGCAAATTACAAGCGTCTCAGTCGGACCGGCGAACAGATCGATGCCGACACGGCCATAAAGTTGACGTTTGGCCTCGGCAACGAAGGCATTGCCGGGTCCGACGAGGATGTCGACCGTCGCGATCGACTGGGTACCCAGACCCATCGCCGCAACTGCCTGGATGCCGCCGAGGCAATAGATCTCGTCGGCACCCGCCATCGCCTGTGCCGCTACAATCGCAGGGGCTGGCTTCCCATGAAAGGGCGGCGCGCAGGTGATAACGCGCTGAACGCCCGCGACTTTGGCTGTGATAACGCTCATGTGCGCGGAGGCGAGCAAAGGGTACTTGCCGCCCGGGACATAGCAACCGGCGGCATTGACCGGTAGATTCTTGTGACCGAGCACCACGCCCGGCAGCGTTTCGACCTCAACGTCCCTCATAGAATCGCGCTGGATCTGCGCGAAATTGCGCACCTGCGCCTGGGCGAATTCGATGTCCTTGAGATCCTGGCCGGTAAGCTGGTCGATGCAGTCCTGGATTTCAGCCGGGGTGAGGCGGTAACTATGGCGATCCCATTTATCGAACTTGATCGAAAGCTCGCGCACCGCATCGTCGCCGCGTATCTCCACATCGGCGAGAATTTCCTCGACCGTGTCGCGCACCTGACGGTTCGTCTCAACCTTCGCTTCCGCGGTCGCGCTGCGCTTTAGATATTTAGCCATGACACTTCTCCGATCGCATAGGTGCGCAAAATACGTCTCCTGCCATTCGAGCCATCAGCCGCCCGGGAAATGGCAGGGGCGCTTCATTTATCAGCCATGGATGGCCGCCATACGCGCGACGCCCCTGAACGGTCTACGCAGTCCAGCCTGCTCGAGCATCGGCAAAACGTCGCGGTTAAATCGCTTGATCCCATCTGCATAATCGACCCACGTCAGGACGACCCCGTCTAGTCCTGCGTTGGACAACATCTCCAGTTTTTCAGCGATGTGCTCGGCAGTTCCGACTAGTGAGAAACCGCCGAAGCCCGCCGCATATCGCGTGCGGAGCGATTCCAGCAGCGCTCGGGGCATGTCGTGCACTTCCTGGGCCGACGCATTCAGCAGCGCGTCGACGCATTCCCGATCCTGGTTCGTGACCGCATAATATTCGAGATAATCTTCCGCTTCCTTCTGGCTCTCACGTTGGACAACATAAGTATGCGCCCAGACCTGGACCTCCCGGTCAAACCGTTCGCGCGCCGTCCGTTTGTATTTCTCGACCACTTCCCGAGTGCTTTCGAAGCTTTCCGACCGCAGTCCGATGAAGCACAGGTCGGCATGCTCGCACGCGAAGAGCCTGCCGCGATCCGACAGTCCCGCGTTCATAATCGGTGGTCCCGGCCGCTGAACCGGCTTGGGAATGGAAATGCCCCGAACCACGTCGAAGAACGCCCCATGATGATCGAACTCTTCGTTCGAGCTCCAAAGTCTCCTTATGACATCCAGCCACTCCGCGAGGTGGTCGTAGCGCTGATCATGCTCCCTGAGCGGCGCGCCGAACATCTCCAATTCAGGTCGATTCCAGCCGCCGACGACGTTTAGCGCGAGACGCCCGTTGGAGATGATGTCGATCGTTGCGGTCTGCTTGGCGGCCATGATCGGGTGAATGGTCGGCGCGTGCGAGGTGACGAAGACGCCAATCTGTTCCGTCGCTTGCGCAATCCCTGCCGCCCAAGTGAACGGATCCAGCACGTCGCCCGATACGTGATTAGGCTTATCCTTGATGTACCCTTTCCAGCGTGCGAACGGCACCACGGCCTCATATCCCGCCCGATCGACCGCTTGGGCGATGTCGACCGAGAGCGGCCAGTTGAGCTGATTGGCTTCCGGTACCAGCGTGTGCGAGGCGCCGCGCCCGTTGGTACAGAACGTGCCCAGCTTAAGCTTGTTATCGTTGAAAATCGGATTACTGCTCATAGCGTCCTCTTGAGCTCGTCATGGGAACGACGTGAGCACGGCTTCATCTTTCCGCTCTGGAAGACGGGCAGTTCGCAAGACGTCACGCCTTTTCGACCCGCCACGCGTCGCCATCGGCCTTCACCTGGACGCCTGTCGGTCCGGCGAAATGCGCCACGATCATCGTCGCTCCGCTATTGGCGGCGCGCCCGAGCAGATCTCGCCGCGTCGCAACGGCCAAACTTTGATCCCAGCAGAAGTTACTGGAAATTTCCGGTAATGCGACCTGTATGGGATGATGCAGCACGTCGCCGGTGATGATCGCCTCTTGTCCTTCGGAGGACACCACGATCGAGCAATGGCCCGGTGTATGCCCGGGCGTCGGTTCCAATTTCACGCCCTCGGCAATGAAGTGGCCGGGCTCGACGAATGTGGCTAAGCCCGCATCGATGATGGGCTTGACCGAGTCTTCGAAGATGGCCGGCGCATCGACATCGCTCGTGTAGATCTTCGCGTGGTCGTATTCCGCTTTAGCGAATAGGTATCGAGCATTGGGGAATGTGGGAGCCCAATTACCGTCGACCATCATCGTGTTCCATCCGACATGATCGGCATGCAGGTGGGTGCAGAACACGAAATCGATGCTTTCGCGGGGGAAACCAGCGTCCGTCAAGCGCTCGAGAAAAGCCGTGTCGAGCATGTTGACCTGCGGGTGGGAGCGCGGTTTGTCGTTGCCGAAACATGGGTCAACCATAATCCGCTTTCCCCCGGCCTCAATGATGAAAGCCTGAAATTGGAGGATGATGTCGCCAGCTTCGGTGGCATATTCCGGCACCAGAGTGTCTCTCCTTCGGATCACCTCTTGTCTGGTCGTCTGCAGAAACATCGCGGGGTCGAACGCCATCGGCGGCAGCTCGAGGATCCGCGTGATCCTCACACTACCGATTGTCCAACGCTTGAACGTTTCCGTCGCTGCTGCGTCCTCGACCATTAATTCCGTCCTGTCTGTTTCATAATCAACTTGGTAGTGATGCATGCTCGGAGGCCAGGGAAAGGAGGGACTTTACTGTCGAGCATGGAACTGCGTTGAGGCGCTGTTAAAACTTGAACGAAATCGAGCCACCATATGTGCGGGGTGCCGCGGCGCTCGCGATATCGCCGCCAATATCTCCAGCTGGGCCGGTAGACTCCTGGGAGATCGCATAATATTTTACGCCGCCCAGATTCTTGCCCCACGCACTGAACGTCATCCAGTCGATTGACGATGGCGTAAAGTTGAGGGAGGCGTTCACCAGCGTGACGGGCTTCTCGAATATTCGATTGTCAGGGGTCCAGGCGAAGCTCCCGGTATAGTCGGCGCTGATGTCGCCAACCAATCGGCCGACATGTGTTTCGACAGTATAATTGACACCGGCGTTGAAACGCCATTTAGGCACGTTCGAAAGCCTATTGCCGCTGGCGTCTCCCAGAACGGGGCCCACCAGGGTTTTTCCGTTCAGGCTGTAAAAGGGAGCGTTCGTGAACTCCCGGTATTTGCCATCGAGGTACGTCGCCGCGCTGCGCAACTTGAGCCCGTCGACAGCGATCGCCTCGATGCCGATCTCGGCACCTTTGACACGCGCTTTTTGCGCGTTGGTCAAGCCTATGCCTACCGCCAGACCCTGACTGATGATTGTTAAGACCTGAGGGTTCTTAATGTCGTTCCAGAAGATCGCGCCATTCAGACGAACGCGCCGATCGAACAGCTCCGACTTGATCCCAACCTCATACGCATCGACCGTTTCCGGCTTCGCTGGCGCCATATTGAGAGAGAACGTGTTGTAGGTTCCGGCCTTGTAGCCCCGGCTGACCGAGGCATAGGCCATCAAATCTTCGGAAAAATGATGGTCGATCGAGCCCTTCCAGGTGAGACGCTTGAACGTCTTGGCATCATCGAAATTCGGAGCGATCGGGAATTCGCCTTTCCCTGGGATCGTGGCGGTCGTCCTGCCATGCCCGGAAACGTCATCAATGGTATAGCGTAAGCCGCCGGTCACGTTCGTGGTGTCGGAGAGGGGGGCCGTCGCCTGCCCATAGAGCGAGTAGCTGTTGACGTCCTGTATGCCGTAGAGGTTTTGAGTCGCACCCAGAGCTACTAGAGCATCTAGAAGGTCGCCTCGGACGCTGACCGGATTATAGCCGGCCTTGGAATGGAAATAGAAGGCGCCGACGATCCAGTTGATACGGCTGCTTCGTTTCGACTTGAGCTGGAGTTCCTCCGTGATCTGACGGTCGATGCTGTTCAAGTCGCCATAGAAGAAGTTCTGCGCGCTGTAGTCGGCGTCTGCGTGATACTTCTGCTTGGAGTTACGGAACGCGGTTATTGAAACGACGTCCGCAAAACCCGCGTCTTGATCGATTCGGAGAGAACCGCCAAAACCCTCGTCGCGTACGAAATTACGGAAGTTGAGCCGTGTATCGTAAAAGTGATCGCCCGGCACGTCGGCAAGCGAAGGAAGTACGGCGGGCGGTTTGGGATAGCCCGGGGGGAAGGGAGCGCCAAGCGCCCCCCAGTTGGCGGAGGATCCATAGCTTCCGCTATGCCGATCCTGGGTCAGACCGATGTCGCCTTTCGAGTAGGCATAAAAGCCAACGAGTTTGATGCGCGTACTGCTGGACGGCTCCCAGATCAGTTTGGACCGGACCGTCGCGTAGCTTTCCAGATAGGCGTCATCGCCCGTCGTGATGCTCCTGCCCCATCCGTTGCGCTGGTCCGAACCTCCAAAGGAGATGTTCCAGGCAAGGGTGTCCGTGATAGGCGTCGACGCATACAGCTGGCCGCTGACCATATCGTAGTTGGCATAGCCAATGGTAGCGTTCAGCTCGGCGTCGCGGCCAGGGTCCTTAGTGAACATCTGGATTGCGCCGCCCGACGAATTGCGGCCAAAAAGAGTACCTTGTGGCCCTTTCAGCACTTCCACCCGGTCGATGCTCCCGAGTGCCAGGTACGCGGTGGATAGGCGGGCGTAATAGACGTCATCGATGTACGTCGCGACGCTCGACTCGTTACCGACATTTCCGCCGGCGCTGTTACCGATACCACGAAGGAAGGGGAGATAGACGCCCGCCGCGGCGGGGATGTTTAGCGAGGGATCGACGTGGGTAAGCTCCTTGACGTTTGATACGCCGCTCGACTGCAATTCCTGCCCGTTGAAGGCGCTGACGGCGACAGGCGTGTCCTGAAGCCTCTGTTCCCGGCGTTGAGCAGTGACCACTATGTCTTGGAGCTGCTGGCCGTTGCCGCTCGCGTCTGGGGCATTGGTCGCGGGCGCTTCCTGCGCATACGCTGCTATGGGCGTCAAAACGGTGCTGAAAAGAAGAGCGAACATCAGCCCAGACGGGCCTCGTGCGCAGGTCCACTGCATGCCGGCGATCATATGGGCCTTCATAATCCCTCCTAGGTTTTTTTGACGTTCGACGTGCCGCTGCACAGCTAAAGCTGCGCGATTCAGCCGACTCCCGCATGCGAGTTATGTCACCCCGAGTTGAGCCTGGGAGGTGCAGCCCCATCTTGAAAAACGAGGTAAGGCACCATGTTACGTTGGACTAGCGTGATTTATTTTATGCAAGCCATAGGTGATCCCCTATAGGTTTGCGTGCCTCTGCAAGTTGGGATGTTCGCCAGCACGACCGATGACCCAAGCCAGTCCACGATGCTTTCGCAAGGCATGACGGTGCATCTGGCGCGAGTTTGCCGATCGCAACACATAGAAGATCGCGTCGAGTATATCGCGCCATGGGCAGCGCCGATGCCGACCCCGGTCGTACGCTTCGGGCTAGAACGGTTCGGCGATTTGCCACTCCGCGTCGATCAGGTCGCTTCCTTAGCGCAGGCCCGCGCGGCTATCCTGCGCGCTGGCGATTCCTGCGCGCTGGCGATTCCTGGTCTGGTCTCGCAACCGCCCGGAATCACATCTAAACCCGATCGTCCACCGTTACGAGACCGTTATGACATAGCCTTTGAGAAAAGGCGGCTTCCTGCAGCATCAGGAGTAGAAAGTTGGTCTTAACGGATCGGACTTCAACTCGCTTTGCGTCGTTATCTCGACCGCGAGAACGCAAACCTCCGCAGGACTCCGAACTCCTTCATTATCATAAGCGCAGCTTCGCGAGGGCCTTGCCTTCAGTCTGTTTATTCACGTTGTCGGGCGGTGTAATAAGCTTGCCCGTCAGCCATCTGCCTGAGCGAACCGAGGCTTCGATCTGTTCGACTAGCAGCTCTTCGAATGCGGACACGGCGGCTGTTTTTGGCCGGTTCTTCGGCGTCGCGATCGCCCAGGCCATCGACATGCCTGATATCTGCGTTGCGGCAAAAGGACTTTGATCGCCAATCTGCGGCAGCGCGGCTGCGGAGACGGGGGCGAAGCCAACCCCCTTTTCTATTAGCGGAAGGATATTGGTCGAAGCGGTCTCCAGCACTCCGTTCAGCGAGCGTCCCTTTGCGGCTAATGCTCGTTCCAAGCGGCGCATTACCAAAGTCATGTTGAGGGGGATGATCATGGGATACTTGACGAGGTCGTCTAACGAAACCGGGAAGTCATTGTGCAAGCCCGACGAGGCCGGTCCCACAAGAAAGACCCCGTCTTCTACGATGGGCCTTGACCAGAACTGCGCCGGATCGTCCGATTCCGTAAGAACGGCGAGCTGGATTTCGTTATTATTCATCGCGGTCGCCAATGCTTCGCTGGCATTCGTGACGAGCTTTATGCGGACGTCGGGATAGTCACGGCGATATCGCTCGATCGTCGGATACGTCACGATCTGCGACCAGGAGATGGGCATCCCGATGGCTAACGTGCCGCGTGGAACAGCCGCGCTGCCTTCAACCTCGCCTCGAAGACTCTCGATTCCCTCGATAAGGATTCCCCCCTTGAGATGCAGAAGTTTGCCTGCCTCGGTCAAAACGACTCCACGGCCGTGGCGCATAAATAGTGGAGTGCTGAAATAGTCTTCTAAATGCTTCAAATGCTGAGTGAGCGATGGCTGCGTTATGTGCAACCCGACGGCGGCTCTGGTTATGCTGCCATATTCGGTGACTTTCAGAAAGTAGCGAAGGCTGCGTAGATTCACGGCTGAAACCCCTTAGGCTCGATGGGCGGAATTTTGCGCTGAGAGTAAGCAAGGGGCGCCTCTCCAGATGCGCACGTCGGATCCAGATGCGCACGTCGGACATGCCGGCATGCCATAGGCTATAGCCTATGGCATGCATAAATCGAATCGCGCTAGTCCGATATTATTTTCGGCCATATCTCCAACTTGGAACAAGGTCCCCGAGCTTCCCAGGCTCAGGCCAAGCCTTAGGAGCGGAGCATGATTGTAAGAGATGCGGGGGAAGCCTCGCGAGTGCGCCGGACCTTACGGGGTCGTATCGAGCCATCGTCCTTACGGCCCTGGCGTCGACGCGACCGACCTACCGCGAGCGAGGATGCGGCCGGGATCCGCGAGCGGGTCGATGAAAGACTTGCCAGCGCCCCTTCGCCTATCGGTCACGAACGGGACCGCAAGGGACGCTGCAGGGGTGATCGATGATCAGCAAGGATAGATCATGCTAGGATTTGAGAAGCGAGCAGCGTTTGTCACGGGCGGCGGGAGCGGCATCGGCAGGGCAACTAGCCTTGCGTTGGCGGCTAGAGGTGCCTTCGTCTGGGTGACGGACTTCGACAAGAATGCTGCCGTACGGACAGTTGGGTTGATCGAGCAGGCCGGCGGAAGAGCGAGTGCCCTCCGGCTCGATGTCAGCATCGAGGCCGAATGGACAGCGGCGTTGGAAGCCTCGGATGCTCATCATGAGCCTCTTCGCATCCTGGTAAATTGCGCTGGAAAATCGATCATCGCCGAGACTTTTACAATGGCTATCGAGGACCTGCGGAGCATTCTCGCGATCAATGTCGAGGGCACGTTTTTGGGCATGAAGCACGCTATTCCCAGGATCGCGACGTCCGGCGGGGGCGCGGTCGTCAACATGTCATCCGCTCTCGCCATGAAGGGCGTTGCACGCATGGCTGCCTATTGCGGGTCGAAAGCGGCGATACGCATGATGACGAGGGCGGTTGCCTTGGAATGCGCCGAGCTTCGCAACGAAGTGAGGGTTAACTCGGTGCACCCCGGTGTTGTCGATACTCCGGCTTGGCACAAGCACGGACCCGATGAAGCCGGGGTCCTCTCCGATTCCCTCGGGGGAGGCGCTCAGGTCCTCGACGTCCATGCCGTGGCAACAAAAGTCGTGCCGGTCGGGGTAGCCTGTTCTGCCGATGAAGTGGCTGAGGCGGTCTGCTTCCTCGCTTCGGACGCCGCGCGTCACATGACCGGGGCCGAGATCGTCATCGACGGCGGCATGACCGCCGGTTGAGACGAATTTGCACTAGATGAGGAACGTCGAGTGGAATTTGATCTGACAATCGATGGAAGTTCGGCTGACGAATGCTTCGATTTCACTTTGCGCCATGGCACGCGCGTCATCCCGGCTACCTTTTGGAACGCGGAGAAATCGCCGGATCGTCCGCCGCCCGTAACTTTGCTGCAGCACGGCGGACCGCTGCACACGCGACACGAGTTTTCGGAACACCTCGCCCGTTCGGTTCGCGCTGGTACCGGAGGCGCCGTTCTCCTGGTCGAAGGGCCGATTCATGGCCGACGACGAACCGAGCAGGTTGAGCTTCCTGAGATGCTCGCCACGTTCAAACAATATTGGCGGGAAGACGGCGGCATCGACGATATGGTGTCCGATTGGAGACTCGTCCTGGACGCGGTGCTGAAAAGGGGCTGGGCGGATCCTGAGCGCGTCGCATGGTTCGGCCTGTCGATGGGGACGGCCTATGGCATTCCCGTTTGCGCCGCCGACGGACGCATAAAGGCGGCCGCCCTTGGCATGTGGGGCGTCGACTGGGGTCAGGACGCGAGGCTCATCCAGGATGCTCAGCGGATGAAAACCCCGGTTCTGTTTCAGATCAAGGCCGAGGACGAGTTCTTCTCGACGGATGGCCAGCGCGCCCTCTTTGATGCACTTGCCTGTCCAGACAAATGCCTAAGAACCTTCGCGGGCGGGCATTCGATGTCGGCGCCGGGACAACTCGACGAGCTGCTGGATTTCGTTTCCCGCGCCTTTTCGAAAGAGGAGAGCGCCAAGCGGCGCCCGTCGTGAAGGCAAAGCCGCTGCCTGACCGCTGTTCTTACTTCCCACGAGCGTGGAGAAAATGATGAAGAACGCCATTTGGCGCTCGCGTACGACGGTCGAAGGGCCGACGCGCGTGCCACAACGCATGCATCTGCGGGCGACCGGACTCGATGACGAGTCCATCTCCAAACCCTTTGTCGGAGTGGTTCACACGCACTCGGAAGTGAGCCCTTGCGCGATGTCGCTTGCTCCCCAGGCGGCGGCGGCGAAGACGGGTGTCGAGGTTGCTGGCGGAACCGCCCGCGAATTCGCGACGGTGTCCATCTCTGACGTGTGGACCTTGGTGCATGACCAGGGGCCCCAGTACAGCTTGATCTCCCGCGAGATCGTGGCCGATTCCGTCGAGCTTGTTCTGGAAGGACAGCGGTATGATGCGGCCGTGACGCTTGGTGCCTGTGACAAGACCGTTCCAGGCATGCTGATGGCCATGACGCGCGTGAACATACCGGCTGTTTATATCCATGGAGGCGCGGCACTCGCCGGTTGGAGAAACGGCGAAGACGTTAATATGTACCGGGTTTTCGGCGACATGGACCGAGCGGCTGTTGGAGAAATTTCCGACGAAGAACTGGAGCGTCTGAACACCGACTCTGTGGTTACGATCGGTACGTGCCCTGTCCAAGGCACAGCCAGTACCGCCGCTGCGTGCGCGGAGATTATGGGTTTCTCCGCGCTCGGATCAACTTCGCTTCCGGCTGTCTACACGCAACGTACGGCGCTTGCACGAAAGGCTGGTGAGCATGCCGTACGGCTGCTGACGCATGGTGGGCCGCTGCCGCGAGACTGGGTGACCCGTGAGAGCCTCGAAAATGCCGTGACCATGGTCGCAGCTACCCGGGGTTCCTCGAACCTTCTGCTACATCTTCCTGCGATCGCAAATGAAGCTGGGGTCAGATTCGAACTGAAGGACATGGCGGCAATCTTACGCCGCACCCCCCGCATTACCTCGGTGGTGCCAAACGGCGCCCATCTCATGCTCGACCTTCATCGCGTCGGGGGGCTACCGGTCGTTTTCAGATCATTGCTCGACGGCGGGCTGCTGCACCAAGACACGCCGACCAATGACGGGCGCTCACTCGCTGAAGCTCTCGCAGACACCCTCCTCCCTGACGGAGCCGTCGTTCGCTCCTGCGATAATCCCTTTCAGTCCGACAGCGGGATCGTCGTCCTTCAGGGGAACCTCGCACCCGACGGGTGCATCGTGAAGACAGCAGACATCCCCCACTTGTTCTTCGAGGGTCCCGCTCGAATTTTCGAGGGGAACCAGGAGGCTAGGAAGGGTATCGCCGAGGGCAGGTTCAGCGCCGGTGACGTCATAATCGTCCGTGGCGAGGGGCCCCGAGGCAGCCCTGGCATGCGGGAAATGCTCGACGCCCCATCGCCGATCCGGCGGCGCGGAATGGGATCCGATGTTGCACTAATCACCGACGGGCGTTGGCCGATCGGGACCGGTGGACTTTGCGTCGCCCACGTCTCGCCCGAAGCACACAGTGGCGGTCCACTTGCCTTGGTGCAGGAGGGCGACGTCGTCCGGATCGATGCGGTGAACGGAACGATCGACTTCAGGGTGACGGACGAAGAGATCAGTGTCCGTCGTGCGCGGTGGAAACCTCCAAAGGACTGGGTAGGCGGGGTGGGCGAGAAATACGCCCGGTCTGTGGGACCGGCCCATCTAGGGGCTTCGACTCACTCGCACCTTTGAAACTCTACCCGTGAAGTAAAGGCGCTCCAGACGTTGGCCGTACCTGCTTCCCTGTCGAAAGAACTAACCAATGGATACGTTTTCCAGGCCAAGCATCCAGATCATGCCCACGGCCTTTGGTACCGCGGGCGGACCGCGACAGGCGCCCGAGCATGACGATTTCCGTCCGGGCCCTATAACCTACAAGCGTTTTCTTGTGAGATTCCTCGGCAGCGCCGATCAAGTGGCAGCGCTGCTTCCCGAAGAGCTCGCACTGCGGGGGGACCCGATTGTCCAATTCCAATTCTTCTGCCTGACCGAGATTCCTTGGTTGGCCGGACGAGGGTATAACCTTTTGTCCATGCTCATCCCGGTCGAGCACCGGTCAACAAGCGGCGAAACTGTTGACGCACAATATCAAGCAGTGATGTGGGAAAATCTAGGTGATCCTATCATCACCGGACGCGAGCAACTGGGTCATCCAAAGCTTTATGCCCAATTGCCTGCGCCAAGAAATTGGAATGGAAATACTCAGATACGCGCGAGCTGGGAAGATTTCACGTTTGCCGAGCTTGAATTGTCCTGCCACGCTGTCCCTGGCCCCGACGTGCTCGTGGAATTGGCAGCGAGTGCGGGATCGGGGATCATCTCGCACAAGTACATTCCGAGAAGCGGGCAGTGGGACAAAGCCGACGCGGACTATCTCACCCTCTCCCCTCTTCCGGGAAAAGCCAATCTGCGCGACCCGCAGCCAATGCCTTCGGTGAGGACCGGCACCGGAAGCATTAAGTTTAACGAGCCGCGATGGCAGGACATGCCAACCCAGTATCATATCGTTCGGCGGCTAGCCGCTCTCGAACAACGCGAGCCCCTCGACGCCTTCGTAATGGAAGGCAAGATGTATCTCGACTTTTTCGACCAGACAATCTTGGTCTGATATTCCAAGGGGTGTTTTGAAATGCCAACATTCTCGCTCCCCGTCATTGGCGCCTTTGCTGCAACTATATTTGGGCAGTTCGTTGCGCTGTCGCTAATTCCCGCCACACGTGGCTTTACCGCGATCCTACCGACTATATTTTGTATTCTGTCTTTCGTGATCAGTATCGGGATTTCCGCGCGGCTGGTTCACAGTGGAATTGAGCTAAGCGTCCTGACCCCCATAATCACAGTTTCCCTCCAGATAGCCATCCTCGTCGTCGGTATCGCCTTTTATGGCGAGTCCGCCTCTCTCGCGAAGGTCATGTTGCTAGTCTGCGCCGCGCTGATGATTGGCGCAGCGACGCGGCTTTAGGTCCTTTTCACGCTCAGGCCAGGAGGATCTCCGAAGTAGAAGCGGCTGCAATGCGTACCGATGCGAAGAGCAGGCAAACACCAGAAATGGAGAGAAAAATGTTACGGTCAAGAGACTCGTTTTTTATAGACAACCAGTGGACCAAGCCCGCCAGCGGTCGGCGCTTCACCCTCATTAATGCTTCTACCGAGGAAGTGATCGGCACTGTGCCCGAAGGGTCCGAGGCGGACATCGACGCTGCCGTTTCGGCCGCGCGGAAGGCGTTCTCCGCGCCCGGATGGTCGGACGCGAAGCCGACCGAGCGGGCCGCGGTCATGGAACGGTTCATGGGCGCCCTCGCAAAGCGCGGCGACGAGATCGCCAAGGCGGTGAGCGCTCAAAATGGGATGCCGCTGGCGACCAGCCAGGCGCTCGAAGGACAGTTCTCCGTTGGCGTGTTGCAGTACTACACCGAACTAGCGAAATCGCTCGGCCAGCCTGATGTGCGCCCGTCGCAGATGGGCAAGGAGACACTCGTCGAAGGAACGCCTATCGGAGTGGTAGCGGCGATCGTGCCGTGGAACTTTCCTGTGACCCTGGCGCTGAGCAAGATCGCGCCCGCCATGGCGGCTGGCTGCACGCTCGTGATTAAGCCGTCGCCTGGCACGGTGCTCGACAGCTATCTGCTAGCGGAAGCGGCGCTCGAGGCCGGAGTGCCGCCAGGCGTGCTGAACTGGGTCGCGGCGGACCGCGATGTGGGCGCGTACCTCGTTAGCCATCCAGGGATCGACAAGGTCGCATTCACCGGGTCGACTTCGGCGGGCCGTAGCATTGCAAGAACCTGCGGCGAACTACTGCGCCCGGTTACGCTTGAGCTTGGTGGCAAATCAGCCGCGATCCTGCTCGACGACGCAGACATTGGTTCGTTCCTCCAGGGCGTGCCGATGGCCTCCATGCTCAACAACGGCCAGACCTGCTATAACGGAACACGTGTCCTGGCTCCAAAGCGCCGGTACGCGGATGTCGTCGACGCTCTCGCCGGGTTCGCTGCTTCATTGGTGGTCGGCAACGCCCTCGATCCAGCGTCTCAGGTGGGTCCAATGGCCTCTTCGGCGCATCGCGACCGAGTGGAGAACTACATTAGTGTCGGCAAGGGCGAGGCGCGCATTGTTTCAGGAGGCGGTCGGCCGAAACACACGAATCGCGGTTGGTTCGTGGAGCCGACGATCTTTGCCGATGTCGACAATTCGGCGCGTATCGCGCAGGAAGAGATATTCGGTCCGGTCCTTACCGTCATTTCGTATGACGGTGAGGAAGAGGCTATCCGGATCGCCAACGACAGCCAGTTCGGGCTTGGTGGCTCGGTGTGGAGCGCGGACAGCTCCCACGCGATCGACGTTGCGCGAAAGGTCGCCAGCGGCACCGTGGGCGTAAACGGTTACCTTCCGTCAATCGGCGCGCCCTTCGGCGGGATCAAGGGTAGCGGGCTAGGACGAGAATTCGGCCCGGAGTCCGTCGGAGCATATCAGAACACGAAGTCCATTTACGTTATGAGCTGAGAGCGGATGGGAGATCACATTAAATCGATCAATCCGCGGAATCGGCCAGGCGTGCGCGGATGGAGCATCTCAACTGGGATTGCGTGGGGCAGCGGCGCCGCTCCGGTCTTGCGTGTGAACTTGCTTTGCCGATCCCAGGCTCCACTTCCTGCACGAGACTTGGGCGCGCGGGGGGCTGATAATTTCGGAGAGAGCGTCACATGGGCGCGATGCACAGGATGCGATGAAATGCTCCTTTATGAGCCGTTCGATTTCCATGCCCGGGGTCGTGCCGGATATGTGCTTTCCAGATCTGATGGGGTGGAGTGGACCTATGCACAGGGCCGCGAAAGATCGCTGCGGATAGCATCGGCCCTTCTCAAGCTTGGACTAAAGCCCGGCGAGCGCATGGCTACAATCATGAACAACTCGATCGACGCGCTGCTGATCATCTATGCGGCCGCAAGGACGGGGATTGTGTGCGTTCCGCTCAATTGCCGGTTGGCTCCGCGCGAATGGAAGGGAATGATCGAGGATGCCGAGGCATGTGTGTTAATCGCCGATCCCGGTTATTGCGAAGCTCTGGACGATGTCGGCGGCAAGCCGCCGATCGCAATTTGCTCCCTGTTCGCGCGGCCGGGCTGGCTCGCCCTGGATGAACTGCTTTCGGACGCGTCTCTCAATATCCCGCCGGCCCCGGTCTCGGCCGAGGCTCCCGTCCTGCAACTGTACACGAGCGGTACGACGGGGAGGCCGAAAGGGGCGATGATCAGCCATCGAAGTATCCTTTCGGATATTAGCCAGATCTCCTTCGCGGTAGGAAATTGCTTTCCCGGGCAGCGATCTCTTCATGTGCTTCCTTTTTTCCACGTCGCAGGGTTGGGATTTGCGCTTCGCGCCATTTCCGGCGGCGAGACGCTGGTTATCCTCAAGGGGGCTGATCCGGCTGTTTTGCTCAGGACACTGATCGATGAGGAGATCGCTTGGACCTTCATAGTGCCGACGATCATCCAAATGATCCTAAAGGAGCCCGGCATCGAGAAACTTCAGTTTCCCCATCTGCGCCAGATTTTATACGGCGCGTCTCCCATCGCTGAGCATGTCCTTGTCAAAGCCATGGAGATATTTGGATGCGGTTTCCTCCAGGGCTTCGGCATGACAGAGTTGAGCTGCGCCGGCACCTTTTTGAGCGAGGCCGACCATGCGCGCGCGCTTGTCGACCGTCCCGATCTTCTCTCATCGGCCGGGCGTGCGCTTCCGGGCACCGAACTGCGTATCGTCGATGGAGATGGAGTCGACTGCCCTCCCGGCGAGATCGGGGAAATATTAATCCGGGGACCGCAGGTCTTTTTGGGCTATTGGAAGCTGACGGAGGCCAGCGAGGCGACGTTGCGCGACGGCTGGTTGCATAGTGGCGATGCCGGGTCGTTGGACGACGAAGGCTATTTGTTTATTCGCGACCGTATGAAGGACATGATCATCAGCGGTGGTGAAAACGTCTATCCGGCCGAGGTGGAGGCAGTGCTTCACCAACATCCTCAGGTAGCCGAAGTTTCAGTGATCGGCGTGCCTGATGATAAATGGGGGGAAAAGGTCATGGCGGTTATCGTGCCGAAAGAGGGGTGCGATTTGAACGAGGCAGAACTTGATCGGTACTGCCGAGCCAGTTTGGGAGGCTTCAAGCTGCCGCGCCGTTATAGCTTCGTTAGTTCGCTTCCTCGAAACGCAAGCGGTAAGGTACTGAAACGCGATCTTCGAACGGCTTTCTGGTTGGGCCATTCGCGGCAAGTCAGCTGATTATCCAGCTTCTTGGTGGCAGTTAGACTACTCGGCCGACAACGACATCGCCGAGCCTGACTCATGAAAGTTGAAAGTTGAGCGGCGCGCGAGACTTTGAATGTCGGGTCGGAGGGCGGCATTCCCGGCTGATATCAATTCTCAGTCAATTCGTCAGGATTGCGCTGGCGATAACACCGAAGAGATGATCGGCGCGTCCAGCAAGGGAGGGCTGGTCGCCGAGCCACGCGAGCGCACCGACCAGGGCGAACAAGTCACCGCCATCAACGTCGGTCCGCGCCGCGCCTGCGGCTTGAGCGCGGACGAGGAGCCGCGTGCCTGCCCCCCGCATCGTGACGCACGAAGCATGAAGAGCGGAGTGCGGGTCTTCCATTGCTGCCACCATCGACGCCACGACGCCGCTGTAATTGCGCGCGACCGCTACGGCCTCGCGTAGCCACGACACGAGCGCGTCGTCGGTTGAGTCCGATAATTCGAGTTCACCTGCCTTGGCCGTTAGCTCGTCGAAGTTCGCGCGAAGCAAGGCGTCGAGCAACGCCTCTCGCGTCGGGAAATGACGATACAGCGTGCCAAGCCCCACCCCTGCCCGGCGGGCGACGTCGCGGAGCGATGCGTCAGCACCTTGTTCGCTCACGACCTCGCGCGCGACGGCGAGAAGGTTGTCGTAATTCTTTCTGGCGTCGGCTCGCATAGGCCTCACTTGACAATCGGAGCAGTGCACCGGATATACGGAGCACTGATCCGCCGTCATACGGTATCCGTTGCAAAGGACAAAGCAATGCCGACAAACACGATGAAGGCAATCCGGCTGCACGAGTTCGGCGGTCCCGAGGTGCTGCGCTACGAGGACGCTTCGATCCCTGAGCTGAAACCGGGTGAGGTGCTGGTTCGCGTTCACGCGGTCGGCATCAATCCTCCCGACTGGTATCTGACCGACGGATATAAGCAGCTCCCTCCCGAGTTCCGACCGCCGGTGCCCTTGCCCGTAATCCCGGGGTCGGATGCGTCGGGCGTCGTCGAGGCCGTCGCCGAGGGCGTTAGAGGCTTTTCCGTCGGCGACGAGGTCTTCGGCATGATCCGCTTTCCCAGTTACGGGGAGAGCGCCGCTTATGCCGAATATGTCGCCGCGCCTGCATCTGACCTGGCTCGCAAGACGGCCAGCATCGATCACGTGCATGCTGCGGGAGCGCCGATGTCAGGCCTTACCGCGTGGCAGTTCCTGATCGAGCTGGGACACGATGAACCGAACCCGCTTCAGCCGGAGCCGCATCGTCCGGTGCCGCTCGACGGCAAGACGGTGCTCGTGAACGGTGCCGCGGGCGGCGTGGGGCACTTTGCGGTGCAGCTGGCGAAATGGAAAGGCGCGCGCGTCATCGCAGTGGCGTCGGGCAAGCATGAGGCGTTCCTGCGCGAGCTCGGCGCCGACGAGTTCCTCGACTACACTATGATCGCCCCCGAGGACGTCGCGCATGACATCGATCTCGTCCTCGACACCCTCGGCGGTCGCACCACCGGACGTTTCTTGCGCGCGGTCAAGCGTGGCGGCGCATTGTTTCCAGTGTTCCCCGGCTTCTCCGACGCCGAGGAGGCCGCTGAGCGGGGAGTCACGGTGTCGATGACGCAGGTGCGCTCAAACGGCGCCCAGCTCGCCGAGCTCGGGCGCTTGCTCGACGCCGGCACGGTGCGCGTCGGCATCGACAGCGTCTTCCCGCTCGCCGACGCCCGCAAGGCGCACGAGCGAGCTGCGGAAGGACACATCCAAGGCAAGATCGTGCTTACGGTTGCGTGAGGGCAGAGCTCGAACAGAATGGCCGACGGGAGCCCGCCAAATATGGCGAGACCGGTAGATACGCCCGACCGATGAAAGGATCGACGACATGAGCGCAGACGCAAAGGTGTGCCAGGGCACGACAGCTTGGTTCGAGATGGCGGGGACGTTGATGAGCGAAGCCGCGTCTCGGGCCGGAGTCCCTGCGGAACTCACTGTTTCCTTGCTGGAGCGGTACACCGACGGGATCGAACTGTCCGACGGCCTGTTTCAAGGCCTTCGCTTCGATATCACCTGCGGCAAGCCGTCCTTCAGGGTCGGGGTGCGGCAGGACGAGCGGGCAGACATCGTCGTAGAACTACCGGCCGCCGCCGCGAGGAGGCTCAACACGTTCCGTAGCGCGGACCCGCAATACCAGATCGCACGCGACCACCTCGTCAGCGACGGCGAAATGCGGGTGCACGGCGATCCCGCCCGGCTGGGCGGCTGGCTGGCAGCGGTGCACGACCCGATCGTTGATCGCACGAGCTGAATAGCGGACGCGGCGTATCCAGGACCGCGAGCGCAGGACGAACAGCTCCTGACCGAACGAACCGACCTGATCTCATCTTTGAAAGGCGCACGCAATAACACAGTCCGAATATCCGAAGCCGCCGAATGGGTATGGCGAAAGTGAAGGAGGGCGGGTCTGGACACGTTCAAGCACCGCACCTCAAGGTCCACCCGTTCGATTCCGATCGGCCAAGAGGCGGCCTACTCGTGGCCTGAAACCGCTCCTGATCTCGGCACTGTCCATTCTCGCCGCGATTGGAGGTGCAGTACCCGTGTCGGCTCGGCAGGCGGCGCCCGGATCGAACGTTCCGGTCGCTGTCCAACTCTACACGCTGGATTGTGGATTGACCGAGTTCAAGGACGCGTCCGCGTTCTCCGACACCGGCGAATACGACGGAAGGTCGGTGGCGTTGCCGACCCCCTGCTACCTCGTCCATCACGGAAAGGATTGGTTGCTGTGGGACACCGGCAACGGCGACCGGCTCGCGGCTCTTCCGCACGGTGAGGAGAAATTCGGCGGGCGTTTTTCGATGCGACGCACGCTAGCTGGACAACTTGCCGAACTCGGGCTGAAGCCGAACGACATCCGCTATGTAGCGATGTCGCATCTCCACCAGGATCACGCCGGCAATATCGGGCTCTTTCCTGGTTCCACCTTCCTGATCGCGACCAGCGAACTCGCTTGGGCCCGCGGTAAGCCGGTGCCCTTCGGTGTCGATCCAGCGGTCGTCACCCTGCTCGCCCAGGCCCACGTCGACGCGACAGATGAGGACCGGGATGTCTTCGGCGACAAGACGGTCCAGATCCTGAAGGCTCCCGGCCATACTCCGGGATCCCGAATACTGCTCGTCAAGCTCGCGAAGTCTGGAACGGTGCTGGTGTCCGGTGATCTTTATCATACCCGAGAGAACTACGAGAAGGGACTGGTCCCCAGCCCGAACATCAGTCGCGCCGACACGTTGGCGTCGTTTCAGCGGTTCGCGCGGGTTGCGGCGAATACCCACGCGCGCGTGGTGATCCAGCATTCTCCCGAGGACTTCGCCGCGATGCCGGCATTTCCAAAGTATCTCGACTGAACGAGGGCGGCTGGGTTTTTGGTTTGGGCGGCGGCCTTTGGCTTATCCACCTAGGCCGTGTTGGCCTTTCTCAAACAGGTCGGCACCGCGACTTGGAAGTCCGCGTGACGCTGCCCTGCCGACCGCGGCGCATGCCCTTGTCACCACTGAGCATCAAAGGAAACGGACCATGGCCGCCTACATCGTCGTTGACGTCGAAGTCACCAACCCCGAGCAATTCGCCGAATATCGGAAGCTCTCGAACGCGGCGTTCGAAGCCAATGGCGTCAAGCCGCTGGCGGCGGCCGGCACCACCGAACGGCTCGAAGGACGCGAACCGGGACTCATCGTCGTGCTGCCGTTCGATTCAATGGATGCCGCAAGAAAGTTCTATGAATCTGCCGAGTATCGCAAGGCCCGCTCGGCACGCGAAGGCGCGGCGATTATGAACATGCTGATCATCGAAGGCGCATGAGCTCTCCGGTCGATCGCTCGCGGCAAATCGGATAGATAGCGAATGGAGTTGCGTCATCTTCGTCACTTCGTTGCCGTAGCAGAGGAGCTGCACTTCGCACGTGCAGCCGACCGGCTTGGCATGGAGCAGTCCCCACTAAGCCACTCGATCCGCAATCTTGAAGCCGACCTCAAAATCAAGCTCTTCCATCGAACTACGCGGCGCACTTGGTTGACGCGGGCTGGGACGTTATTCCATGCTCAAGTCAACCGCATTCTTACCGACATCGATATCGCCGTCGCCTCCCTTCGCGCCGACGACGGGAAACTGGCTTTTATCCGACTTGCGCTTGCGGAAGATCTGGCGGGCGAGCCATTCACGCGATTTTTGTTTGAGCTGGAACACTCGGGATCTGATACGGACGTCGAGATTCACGAGTTGAATGATGTCGATGCGGCTCGTTTCGTCCTCGACGGCGGTGCAGACGTTGTCCTGACCCTCGATAGCCGACCGGTCGAGGGACTTGATCGGCGCCGCGGCTGGAGCGAGCCTTTGATGCTGATTGTCCCGATCGGTCACCCGCTCGCTGAGCGAGGCCGAGTTTCTCTCGCAGAGTTGGGAGCGGAGCGGTTGACCCTTCCGCGTCCGAATGTCTGCCCCGGATACCTCGCACAGATCGAGGAACTATTCCGCCGGCACCAGGTCGCGCTCGCGAACCGGATCAGCGTACGGCACTGGAACACTGCGGTCAGTTTTGCCGTAACAGGTCGTGCGCTCGCGCTCTGTCCGCCGTCATTTGCGAACGGCGCCATGTCGGTGGCCGTTGTGCCGATTGCTGAGAGCGATGCCGAACTGGTGACTTGGCTGCTTTATTTGGGCTCTGAGGTATCGTCTGCTGTCGCTCTTGTATTGGATGTGGCGGCCTTAATCGACGCGGGAGATGTAACGCCACCCGGTCCTAATCCGGGTTCTTGACGCGCGCGTCGGAACACGCGGTCGCGCTCCATGAAGGCCGCCAGCATGTGTGCCGCGAGCGCGGCCGCATCGGCCGCCCCGCCGTACGCTGCAGCGTAGAGCTCGGCGTAGCGGTCGAGGTCGGCTTTCACAGCGGCAGGTAGCGAGATAGTGAGGCGTACCTTCTCGGCTTTCGGCAGCGGCCCGAGGCGCAGCGTTCCCGTCATGGCGTACGCCCTCCGCTCTGCGACGCAACGGTGCCGCCGTATGGCCGTAGCACGATGTCCTTGTTGACGATGACGCGCACCGGGAACCCTGGTCTCACCGTCAGGGTTGGCTGGACGTTCAGGTTGCGACGGGTGACCTGCTGGCCCACTTGGTTGACGCTCTCCTCGGCGCTGCGCGAGGTGGCCACCACGACTGTCTGCTGGCCGGTGCCGCCCAGGCCGCTGTTCTGAGATCCGAGTTCGGCGCCAACACCAAGGAGAGTGGAGAGCGCAGCACCGGCGATCAGCTTGCCCCAATGATTATCGGTCTCGTCCTCGAGTCCGGCGAACCCTTTGGTGTCGGCACCGGGCAATCGATCAAGCACGATCGAAGAGCCGTCGGGCATGATCAGCCGCGTCCACACCAGCAACACCCGGCTCTGCCCGTAGGAGACCTGGGCGTCGTAGGTCCCGAGCAGGCGCGAGCCCTGCGGGATCAGCAACGTCTTGCCCGTAACCGTATCGTAGACCGGCTCGGTGACGGTCGCGATCGCCTGCCCGGGCAGGTCGGAATTGAGCCCCGTCACCATGGCGGCAGGGATAATAGTGCCCGCCATGACTTGGAACGGCGAGGCGGGCGTCTGCAGCCGGCCCGAAGCGTAAATCTTGGTGTCAGGGACGGCGTTCAAGAAAGCCGACTTGAGGTCCTGTCCGTTCTGGCTCGCGGCTTCGTCCTGCCGCGCGCTCTCGGCGGAGCCGGGCAATGGCGCAAACGTGTTGGGCGGGGTGGTCGCTACGGCGACTGCCGGCTCGACCGTGGGCTGGTCGACGCTCTTCTGGCGCACCTGCACGAACAACGCTCCGCGCCGGGCTGCTTCCGCTTCCTGACGCAACCGCTCGCGCTCGGCGGCGGCCGCCTGTTCCGCCGTAGTCGGTCCCGCAGGCGTGGTCGTCGCCGTCACGGGCGCGCCCTGTTCCTGCTGGGCTCGCAGGAACGGGCGGCCGAGGTCGCCGGGTAGCGGCGGCCCGAGCGGCGGCACGCCGGCGGGCAGTGCGCTCTTGGGAAGGCTGCCGTAGTCGCCTGGCAAAGTGCGCAGCCCCTCGGCGATCGGCTTGCGATCGGTCGAGTAGAGCTCCTGGGGCGCCGGTGCGCCGCCGTGCTGGACGCCCAGCGCCCAGATGGCGAGGCCACCAACGGTCAGCGCCGAGACCGAGCCGAGCAGGATCAGCGCGCGGCGCGACAGGCGCGTCACAGGGCGCGGCTTGGCGCGGAGCGCCAGCGTTTCGGGCGCGACCTTCGGTTGCGGCGGTATGTTCGGCGGGATGGGCGGCGCCCCGGACGCCGGGCCATTCGGGGGCGGGCTCATGAGCCGAGGGTCCTGCGTCGGCGGCCGTCGTTGCGCTCGATCCGCACCACCTGCTGGCTTTCGCTACCGAGCCGCAGTTCGGCAGCCCCGAACAGCCGATCGACCACGTAGTAGGGCGCACGCGAGCGATAGTTGACGAGCTGGCTCTCGCCCGTCGGCCCGATCACGAACAGCGGCGGCAGCTCGCCCTGGGCGATGCCAGCGGGGAACTGGATGTAGACCTTCTCGCCGTCGTCGAAGGCGCGCACCGGGCGCCAGGGCGGCGTGTCGCCGGTAATGGCGTAGCGGAAGTGCAGCCGCTCGAGCGGGATGCCGTCCGTGACGGGCGCGGCCGCTTCGGCGCGGCGGTTCTGGTTCTGGAGCGCGAGTAGCCGGTCTTGCGGATAGTCCCAAGAGACCGAGGCCATCCAGGTCAGCTCGGTCGCGGTCAGCTCGAGGAGGTAGGTCCGGCGGTCGGTGTTGACCACGATATTGGTGCGAAGATCCGGTCTGGTCGGCTTGACCAGAATGTGGACCCGGGCGTTCGCGCCCGTGCCCGACGAGGTGTCGCCGATCACCCAGCGCACCGTGTCGCCGGCTGAGACCGAGACGAGTTGTTCGCCCTCCTGAAGCGCGACGTCGGTCACCTTCCCGGGCGAAGCGTAGACCTGGTAGAGCGCGCCCGCCGCATAGGGCCAGACCTGGGTCGCGTTGAGGTAGCCGTAGCGCGAAGGCTGAACGCGCGCGGCGCGGTTGGCGAGCGAGACCCGCGCCCGCGGGTCGGAGGGCTCGGGTGCGCTGCCGCCGCGGCCCGGCGGCGGCTTGAGCTGGCCCGGCAGCGGCAGCGGCGTCGGGACCTGGACGATCTCGACGGGCTTCGGCGGATCGATCAGCGCGACGGGCGCGACGGCGGGCTCTTCGAGGCTGATCTCCGGCGGCCGCGTGCCATGCGCGCAAGCGGCGAGCGCTAAGACCGACACGGTCAGGCTCAAGACACGCAGTGTCTGGGCAGAGACTTTGGCAGTCTGGATCAGGGTGATGCGTGATCTCCTCATGACCCGCCGAGCTCCCGGCTCCAGTTCAGGCCGTTGACGTAGATGCCGAGTGGGTTCTTGCGCAGCTGCGCCTCATTGCCGGGCGGCTGCAGCAGGATCGACAGGATGGCGGTCCAGCGGTCGGTGGCGGCGAGCGCACCGTTTTCGTAGCGGCGCTCGATCCAGCGCAGCTGGAATGAGCCTGGCGAGGCGCGGACGACGCTGACGATCTCGACCGCAATCGACTGCTTGCCGACCTTACCGAACGGGTCGTTGGTGCGGGCGTATTCGTTCAGCACCGCCGCGCCGCGGTCGGTGGCATAGTCATAAGCCTCCAGCCAGTTCTGGCGCACGACGATCGGATCGAGCGGCAGGGCGCGGACGTCGCCCATGAAACGCGCGAGGTGATTGGCGATCTGGGCGTCGCTTGGCTTGTAGGCTTCCGCGGCCGCGCCGACCGCGCGAACATCACCCTGCTTGTCAACCTCGACCACATAGGGGGTAATCGAGGAGTGGCCGGCTTGCCAGAGCAGGCCCGTCCCCATGAGGAGCGAAAGGCCTAGCGAGCCGAATGCCATTAGGCGCCAGTTGCGCGCTTGGGAGCGGGAGGCGCCGAGGCGCTCGTCCCAGACCTGGCCGGCGCGCTGATAGGGCGTCTCGGGCTCGGGAGTCTCGGAATAGCGAACGCCGGGTCGTTTGAAGCGCATGGATCAGATCTCCTCGTCGGAGCGGAGGGTTGGAGCGGGCCCGGAGCCGCCGCTGTCGCCGGAGCGCAGCGCGTGGGTGGCGGCTTCGACGCCGCGCCGCGCGTGCTCGCCACGATGCAGGTTCTTCGCCCAGCGCGGGGCGGTTTGGCCGCCGCCCGCCGCATTGCCGTCACCGGACGCTCCTCCGCCGTTTCCCGTCTCGGCCGAACCGCCGCTCCAGGCGCGGCGCGCGGCCGAGCGAACGCTGTCGCCGGCAGCGCTCGCGCCGGCACGGGCCATGCCGGCCATGCCGGCACCCGCACGGCCGAGTCCGGAAGCACCGGATGCGGCGGCACCCTCGGAGTAGGCAGACCGGGCGCTGCCCGCGAGGCTGGCGGCGGCGCGCGTGCCGCCCATGGCCGCGCCGCCTGTCAAGCGTCCCGCCGCGAGCGCGCCGGCACCCCCGGCGACCAGCAAGCCTGCACCGGCGGCCGTTGCGCCAACTGCGGAGCCGGCGCCGAGCTGCGGCGCACCCGAGACGAGGCCGTTCGCAACGCCAGGGCCGAAAATGCCGAGGCCAAGCAGCGAGATCGCGCCGAGCACGATGGCGAGCGCCTCGCTGATGTTGGGGTCGGTTCCGGCGGCCGACTGGAATTGACTGAATAGGCCGGTGCCGATGCCGACGATGACGGCGAGCACCAGCACCTTGATGCCGGAGGCGACGACATTGCCGAGCACCTTCTCGGCAAGAAATGAGGTCTTGCCCCACAGTGCGAACGGCACGAGCACGAAGCCCGCCAGCGTGGTCAGCTTGAACTCGAGCACGCTGACGAAGAGCTGCACGGCCAGCACGAAGAAGCTGACGATGACGATGATCCAGGCGATAAACAGGACCACGATCGTGTCGATGTTGGTGAATACACTCGGGAAACCGGCGAGCTTACCGATCTCGTCGAGCATCGGCTGCGCCGCCTGCACGCCGACCTGCGCCAGCCGACCGGGCTGGAGAAGCTGGTCGGCGCTGAGCGTTCCGCCCGACGCTTTAAGCCCCAGGCCCGCAAACGACTTGAAGATGACGCCGGCGAGGAAGTTGAAGTTGCCGATAATGAAGGCGAACGCGCCGACGTAGAGGATCTTTTTGATCAGGCGCGGGATGACGTCTTCGCCGCCCATTGCCCAGAACAGGCCGGCGAGCGTGACGTCGATCGCGACCAGCGTGGTCGACAAATAGGCGATCTCGGGCTGCAGCAGCCCGAACCCGCTGTCGATGTAGCGCGAGAAGGTGTCGAGGAAGCGATCGATGACCGAGAGATCGTTCATGGTCGGCCGCTTACAGGATGAGTGACGGAGCGCGCGGCCCCGCCTGGGTCCGCGGCTTTCTTTCCGGCACCTTCTCACGCGACGCAGGCTTGGTGGCGGGGCGGCTCGGGAACGGATCGACTCGGCGCGGCGTGTAGGGAACGCCCTTGCCGCGGAAGCGCAGGCGGATCGCCTGCGCCGCCTCTCGGCAGAGCGTCTCCGTCGCCCACGGTGCGTTGACCTTGCAGCCCTGCTGCACCTCGGCGAGGCGACGCGGGTTGGCGAGCAGGCTTGCCGCCGTATCGGCTGCGCGCGCTTCTTGCGCGGCCAAGCCAATCATCAGCCCGACGGCGAGGCCAGCGACGAGCTGGGAGCCGTAGCGCAGCAGCCGAGTGTGGCTCACGACGGCGCTCATTGCGGGTACACCTGAACCGGCGCGGGCGTGTAGGCGACGCCCGAGCCCTGGAAGCGCTGCCGGTTGGCGCGGCCCTGTTCTTCGGCCTGGAGCATGCGCGCCTGTTCGAGCGCGGTGGCGCGGCCTTCCGCGACACGGAGCTGCTGGTCCTGCATGGTCTGCTTGGCCATCAGCGCGAGCAGCTGGTTGGTTGCCTGGGTCGCCTGCAGGATGCCGACCGCACTCTGGCTGGAACCGACGATCGAACCCAGCGTTCCCTGGTCGGCGGTGATCGAGTCGTTGATCTGCGCCTGAACCTGTAGGGTGGTCCGCATCGCCTCGAGCGAGTTCGACCACTGCGACCGAGCATCCGCCAGCGTCTGGTTCGCCGACGTGTTTGCGCCATAAACATTCGGATATTGCTGGCGGAACTGCTGGTCGAGCTGACTGAGCTGCGTCGTCAGCCCCTGTGCCTGCGCGAACAGTTGCCGCGTTCGCTGAAGGTCCTGCTGCAAGGCGGTAAGCGGCGAGGTCGCGAGGCTCGTCAGATTTTTGCCCTGGTTGATTAGGGACTGGCTCTGATTGATGAGCGACTGTGCCTCGTTCTGGAGGCTCCGGACTTGGTTGTTGATCTGCTGGAGCGTGCGTGCCGCAGTCAGCACGTTCTGGCTGAAGTTGGATGGGTCGTAGACGACCCACTGCGCTTGCGCCGGACCGGTCGGGAGCGCGATGGCGAGTGTAGATGCGAGGAGGAGCGCGGCGGAGGCGGCGAGCATTTTCTTCTTCATTGCAGGGACTCCGATAGGGGAACGGATGGCTGGGCGAGTTCCGCCGCCCAATCGAGACCGAGCGCGGTCAGCCAAGCAGTGGCGAACCGCTCGGGGCCGTGCTCGGCGAGGACCCGGTCGATGGCGGCGTGATCGCGCGGGCTCGATGCCGCGACGAAGGCGAGCGCGACCGGGCCTAGCCCGAGGTCGAACAGCCGGTTCCCGAGCCGCGACTGGACGTAGTAGTCGCGCTTGGGGGTGGCGCGCGCGATCATCTCGATCTGGCGGGCGTTCAGGCCGAACCCCTCGTAGATCGGGCGCAGCTGTGGTTCGACCGCTTGGGGGCTCGGCAGGAAGATGCGCGTCGGGCAACTCTCAACGATGGCGGGCGCGATCGAGCTGCGTTGGATGTCGGCGAGCGACTGGGTGGCGAACACCACGCCGACGTTCTTCTTGCGCAGCGTCTTCAGCCATTCGCGGATGCGGCTGGCGAACACCGGGTCGTCGAGGAAAACCCAGGCTTCGTCGAGAACCAGCAGCGTCGGGCGGTCGTCGAACTGCGCTTCAAGCCGGTGGAACAGGTAGGTCAGGACCGGGAGCACCACGCTCTTGGCGTGTAGCAGGTCCTCCATCTCGAACGCCTGGATGTCGCCGAGCGTCAGATCTTCGTGGTCGGCGTCGAGCAGCCGGCCGAACGGGCCGTCGAGCGTGTAGGGCTGGAGCGCCTGGCGCAGCTTGTTGGACTGGAGCAGCGTGGCGAGGCCGCTCAGGGTTCGTTCCTCGACCGGCGCCGAGCCGAGCGAGCCGAGCGCCGACCAGACGGCATCCTTGACCTCCGGCGTGACTTCGATCCGCTCGTGACCGAGTAGCGCCTGCACCCACTCCGCCGCCCAGGCGCGCGCGGCCGCGTCGTCGACCTCACGAAGCGGCTGAAACGTCAGGCCGCCTTCCAGGCCGAGATCGTGGAACTGACCGCCGAGGCCCAACATCGCGGCGCGAACGGAACGTCCCTTGTCGAATACGTAGATGCGGTTTTCCGCATATTTGCGGAACTGCAGGATCAGGGTCGCGAGCAGCACCGACTTGCCCGCGCCGGTCGGGCCGACGACGAGCGCATGTCCGACATCGCCGACATGGGTCGTAAGTCGGAACGGTGTCGCGCCTTCCGTCCGGGTGATGAGCAGCGGCGGGCCGTCGAGATGCTCGTTGCGCTCGGGTCCCGCCCACACTGCCGATAGCGGCATTAGATGCGCGAGGTTGAGCGTCGAGACGATCGGTTGGCGGACGTTGGCGTAGACGTGGCCCGGGATCGACGAGAGCCAGGCCTCGACCGCGTTGAGGGTCTCGGGGCTAGTGGTGAACCCGCGCCCCTGGATCACCCGCTCGACGGCTTTCAGCCGCTCGGAAGCAAACCGCTCGTCCTCGTCCCAGACGACGACGGTGGCGGTCAGATAGCCGAACGCGACCTGGTCGGAGCCGAGCGTCTGCAACGCCTCGTCGGCATCGACCGCCTTGTTGGCGGCGTCGCTGTCGACGAGCGGGCTTTCCTGCTGGAATACCGTCTCGCGCAGCAGGGTGACGATGCCCTTGCGCTTGGCGAACCATTGGCGGCGCAGGCGCGCGAGTTCCTTCTCGCCGTCGGCCTTGTCGAGGAACAGGAAGCGCGTTGTCCAGCGGTACGGGAAGCCGAGCCGGTTGAGATCGTCGAGCAGCCCGGGCCAGGTCGAAGCGGGGAAGCCGCGGATGGTCAACACCCGCAGGTGCGACGCCCCGAGCATCGGCTCCAGCCCGCCGGTCAGCGGCTCGTCGGCGAGCAGCGCATCCAGGTAGGCCGGAGTCTCGGGCACACTGACGGCGTGGCGCCGGGTCGAAACCGTGCCGTGCAGGTAGGTGAGTGTCTCGGGGTCGTCGAGCCAGGCGAGTTCTGGCAGGAAGCCGTCGAGCAACGCGCTCACGCGTTCGCTGGCCTCGACGAAACCGCAAAGCTGCTCGCGCCAGTCCACCGACGGCCGCTCTGGGGCGTCCAGCATCAGCGCGCTGGCGCGGGCGCGCCCCTCGGGTGCTGGCAGGAAGACGAGGGTCAGATAGTAGGCGCTCTCGAACAGCTCGCCGACCTCGTCGAACGCGGCGCGGCGCTCCTGATCGACCAGCCATGACAAAGCATCGGGAAAGGTCGCCCCCGGATATGGTGCGGCGGCGCGGCGGTCGGCCTCGACGAACAGCGCCCAGCCGGTGCCGAGGCGGCGCAGCGCATTGTTCAGCCGCGCCGTCACCGCGACCAGCTCGCTTTCGGTCGAAGACTCGAGATCGGGGCCGCGGAACCGGGCGGTGCGCTGGAACGAGCCGTCCTTGTTGAGGACGACGCCTGGCGCGACCAGCCCGGCCCAGGGCAGCCAGTCGGCGAGGCTGGCGGAGCGGCGGCGATATTCGGCGAGGTTCAGCATGTCACGCGTCCAGGAAGCCGCGATGCTTGATGTGGCGGGCGAACACCTGCGGGAACTGCGGCTCGACCCGCGCCGCCCACACGGCCAGCGCATGCCCGACGATCCAGATGCCGAGCCCCGCGAACCAGAGCTGCAGGCCGATGCCGACCGCTGCCGCGAGCGTGCCGACCGAGATGGCGACCGTGCGCGGCGCACCTCCCATCATCATCGGCTCGGTCAGCGAACGGTGTAGCGGCACCTCGTAGCCGTCGGGGAGCGCGGCCCGGCTCACGATATCAGCGCCCCACCGCCGAATGAGAAGAACGACAGGAAGAAGGATGAGGCCGCAAAGGCGATCGACAGGCCGAAGATGATCTGGATCAGCTTGCGGAAGCCCCCCGAGCTGTCGCCGAACGCCAGCGTCAGACCAGTGGTGATGATGATGATCACCGCGATGATCTTGGCGACCGGACCTTCGACCGAGTCGAGCACCTTCTGCAGCGGCGCTTCCCAAGGCATCTGCGAGCCGGCGGCGTAAGCCGGCGCCGAGAGCAGGCCGCAAAGGACGAAGGCTGCCGTTCCGGCGATCCGGGCGCGGGCATTTGCGCGTAGGCGTGAAAGCGTCATTGGGCATCTCCGGTCTGGTGGGGGTCGGTTGCGGTGAGGAGTTCGAGGCGATAGCCATCGGGGCCGAGGCCGGTGACGCGGGCGATCTCGCGCACGCGCCGGTTGGTGCCGCGGCCGGCGATGAAGGCGACGACGTCGATCGCCTCGGCGATGAGTTGCCGGGGCACGGTCACGACCGCTTCCTGGATCAATTGCTCGAGGCGATTGAGCGCGCCCGCGGCCGAGCCCGCATGGACGGTGGCAATCCCGCCGGGGTGGCCGGTGCACCAAGCCTTCAAGAGGTCGAGCGCCTCGGGGCCACGGACCTCGCCGACGACGATGCGATCTGGACGGAGGCGAAGGGTCGAGCGCACCAGTTCGGCCATCGATGCGACGCCGGGTTTGGTGCGCAGCGCCACTTGGTCGTCGGCGAGACACTGGAGCTCGCGCGTGTCCTCCAGGATGAGAACGCGGTCCCCGGTGCGGGCCACCTCGTCCAGCAGCGCGTTGGCGAGCGTGGTCTTGCCGGTCGAGGTGCCGCCGGCGATGACGATGTTCAGCCGGTCACGAACGGCTTGCGCCAGATAGGCGGCCTGTGCCGGCGTGAGAATGCGGTCGGCGACATAGCGGTCGAGCGTGTAGACGAGGCTCGCACGCTTGCGGATCGCGAAGGTCGGCGCAGGCACGACGGGTGGGATCAGACCCTCGAACCGCTCGCCCGTCTCGGGCAGCTCGGCCGAGACGATCGGGCACTCCTTGTTGACTTCGACCCGCACGTGGGCGGCGACGAGCCGAATGATGCGGTCGCCGTCCTCCCGGGAAAGCGTCAGGCCGGTGGGCGCCCGGCCGGTGCTAAGCCGATCCACCCAGAGCGTGCCGTCGGGGTTGAGCAGCACCTCGACCACGTCGGGGTCTTCCAGCGCCGCCGCGATCGCCGCGCCCATGGCGGTGCGCAGCATCCGGATCTGGCGCGACGCGACCGAGGCGACGATGGGAATGGGCTGGACGGCGATCATGACGCCGTTCCATTGTCGTGAGGGCTCTCGCTGTTGAGGGAGGTTTCCTCCCCACCGCCTTCCTCCTCCCCGTCCAGACCGAAGAACCGGCTCTGGTCGGGGAAGATCTCCTCGTGCACCTCCTTGACGAGGCTTCGCCCCTTCTGGAGGTGGCGGGCGAGCTGATCGACGAACTGCTGGAAGCGCTCGCGCCCTTGCGCGCGGGCCGCGTCCTGGTGCGCCGCCGGGATCGGCGCGTTGACGGTCAGGGTGTAGCGGACGAACAGCGCGACGGTCTCGATCAGGATCGTCTGGTCGCGTTCAAGTCGGTCGAACTGGCGGGTGAGCTTGTCGAGCCGCTTGGCGATCGCCGCCTCGCGTCGGTCGCCGCCATCGGGCGACAGGTAGGACGAGAGCGCCGCCGCCACGATCGCCGACTTGGAGACGCCCTTCATCCCGGCGAGCTGCGCCAGGCGCCGACCGTGGTCGGGCTCGAGGAAGATGTTGAGGCGGGCGCGGTTCACAGGGCGATCCCGTCATCCGGATCGAGCGCGGCGTTGCGGGCCGCGCGATTGAGCTGGCGCTCGCCGGCACGGACTGCGCGGGCGCGCTCGGTGTCGATATCCGCGTCATCGTCGTCGAGCAGCGATCCGACGTCATGCTGCCGCTCCTCTTCGACCGGCGCGGCCTGCGGGACGGTCATGTCGAGCTCGGGCTGGCGGCGGAGTCCTCCCTCGTCCTCGTCCACCACGATCGCCGCCGCGCGCTTCGCCGCCTCGGCCGCGACCTCGTCGAACTGGCCCGACCAATCGTCACCGCGGGCCGCCGGCTTGTCGGCATAGCCATCGGCCGATAGCGCAGGTGCGGGCAGCACGCGCGGCTTGAAGTTCGGGTCGGAATAGAAGCGTAACTTCTTGGCGCGGACAGGCGGGTGGCCCGAGACCATGACGACCTCGTCGTCGGGCGGGAGCTGCATCACCTCGCCGGGGGTGAGGAGCTGGCGCGCGGTTTCTTGGCGGCTCACCATGAGGTGGCCGAGCCAAGGCGAAAGCCGGTGCCCGGCATAGTTGCGCTGAGCGCGCAGTTCGGTCGCGGTGCCGAGTGCGTCGGAGATCCGCTTGGCGGTCCGTTCGTCGTTGGACGCGAAGGCGATCCGGACGTGGCAGTTGTCCAGGATCGAGTTGTTCGGCCCGTAGGCCTTCTCGATCTGGTTCAGCGACTGGGCGATCAGGAAGGAGCGCAGCCCGTAGCCAGCCATGAAGGCGAGCGCCGACTCGAAGAAGTCGAGTCGGCCGAGCGCGGGGAACTCGTCTAGCATGAAGAGGACGCGGTGCTTGCGCGCCGCTCCGTCCTGGTCTTCCAGGCTTTCGGTTAGGCGTCGGCCGATTTGGTTCAGGATCAGCCGGATCAGCGGCTTGGTGCGGCTGATGTCGGACGGTGGCACGACGAGGTAGAGCGAGACGGGGTGCTCGCCCGCGACCAGGTCGGCGATGCGCCAGTCGCAGCGCGAGGTCACCGCCGCGACGGTCGGATCGCGGTAGAGCCCCAGGAACGACATGGCGGTCGAGAGCACGCCCGAGCGCTCGTTCTCCGACTTGTTCAAAACCTCGCGCGCGGAGGACGCGACCACGGGGTGAACGCCACGCGGTCCGAGGTGCGGCGTGGTCATCATCAGCCGCAGCGTGCGATCAAACGGGTGCGCCGGGTCGGAAAGGAAGTTGGCGACGCCGCACAGCGTCTTGTCCTCGCCGGCGTAGAGGACGTGGAGGATCGTCCCGACCAAGAGCGAGTGGCTGGTCTTCTCCCAGTGGTTCCGCTTCTCCAGCGCGCCTTCGGGAT
>JAABUQ010001529.1_pt1 | contig 49349 bp, 42 predicted proteins | sample 5560001 | NCBI WGS metagenome assembly JAABUQ01 (sample SAMN10711888, study PRJNA513371) | rock metagenome | isolation source: Antarctica rocks | place: Antarctica: Victoria Land, Finger Mt nord | collected 2015-12-18
CTTGTTGAAGTACGGGTGGGCGTTAAGTTGGCGGCGTGTGTGATATGGAGGGGGGAAAGGGGGGGGGGAAGGGGAGGGGGAGAAGGGAGGTGAGGGTGTGGTGATGGATTTGGGATGGGGATGGAGAGGGTGAGGAAGGAAGGGGAGGGATGAGAAAGGAAGGGGGAGTGGAGAAGGAGGATAAGGGAGGGAGATTTGGAGGAGGAGAGTTTTGGGGAGGGTTTTGCTCGTGGGAATATAGATACTCGATCTGTATGGTTTGGATGTTGTCGTGTAGAAGCTCGTAGGGAAGGTGGTGGTAGATGATATGGATTGAGCCTTTGCTCGCGAAGGTTTAGGTACTCGACTCTTGGATGGTGCCGTATGGATATGAATGGAGAAGGGGCTTGGTAAGATTGGTCTTTGATAGCTGCAACCTTCTGCTTTTTGCCGCGGGTGCTATAGAAAAGGCACTAGATAGGCGTTCAGTAAGGTTTTTGGTCGAATATATCTTTTCTTTTCAAGACCTCTACCTGGAATGTCAGTGGCGAGTACATTGCCCTGGACTCATCGTCCAGCCCTTCTGCTTTGCCTATTGTGCAATTGCCGTCCCCCTTTGTACATCTTTGTCCTTGCCAACCATCTTCTTCTCACCTCGACACAAGAGATCCATAGTTTCAACCCATGCATGAATTTAACGACCCGTTCCTGTATTTAGTATAATTGGGCTTGAGCGCACTTAGCGTATCCTCGCTACTTGGAAGAGAAAGCTCTGCGATTTCTCGGAAAGTTAGGGCTTTACTTCCAGAAGCCTGCCGTATTGGTTTGACTGGCTTTGGAGGCCACAGCTCATCGTCGCGCTCATGCGGTCCCCATAGAACGTACCATGTCGGTTTCGCCACCCTGAATTGGCTTGGCTTATACTGGACGTCAATTTGGCATAATTCCAACGCTGCGACTTTGCTCCCAGCCCATACTATAGGTGATGGCCGTAGTTTGTATGACATAAGCCCGTACCCCCCAGATAACCACTCTTCAAACTTTGGATCGAGATAAGTGCGGCGGCCTGTAACGAGGTAGAAGGTCCGGCCTTCTAACAACCTTTCTAAGATATCACGTGTTTCCGATGTTTTGCGCTTAACATGGTATTGAACGATGTTGCTCATGAAGTCCGCCCAGTATCTTTTGGGATCTGGCATGGATTGCACTCTGAGTCGTTTGGTTGTTAAGGATATCTCCGAGATCCTATCAGACTGACGAAAGTTCTTTGCTTTCACAACCGAAGACCATGCGAAATCTGCCACGTCCCTGACTACTTGAGGCTCATGATTCGCGTTGTGGTCACCCAACATCAAAGCCAACCTCTCTTCCAATATATTCAAGCCTATGAATAAGGATCCTATCTCGACTTGTTGTTCATCAGGCGGCATTTGTGTTGGTATCCTAAAGTCCTTAGGCGGTGTGAAATTCTCGAAGTATATCATGTCTTGCGTGGGCAAGGGCTGAACCACGTAATCTGTTATACGAATAGGATGAAGGCCAGGTGCATCTACCAATAATTGAGACAAGCGCAATATGTTCGATGACTGGAGTTCAGAAAAGACGGGAAAAAGTATCATCCTTGGGCGTTTTCTAACGACCAAGGGCGTTTTTGAGGACCCAAAGAAATCTGTAGAAGACGTTGATGATTTGAAAGGTTCCGGGAGTCTCTCATGGCAATAGAATTTCGTCAACATTTCCATTTGGCATCTCCGTAGAGCAGTTGCAGCTAGATGGGGCAAGCGGTTCGCAGAAGACAAAGGCCTCTTGTGCAGTCTCGGCTGCTCGAAGAAGCCTTGACAGGTTTGGTCAAGTATATATTGCATGTCGCTTTGATGGAGAGAGTTTACCATTCCGACGATAGGTCCCCGGTAGCCGGCATGTTCGAGAGAGGTTCTTGCTCTAGGCATCTCATCACGCCGATTCTAGCCCTTGATTAGTTCACAAAGCCAATATCGTTTCGAGGTTAGGATTACGCACACCCAGATTAACAATCACAAGGTCGAACAGCATTTTCGTATCAAAGTATTTCAATGACCCAGGTATAGATGGGTTTACCAACAAATTTATTTCCACGGACGAACTCATGGAGATGACTCCGAAGGCTACAGACCCTGATAACCTGTAAGTGTGGGAGAGTACGAAGCGCGATGTGATTACCTTCAAATAGTGTGAGTCGACTGATGTCATCTCTCAAAGGACGGCCACCCGACACCAATAGGTCGCCCAACACCAATACTCGTATAACGATGGGCCCAAGAGATCCAGGCTTGTACCGGGCGAAATAATTCAGCAATCTCTGTCTACGAAAACTATTGCTGCCGTCTAAGCTGGAAGTTAATGTGGCCGCCCGATTCAATTGGAACGATTGGGTCGCGTGCCACCTTGAAAGTCGTTCATTTGGATATTCAGACACTTCTGTGTCACTTTCGTTGTTGACAACTTCGGAAAATGGGGGGACATCTGAGTCAAGTGCTGCCAGAATAGCAGACACACGCCATTGATCACGTACGACGGGGGATTGACCACAGTCATTGGAGTGGTCACGCAAGATTTGTCTGACTGCACTGTTATCACTTGATACACGTTGACTTGTTTCCGTAGCAACAGCGTATGTTTCTTCTAGACACTCGAAGCGCAAACTTTCTGGGACGTTCTCTTGTCTAGCAAGGCTCTCTTCGAGTAGCCTAGGATGAAAAGCGGTTACTTCTTGTCTTCTGACTAACCTGCGTCTGGCTTTGCTCAACCTTAACGCAATTCGGAGTGATATATCATTAGAGAGCTGAGCATTTTCCACGATGTCTGTCAGGATCTCTAAAGCCGTTTTATAGTCGCGTTGCCTGATATATGAATCAGCTAGCGCAATGTTGAAACAAATAATGTCAAATCGATAGGGCAGATCTTGCTCAATAATATGTTTCAAGGCCCCTGTGGCAGGCGACTCTTCGCGTATCTCGTCTTCCAAGGTGTTACTGCAGTTGATGAACTCTGTCAGTAGCAGCACCCGCGTGGGGGAATCGCCAGGCCATAGCCCTTGTGCACGGATGATGCAGTCCCCCAGGACCGACCGAGCTTCGGATAGACATTGACGCTGGGCTAAGGTAAATCCCAGAGCTGACCTAATATCATGATCCAATACCATGGCTACAGAAGCAAGAGAAATGGTTGTACCGCTGCGAGCTTGCCAAAGCACCTTCGTAAGTCGGTCTAAGGTGCAAACGTCGAAAACCTTTTGTCCTTGCCACCAATTACGCAGAGTGGATGTTTTGGTAGCGCTTTCACGAACACCATGTGAGATCAAAGCATTTTCAATACCTGAAAATATCAGGAACCTCATGCGTGGGTCATCAGCAACTTTGGCAGGCCACGAATCAAGATGCGTCTGCAAACTTGACTGAGAGCCTTCAAGTACACAGTCTAGTCCGTCTAGCCACTGGGCGAGAAATATGAGAGATGAGCAGAGATCTTCCTGGTTGGGACTCGAAGAGCGGAGGTGTTGACTTATTTCGAGCCCGAAAGGAAGACATGGGCCGCCATGGGTGCTCGCGCAGAGTCGTTCGTATATCAGGAGTAGGAACAGATTCCTGCACAGGGATGTTTGAGTCTCGCGCGTCGAATTCCATTCAGCGGCGAGGTGAAGCAGACTTACCGACGATGTTGGTGACTCCAGGCCTGGAAGTGCTTTAAGTCAATTACGGACAGAAATGGTAGAATGGTGCCTTCGATGACTTCTTGCAACTGACTTTGGAAGACTTGCCATAACGGTTCTGTATACGGCGAAGGTATAGAGTAGCTTGCTAAAATCACCAAGATTGTCCACGTCTGAACACACAGCTTCTCCGAAGCGGCCTGTAAAATAGTTTCCTTCCAGATCTCGGCCATTGCGAAGTACATAACCCCTTCCGACGTCGTGATCGACAAGTCTCGACTATTGATGAGGTTTTGAAGATCAAGCGACAGAATTAAATGCGACCTTCGTAACAGATCCACATGATTTGGTCTTAAACCGACAATCTCAAGGTGGATTTGTGTATGTTCTTGCGGTTCCCGATGGGTCGCAAGCCGGCTTCCCTTATTACGCGCTGGGCTCCGGCCCGACGAATCCCGCCTCGGGGTCGACAGTGGAGCGGCCTGTAATAGGCCATTATTGCTGGAAACGCGTTGGTCATGGAAGACGTGCTGCGGTGACTCGGGCACTGATAATGTGTCGCCGTTTGTGGCTTGCTGAGTCCCCGATCCTTGGTCATTCAAAGTGGTGTCAAAGAGCGTAAAGAGCCAGGAGGGAAGCTCCTCGAGATGGGTCTGACTATCGACGATTTCACCAGATGAATGCCATTCACGGCGAGATAGACAAGGTCGATAAAAAAGAGAGGCGGGAACCCGTCTACAAGCGCAACAAGCGAGCGCCAAGCAAAAAGCTGTGGCCGCCGGAGACGGCTTGCTTTCACCTTTGCTCAAAACAGATCTGATCGTGACGTTAGCCAATTTCTTCAAGCGTCAGCAGCGCAAAGCTTTTCAATTGAACGTACAGAGCCTCAGCAATACTGTCCAGCTCTAGGGCATCCAATTCTGGCGGCTGGCCAATAACCATGGTCGCAGCCGACCCCACTGAAAGCTGGGGAGCACTCCAGTCGCTACCGACACATTATATGAAGGCAGAAAATCTCTCGCCTGGTTCTGTTGCGCATCGATCATAAACGCAGTGGGGGGCTAATATAGACCCACAATCATCAGCACGGCTGACCGTGGGATGTGCCGCATGCATGGCAGTCACACCGTCGGCCAATTGGGCGCCACAGCAGCTACATAAGGTGTGGATCTGCAATCCACAAACACTGCTTTCCGCCTTTTCATTAGTCCATGCAAGATGAAACCACAGAGCACTTGTAGGATGGAGGCGTGACTAGTCCGAAGAGGGTGATAGATCTTCATCCCCTCTCAGCCTCTTCTCGAGTGCTCGCCGACGAACTGGCACCCTTTCAATTAGAAATATCATGAGCGTCGCCAATCTCTTTTTTCAGTTTTGGGTCACTGTTGGCTCCCCGGGCGGATTCCTTGCGGATAGGTCCTACGATGAGCTCGAGAACGATACGCCTCAAAGGCTTGGAACTGACAACCTCCGCCGCTGACTTCGGGAAAATGGCCAAAAGCCTTGATGACAAAGTGGGTGGGAAAATTAGCTTCTTGTCGAGATCACCACAAGCGTCTAAAGCTTCTCCAAGTCAGGTAAGTCTCTCAGCGCTGTTTTGCTCAGTAAAGGAAGCAACTGGATGACAGGAGTGTGCAGCTTCAATGGTCGCTGTGTAAACAGGGGGAAACAGCAACCGCAACGCTGACATTCCGATCATCCGATATCAAGCGCAAGGTAGTGAAGGATCGAGATGCTAGCCTAGAAGCATTGGACGTAACCGATCTCTTCCATGGCTTGACAGTTCTACATTCCGTCGATGAGCCTGACATTGAGTAAGCTCCCCTTTGACAGTCTGAGTGTACGAGCTAGCACCTTCCTGAACACAACCCCCTTCTCACTTTGCCTGATTTTCCACATCCGGATGTTGCTGCATACTTGTCTACTTGTTTTTCTTTATTGTTTTTTGAGGAGCCAGACGACCTGTAATAAGGTCCAGCTAAGTCGTGGCCGCTTGTGAGTACATTTTTGAGTACAGCAAGCGGTAGGGCCATTTTAGCAAATTTCGAGTGCAGCCATCAGACAGGCCAGGAGGCGGTTGTGAGTCCCATATTCGATGCACCAGCAAAGTTCACTCCTCAAGGGCTTGATCATTGACAATCTTGGAACTCACTTTGACGAAACGAAGTCGAATAGACCGACCAATGACGACTCATCGCTAAAGAAGCAAAAAGTCAAAGCGAGCGAGAAACCTAGAAGGGAAAGGGCGAGACTGAAGCTACCTTGCCAGAGTCCTACCGTTACAGAGTGTACCAATTCCTACTATCGCATGAAATATCTCATTCAATCCAGCTTACTCTCTGTACTCCAATGTCGGCTCAGCTACTGCGAGAAGGGCTAGGCTAGAGAGCTGACAATTACTTCAGCGTATGTGCCGTACACGGCCTTGGAGGTAATGCTTTCGATACGTGGATGGGAAGTTCTAAGATGTGGTTGCGGGACCTTCTACCCAGTAGTGCGCAATTTAATTCGAGCCGTATTATGACCTTTGGTTACGATTCAACTCTGGTGAATAGCAAGAGCAAGGACCGCATACAGGACTGGGCGGACGAGTTATTAAGGCAGACTGGTTATGTCCGAACAACGCCCGAGGAGCAATCTCGACCGATCATATACCTCTGCCATTCCCTAGGCGGTCTTGTAGGGCGCCAAGCTATGACGCGGCTCAAAAACCACCCAAAAAAATTCGAGGGCGTCAAGCTTGACCAATGCGGTCTGCTGTTTCTGAGTACTCCCCACTCGGGCACAACCCAAGCTGACTGGAATGAGTTCTTGTCAAGTATCTCCGAGCTCACGATCGGGGTTCGGTCGCATGAGATTGTTGATCAGCTCCGTTCGTTCAATCCTGCTTCAGTTGACAGCGAAGACGATTTTTCGGCAATGGAAAGAGTGCCGCCTATGTACTGTCTCGTCGAAGGTGAGAAGACAAAGTTTGCCGGCAAGGCACGAACTGTAGGTATCTGGTTTTGGTGACTCATTCACCTCAATCTCACCTTGAGAGCATTGTGAGTCTTTGCTGATCCACGATTACGATATATAGATCGTACCGCAGGCATCTGCAGGCTTCCATGGAAAGACTGCCGACAAGATACTGAGTACCGATCACCACACCGTCTGCAAATTCGATACCAAATTTGGCGGTTACATGCCTGTTCTTGATCGATTGAAGAAACTGAAAGTGGAGATTTCAACTCCTGGGGTCGGAAGTAACGCCAGCATACAGAATGTATAAGCCTAGCCTATCATAGTCTCTAAGTCCTTCGAAGAATCTGACTTGCAATCGTGCTTTAATCAAGCCTCCGCAGTTTCCTGGATATCCTCGTGTGACAGCTCCACGATATCCCGCCGCAACCCGATGGTATGAGGGTAAGTACTTACGTATTAGTAGCCAGCTTGTAGGACGGACCGCAATGCTTGACGAGATGTTGCGAGCCTTGGACGACCAGAGCGGCGAGACAGTCCGATCGATTGCATTGACTGGTATTGGCGGTATCGGGTAAGTCCACCCTGAGCCCCTACAGTTGGTACTGAATTGTACTATAGGAAAACTGAGCTACTACTGGAATTAGCATTCCGTTGCCAGACTTCACATAATGTATTCTTCGTACGTGCACATGATGCTGCCTCTCTGGATCAGGCCTTCCTGGAGCTGGCGATGAGCATCGGTCACGATATACTCGCGTCACGCCATCCAGGTACTGATGTCCATGCTATGTGGCTCCAACTAGGTCCGTCGGAGCGTATCAATGCATTTCGGACATGGCTTGGTGAGGAACAAAATCAGCCTAGTCTCTTTATTGTAGACGACATTGACGGTATACCCGATGATGCATCGATTCAAGCAGCGTTGCCACGAGATGCTCGATGTATCCTGTTCTCAACAAGGGATCCCAGTATAATCGACAGCCTCGACCGGGAGTGCAAGGAGCTTCGAATTACATCAATGGACGTCGATGAGATGGCGTCATTGATGGAGTCTGTCTTGCGTCGTTCGACCAGCCTACAAATTGATATCACCGAGCGAGAGCTGGAGTCTATCGCCAAGATTGTTGATGGTCATGCACTCGGCGCATGTAGAGCCATCTCATATATCATTCACGTTCTGGCTCAGACCGCGAAATCTCGCCCTGTCGAGGCATTTCTTGACATGATTACCAGCCGAGATTGGAAAGCTCGACTCAGATTTCTGAGATACAAACCCCGATTTGGTCAGTCCATCATGGAAACCTACGAAGTATCATTGCAGCGAATACGGCGAAATCAGGACGAAGCAATTCTACTGCTCGAGCTTATCGCTTTCCTAAGCAGCACGGATGATAACCTAGACTTCAGAGAATTCCTGGACATTGAGCGGCCGTGGTTGACGCAATTTGAAGAGAAGTTAGCGAACTTCGAGACCTTTGCCAATGGATTGTCTGATAAGGATGAGCTGCTTGCAGAGCTAGAAAACGTATCAATTGGCTTGCGTCCGAGCTTCTCTAGGCCACTCCAATTGCACCCGCTATGGACTGAGTGTACACTTCAGCGAGCTACCCACGATGGCCGCTGTAGATGGCTTGGTGAGATCTTGTTACTTTGCTACGAATCATGGAGGCGCGAAGAGTGCGTTGACATACTGCGTCCGTTTGTCTTTAATAGTGTGAAAGTTGCGGAGAGGTTTGACATCGATCTGGACGAACTTGTCGATTCTGCAGACTTGAGCCATTGGCTGAGTGACGTCACAAAGCCTACAGAGGATTCCATGGTGAGCCAGGAGCTCGAGGCAGTTATAGAAGCGGAAAATCAGACGCCAATGGTCGAGGATGACGAAGTGGAGACCGAGGCGTGCTACAGAATCTTCTATTGCCTTCAAGATGACTGCCACGAGTTACAACGGAGACTCTCGATTCTAGAACGGGAGTCAGCAGGCACTGTGACAGCTACTGAAACACAGCAAAGCTCGGTAACACAATTCATAGACCGTTTGAAGCGACTTCGCAAGCTAGAGGAGACGGCGCACAAGGGCCACTTCACAGTCGCTAAGATCCAGCACGCGCATGTCAAGACATACGATATCTTAATCGACATCATACCGCTTCTCAAGCACTTCAATCAAGCCCTGACCGATCAGCTACATATTCGCAAGCGAAATCTTCAACAGCAATATGGCATGCACGCTTAATATCCCCTGCTAGCTCGCTTGATACTCCCTGCTACTTTACCTTCAAAACGGATTGACAGATTGACGATGGGCTTGTGCACCAAGGTCTATCCAAACCGTTGTTGGGTGAAGGAACTGGACATTGACACATCGCAGAAGACGCTGTGAAAGGAACGTGGGACTTGGCCATCTAGCCTAGCGTCTGACAGGTACACCTTGCTAGCGGTTTGGATATATTACATTCAAGCCAAGAGGGGCTGAGGGCTCTCTTTCAAGCAATACATTCCTTGTTACCCGTCGTCACCAGGCTTCCCTCTTCTGATTATCTACATCATTGTCTATCTAACAGCACTCCACAACCTCGTCGAGCTTTAGGGCAAAGCTTCGTCATGGGGCGCCCAGCTTCCCCAGCACAGCGAGAATGAGATCAAAATGTCAGACGTTTATTTTTCGGTGCAAGCAACAACTACCGGATCTCACGCTTCATAAGTGTTTGGATTTCCTCACATGTATGCGTGCCATCATCTTGTTCGCCTAGGCAACTGTCATTTGACTTGTGCGCTCTTCTAATCCTTGCACTGCCTCGAGTAGATGACCATTAGAGAATACGGGATATCGAGCTGAACAACATTGACGCATATACTCTCTGATATGCTTATAACGACATTCCTAGCGTGAAGTTCCTCCAATATTAAACCATTTATGTAGCTGACGAGCTTCTTCCCTGCTCAAACCACTAATCCAATATGTTCGATTTTGCGTACTCGATCATGGAAGGACGTCGACGCATGGTCACCCTCGTTATCGAATGAGTGACAATTTTCCCCCTGATGCCAAGAGCCCAGCCAGACCCACAATCCCGTGATCATTGACTCCATACTACTTCTCATGGTCCTATCTCCACTACTTGCTTCGATATAGGGATCGCGCGCAACCGTCAGCAGCAATATCTTCTCCTCTCCACTATCATCACGCTCCTCAAAACCCCCACTTATCGCCCCCCACCATGCCCAACCCTCTGCACCCCCTCCCCATCGACTACCCAACCTCCTGGTCCGGCCAGCCACTCCCCCGGCCCATGCTCACGCACCTCTTCCCCTCCTGCATCGTGCGCCTCTGCATCCACAACCCCGCAAGCGACGTCACCGAAGCCATCTACTTCCGCATCACCAAGATTAAAGACGGCACCTTCTGGGGGACGTCGCTGGCTATCTACCGGCTGGCGGACTCGGTGGGCATGGCGGACGGGACGCAGATGACCTGGCGGAGGGAGCATATCAATGAGGTGCCGCTGGGGTGGCAGCCGAAGAGATTTGGGAAGATGGTTCGGGGCTTGGAGGAGAGGATGCGGGGTGGTAGAGGGAGGATCACGGGGGTGGCGTAGGGAGGGGGAGTGCGGCTGGGGTGTGAGTCTGCTTTGTGGTAGGTGTTCTCCGAGCGGTTTTGCTAGCTGGAGGTCGCTCTCGCTAACATATGTGCTACCATAAGCATCCACAGGATCCAGTAAACCTATCCCACTACAGGACGTCGTGCTACCACTACCACTAACACCCCCCGCAGACCCATCCTCAAGCCACGCCCTTCCGCGGCTTGGATCGTTTCGGCACCCACCATCGGAGTCATTGGCTACTTCCCCCCAGCTTATATTCCAACTCTCCATAGCACCCCTCTCCCCGTTTGTTGCCGGCCATTAGGACGATGCCTTGCAACACCTGACCGCGGAGTCCCGGAGCAATCGGTTCTGTACGAAGGACCATTGGAAGTAGGCGGTTGATATTGAGACCAAGGGGGTTTTGGTGGATGTCCATCTACATTCACGAAAGCGAAAGGGAAACGAAGAAATTGATCTCGGAGGATTCTTGGAGACAGATCTAGGACGTTAAGCCCGCAAAAGTCTCTATAGCTAGCATTGGGCAATAGGGAACCTGATACCGCTGAGTAGGAGCAGCTACTAATTCACCCGCCTACGGAGACCCCCCACAACCTCCATCCAACGCCAAGTCCATTTCTCCGCAGCCAGACACTCACTCCCTTATACCCACCAGCCCGCTCGAGACGTCGAACGAGTTACGCCCGTCTCGCATTTCCCGTTACCCTACATCTCGGTTTCTATCCTGCCTTTGTGCAGCTGTAGCGTGCCGGCTGTTTCGCGGTGTGGATGAACTTAAGGTTAAGGTTAGCTGCTTTCAGATGGTAATGGGTTTCTGCGGAGTGGACTTGCGGGTTGCGGAAGGACGGGATTTGGGTTTTGAAGTGGTGGGCGTGAATTTGGTGGAGGGAGGTCGAGGGGCGGGGGCGAGGAATGGGTAGAGAAGGGGGAGGGGCTTTCGTTTCGGCATGCTTGAGAATGCGGGATTGTTACCACGGAGTAAGGACCATCTATGGGGTGAACCGTAAGATAGAGAACTCTGAGGTAGCTAGGTGAAGTCAGTGGGATTGGAATATCAAGGACAATCTATGCTGTCCTCAACGAGGATTCGAACCAAAAACCTTCTGCTGCCATTGATATACTAAACGCCCTCGCTTCAATCCTACAACCAGACCAACCAACGTCCGAATCCAACCTGGGTGAACCCAGATCATTGATCCAACCCATTCTTCTCCACCAGCCTTCGCACAACACCCACAACCTCATCACCACTAAGATCCATCCCCGGATCCTCAATCTTCCGTGCCAGCACCTCATCCAGCATCGACCTTAGCTGACTCACCAACACCCCAATGCGAGCCCACCCCCGCATCCTCAGCCAGCCATCAACGATGAGGCCTCTACCTTCAGTATCCAGAGTGATAGGGCCGCAGAACAGCAAGGCGGTGAAGACATTGAACGCTACGTGTCCTTAATCAGCGAGTTTGTTCAATATTATTTGAGGGGGAGGAAAGGGGGGGGGGGGGGGTAAACTCACGCGTAAGCTCCCTCACAAAGACTTTACTCGTAGCCATTATATTGAAATAGCTCATATACATACTCCCCCCCACGAAGCCCTGCGCGCCAAACAGCGTGGAGCTAGGATGCACGAACACGCGTCCGTTATCCTGGTTGAAGAACTTGATGGTCCGAGCCTCGGGATCGAGTTCCACAGCGCCGGAGACGGAGGGCGCGTATTTCTTCTCCGGGAACTCGATGCGCGCGAGCTGAGGATTGAAGGCACCTGCTACGAGAGCGCGGATGAGGGCGTTGTTGGCGTTGTGGGCGTTCAGTTGGGAGGTGGCGGATGAGTGGAAGGATGAGGGGAGGAAGCCGGCGTCGGTTAGGGAGGAGAGGTATTGGCTGCGGTTGCTGGAGATGTCGTTCAGTGTCTGGGGGGACAGGAAGTTCTCCTCGCACCAGGACCTTGTGTCTCTGTAGCGAGAGCCCTTGCTTATGTCGGACCAGGCTTCGAAGGCTCGCAGGTCGCAGAGCAGGTCACCCTGGTCGGGTGCAAAGTGCGCTCGGGCAGCTTTTGACTCGTCTCTTTTGGCTTGGGGAGAGACGAAGGGGCTCTTGACGGTGAGGATCGCGGCAATTGTGAGGCAGGCTTCCAGGCAGCCGAAGGTGGCACCGTAGACCATGAGCTTGCCGCACCGTAGGTCTGCGGGGATCATGGACAGATGGCGACCAAGCGCCGTTAGACGGTGGCCGTCCAAAGCACCCATGCGGCCGAGAAGCGCGATTGCGCCCTCGACAGCGTTACTTTCTGGGGGCGTCAATGCGCTTGCTAGGAAGTCAGGAACATCCATAACGCCCTTTGCCCGAACAGAAAGACATAGCTGCTCCAACGGCACTCGCCTGATCTCTGGTTCTGGTCGCTCCGCCATACTAGCTTCGGCGTTGCGAGTGTAGAGCTTGTAGCACTTCCCAGCCTGCACTCTTCCCGCACGACCGCGCCGTTGTTTGCAGGCTGCGCGAGATGCCCACACTTCTTCCAGCTTTACCATGTTGTTTTGAGGGTCGAAGCTTGTTTCTTTGACTTTGCCGAGGTCGATCACCGCCACGATGTCTTCAATGGTTATAGATGTTTCTGCAACATTGGTGGCGGCGATGACTTTCCGCTTGCCTTTAGGAGCGGAGAGGAAGACTTTTCGCTGTTCCGCCGGCGTCAAGGAGGCGTGCAATGGGAGAGCGAATACATTTGGGAGACGCCGCACGGCATCGATGGTACGGTTGATCTCCAGTGTCCCAGGCAGGAAGATGAGTATGCCTCCTTCTTGAGTGTCAAGGTCGAGATCAATGGCTTGCACAGTACTGGCAATGAGGTCGTAGTTTATCCCCATGCCCAGGTTTTGGATCGTCTTTGCCACAGATGTCTCTGCGTCCCAATCTTCTTCCTCATGACTCACAACATTAGATCCAGAGATGAGGCCCGTAAGACGGATGATGTCGTCTAGGTAGTAGTCCTCTACGGGGAATGTTCGGCCGGGTATCTGGACTTTGCCTACCACAGATGGTCCACCAAAGTACTCCTCAAAGGCCGCGGCATCAAGTGTGGCGCTCATCAAAATCACCTTGAGCGATTTGCGTTTCTTCAAGACATCCCTTAACAAGACTAATAGAAAATCCGTGTCAAGGCTTCGTTCGTGCACTTCATCAACGACTACGTGGCTCACGTCTGCCAGAGCGGAAAGCATATCTTGACTGCTCTCGCCAGAGCTTTGCAGCCGGCGAAGCAGCACGCCCGTGGTAACGAAGGTAATTCTGGTGACCCCAGGCTTCTGGCGAGATTCACCGCGTATAGCATAACCAATCTCCTGGCCCACTGTTGCGCATCGCTCGTCGCTGACCCGGTCTGCAAGGCCTAAAGCGGATATTCTTCGAGGCTGAGTGCATATTATACTGGCGGCAGCTCCTAGGTTTCGATTGATCATGTCATCAAGGATGAACTGGACCGATTGCGTGCTTTTACCGGACCCTGTCTCACCGGATATTATGGTGACTTGATTGTCGTTAACAGTACGAACAATGACTTCTTGGAGGGGCCATGCTGGCAAGGACTGCCGCCCAAGTATCATCTTCTGTTGCCGAGGGTCTGATTGCCTGGCTTTCCAACGCTCCTTTAAACCCAGACTTTCCTTGCTGGCCAGTGTCCAGTCAAGGCTGCGCGGTGGCATTCTTGCATGACGTCTTGTGTCCAGTAATGGTATTTTTTGCGCCTCAACTACAATGGATGCCCCGGCAGCGATGTTTCGAAGCTTGTCCGGATTGTCCAAGATAGTCGGAATTACTTCTTGTAACCAATCAACCAGATTGAATACCATCGGCTGGCCGAGCAGATTTGCGTCGGTATGCTCCACGGTTCGGCGGATAATGCTGAGTCTGATGTATGCAGGCAAGCCAGGCGAGGTAATTGAGACGATTGGCGGACATTGTGGATAGGATGATGACTTTCTTACATTTAAGCTGAAGGGACTTGTACAGCCTGTAATCTGTAATGTTATATGACACATAAGGGCGCTTTCCGCCTCGAAGCGATCAGCGTAGATGGCTTGAAGCGTGGCTTGTTCTTCCTCCCATGTCGCCTTCTCTTCATCAGTCAGGGTCAAACTCGATAACTTGACCCACTCGTCGACTGGTCGATTGTTCTCCACAAGCCTGCGTTGAAGAGCTTCCGCCGCGCGATCCTCGTCACCTTGGTTATCGTCAAGGATACCTCCACACAGCTCGACGGAATATCCGGCCTTTGACAGTCTTTGGACCGATGCTTCGCGCCTCATATTCCCACTAACCATGCTGACACCTGCCGAGTAACTTTCGGGTAGACTCCACTTCGGCAGGTCATCTTCTGGAACGTGAACGAGCAACCATTCCAAGGTCTCCTCTCGATCTTTGCACTCTTCCACCGCCTCTTCCACGTGGCTTCGCCTGAAACCAATGACCGACAGGTTGTTCACTATATCCAACTTTTGAGAAGCGGTGATCGTCATGCCGTAAGGATTCCACACTGCAAACCGGCGGGCAAGGTCTTCGAGCATCGCTCGGGTTCGTTTACCCATATCAAGTTTTGGCACCTTCGTCCAGCCTCTTGCAAGACCACTTGATCCAGCTCTCCCATTCGCCCCGCTGAGAACGACGCTGATCGGTTGCTCGGCTTCTTTGGCCTTTTGTCTTTCACGATCTGCCCGTTTCTTCTCCATCAAGACGCGAGCATCGTCACGCTCTTGTTCTGCAGCAAAAGGGTCGGCTTCGTACATCCAGGCTCGTCCTTCTTTCAAGTCTTCTTTTTTGAACTCCTGAAACTGACCCTTCCAGAAATCTCTGTATGCTGGTGGAAGCATCATGTGGATGTTCCGCATGCTGCAGACTCGAAAGAGAGCGTAGGTTGCCGCGAAATGGCGAGCCTCGACGGCGGTAGCATAAAACGCAAGGTCCTTAGCCGAAAGGGGCAGTGAAAGAGGCGGTAAAATAGTGGTCTCGTGAGTCTTTGGATTGGTGGCCCGTAGTATTACCGTGGATGAGAAACCCCGTGGTGATTTGTTCTGCAGAGAGCAGATTAGCCAAAGTTCGCCCCATGAGCTATCCAATTGACTTGCCATTGTATACTCTGCCTTACCCCATTTCTGCTTTTGGCAATGCTCTGCCAGCAGATTCATGGGTAGCTTGCCGGTCCATGAAGCCCCTCCTATTAGCTCCCTGGTGTCTGGTTTCTTCAACACATCCTGACCGGCTCCACTCTCTTGGTCCTTCACGTTTTGGCCTGAGTTGGTGTTCACCTTCTTCTTCTTCTTGTCGTCTCCGAAGATAATATAGCTACCCTCATCATTCGGATCCGATGGTAGTTGTTTCTTGGCGCTGGCAGCGCCAGCGCCCTTCTTCGGCATGCCGCAGATGAGAGGACGTTAAGTGTTGGTATAGCAATTTCTGAATCCATATGGACGAAGTTAGAGGAGTACTGTAATGTTCAAAAGATAATCTTTGAAGTGTCGAGAGATACGAATGAGAGAAGTTCTTGTCGATCCTATCATTTAAGCTTATCGATAAGGATGGATCGCCCTCGGCTGATTAGTAACCTGGCCTTGGCAAAAAGCATCACTGCGGAGTAACTCCGTACAGCGAGCACAGCCTCGTCGCCCCTCTTAATGAAGTCAGCTCAGAATGGCACCTGTCATCAGCCCTCTCCATCTTTGGTACGATCACAAATCACCTCAAAATTCCAGGATCAAGTATTGCAGATTTGACCATGTCGCACGACCGCCGTTATCAGCAGGCGCAGGAGGATGAGCACTACAATACGCGCTCTTCGTCCCGCCGCGAACATGGCGGAAACGGATACTACGATGACCAGCAAGGCAATCGTTATGCGTACTACGACCAACAGCAGCAACAACAGGACTATGGCCATGGCTACAATAACGGATCTGGTCGCGATCAACAGGTAGCTCGTCATAGTGATAGAGACCGGTATGATAGAAGCGATGATGAAGACTATGTAAGTACCTCCTTCTTACCCGATAGAGCCGCTCATACTGCGCAACGTAAGGCGTGGTGACCTTGCCAGAATCTACTCTGTACTGGCTAGGTTTCATGCCTCTGGCACTCGGCTCATGTTATCTTCTTGTAGGATTCCGACCGCTCCCGTCACCGCCGTTCCTCTCACTCTAAGAAGCACAAGGACGAGGAACATTCGGTCAAGGACCGTGTGAAGGAGCATTTCGGGGGTAGCGACGCAAACTACGTCGCCTCTGTCCTTGGCATGGTGGCTGGCGGCTTTCTTGGTGGCGAAGCGATGAAAGGCGAAAAGAGTCCTCTGGGTGTGATAGGAGGGGCGGTCCTAGGAGGTTTGAGCGCGAATGCGATCGAGAAGAAGAGAGAGCAGATGAAGGAGAAGAAAGATCATGAAGAGAGCCGGAGGAGAAAGCGGGATGACAGGTCTCGGTGATTCCTGGCCCTGATGATGAGCAAGATGTATCATTCGTTGTGTACAACATCGGGGCCGGCGAATGTTCAGGTTATGGAAGTGGCTATGCGGATAGGGGTTGGGAGTTGAGATCAAATTGGGCTCGGATAATTCGACTAACGTGTAAGAGGAGACTTGGTTCATGAAGGATTGCGATAAGGTAACGATTCTTGTACTTTAATGATATTATCTCGTTCATGACCATCCTTCACTTACAGAATCTTTGCTTTCTGGTTTTTTTGACCACTATCTTCTCTTCTCAATGCAGCATCTATCATTGCTCTTCTCTTCCCGACAGCCTGTACTTGTGCCATATCTCGTCAGCTACCTAGAACCATAGAAAACTACAACCCCTTCACTCTTTATTTGCCCAATTGCGAACGGTTGATTCGTACCAGACTCCAATCATCCAACACTTAAACTACCACCCACAATGCAATATCTCCGCGCAATCAGATGTCCGCTCGTCTTTAAGGAGCACAGTACCGCCATCAAGATGATCAGAGACCCGCAGCCAGCAACGATTGTCCTATGGAGCGCTTACGGCGCGGATACGGCACACGGAACGCCAATTTCCTTCGAGTGCTTGACCGCGTGGATCCACTTGTCGTGAGTGATCTCTGGCTTTTTCTATCTTTGGTGGCGTGGGTGGCCTAATGATTTTGAGAAGAGCTGCAATGGGCAGCCCGTGAATTGTGGGGCAAGAGACCCTTTTGAGGTAATTGTTTGGTCGTCATCGATGGCTTTTGTCACCTTCTTCCAATTCACTTTTCGAGATTGCTCCTCTTGCTCGAATCCAATGTCGCAGAGATCCAGCAGGTTTTTATTAGCAGATGATTTGTTTCGTCTCTGTCAGGGATTCTTGTCTAGGCTTCTGACATGGTGGATACTCTTCGCATACTCGAGCGCTTGTCGAAGATACGGCACGTGGAAGACTAATTATAATTTTTGGTCAAGGTTTGGAATACTTAGTCTTACAATGATCTACGCCCAGCCTTGATTGTTTCAGGGTGCTTTCCATTTCGCACTTCCTGATAGTGTTGTTGCAAAGGATTATCCATCTCAATGATCATGGCGTCGCATTGTCTTCGTTCCATTGTACAAGCTCCGAGGTAAAAGTCTTCCGTCTCGGATCAGTCTCTACAGGAAAAGACACCAAGGTTGTCATACCTAATTTCACTTCTAGCAAGGTCAGTGTTCCCAAGTCTGCTCTCGCGAAGCCTGCTCTCTAAACCCACGACAAGCCCATCAAGATGCAGCCCTACATCCTACTCTTCCCCTCCCTCATCGCTTTCACAACAGCAGCCTCTCTTCCCCGCCGCGACAACGGACCAATCCAATATCCATCTCCCGCCAACTGGCCCAACCAACAAAGCGTCACCACAAACCGCAAACACCTCGGTCTCACCGTCCCCGTACAAACCATGACCGACTGCCTCAACGCATACAGCACCGGACGATTCCACGACGGCTGGGACGGCAACACGTGTGCCGGGATGGGCTGGTTCAAGGGGGGCCATGGCATCAGCGCTCATGATTGCTATTACACTTGTGCGACGTATCTGCTTTACGATGGTATTCAACGCGGGGCGAAGGATTATCAGTGTGATTTCCGGAAGGGGGTGAGCGGGCATTGTTGGATGGGGTATCATCCGCTTGATGGGGGTGGGAGTAGTACGGGGCCGGTAGTGGCTGCGGCGACGGGGAACGGGGCGACGTTTTGAGGAGTAGGTTAGCCGTTGAGTTAGAAAAGAGTTTGAGAGTAGAGATATCTTGGAGTGTGATTAGAGCTTTGGTAATCATAGCAGGAGAGCTCGAGCAGCCCGAGCAAATAACGTCGAGTATTTTCAAATATCAGTTCTGTAAGACATACAATGCTATAATAATATGTGTCCTGACGTTGTTTTCATGTCTTTACAGTATCAGAGCCGGAAGTCCTCGTTAGGAGTTCCAATCCTCATGCCATCATGAACTCAGTTGAGAGACCCAGATCCAGATCCCAGCTTCTCCATTGTTCACCTCAGTAGAATGGGAGCTCAGCAATATATTGGTACAAGTAGCCCTTGCTCGGCCCTAAGTACGAGTAGGAAGCCCCGGGCCGAACACCTGCGTCGGTTCTCGGACCGAAATATCCGAGCAGGAAGCTGCAAGCGGGCGTTCCGTCATTCCGCCATTTCCTATCGAGAGCTATCAAGATTCTTCATTAAGATACACGGACAACACCGGCGGACTCCAACATGTCCCATACACGTTTACCGCCGTGCGTCCACCAGTCTACTCACCTCGAAATATCTTTAGTATCAAATACGCGGTGACATCGTCAGCATCTACGTCCTGACACGCGCATTGCAGCCAGATGCCCACGCTGACGATGCCGGCTTCGTGGTTGTTACTGCGAATCCCTCATCAGCTCCATGGTCTTAGCCAGCCATGAGCTTCCTCAATCCGTCCTCCCTCCTCGGCTTCGTCCTGCTTCTCTACCTTGCGTCCTTTGTCGCCTTCGCTGTCCTCCGTATCGCAACCGGCATCTCCATCCAAAGAATCGGTTATTGCTCTCTACGGCGCATTGCATATACCCCGCGCGAGGGCGTACAGATCGAGCTTCGTGGACTTGGCTTCACTCTCCACCGGCCGACCTTCGCACAGCCAACATGGATTTCCCTCCGGCTTACAGAGCTAAAAATTACCATCGATGTTAAGGCCTTATCGAGAAGGAAAGGGCAGAAGGGGAAAAAATACACTGATGGTTCGGCGGATACGGCGAATGGTAGCGCCAGAATTGACGGTGTTGCGCGATCACCGAAAGTTCCTCAGGTTTGGGCTTCTCAAACAGGCGATGGCAGGAGCCGGACATGGAAGGAATTGACTTTGATCAAGGAGAAAATCAAGAGATTGCATGAGAAGATCCACTGGCTATGTATGGTTGATGTATTGGCCAACAATACCAGTCTCGTCGTTGCAGATGTTGGCTGCTTGGAGGTGGGCGTGTTCACCATGGCAGTAGATACTAGGCGCCAGACTGTGGACCGGGGTCGCCTGTTTCAGCATAAAAGAGTCCCCGCAGGTGGGCGCCGACCCGTTGAATGGAGATTTGCCGCCAAAGGTGTGCTATTTACTCCCAATGGGAAGGATTCCCTCGAAGTGATCGATACAGCCGGTCTCAATATCCACGGACTCCTCTATGCAGAAAAAGCTGGGCTGCGAGATGCATCTATTTCACTCAAGCTTGGGCGCGTGCACATTCCGTACGATGACCTGCTCAGATGTAAAGAAGAGATCCAACTTGCCCACGTCGCCCACAAATCTCTAGAGCAAGATCGTGTCAGCGAGGTCTCCATTTCCGACCTAATTGAAGAGTTGGATCGGCCAGGCAGTAGGGAGGCGATCATAGTGCAAACAGTCTCCGATTCGAAGGAGTTCATCAGCTCAATCCTACGAGGCATCGAGGAGATCCAAATTGCGGTCAACTTCGTCGGCTTATCCATGGACATACGACATCTCCGTCGATCTGGACTCCCGCTCTACCTCAATATTTCAATGAACGAACTGGGCATTGACATGCATCGTCTGGACCCGAAAAGCCCCGCGCATCGTATGTACTTCCAAAGCCAAGATGTTGCTCACCAAGCACTGGTAGCCGCCATCTCCCTTGCATTAAGCCTTGACGATGGCACTGGGCAGCCAGAGCGAGTCGTATACGTCCCTATGGCAACAACTACAGTCAAGACAACCCTGCCATCCAAGACCGTTACAAATTCTGAGGATGGAAATGCTGCCGAAAGGAATGCAAATATATTGTTCGCAAACCTGGTGGTGACGTCTCCATCTGTGGACTTGGACCCGAAGCACATGCCTCTGGTACTCGCACTACTCCGTAGTCACCGTGAGGCAGCTACTCAGCGCCATGCCGCAGGTCGTCGTCGTCACCATCTTATACGAAGGCTACTGCCCAAGGCTAGCGTTAAGTTCTCCATCCATGAGCCGGTCATCAGAGTAGTACTTCCCGTCTCTGACCCGGCGCTCAATGGTAGCGATGAGTATGACCTATTAATATCTTCGATTTCCTCAATATCATTAGATTCTGAATCATCCCACACTTCAGCTGGGCAATTGCACTATGCACTTAATTCAAGCTTACGTATGTCCCATCATCAATTGTACTATCATACATCCGCCGGAGAACGGCATAATCTTCTAATTACCGACACCCTGGAATTGAATGTCCAGTTGGACGCATCTCCCAACGTTCGCGTTGATGCTACAGGGGAGCTGCGGACCATCTCTGTACAAATGGTCCGTCCTGAGATCACTGCGGGCTTACGTCTAGTCGTTCAACAGTTGTTTCAACAGACTGAGACTATGAGTGGTTCTAGTAACAACGAGAAAAAGGACGTGAACTTCCTGCGGTCGCTGCCGCCGTGGCTGGCCCATTTTCAACTTCAAGGCTCCAATTTTGGGGTCGAGATTGCAGGTGTAGATTCGGAGGTCTCTGGAGACACCCGCGGAGTGGCTTTGCAACTAGAGTCTTGGAGTGCGGAATATTCAGCACACAAGGCGCCCTCGTCCGAACGACCGCCATCGAGACGACGCAGGAAAAATCCTGAAACATCTGACGAGCCCACTGATGAGAACACGACACCGCAGGACACATCATGCGAGCCTTCTGCGATGACAGATGGTAGGCGGTTAGCTGTGCATCTACGGCAATTAGAAGGCTTCGTAGTTGAAGGTATCGATGTCCTGGAGCCAGAGTCATTTCTGTCGCTACCTCGTTTCGAAATCGCCTTGTCAACATCTAGCGATAACCGAGGCCGAACGTTCCACTTGAACTCCCATTTCAAGTCTCTTTACGTCCAATATTCGCTGTTCCGATACTACTCAGCTGGCGTGGCTCTGATGGTGCTACGAGATGCCTTTGCTGGTGTTTATGTACCGGACAAGGGTGCCAGCGACGGTTTGCTACCTCCCAAGCCGGCATCTTTAACGGAAGTGATCACCGCTGACCTCAAGGCCGAATTGCTTCAAATCATGGCTAGCATGCCCTCGGATCCCTCAATGCTCCTCCAGATTCGCGGGCTGGAAGCTGGTCGCCATAGGTGGGCGGCACCGTTTGTTAAATCTCGTCATACTCGCCTTTGCGTTCAGGCACCCAAGATCCGATCGGCATGGGCTAGGATAGTAAGTATCAAGAATTCACGCCTCGACCTTCGGGAGATTCGTAGAAGGCATGGCACGGCCATTGTTGATGAGAGATCGATCGATCTCTCGGCCGAGTTCGTGAGGCTTGCAGTGCCTCATCAACTTGTTCTACACAACGTATTCGATAATATTGCGAACGTCATTAAAGCCACTGAGCAACTCCAGCATCATTTCAGAACCGGAACTGACGAGTATATCCTCAAAAAGAGGCCGGAACAGCCAAAGAAGGTGCCACGAATCTCGCTCCGTACTAGAGCGCTGCTCTTTGATATTGAAGATGGTCCTTTCGAGTGGAAGCTTGGATGTATTTACCGGATCGGACTACTCGAACAGAAGCAGCGACTAGCGCGTGCAGAAGCTTACGAAGCGAAGGAAAAGAATATGGAAAGCCCCCGTCACCGACAGGAACCTTTGAGGCATCGTTCACATTCTTCACATCAACCAAATCGAGGACGCAGCTACAGGTCACAGAAGCACCAGTCATATCACCGAAGCAGTAGCGATGAAGCTCCTCGGAGAGGGCGTTCCCAATCCGCGTCAAAGTCGGCCAATCAGATGCGATATGATCCAGAGGGCGAGTGTGGGTTGAGCTCATCTTCCAAGATCTCAGCCCAGGAGGCTTGGCGACGACTTCAATGCTACAATGCTCAAAGTTGGAAGAAGCGCATAGACACTGCATATCGAATGCAGCACGCAGGCATCCGTCCAGACCATGGCCTTATCTGGGGAGACGATGATGCTCTAGATGTTGACGACAGCAGCGAAACATTGCTTGCTATGAATGGGCGACCAGGTCTGATGTCTGCTTTGATAAGTGACGCTTACATCATTCTCGACAAGCCATCGTTTCCGCTGAACGAGTATCCTCAATTTTTGCATAGGGCCGGAAAAGGTATGCCACGCGACATGGAATATACCCTCCTTATCCCTCTGAGCGTACAGATTGACATGGGCGAAGCTCGTGTGTCTCTCCGCGACTACCCTTTGCCTGTGCTTCACGTACCTGCAAAAGCCACTGGACAATCCCCGAGGCTACCTAGTTGGTCGGTCAGGACTGACTTTGTGATTGCTGAAGAGTACCGTGGGGACATCTCAACCAAGCAGATCAAGGTGGAAGTGGTCCCTCCAGAAAAGATGACCCAACCCTCCAGTCTCAACAAAGGCTTTGCAATCGACGTTCGTCGGACTGTATCTCCGGTCAAAACATACTCTGATTTGGAGATCGCTATCAACACCAGTGCACCAACGAGCATTACGTGGGGTACCTCGTACCAGCCTGCCATTCAAGATATGATGATGGTAATCGAGGGATTTACAAAGCAACAAGTTGATCCCTCAGATCGCGTCGGCTTCTGGGACAAGATCCGCCTGAGCTCACATTCACGGGTGAATGTAAGATGGAAGGGCGATGGCGACGTTCATCTTAAGCTTAAAGGTCTGCCCATAAGTCTCTCGAACATTCAATATCTGCTGATCAGACCGCTAGGCTCGAGGGACCCTTATGTCGTTACTGGTCATGGAGCTGGTTTTGTCATGTGTTGGCGACACAACCTTCACTGGGGAATACATGAAAATGACGATCCCAGGCAGTTCATGACGGTCAACAGTGGGGAATACGTGCTAGCAATCCCAGACTATAGCCACCAGGCTAGAGAGTCCAACAGCAGTATGGGACGAGAGATGGACAGTGTCGCCAGTCGAAGCAGCACCAAGAATACTGCGTTGTTCAAGAAAGTCATCATGAAACTCTCGGGGAACGTCCGTTGGCTTGCGGGCCTGGTACTCGAGCGCAATCTTGATGACGGAAGCCGTTCTTCCGAATTCACGCCGCATTACGACGTTGTTTTGACCACGCCCGACCGTGCAACTGCTCCACCTGGAGAAGTATGAAGCCTCCTTCCTTTATCAGATTGTACTAATAGTCCTATAGACATATGATGCCTTCCGCGGCTTTCGGAGTAACCACATACATCTTTCCGTGGCCGTCACCGCTCCGCTCGACCGAGATTGGAACGTGAACAACCTCAAACCGTCAACGAGCTATAATACCGTGCATATGAGTCCACGATTCTTCACGCATTTTTTTAGCTGGTGGTCAATGTTCTCGGGCATTATGTCGCTACCTATCAGGCAAGGGAAGCTTTTCCCTGGCGTCGAAAAATCGAGCAAAAAGTTTGGTCGCCACCTGGCCACATTCAAGTACAATCTATTACTGTCACCTCTCTTTATCACACATATGTACATCCATAAGGACGCCGAGGACTACGCCGAGGATACTGTGTCCGCAACTGGTCTGAAGCTCCGTATTGATAGCTTTATGCTTGATCTACACCAAAGGCGTGAAGAGTTTGCAGCGCAGGGTAAAGGGCGGGCAAAGCAGATGAAAACCAGCGGCATGCGGATCAACCAGGCCCAACTTGACTTCATCACGGCTGATCTGCGTGCAATTTCTGCCAGTATTGCAGGCACATCATCAGCAGATGTCGATCGTGCGTCTGATGCAGAATTGGCGTCGTATCAGCAACCTGGCTTAACAGCCGACATGTCTCGTTTTGTCATCCCGGATAATGATTTTAGCTGGGTGGATATGGATGACTTTGTGGAGCTGGATTGGATCCTACCAATCGACACAAATCCCGAAACGAAGATCATGCCTCTAGGTTTTGCGCCACGATTTACTTACTTCCGACAAACTGATCATGAAGGGTCGATTTCTGGTGATACCAATCGGCGAAGCCCCTTTGGCAACGAGCCGACACATTACTGCGTGATGTCACAGGATAACGATCCACGGAAGGTGCAGTGTCGTCTTATACAAGAACGCATTGTCAGAATTGACGAGCAGCTGGCAATGCATGAGCGGACATTGAACGAACAGGAACTTCGTGTGGTGCGGGATGGTAATCGAGATAGTAGCCTCAAGGAGCGTTTTGAGCTGCTCCGTAGCCAAGGGGACGTCATGGAAGACAAGAAGAAATTCTTAAATGACATGCTTGCAAACCTCACGAAGCGCATTGAGCAGGATAGGCCCGGGTCTTCTACTATTGGAGACGCGGCCGATCCAGATTTGACTCCACAAACGACTGAGGATCCCGAAGGAGCAGGCATCGAGACCGTGCCGCTTGCGAAAATCGTCAGTGACTTTAACAATCGATTCATCGTCCACAATGCACAGCTGAAGTGGAACAATTCCCTCAGAAACATAATCCTGCGGTACGTCCATCAAGTCAGCCAACGGCGAGGCTTCATCTACTACATGACGAGAAGAGCTGTAAAATTCATCCTGGATATCGTTGAGGAGCAGAACAAGAACAAGAAAGCGCACACGGACCATTCAACTGTAAATACACCTGTATCGGAGGATCCACCAGAAAAACCAAGGAATGAGCAAAAGAGCGACGCGAGTGTTGAGGAGCGGATCAGAGACCTCCTTAACGATGGCAAAAGGTTTGTAGATGCCGATGATCCCCATCAGACAGAGAGCAGCCGAAGCTCGGATACTACCAATCTTGGCAAGGACATCTCTCAAGACTTTACAGCACTGAACTCGTACCACGTCCGCCTGATCGCCCCACAGATTCAACTTCAGAGCGAAAAGAATGCCAGATCGGTCCTGCTCGTCACTGCGAAGGGCATGCAATTGAAGGTCATCCAAGTCATGGACAAGGTTCGTATCTTAGACGATGTCAGCGGTCTCGTGCAGCGCCGATTCTCTGTGGATATGGACAGTGTGCAATTCTTCGTAGCCACCCAGAAATCCCTTGTGCAGTTCCTGAACCTGCACTCTGGTAACCGCTACGGTGCCCCCAAAGGTTCTGCTTGGCCTCCCTGGGTGCCGTTCGAAGTCAACTTCGACTTCGACCTCAACCCCTTCGGATTTTCAAGGGTGGCACAGAAGACGTCTGCGAGTCTACGGTACGACAAGTACAACACATTGAGACTCAAGTACAACAACGAGGTTAATAACGGGAGTTCCGGTCAAGGCAATTCTTCAGAAAGCCACGACAGTCGGATCGACCATCTGTGGGTCGACTTCCCCCAAATAAGGGCGAGCTGCGATTCGGCACAGTATTATACGATGTATGTCATAGTACTGGATCTGCTTCTGTATAGCGAGCCTCTCGAAAAGGTACGAAGTGAGAAGCTTGAGAAGATCATGCTGGCATCCGACTTCAGCGATCTTCGAGGCGCCCCTGAGATGGTAGCCAGTCTTCAGGAAAGGATTCGACAGCTGGAAGAAATCAAGACACACTTTCAGATACACGCAAAATTCCTAGACCGTCAAGGGTGGCAGGATCGTCTGTCGATCGAGCAGGACCTTGCAAATTGCGAGGATGAGCTATTTTTCATGATGAAAGCTATCACTACCTCGCAGCGCAAGAACGAAGATCGTGCTCAGACCTCACAAACAACGGGATTGCTACAATGGAACCTCTCAGCCTCGGAGATCGTGTGGCATCTGATAAGAGACAGAGACGAACCTCTAATGGAGGTCCAGTTACAAAAAGCAGTCTACGACCGGACTGACAACAGCGACGGTTCGAACTTCAACACAATGACCATTCAGCGCATACACGGGCTGAATCTTCTGCCAAATGCGCTTTATCCGGAGATCCTCGCTCGCTATGCTGAGAATGGCAAGTCTCTTGAATACGAGCAAGAGCAGGGAATGCTCCAAGTTCACTGGCACATGCTCGAGGCCATTGCAGGCATACCGGTCCTGGATCAGTTCGAAGTCAATCTCGTTCCTCTGAAGGTCCAATTAGAGAGGGAAATTGGTTTGAAGCTGTTCGAGTATATTTTCCCTGGCATGAAGGATGGTGAAAATGGATCTTTCTCACCCCTCATGGTTAAGAGCGACAATCCGTCACAGGATGACGATAGTGATTCGGACGCAGAGGAGGTGCAACGTAACATATCGGATATTCCAGGCTTGGAAGCCAATGGCTCAAATGCCGATCAACGAACAAGACCTGGATCTCTGGAGATGCGTCTTCGCACAACCCATGGTTTTGCACAAGGGAGCCATTACCCCGTTGCAAGGACTAAGAATGGAACAGTGCATAGCAAAGGAGATGTCCACAACTTCCGACTCTTTCAGCACAGCGCCATTTCGCGGCCGTCAGCCAAACTCTCAAAACTGCATCCTTCTTCCCGCCAAGTGTCCCGTGAAAGTCTACCGGCCCTCGCTCGTAATGATGCGTCTTCTACAAATCTTTCGACCATGAGCGGTAGCACTGATAAGCCAAAGAGGTTTGCATTACACCGCGCCGCAAGTCAGAAGCAACATACCGAGGAGAAAGCATCGGACGACCTGACGCAAATGATGAACAGAGCTTCGAATTACATGACTCTTGCATACGTCAAGATCCCCAGCGTAGTTCTATGCCTCAGCTACAAAGGTCGTGGCGAAAGGAACATCATGGATGTGCACAATTTCGTCTTCCGTATGCCTGTACTGGAGTATCGCAACAAGACCTGGTCAAATCTAGACTTGGCATTGCGACTCAAGAAGGATGTGATCCGGGCACTGATATCTCATACGGGAGCAATTCTCGGCAACAAACTTTCCAAGCATGGTCCCAACAAGCATCAGCAAAGCCGACTCCGCCAGCTTGCCAGCGCCTCGTCTGTGCTGCCAAATACAACGAGTCTCCTTAACATTTCTGGCAGTGAGACCAGTAGCCTACGGAATGGGAGCCCCTGGACGGAGTCTCCTCGGCCATCTACCGCTTCGCGAGGCAGCACCTTACAAAGATCCATCTCATATTCTTCAAGCATGAAAAGCCAAGTCTCGTCAGATGCCGAGGGTCAAGCTACGACTCCCTCAGTCAACGAAGCAAATGGGACAGCTAACAGCGAAGACGTGCAGCCGCCGGGCTTCATGCGGCGCAACACCTTTGTGCGGCGCTTCACGAGCGAAAGTCCTCGCGCGACCGACACTTCGGGCGAGGACACGGAGGGGAGGTAAGACCACTTCTCTCTTCTCTCTTAGCACCGAAATACTGATGTCCTTTATAGTAGTCGCAAGAGAAGCGTCATGGGGCTCGGCAAGAGGATCCTCGGATCGATGGGCTGATCTTGACTTCGTTGCGCCAGCCGTCTAACCTACCCTACATCCATCACCATACTCCATCATACCACTTTCCGCCTTCCTTTCGGACCATGTTTTCAAACTCCCATTAGCAGTACAGGGCTTCAGGATCACAGGGGTATGTGGGTATTGGGTGGGCGGCAAATTACCTTAGAGTTACAGGGATTCTCGATGCATGGCGATGGCGTTGGACCACGGTCCTTTGGTTACTATTGTACCTAACATGTTGTTTGCTTTCGCTGCTCCTATGCCAGTTGGCAGCAATTCCGTGTAAATATTACTTTCTTCCAGGCAGTAGAGAGCAGGACGGGGATGATTTCGGCTCCGACCCTCACATCATTCGTACTTTATCGGAGGCTGCTCAGATTCATGACTGAGGAGGAATCAATGCCTACCCTCGTTCTTACCGAGATAAGACACTGTGTTGAAGGTTGACCCTTTAGACTTTCTACTTTAGATATCATCGAAAGCAGCTCGATCCGACATTCCACGCTGGCCCGAATCCATGGGCCAATTTTCAATCCGAAAGATTGCGATTGAGATGCATTAAAGTCTCCCGCCCGACGGGCTTCCCGTACCGGTCCAGACACGAGTGGGGCCCCGTACGATGGCGGACTTCTGAGTTTTCTCATCGAAGTCTAGTCATAGATCAAAGTATAACATCATGGTTTCCTTGTTCTGTGATCAAGCAACGACGATATAACAGCGATATCGAATCCAATTCAAACCATTTCAAATCTGCCGATCCGATAATTTTGCGTGCACGTAGCAACATTATTATCCCACGCAGTTTTCCCCAGCAGTGGGCCATGTTGGACGTCCAACGGCAACTCGAACAGAAGATCGCCAGCGTCTGGCGCTGGGACCATCTCGGAGAGTTTGCAAATCCCCATTTGGCTTCGGGGTAGCGCGTCGCTAGCGATTAGCACATCGAGAAAAAACTCCGAAAGAGAGATAGAGTTTGCCGTGCCTCCGCTGGACCTGCCGTATGCCTTGCATGCCTTCTAGCCGGGGCTTTCAGGTCAGGGGCAGTCGCTGTGACTTCCCCACAATGGCAACTACGCCCGAGGTATTTGAATTTTCATCAGTGCTGGCCAGTGGCCACTATTATCGTGACCCACGCGATGCTCGCTAGATTGTGGGGAGATAGTGGAGACATAGTACTTGCATAAGCACACAGTGGAGAACCCCCCACTCGGCGAAGAAGCTTTCAGTCGTCGAGGGCCATTGGCAAGAGAATGGCGGCCCCATCGTGCTGCTACTCCCATGAATTTATATTTCTCCAAGGAAAGCGAAGAGCCGAGACCGACTGCATGCCATGCGCTCTGTCTCCAGCGAGGCTCGTGTTTCGCCTGTTTCTTGCGGCTCATCTCCGTTGAGCACCTGGACCGTGCAGATGTATGTGACGCACTGACGATGACTTGGAAGCTGTTCCTGGCGTCGAATAGCCTTCCCGTTGGATCGACGCTTTCCCAATATCGGATCAAGTAAAAGCCTTCTTTGCCCACAGCCAACGATCTTCTCGTTGCACCCTTCGTTGTCGATCACAGGGACTGTCGATGGTACTTCTATGAGGTGACCAGACTTCGCTGCTACCCCACCATGCTCGACCTTGTGGGGACAGGCTTTTCTCGAAGGCATAGAGGCTGTATGACGAGAGTTTTGCGAGGTAAAGCCATTCAGCAATGCATGGTTGAATTAGGTCTTTGCTTGCATGTGACAATGCTAACATTCAAATTTCCGATGAACGATTCGGGTGTCAATTCGGACAACAGATCTAGACGCGTCGTGGGAGTGACTTCGCGCCGGACCAGTCCTTGGAGCCGGAACCATCCCCTGTCGGAGCGATTATCTATATGCGAGATGAAGGTTGGACTTCCGTGATCTCAACCTCATCTATGTCGAGGTCCCCTCGAATCCTCTTTCACCGTCAATCGCGCAACCGGCAAAATGGTGTATCTTAATCCTGGAGGCATCAACGACGGAGCCGAAAACCTCGACAACTATGGAATCTCCAACATCGTGTTCATTGTCACATACTCCATCATTTTCTGCGCGGCATGCTTCTTCCTCTGGCATCACCGCAACCACGCCGTGGTCAAGTTTCGCAATGTGCCCCTGCTACTCATGTCGCTTTTGACCCTTCACGTGTTCCTCTTTATGATCTTCGTCGTCTATACCCTCAACGGCGCATACCCTTGCCAGGTGAGTTCTGGTGCATGGATCTGTACCTGCCCATCGGTATCGGCTTGTTCCAGGCTCAGAACCAGCAGCTTCTGGTTGTCAGCAGCCAGCAAGCTAGGCTTATCACCAACGAGCACCATTTCAAGCCCTTACCGCCAAAGCCGAAAAAAGGATTCGGGGGTATCAGCTACTGGAGTTTTCGCCTCAAGTGTTGGTGGGGGAATGTTCGCTCAACGCGCAGATATGAAGCCTACGTCACCTTGGGGATAATAGTCCAGGTAAAGGCAGGGCACGATGATGTTCGATATAATGATGCTAATGAAGCCTTAATTCTATTTCGTAGCATCTTTCGTCATATATAATATCTCCCGCAAATTCAACCACTATGGTATTGTGTCGAAGCACACGTCACCTGGGCTGTGTCGTCTAGGATGGGAGTGGTAAGTGGATCCTCACGAAGATATTGAGAAAAGAATGAAGCCTGATGAGATACAAGGGCGCCGTCCGTGGTGTGGCAATTCTTATGGAATTACATCTTCGGTCCATACTTGATCTGGAAGGTTCGCCTCATCCAGGATATATATCATTGGCGTCTGCAAACGATACTGGCCATCGTTGCTGGGTAAGAAAGCTGCATCTGAATAAGTACGAATGTACTGATCATGTCAGGCTTCCGGCAACTCCAATTCGGTTAGCAGCTCGATATAGCAACCTTTTTAGTCCGATAAACAAATACTGGCCTCCTTCAATGTGGTGCGTTGTCCTTTAACATGCCATACCAATATCACAACGTTGACACTTATTCCCGCGCTCAGGTTCGCCCCGGGCTTGATAACGATGGAAATTGTCACTCTGGGCTTCCCCATCTACCAGATATGGAAGCATAAGAAAGAGGTCCGCGAGACCTACCGCGCCCTCGCCGAATTTGACAAGAAACGGCTCCGATCCTTCGACCAGAAACGGCTTAATTTCATCGACGACACCACCACGACCGGTTCCCTGACCACAAAATCTACGAGCTCCAAGCGCCGTCAGATGTATCCGATGGCCTCGCTCGATGCTTGTCTCTCCGGCAGCCACGACAGCCTGCAAATGTACGCTTCCTGCATGGAGCTCAACGGCGAGAACATCATCTTCCTGACCCGCGTCCTGGACTTCAAACGCCAGTGCGAGCAGCTGTTCTACAGCACATGCAGGTCCGACACTGACTTCCGGCGCGCACGTGGCGTGATGTTCCGCGTCGCCCTTAACATCTACGTCGCCCTCGTTCATAACCAAACCGCGTCCTATCCCATCAACGTTGAATCCCACATCTACAACCTCCTCGACGCCGTTTTCGGCCCCGCTACCGCCCTGGTCGCTTCTGCAAGCAACAGCCGTACCCCGAGCATCAACACCAACAGTTCACATCCCACGCCCTGGGACCTGCCCGCCAACCCCCCGGAGAACGAGTCCGCGCCTCCCTCTTACCTAATGCAGGCCATGGGCCATCGAAACGCCTCTCGACCCGGAACAGCCAAGAAAAACCCCGGCAGCGAGAGCTCCGAGCACATTGTGGAAGTAGGCGTCGACCATGATAGCAATGGCGGACTGACGGCAGAGGAGGGAGGCGAGGAGGATCCGCTAGAGGGGCTGGAGGTTCCGGCGGATTTCGATGAGGTGGTATTCAATCCGGCGTTCCAGAGCGTGAGGTACATGGTCTGGACGGAGACGTGGCAGCGATATATGAGCTGGAAGGACAAAGAGGGGGTGATGCAGGCTTGATGGTGGGGATGTTATGTTGTCATACGATGGACCGGAATCAGGAGCTAGGGGGGAATGGATATGTGGGGGCGTTTGTGTGAGCCCTCTGTCTTTCTATAGGGAGAGTGTGTACAGGAAGTCTACAAGAAACAGGCGGGTGGAGGGCTTTTAGCTGCGCCCACGCGCGTAATTGTTTTCTTAGTAGGTCATGCCTGCAACGGATGGGAGCTGCGCATCTTCATTGGCCAACTGACCCGTCTGCTTTCTCTTTCCTGCGAGCGGTGCCAGGGGGTGGTTGGTGCATGGATATGAGCAGACATGCCGCGATCCTAATACGGCTAGCTTTCTGTGGGCCGAGCACTTACCGAGTCTATTTCAACATCGTTCCTTGCTTCATGGGATCAGTCTTTCTACCGCGTATACTATTACATGCCAAGCACACTATTAATTAGCGTGCCAAGATTAAGCTCGACTGACCCAATATAGCTAGTAAAGAAGAGGTTCATGGCGATAGAAAGCCTGATCGCTAAATAAATTTTTTAGTACTCTCAATTCTTACTTGCACATTTAGAACAAGTCGATCTTTTAAATTTCTACGCAACATCACGCACTCAATGTATATATATATTGCATTTCGTCGCAAGTTCTATATAATAGCTAGCGACAAACATAAAGATAATTTACATAAGTACTTTGTAATATAATTGCTTAATACATCAAAAAAAAGTTGACAAAATTAAGACGTACAATATTGAATAAATCGAATCTCAATAAATGTTTTAACATCTTAAATAATTAGTAGTAACTCTCTATAATTAAAGATATAAAGAAAATCTAGACAAGAACGTACGAATTGTGTAATAATTAACAAAGAGAAGAATAAAGATATTCTTAATTATGTCTAACAAGCTAGTATAACAACATTAAGAGAAAGTAGCATGTCTTATCGCCTAAATGTAATATTCTCTCGCGACGAGATATGTTTGCATAGAAATAAAACAATGTTGTTGTCATTGTACAAGCAAGCAAGAAAGCAAGCAAACAATTAAACAAACAAGCAATTAAACAAGCAAGCATTTAAACAAGCAAATAGTTAAACAAGCAAGCAGTTAAACAAGCAAACAATTAAACAAGTAGATAGACAAGTAGATAGACAAGCAAGCAAGCAAGCAAGCAAACAAGCAAACAAACAAACAAGCAAGCAAGCAAGCAAGCAAGCAAGCAAGCAAGCAAGCAAGCAAGTAGACAAGCAAACAAGTAAATAAGCAAGCAAACAAACAAGCAAACAAGCAAGCAAGTAGAAGAGAAGTTAATAATTAGAAGATATCTTTTACCTTGCTAACAATATAGAGTGATAATATTAAGAGAAACATATATATTTCAAATTATAGATCATGTAAACAAAGAGATAATTGCGTTCGTCGCAAGCAAAGTAAAAATTAATAGAAATTATTGTGTCAAGTAAATTTCTATGTCGTAAATAGGAAGATGTCAAGGTTTTAGTAAGATTATTACATAAATCGTAGTTTTTCGCGCAATTAAATTAAAATCTCTTTCATTTGTTTAATTAACATTCTAATTAGGCAATATCTAAAGTCTTTAATATAATCGTGTAATCTATATGTTTCGTAGTTTTCTTCTTGTTATAATGTTTGTTTTAATCGATGATTAAAGAGTTGCAATAGTCGATCGCATTAAAATTAATAAAAATATTGCTCAAATATCGCATCTAAAAAATATATTTAAGTGTTAAATACGTAAGATAAGACGTAACATTAAATTGTATATCTTCGTCGTCGTTTCTTAATATTAAAGAAGTTTTGACAAATTAATCGATAAAACGATAAAGAATAGTCTTCTAAATTATATCAATTTTTGTCTTATCGTTTATCTTGACATTATTGTCGATATCAACATAATCGCGAAAATGCTTCAAAGAGAGAAATAAATGCATAAGAAAGTTAATATATAAACGTCTCTTGTACTTGCATATTAACAAATGTTTTGCAAATCTTTTATTGCGCTTTGCAAAAAGATTAGACACAATATAATACTTAATAAGTACAATTATGTTAATAAAAGACATATTAAGTAATGTTTCTAAATAAATTTGTCGTTTGCGAAAGAATTAGCAATAAAAAATACAAATAGTTGTTGCAAGATTGCGAAGCAAAGATGCACACAATATTTAAACGATCAAAAAGATAATTAATATTGTTGACATTTACAATTAAAGAATATATTGTCTAAATTATTTATTACGAATCTATTACGTAAATAATCTTTAATAACTTCGTTCGCAATTATGTTCTTTTACTTATTACATTAACAATTGACGAAAATTCTAATTTAGTGCTTTGTTTAAATAACGTCTTTGCTTACAAGAGTAAAAAGCTTCAAGAAATGTATAATAGTGTTGACGTTATATTAACATTTCTGTTTTTATACTTTTACAATTTTAATTTTATCGAAATCTTTTTTACGATACTTAAAAGATAAATAAAATGTTACAAGCAATGCGCAAAGAATTACAAGACATTCGAGAAATTCTTGTAGAAGATTGTTTTAATACAAGAACAAAGACACAATTTTAATAAATTTTTTAGAATGTCAAAAATAGATTATTTGTGTTGCGATAATATATATAACTAAATATCTAAACAAGAGCTTCGTAATTTGTAATTCCTTTAATCTTTAGTCGTTTTTATACATTTTGCGTTAATTTCTTCTTCTTTATATAGTTAAGCAAGTTATTATTCGAATTCTCGTTCTCGTTTGTGTCTTTATGCTTCAATATATTATCTTAAGTTTTGTTTTTGTCGATTGTAAAAGAGAAAATTTGTTGTAAAAAAATAATTAACATTTGCGTTTGCGTTTGCGTTATAAAAGAAAAATCTATTAAAGTCTTGTTTATAAGATTCTTTAAGAGCAATTGCGATGCAATACGTTTAATATTATTTTAATCGTTTGCATAGTCTTCAAAATTCATAATCTAATTGTTAATAGATTTCTTTTAACTTTATCGATAAACAAATACGTAAGAATTAAGATTTTGCAACGACAATAATTGTAAATCAATATATATATATTTAGAGAAAGAGTCTAAAATTCTTATGCAACTTTGTCGAAAATTGCATTGACGTTAATTTAAGATTTAATACTTGTGACACTAAGTTTTAAGTAATTAAATTTCGTCGATTCGCAATGTTGTTAACGATAATTAATGTTTTTAAGTCGCATTATTATTATCAAAAATTCTTTTTTGAGCGACGTTAATAAAAAAATACGTATTTTTTGTCAACAAGTATTAATGCAAGCATTTTAAAGAGACAAACAATAATATAGACGAGAGCATAGAAAATTTAACTTATTATTTATATCTTGTATCTCACTATTAAAGCTTGCATTAATTGTTTTCTTATTAAATCGCTTAACTCTTAAATAATTCCTATAAAACTTAATCTTATAAACAAAAATAATGTCGACTTCGAATAATATATTGATTGATAATTACGTATTGTATCGCGAAAAACATTATTAAAAGCAAGATTTTTTTCGCGAACGACTTAATTAACGAAGTTTATTATAACAAACTTATCGAAGAATATTTTAACAAAATTGCTTAATAAAGCGACAAGAAGATTATTATTCGCGTTAAATAAACGTATATAAATTCTAGATGTTACGAGTCGCATGCTAATAGATATTATTCGTCGCACATCGCTCTTTACAAGGTAATTAGAAAGAAAAGATCTATTAACAAAATTAAGATAATTAAGATAACTTGACTCTTAAGCATCTTGAATTTCGAATTAAGATAATCAAGATAATTAAGATCTTAAACATCTTAAACATCTTAAATCTTAAATGATGAAAAAGTATATAGCTTTCGAACGCGACTTTTTTATAAATTGTATTTAACTCATTTTAAGTCTTTACTTATTGTTACTTTAATTTATTGAATCATTTGTGAAAATTTATTGAATATAAGATTGTTTACAATTGCAATTCTTGTTATCAAATGATTGCTTGCATTGTCTAAAGACGTCTATAAATCTTATTAATAGCATAACTCGCTCTAATATTTTTTACGAAAGTACTAGCGTAACACTTTGAACACTCTAAGAATGTCTATATTAGATTAATGCGTCTTTATCTCGAACAATAGCTTAACAACATTACATCGATTCTCTATTAATGAAAACGACAAAATAAGAATTAACAAATCTAACGTTTATCATAAAGATTGTATCGATCTAAAGAATTAACTTATGCAAATGAATATTTATTTTATCTTCTATCTTGTTTTAGCGAACAAAAAGACGATTTTCGCATCAACATTTCTTAGAGAAAGAGTTCAACATTAACTCAAATCAAACTTACGCAAGTATTTGAAAAATTATAACAAAAACTCTCGTATAATGTTTACGAATTTCGATAACTTTAAGAGAGAGCTTCGAAGAATCTTCGAAACATTTAATGAAAAACAAATTGCGAAAAGAATAATTTAACACTTAATTTAACAAATCTTTGCAATAGACTACGCAACAAGATTTCAAAAGTATGTCAATTTTATCAAATAAAATCATGTCGCATTTATAACAATGTTTTGACGAAATCTTAAGAACAATCTTAAGAACGAAATTATGCGCGATAACAAATTCATTAACGACATGTTTAATCTTATCGAAGTAGCTATGGATTTCGACAACAAATTGTATAAAAAAGTTATGAAAAAACGATACAATCAATTTTACGAAAAAGCAAGAATCTTCTTTAAATTAACGATCGAATATTATTAGAAAGAATCTCGTTTTAATTAGAGATATAATAACTCAAACTATCGTAAACTTGTATTTATAAAATTAAATTTTATTTAACGACGCAAAGAGAATTTTTTTAGAAGAAAGCAAGATAATAAATCTTAAAAACATGCTATTTATGTGACAAATCAAATCACTTCGCAAGAGATTATCGATTACGAAACTTAATAAATTGTTGACGAATCAATATTATGTTAAGAGAAATACATAATTGTCAAAACGACATTAGAAAGTAAATTGACACAAAGACGAACATCTTCAAAACTAAATCGAACGACAATTACTATCTAATGAAGAATTTAAATCAATTATAGAAAGTTCTAAATGAAATATTATCAAACAAGACATTCGCATTTACGCAAAAAGTTAATTAAACATTTTAGAAAACTATTAAATTTTATAGCTTAATTATCGACTTAAATGAAGAATATAATTGAAAGAACTTTTACGAATGCATAGAAAACATTATGAATCATCTTAAAACTTTAATTAGTTCATCGAAGATTGTAAACGAATGCGAGAAGAAGCTAGAAAGCAATACTACTACGAAAAAGAACATACTTAACATTATAATGAAACAATTGAACTCTACAATATACGCAAGTCTTAATTGAACAACTTGTTACAACAACTTATGCTAAACTTATCTAAAAGAAAAGAATTAAGATAACTAATTCTTTAGAAAGTCAAAGTTAATAATTTAGCAACAAAAGAAAACTTAGCGCAAACAAACGCTTAAAGTAGAAGTCACAACACAAGAGCAAAGAAAAGTTCAAATTTTTTGATAAAAAGTATATCAAAGAAATGCAATATATTAGCTCAACAATAGCAACTAAACTTAATAGCGCACGCACAATGTTTTACTACATTAATTAAAATTAACGATTGTCAACTTATAGCAATAATCGATTTTAATGCAATAGATAATTTTATGATCAAAGCTTTTGTAAAGAGAAAAGAATACTTTACTTAAAAGAAGTCTAACGCTTACAATCTAATAATTGTAGATGAAAATTCATTATTCGCAAGAAATAAAAAAATGAACAAAGAAACGAAATTACTATCAATAGCTATTTAGCAATATCACGAGAAACTAATTTTTAATATAGTGAAAATAATTACTCACAATATTGTTTTAGAAATGTCTTGATTAAAGCAACATAATTTAAAAGTTGATTAGAATATACAAGTACTTAAATTTGCGCAATGTGATTACGCAATTCATATTTAATCTACGCATTAATAACGTTCAATAATAGATAAAAAATTAAATTAAAACTTAATCGCAAATAACGAACTTGCATTTTCGCAAAAGAACTATTTAATAAAGTTTAATTTGACAAATATTAACAAAGATTAATTAAGTCACAAAGTTAAAGTAAATGAAGAAAACTACGAATCTTCTAAGAATTCTAAACTATTTAGTATAACGAGAAAATCGCTAAAACACATATTACAAATATACAACAATTAAGAGCATCTATTTTAAAAAGAGAAAACGATCGAAACTCTATTTAAATATTAATCGTAAAATTACGAGATTAGACTTGAATTAAACAAGCAATTTACGTTTGAATTTATATATGCTTTATTCGAAAAGAAGCTAGAAACACTTCGCGAATATCTAGTAAAAACGAAAAAAAAAATTTATTAAATTTTTTTAATTATAGACAAAAGACTCGATTCTCTTTGTATTAAAGAAGAACGAAATTCTTCATTTATGTGTTAATTATTGGAAGCTAAACAATATTACGATAAAACATTAATATTTATTACTTAACATTAGTAAGCTTTAGAATTAATTATTCAAAGTAAAATATTTTATCAAACTAAATTTACAAGAAGCGTACAATCAAATTAGAATAAAAACAAAAAAAGAGTAAAAGATAACTTTTCGCACACGATATAAATTATACGAATACACAATAATGTCGTTCGAATTTACGAGCGTTTCGACGATGTATTAAGAAATAATTAATGATGCATTACGACAATATTTGAATCAATTTGTTATAACATACTTGAACGACATTATAATTTACTTAAATATTTTGAAAGAACATGTAAATTATGTTTTTAAAATATTAGAATATCTAAATAAAAGAAATTTATATTTTAAATTAAAGAAATGCGAATTTCATTAAAAAGAAATTGACTTTCTTAAATTTGTCGTTAAACGACATAAAATACGCATAAATTTCGAAAAGCTACGAGCAATTAAAGAATAAAAATTATTTATTAATGTTAAGAAAGTTTAATTCTTTCTAGATTTCATAAATTATAACAAGAAGTTCATCAAAAACTACTTCGTTAATGCAATATCATTAACGAATTTTACGAAAAAAAAGACGTCATAAATATAAAAATTAATAGAAAAAAAAAATCATTTTAGAATCTTAAGCTAAAATGCTTAAAAGAATCAATATTAAAGAAATACAATTTACGATTGTTAAACAAAATTGAAATTAACGCATTAAATTTAATTATCGATGTATGCTTCAATTAAAAGCATAAAGACATATAACATTTAATAACATATCTCTTAAGAAAACTTTTATTAATTAAACAAAATTATAATATTTATAACAAAAAACTATTCGCTATTGTAGTTTTTCTAAAATTATAAAGAGTATACATCGAAGAATTATCAAAACTTACGATTCTTATAGATCACAAAAATCTTCTACATTTCACTACTATTAAATAGTTTAACAAAAGACAAATGCGATAATTAAAGCGACTCGAACAATACAAGTTTAAAATACAATATATATTAAACAAAGATAATAATAAAGCAAACGCACTTAACAAAAGAAATGATCATATAAAACCAAAGAAATCGTTTAATTACAATATACTTAAAATTAACAAAAACGAATTATTATTAGTAAACAAATACGAGCTAAATGTTATCTTACAAATACTTAGAAACAATAAGAAAGAATTTCTAATAAAAAAAGAAAAACTTCAAATATTTATCGACAAAATTGACGAATGTATAAAGAAACATAATGATAAATCATTGCAAAGACATTCGAAAGTAATCAAAATTCTTTAACTTTAACGCTAGCATTGTTAGTTTTCTTAAATGAGACAAACTATCGAAGTATATATTAAACGATATCTTAATTATTAATAAAACAAATATAATATATATGCGAACTATGACAAAATTCAATATTAAAAATTATTTAAATCGTTATGAAATAAAGTTACGATAAACTTTATTATTAAGTTATTCAAATCGACGAATTTAGCAATTAGAGACAAATATAACTTGATACTAATAATGATTAACAAACTTATCAAGTATTCACATATTATCGCATATAAGAAAAAGTTCATAATAAAACAACTAAAATACATTGTATTAAATCGACTTATACGATATTACAATATATTCAAAGAATTAATTAGTAACAAAGACAAGCTTTTTACGTCTAATTATTGAAAGACATTTCTATTAATGTTAGAAACGAGACTTAGAATGTTCATTGCTTATTATTCGATTACGAATGATTAAATAGAACGAATAAACTAGAGTTTAAAGCAATATTTAAGACATTACATCAACAATACTTACAATAATTGAGTATCACTTTTATTTATAACTTAATTAACACTAAATGCAAAGATTTCGAATATTACTAAGATAACTTCATTCTTCGTTAACTATAATAGAGAACTCAATTTCTTCGAAGAAAAGCGAAAGCATTTATTGACACAATTAATCATAAAGAGAATAGCGACACTAAAAAAGATACACGACAACATCTCGAAAATGCAAGAAAAATCGATCAAGTATTAAAACAAAAAACGAAAAACGACATCTTAGCTAAAGAAGAGAAATAAAATATATCTTTTTACAAAAAATTTTTAGACAAGAAAGTTAAACAAGAAATTAAATTATATTAAAGTCGAATCGTTTCTTGTTAAGAAGACAAAGAGATCAATCAATTACGAACTCGACTTACTTAAGAACGTCAAAGTATTTTTAATATTTTATATCTTATTGTTAAAATCGACGAATTTAATTACGTCTCTACAAGACACATTTTATTTTCATTCACAAAAAAAGAAACAATATAAAATTAAGAAAATTTTATAATAGAAAGATCAAAAATATTTTATTAAGTAAAAAGAATATTTTATCTTCGAAAATACATAAGAGTTACTCAAGAATTTGAAGAAGTGCTCTAACAAGTTGCGACGATTTTGTTAACGATAAAATCACTTATAAGAGTTGACAAAGCATTGAGAAACAAAAGAGCGAACAATGAAGAATCGATAATAGTATTGAATAGAATCTCGAACGTCTCTTTAATATATACGATTTCTCTCTTATCTTTCTCGATCTTCAAGATATTTTTCGACTTCGTATTATTTATATTTTTAAACGACGAAGTCAATGTTTTTTTTGTTTCGTCTTTCGCACAATTCTTAAGCGCAATTTTGTTATTTTATCATTTAACTTTTTAGTCTTTTGAATAGCTTCATTCATTTTCTAATAGTTAAGAGTCAAATCGCATTTTCGATTCTTTCGATAACACTTCTTACACTTGAGATATTCTTTATTTATTCGATAAGATTCGTCAAATGCGACATAGATTCGACAAGGACGCATTGTGAGAAGAACGTACTTATAGCGACAATTAACAACAAAATTGCGACGTTGTTCAATGATTAGCTTAGTTAACATAATAAGAAAGAATAAATGATTTCGAGACAACAATTCTTGAAGAGAGAAAATAGTGTTACGAGTTGCATGCTAATAAATACTATTTATTGCGCATCGCTTTTCACAAGATAATTAGAAAAAAAAAATCTATTAACAAAATCAAGATAATTAAGATGATTTAATTTTTAAACATTTTAAATTTCGAATTAAGATAATTAAGATGATTAAAATTTTAAATATCTTAAACATCTTAAACTCTAAATGATAAAAAAGTATATAGCTTTCGAATGCGACTTTCTTATGAATCGTGTTTAACTTATCTTAAGTCTTTACTTATTGTTACTTTGATTCATTGAATCACTTGTGAAAATTTATTAAATATAAGATTGTCTATAGTTGTAACTCTTATTATCAAATGATTGCTTGCATTGTCTAAAGACGTCTACAAATTTCTTTAATAACATAATTCGCTCTAATATCTCTTATGAAAGTACTAGCGTAACACTAGATTTGTCGCGAAAATATTTTTTATTTATACTATTAGTTGTTTGTTGTTTGCGATAACAATTCTTAATGCGTTCTTATTTAAAATCAAGTTCTATTTAACGCTTTTGCTTACGTTTGTAAGTTTTAGTCTTTTACTTGCGTTCGCAATTCTCTATTATATATATAAAATATAAATCGAACATCGTTTTAACAAAATTAATAATAAAACTAATTATTAAAGTAGACGTTAACATAAAGATAAAAGTCTTAGAAAAGACATGCTTTTCTTCTCTTAATACGTCTCTTCTATTATATAAATTGTTATTAAGTTCGATTATCTCGCAACGACGTTTAACGTAATCGAAAGACTTATCAAGTGTGTATTAATTAATCATAAGCTCTTTAATCTAGTTGTTAACATTTTCTTGACAAAATTTATAATGTTTGTTGTCGTTTAAATAACATTTCTTTTTGCTCTTGTTTATATATTTATAATTCTTGCATTTGTGCATATTTACAATCTTTTTCGTCGTCGCAATCTTATTACTTTTAAGTAGATTTGCAATTTTTGCTTCGCAAGCTATCTTGTTTTTCGCAATTTTCGTTTTAATTATTATTACAAAGAGCGATTTTTCTAAAGAAGAAGAATCTTTTAAATGCGATAAAAGTATATTTAATTCGACTTTATTGTATAAAAACGAAACACGTACTAGCATCTCTTGTTTTTTAGATCGCAAACAAAAGTACTTCTTAATGCGTAAAATTACATTAAATAGTTAATCTAAATTGTTTCTAAGCTTTGAAACTAGTCTTTAATTAGACTTTTAATCTTTTTAGATAATTATTGTCTCTAGTTCTAGTTTATAGCACGAAATTTTATTGTTTTTAGTATGCAACTTTGCTCTATTTTGCATACAAATCTAAATTATTGTATAGAATTAATTGTTAATATTACAAACGACAATCAATTTATTGTCTTATTTAAAGAAAACATTATTGTCGAAGACAACGATGTAGATTAACGTGTAATTCTTTAGAACAAATAGCTTATATTTTTTTTCTCTCTTTTTTGTCTCGCTTCTTGTATAGTCTTAAATCTCTTATCTAAAAGACAACGTTCGCGACGATTGATAATTTCGCTAACAATTATTCGATCTTTCTTATTTAAAGAGATCTTTCTTATAGTCGTTGCATCAATAGACGTTTTATTGTCTACATCTTTATTATTATCAAATCTACTATTATTTGTAGCATTAGAATTTGCGTTAAAATTGAAAAATATTTAATAAACATCGACGTTAAAGAAAAAGATTTTGCTCGCGAATTTCTTCGCGAAAGTAGAGAAACTCATCGTCGATTGTTTCTTAACTTTGAGTTTTAACTTAGTGACTTTAAACTTTGCAAACGACGAGAAATTATTGAAGACGACGACGACGATCTTCTTGAAGAATTTTTTCGTTCTAGCAGGCTTGCTCATAGCGACGACAACAAGAGAGATCAAGAAGATCACTAACGACGAAGCGAAGATAGAGAGAAATGTCGACTATATAGATTTACTAAAAGCTTCACGATTGCATGCTAATTGAACAAATAAAAGAGGTTTTAATTCAATTGCGCGAAAAACCACGATTTGTGTGATGGCATACTCAAAACCTTGGCACCTTCCCAATTGCGACATAGAAACCTGCTTGGCACGATAACACGTCTTTCACGATCAGGCTCGCATTCGCGAATTATCAAAGAACGCTAAAACGTTATGTTTCTTGACATTACCTGCTTGGCACGTTATGTAACAACACTTGTGAGCGGTCCTGCGACCTGATCCCATGAAGCAACATCGTTCCAAGTAAGCCTCGTCAATCCTCAAGCTGAAACGATCCCAGAACCTACCCCAACATCCATAAGACCATCCGAACGTGCTATGCGTCTTATTCTAACGCGAGATTATATTTCTCTTGAACACAAGCCTGGCTCACGGGTTCCTCGCCTACAATGGATCCGCTCACTGCTTTCAGCCTTGCCTGCGGCGTCATCCAAGTCATCGACTTCAGCGCCAAGGTCCTCTCCCAATGTCGAGAAATCTACAAGAACGGCTCTCTCTCCAAGAATGAGAGTATCGAGTCCATGGCCGAACATCTAATTACTCTTCGCGCGGACTTGCAGCCAACTACATCGTCCATTGGTACTCAGACTGCTGGTGACAAGGATCTTGTTCAGCTGTCGAATAAATGCTCCGAGATGGCGAAAGAGCTGGTTGGAGAGTTGCAGTCACTCAAAGCAGGTAGCACCAGCTCAAAGTGGAAAGCTGTCAGCGTGACGCTTAGAAATCTTAAGAAGAGCAGCACGATTGAGAGTATGCAGAGGCAGTTGGATGGGTATAGAAAGATTCTGGATACTAAGGTGTTAGCTGATCTGAGCTTAGTAATTCTTTCTTTTACTTGAATGAGCGAGAGAGTTGATTTTGGGTAGTGAAGGATCAAGGACGTTGAACTGGTGGTCCTGCTGTCGAGGATGCACTTTCTACGTTGTTCCCTACCAGCAGCACCCAGCTTGGACGAAGTCTTGGATCCCTGACAGCGTTAGCGCATGTGCGCTAGGTTGTCGTTTGAAGTATCAACCAGCTCGGCTTCCTCGTCGATGCTGGCCGGATTCGTATGCATCGTTATCATGCTGCCTTCCTGCGAATAAGCTTTTGCTATTCTTAATCGAAACGCTCGAGCAAATTTGCCCTGCTTCTACACATCATACTCTTTCCTATGCTCCGCTTCCTGGTGCTCTACATATCTGTCCACACCCTCCTTTCGAGCAGCGTTGGGTGTGGAAACTTCCGTGTTGACTCTCCTGTTGAAGGCAACGCTCCATCCAAAATGCCTTACTACAGACTGAAGGCTTTCATGAACTCGATCAGAAGATCCAGATCTTGGGTGATAAACTCACTCACAATCGGCAATTTGATGAACTAAAAGAAGTACTCCGTAAGCACTGTGAGAGTACCCGTGCGCACTTTGACAGCCGCTTCCAGCAGCATGAGAAGACGGTGGCGAAAACGGCATACGACAAGGCCTTTCTTGAAAGCCTTTGGTATCCCGATATCAAAGCTAGGGAAGAAGGAATCAAAGATGCACATGCGAAAACATACAAGTGGCTTCTCGATGACTCTGAAATTGTTGTACAGCCTTGGGACAACTTCGTTGCATGGCTGGAAGGTGGGCAAGGTACCTACTGGGTAAGCGGTAAGGCAGGCTCCGGCAAATCGACCTTGATGCGGTATATCTGCGACAATGATCGTACAACAAACTTGCTTAAAGCCTGGGCTGGCTCTAGGGAGATCTTAGTAGTCAAATTCTTCTTTTGGAGTGCGGGTAGCTCAGTCCAGAAGACAATTGTTGGGTTGCTCAGGTCGCTACTCTATCAAATCTTCAGCGCATTACCGGAATTGATAGGAACCATATCAACAGACAATGTGTCATCTGCATCTCAGTACGGAGCACTCCCCGCCTGGACAGAGGCCCGACTTAAGAAATATCTGAGAGCATTACTGTCGGTTTTAGCAAAGTCGCACCGTGTTTGTTTCTTTCTGGATGGCTTGGACGAACTAGACCAGAGCTACGAGCAGATACTATCCGTGGTCAGAAACTTGATTGAAAATAGTGACGTCAAGATTTGTCTTTCGAGTCGACCGTACAGGGTTTTCAGCGATGCTTTCTCGTCCTCAGCCATGCTCAGACTTCATGATTTGACCAATGCTGATATACTTACATACGTCTCTGAGTCGCTGCTACCCAGGGATTCGATGCCTATTTCTGAAGATTCTGGATCAGCATTCAACATCTCCGAGACCATCGTTGGAAGGGCAGATGGTGTCTTCTTATGGGCTGAATTGGTCGTTAAAGAAGTGAACAAAGGTATCACAAACGAAGACAGTCAACAACAATTGAAATACCGTCTCGACTCGCTACCGGACGTGATTGAGCAACTGTACAGCTATATCCTTCGGAGCATTGACATTGTTTACAGAAAAGAAGCCGCCCGGGGTTTCGCTGTGACAATGATGACAAAATCCCCTACCCTTCTTCAGCTGTCTTTAATGATTCACGAAGTGGACAGAAATAATCAGTCACTCGCTTTTGCAGATCTCTCTGCTTCTCAAACTTTAGATCTTTGCAACTCAACCGCGAGAAGATTACCAACAACTTGTGCAGGACTTCTTGAGATCCAAGAGAAGAGGCGCATCTTCGGTATGATCGCCGACCACAATCTTTTATCCGCCGTGGCTCGGCTGATAGTGCCATCACAATTTGCCGCCCCTGTCACCGGTCCAGATAGAATTCCTCAAGCAATGTTGGAACTACTCCGCATCCAGCTATGTACTTCAGTCCAACCTGTCCATCGTACAGCTTTCGACTTCCTCCAGGAAAATAGCGTAGGTATTAAGTTTATGAAAGACCATAACAGATAAGCAGTTCACGACTCCGTATCTTGTCTGAACAGTATGGTGGCGACGTGGCGATTACTAGGATGCATAGATCCCTTCCATTATGTAAGGGAGTCCATCAGAGAAGAAAAATTCAGAAAAAGGGGGGTACAGTTTCATGACCAAGCAATTGAGTTGCCTGGATTCTACGATCTTCTGCGATATCGTGCCGGCACTATGGACAGCCTGCTAAGACACGCAGTCATAACGGAAAGTATCACGGCAACGGCACAATCGGCGTTGTGGGACTACGTCGAACGAGCCACGACAATTACAAAGTCACAATATCTGACGAAGTTGAAGGGTGGCCCGTGCCTACAGATACCCCATAGCAGCTGTGTGATCGAAGCAGCATCTAGGGAGGATCGATGTGATGAGACGTCAGTGACTTTGGGTTTAAAGATCGAAGATTCTCCACAGACGGCTGACCCAAACCCTATCAGGGCAGGTGATATGGCTCCCGTGGTGGTCTCAAGCATGCCGGAGGACTTTCTTGGTTTCGCGGCCTTCTACGGCTTATCGCTATACGTGCAGTACTGCCTCGACTCGGAGCCGGGACTGCAAAATGGAGAAAAGACAACGTACCTGCTTGCTTGCTTCATATCTAACATAGACTGGAGTCTGCCCAAGCTTCTCGACGAGCGAGTAGATGTTCACCGGCCTTTGAAATTTGTGCGGGGCTTGCTTGACCGCGGAGCAGATCCTAATGCAGTAACCGCTTCATCCACGATCTGGGGAGCCTTTCTGGAGCAGTTGTACACGGCATATCATTGTAGCCGAATATTCAATGGAGCTTATTTCAGAAGCGTATGGGCGTCAATGGTTATAGCTTTCCTGGCTAAAGGAGCAAACACGGCTGAGATATGGAACTTTCGCAGCGGCGCTTTATGGACATTTGACCTGACGATGAAATCAGGAGGCGGAACACTGTCGCCAGATTTCAGGAATTGCTTGTTTGGTTTCAACCGGAGCATCTCTATTTTCACAATTCTGCACAAGGGCTTGAGGGACTGCGATGAGTGGGTTTCTATAAGCAACAAATTGATTGCGCCACACAAGGAGCATTTCTCGAAGTGCACCCGCTTTTACTTCGCGGACCCTGGACCCGAACGGTGGGGACCTTTCGTTGGGTATCCACTCTCCGATCAGCAATCGGAAGATTTCTTGCGGGTATTCGAGCCTTGCACGGATGAATTGGAAGCTCCGGGCTCGCTTGATTTACTGAAGCTGGTAGATCAAGTCCTAAGGCTTCGCCGCGAGCTTGAAGAAGGAGCCTCCGGTACGGGGACTAAGTTTGAAGAATCGGACAGGCATTGCTCTTCAGAAGCACTACGCCTGGTTGCGGATGCCTGTTTGCCATGCGCTGATGAGAAGCAATGAGCCTAGTTACTGGTACTTCCTGGAAGCTTAAACAAGGTGATGGTGATGAACCATCAGCAAGTGACGTTTCATAACATCAATCTTGTGTCCAATACGTAAGCCTCTCTCGAGGCATCTCACTCAAGGCGATTTTCAACTTCGGATTTCGTAATCCCGCAACAGTACGCTCAACCTTGACAACAATTTCGACTTTTGCATGACCATTAGCTATCAGGCTACAAGAATGGAAAGCTGTTCACTCTCTAAAGCTGTATAGTTTCGCACCAGCGATTTACTAGATTTGCTTTAGACAATATTTGCACGATATATCTGTCAATCCCAGCTCTTTGAGAAGAAATAGAAGTGTGCTGTCTCGGAGGACCTGGAAACACCGAATTCCCGGGGAGGCAGCAGTTGTGTGGGTTCTATAACTATCTGTGATGTTGTTGCAGACTTCCGTGGCTTCACTATGTTCCTTTCCTTAGCTCTGTGATTTGTTGTAGCATCGGGCCGGCAGAGTCGGAATAACCATAACTATTTGCATTGCCCAGATCTTTCCGCAACAGTCTGCTCGCGCAGCAATGCAGCGGGTTGAAACAGCCTAGTATCTGCGTCAGTAATCAAGAGTGAACTTGGACTTGATTGCAAGGTTGTGACCGGATGTGGACTTCCGATCTCGTCAAGCGCACGCTCACTATGTCACGTGGAGGGCGCTGTGATATGTTCATAAAGCAAGATTGGGAGCTGACGGTCGTGAGGACTCGGATGTGAATGCAAGTTTGGTTTCCCGATGTCGAATCTCCAACCAAGAGACCAGTACTTACTACATACACACTCTCTTTCCGCTGTTCTAACTCCCTCTCTCCGTCGTTTTCACTCTTTCTCTGAGCTATTTCCACGCGTCCGCCCCGCCGTTTTCCCTCTGCCTCTTCGCTGTGTTTTCGTTCCCTCCGCGCTGCTCTCACATTACTCTCTCAGCCATATCTCATTCCCAAACCATATCTCTGAGCTCATCTCTACCGTCTTTCGGGAAACAGGTGAGAGTAACGTACAGCAACAGCCTCGAAAGACAAGGCCACAATCAGCCTGAGATCCCGACCTCCCAATCTATCCTCTCGTCACTTCAGGGACAGACCAGGAACGTGGGAGCACTCGCCACATCCAGAGCTCAACCACCCCATTCCCCAACATCTGCCTTGCTACTTCCCGAGCGCAGCCGCTCTGCACCCATGGCCTCAATACAATCCGTGGTGTTCTAAGGGCCATCTCCAGCAACCGCACAATCAGTCCTCCCAACCTCCCAACCTCCCAACCTCCCACCAAAACCCCCACCTCCTCCATCCACTCTACCCCTCAAACCCCCCACCTCCCATAACTCCCACAACCCCCACCACACCAACCCGCCTACTAACACATCCCTTCCCCACATACCTAGAATGCTCTCCACGCCGCCATCATAGCCCTCCCTCAGCCCCCTCTCCCTCTCCCAACCCGCTAGCTCCTCCCTTCTGCCCTCTCCTCTCTCTCCTCTCCCCCCCATCCCCCCCACCACCATCTTCCCCCCCACCCCCTCGCCTACAGATTCAACACCT
>JAABUQ010001530.1_pt1 | contig 49325 bp, 46 predicted proteins | sample 5560001 | NCBI WGS metagenome assembly JAABUQ01 (sample SAMN10711888, study PRJNA513371) | rock metagenome | isolation source: Antarctica rocks | place: Antarctica: Victoria Land, Finger Mt nord | collected 2015-12-18
CACGCCACCGCCGTCTCGTGCGTGACTATGAGGCCAGGATGGACGTCTCCGAAGCCATGATCGATATCGCCATGGGTGGGTTGATGATCCGAAGACTCGCCCACCCATAGTTGTCAAACGGACTCTAAGCACCCGGTTGTGATGCCGACGCGGCCCGAACTGGTGAAGTGGCCCATTGGTTTGAACGCCTGGGCGGGGATGCAGCCACCCGAACGGGGCTTGAGGTGCCAGCTCAGGCCATGTGGGCCGGCTGAGCGAATTGCGTGGCTCGACCGTTTGCCGCGCGCCCGGCGAACAGTGGGCTGGCCTTGCGGCACCACATTCCGAGCTGGGTGGTGGCTTCGTCGATTAGGGTTCCAATCGAGCTCGTGGAGCTTCATAACATGTGTCCCTTCAATCAGGCCGCGAGCGGCTCGAACACGAGCGACTGGTGGAGCGACACCCCCGCGGTGAGGCCATCGGCCGCCGCCCAGGTCGCGTTGTGCGGGACGCGCGCGGCATCGCCGGCCGCATAGACCCCCGGCACGCTGGTCAGCCTGGTTGGGTTCGTGCGGATGACAGGACCGAGCGGACCATCATCCAGCGCACAGCCGAGCTGCTCGGCAATCGGAGTGTTGAGGCGGGTGGGCGGCGTGAGGTAGAGTGCGGAGATCGGCGATCGCCGCCCGTCGCGCAGTAGCAACGAGGACAAGCCGACGCTCTCGCCTTCCAACGCCGCGACCGGCGCGGACTCGATTGCGACTCCGCGATGCGCCAGCTTGGAGCGCATGTCAGCATCCGGCATGTGGCCTCCATTGAGATATAATGTGGTCGGACCCCAGTCCGCGATGAGCAGCGCCTGATGCACGGACATTGACATGGTCTGGAGGACCCCCAGGCGCTCGCCGCCAAACTCGAAGCCGTGGCAATACGGGCAGTGGAGCACGCTTTTGCCCCACCGTTCGACGACGCCCGGCAGCTCCGGCAGCACGTCGGATACGCCGAAGGCGAGTACGAGCTTCGTCGCGGTCAGCAGCTCGCCACGGGCGAGCGTCACCTCGAAGCCGCCACCGATCGCGCGCGCCGTGCTTGCTTCGTCCGCCATGGTGCGCACCGTAGGATACTTTTGAAGTTGCGCCCGCGCATTCGCTATCATGGTCAGCGGCTCGTGGCCGTCGTGTCCGAAGAAACCATGCGCCGTCTTGGCGAACCTGTTGCGCGGGCTGCCTGAGTCGATAACGCAAACGGAACGACGCGCACGCGCAATGTGGATGGCGGCGGATAGGCCGGCAAAGCTGCCGCCGATGACGATGGCGTCATGCTGCATGAACAGTCTCCAGATCTAAGAATATGCCGCCCGCGACCATGCGGGCGTGGAAGTCGGCACTAAGCTGGCCGAGTGTCACCCCGGCGAAGCGGTCGAGCAGAAGCGCCTCTGCATCCTCAAGGGCGCTGTTCAGCGCGGCGTTGATTGCCTGTTCGACGAGGCAGCCCGGCGCCTCCGTGCGGTTGCCCATGGCGAACAGCTCCGGGCTCCCGAGCGCAGAATAGACATCGCGCAACGTGATCGCGGTTAGGTCGCGTGCGATCGTCCAACCACCGCCGTGCCCCTTGGCCGAGCTGACGAAGCCGGCATCGCGCAGGCCAGCCATGATGCGGCGGATGACGACCGGGTTGGTCTGCATGGCTCTCGCCATCACATCCGATGTCATGGGTCCGTTCACCTCTGCCATGTGGAGCAGGACATGGAGAACGCCGGAAAGTCTGCTGTCCCTTCTCATGAAACTTTATATGTTGCGAATATGGTAAGGGGCAAGCCCTCAACACGAACGAGCGAAAAAGATGAGGATCAGCCGCGATGCGTACGGTCCCGTTCAATCGTTGCGAGTGCCCTTGCGCCTTGAGCGCCAGCGCATTAGCGGCCTTGCCCATCGCGCGGGCGTCCTCGATCAGACCTAGCGCCGCCTCGGTCGGATCGAGCCCATGCACCGAGCGCGTGAAGAGGGTGACGCCTGGAATCCTCTCCCACCCGCGGACATGCCGACTGAGTGTCGGCTGAGCTGTCCCGATCCGGGTAGCGGCCGCCGAAAGCGAGCCGTCTTCGACCACGGCGAGAAACGACCGCACGAGAGTCCATTCGATGGTATCCATTTATGAAAGGAAGTACTCCAATTTGGGAGAGTTGTATGCGAAAATGAATCGGCTTATGCAGCGGCATCAACGATAGGTTTGCATCATGCCTGGGATCGTAACGGGCGCCCCGAAAGCGCTCCTTCGCCTCGAAGCGTTGTTCGTCGTTTTTGCCACCGTAGCGGCATACGGTCGACTAGGAGCCAGTTGGTGGCTGTTCGCTGCCCTCCTTCTGGTGCCTGATCTGTCGATGCTGGGCTATCCTGCTGGACGAAAGGTTGGCGCGGTGCTTTACAATGTTGGCCATTGGTACGGCCTGCCATTTGCCTGCATCGCCTGGGGCGTGTTCGGACAAAGCTCGGCGGTCTTGGCAGTTGGCCTGATCTGGGCGGCCCATATCGGGATCGACCGTACTCTCGGCTACGGCCTTAAATACCCGGATGACTTTGGTTTCAGCCATTTGGGATTGATCGGGAAGGCCCGCAGTGAGGCACAGCGCCACGCGGCAACTCTGGCATGAAGGTGCCTAAGCTGGACACCTTCTGTCACCGATGCACGGTTTCGAAGGTGCCTCCTTGAAGCCGCATGGGACCTCCGCCTAGTTCAGTCACCGTTGATACTGCATTAGGGCCAGAGGACAAGTGAGCCGATGGACACAGATATGAAACAGTCCCGGTAGTGGTCACCGGCAGCTCAGGTTACCTGGCCGGATTCTTCATGATCCAGTTGCTGGCCGCGGGCAGGACGGTGCGGACAACAATCCGCGATCTGGCCCGCGCGGACGAGGTCCGCGCAGCCTTGCGCGCCAGGCGCTGAGGCGCCGACACAGCGGCTTAGCTTTCAGGCTGCCGATCTGTTGTCCGACGCGGGTTGGAATCGGGTGATGGACGGTGTCGAGCAGGTCCTCCATGTCGCCTTGCCGACGCCGGTTCGCGAGTATCGTGGCCAGGATCTCCAGAAGCCGGCCGGCGTTCCTCAAGGCACCAGCCAGACTAATGGTCCGGAGAGCAGCAATGAATTGAGCGCTCGGCAGCGGAAGCGCACCCTGACCTGGGGCTCGATCATGGCTCCGATTGGGAGGCCCGCTTGGCGCAGACGAACGCATCTTTGTTGTCGGCTCTCGCCCAGCGCAGACCGGTTCTTTGGCTGAACCCAGACCGTTCCCCGCAAAGTGCGCGCGACCGGGACGCGCTCGTCTCCATCCTGCACAGTGTTGCGGAAGCACGCGAGCGCTTCGAGCGCTTCGCTCCGCTTCTCGCCTCGCTGTTTCTCGAGTTGACCCCCCTGGCCGGGCGCATCGACTCCCCTTTGCGAGAGGTCCATCGGCTGGCGGCTGGGCTCGGGCTCCATCGCTCCGATGGACGCCTGTTCGTCAAGGCCGATCATGAGCTTCCAGTTGCCGGGTCGATCAAAGCCCGGGGCGGCGCGAATGCCGTGCTCGATGTTGCGGAGAGGGTCGCTCTGTCTTCGGGCCTACTGGAAGGAGGCGACTACGCGCGCCTCGCTAGTCCCGACGTAGTTCAAGCATTTCGTCGTCACCGAATTTCCGTCGGATCGACGGGCAACCTCGGCCTGAGTGTCGGGATCTTCGCCACACGGCTCGGCTTCGCCGCCACGGTCCACATGTCCGCTGACGCCAAGGCATGGAAGAAGGACCTTCTGCGCGAGCACGGTTCCGATGTCGTGGAGCATGCGGGCGACTATGAGAGTGCGCTGGCCTCCGGCCGTGAGGCGGCCCTCGGTGACCATCGGACCTTTTTTATCGACGACGAGAACAGCGTGCCGCTGCTGTCGGGCTACGCCATAGCCGCCTATTCCCTGCGCGACCAGCTGGCGAGCGAGGGGGTGAGAGTCGACGAGAGCCATCCGTTGTTCGTGTACCTGCCGTGCGGCGTCGGAGGAGCGCCGGCAGGCATCACGCTTGGGCTGCACGATGTCTTCGGACCCTGCGTCCACTGCTTCTTCGTCGAACCGACTGAAGCGCCGTGTTTCCTCGTTCAGATGCTCGCCGACAATGGCGCGCATCCGTCGGTTTACGACATCGGCCTTTCTGGCCGAACGGAGGCTGACGGCTTGGCCGTCCCTCGGGCATCACTGCTCGCCGCCGGTGTGGCCGGGCCACTCCTCGCCGGGCTCCTGACGCTCGACGACGAGACGGTGTTCCAGCACCTGGCGCTCGCCTGGGATCGGGAAGGGCTGAAGCTAGAGCCCTCCGCCGCCGCGGCTCTCAGCGGTCCCACCCGCCTTCTCGAAGGCGCCGAAGGCTCGGATTATCTGTCCCACAACGGACTGCGCTCTCGACTTCCCAACTCCACCCATGTGGCCTGGACGACAGGCGGATCACTCGTTCCGGACATCGAGCATGCGCGGTTCCTGGCGAGGGCGCGCCTGGCTGCCCTGCCGTCCGGCACCCTGACCCAACCCAACCCTGAAAGAACGAGACGATGACCAAGTCCAAGAAAGAACGCACGGCTGAAATCCAAAAAAGCCTGGAGACTCGCAAGAGATTCCCTATCTCCTACTTCGACTCGCGTAAGTACATCCAACACAATGTCCTGCTGGGGGATGGGCTTGGTCCTATCCTGGCCTTCATGGACGAACTCCCGGCGGGCCGCACCAAGGTGGACGTGCATCGGACGTTGGAGGACGGCAACTACAGCATGGCCCACGCCGACTACGAACTGGGCGACTGGGGACGGATGGTCGGCTTCGAAATCCACCGCTGGGAGGATGACAGGATCGTCGAGCACTGGGACAACCTACAGCCGACCCCGACCTCCCCTAACGCGAGCGGCCGCACCATGACGGACGGAGAAGCCGAGGTCAGCGACATCGAGCGCACTTCCTCCAACAAGGTGTTGGTGGAGCGGTTCACAACCGAAGTTCTCATTGCCCGCGACCTGGCAAAGGTTGCCGGTTACTTCAAGAGAGACCGGTTGATCCAGCACAGTCCCCTTCTCGGTGACGGGGTGCCGGCGCTGACCGCGTCCCTGTCCTCTGGAGCCATGGAATATTCACGCCTGCATAAGCTCGTGGGCGAGGGCAACATGGTACTCGCGATCAGCGAGGGTGCGACCAGTGGCGAGGACGGCCGACGGCGGCCGACGGCCTTCTACGACCTGTACCGGATCGAGGGCGGCGTACTCGCGGAACATTGGGACGTCGTCGAGCCTGTTGCGCCGCGCGAAGCGTGGAAGAACAGCAACGGCAAGTTCTGAGGAGGTCCGGCATGTCCCGCGCCAGCAACGAAGTTCCGACCTATTCGCCAGCGGCGGGTCCCATCGCTCCGGGTGCCATCCGGACCGCGGCGACGAGCCTGGAAACCGTGCGGACCAGCATCTCGTCCGGCGGCATCGACATGCCGGTCTACTGCGCTCGGCCGAAAGACCGATCGCATCTGCCCGTCGTGATCGTCATCAGCGAGGCCTTTGGCCTTCATGAGCACATCGAGGATATCGCGCGTCGATTCGCACGCGAGGGCTATCTGGCGGTTGCCCCCGACCTCATGAAGCGGCAGGGCGATCCACTCGCCTTCGACGAAGTCGGAGCGCTCGTCCGCGACCTGCTCGTCAAGATCCCCGACGGTCAGGTCATGGGCGATCTGGATGCCTGCCTGGATTGGGCGGCGTCGCAGGGCGGCGACCTGGACCGGACTGTCGCTACCGGCTTTTGCTGGGGCGGACGCTGGACCTGGCTCTATGCGGCGCATCGTGCCCTGGCCGCCGCGGTCGTCTGGTACGGCATCGTCGATGGCCGAAGCAGCGGGCTCTTTCCTGATGACCCGAGGCTATTCTCCGCTCATCCGGTGGATATCGCAGGCGATCTGAAGACCCCCGTGCTAGGCCTGTACGGGGGGCAGGACGAGGCGATTCCGCTTGCAACCATCGACTTCATGCGGGCACGGCTCGCCGACGGCAGCGAAGCTGCCCGCAGCTCTGACATCCACGTCTATCCGGATGCGGGCCATGCCTTCTTCGCGGATTATCGTGGATCCTATCAGCCCGAAGCCGCGCTGGACGGGTGGAAGCGCTGTCTCGCCTGGTTCCAGCAGCGTATTGCTTGAGCCGTGCGCGTCTTCGTTGCCGGATTTCAGCACGAGACCAACAGCTTCGCCGCCGGTGCGGCGGATTGGGCTGCCTTCGACCGCGGTGATTTTTTCCCGCGTTACTCGCACGGTGCCCAGATGCTGACTGCCCACGCCTCGAGCGGCATGCCGATGAGCGGCTTTCTTGAAGGGGCGCATCAAGCAAATTGGGAGGTCGTGGGCTCGTGCTGGGCCGGTGCCTCGCCATCCGCTCCGGTAAAGCGGGACACCTTTGAACGCATCGCATCGACCATCGTCGATGATTTGGCCGCAGCGCGCACTTTACACCGGATTGACGGTATTTACCTCGACCTTCACGGGGCGGCTGTGTGCGAGCATCTCGATGCCCCGGAGGCCGAACTCGTCCGGCGCCTGCGTGCGCTAGTCGGTGCCGAAGTCCCGGTCGTAGTCAGCCTCGACCTGCACGCCAACGTGGATGAAGACCTGGTCGGCGCCGCAGACGGCGTAGTTGCCTATCGCACCTACCCTCACATCGACATGGTGGAGACGGGCCGGCGGGCGTCCGCAATGCTTGAGCGACGTGCATCGCGCGTGACGGAATCCTTGGTCATCAGACGCATCCCGTTCCTGATCCCGATCGCGACACAGTCAACGCTGAGCGGGCCAGCAAAAACGCTCTATCGGCGCCTCGACGAGCTCGAGGCGAGGTTCGGTGGCGCTCCCGGCGCGACATTAGGCTTCCCGGCCGCCGACGTGCCGCATTGCGGGCCGACCGTGTGGGCCTATGGCGCTCATGCGGAGGAGATCGTGGAGGCGCTCTCCGCCCAGATCGTGGCTGCCGGGCCCCATTGGCGCCCACACCTGGTAGAGGCTCACGAAGCAGTGAGAACCGCGATCGATCTGGCCGGCAGTGCCGCCGGTCCGGTGATCATCGCGGACGTGCAGGACAATCCCGGCGCCGGAGCCGACTCGAACACGACGGGGCTTCTGCACGCATTGCTGCAAGCCGATACGGGCCAGCGTTGGCCCAGTAAGGTAGCATTGGGCCTGCTCAACGACCCCGACGCAGCATGGGCCGCGCATGAGGCCGGAGTCGGAGCGACCGTAGATCTTTCCCTGGGTAAGTCCGTCGCTACTCCCAGCGGTGCTTTTAGCGAGCCGCCTTTGGCCGGGCGCTTTACCGTTCGCTCTCTTCACGACGGCAAAGCAACCCTTTCGGGACCGATGATGACGGGCGCGCGGATCGACGCTGGCCCGTGTGCCTGCCTGGAGATTGGCGGAGTGCTGGTTGCGGTCTCCAGCGCCAAGACGCAGATGCTGGATCGCGTGCTCTACCGCATGCTGCGCATTGAACCGGCCGAGATGCGTATTCTCGTCAACAAGAGCGCAGTGCATTTCCGGGCGGACTTCGCTCCGATCGCCGCGGCAGTCGTGCTCGCCAAGGCGAAGGGTCCCATGGCGGCCGATCCCGCAGACCTCCCCTGGAAACATCTCAGACCGGAAGTGGCCAGGTCGCCTCCAGGGTGACCGCCTGGTCACCTTCCCGCCGCCAAAGCTAGCAGAAAGGCGTCCCTGCGTTGGCCGAACCTCCGGCCCTCGTCTTCGAGCCGATCGCCGATCGCCAAAATCTTTGGCGGACACGTTCGTGTGGAGATGAACTTGTATGACGCTGTGGCCCGCACGGCCATGGGCAGCACAGGCGCTAAGCGCCCTGACTCCAGGTCCTCAAGCACGAGAGCCAGCCGACCTATGGCCACGCCCTCGCCGGCGAGCGCCGCGGAAATCGCCAGCTCCGAAAGGTTGAAACGCTTGCCGTGCCGCATGTCGCGGACGCCCAGGCCCGCTCCGTCCAGATAGGTCCGCCATTCCTCGTCCTCCGGCGCGCCGTACCAAGGGCGCAAGTCGTGAAGCAGGAGCTTGCCGTCCCATTCCGTTCTCGAGCGCATGGCCGGGTGTTGCTCCAGGAAGCTCGGGCTGGCGACCGGCAGCAGGTATTCGTCAAGGAAGGTGAGGGCCGTGAGATCCTCATAGGCCGAGGCATCGTACCGTATCGCCGCCTCCAGCACCTCTGCCGCCATGCGCCCACGATCAAGAGCGTGAAACTCGCCGAACACCCGAAGGTCGAGGCTTGCCTGATGGCCGGACAGCCGGCTCAGTCGCGGCGCGAGCCAGCGGATCGCGAAAGACGGAGAACAGCTCAGCGTCACTGGTATCAGTCCACCCGGTTTGGCCATGTCGGTCAGCATGTCTCGGATGGACGAGAATGCCGGGTCGACCACTGCGGCGAGCTTGCGTCCCTCCAACGTCAGGTCCGCCTTATTCGAGCGCCGCGTGAATAGCGCGAGCCCGAGCGCACGCTCCAGGTGCTTGATCTGCTGGCTCACCGCCCCTTGGGTAACGCAAAGCTCCTCGGCAGCATGGGTTACGCTGCCGTGGCGGGCGGTGGCTTCGAAGCTCCTCAGCCAAGCCAGCATTGAGGGAGTCAGGGATTTCTGCATTGATCAGTCTCACGACAATGACGGGACTCCTCGCCACGCCGGCGGTGACTGCTTGAATCCGCCTTCCTTCTATGAGTCGGATGGGTCGGTGCAAGGCGGAGACGTCCCTGGCTGTGCAAAATTGATATGACTCAATGGTCGCGGGGCAGGGCTTGGTCATCGCTCCAGCCAGACTTGAATGTCGCTGGACACTCACGACTGCCCTCCTGGCCGGCACCGGGCACCACCACCGGCATACGATTGCATACAGCGGCTCCCAGCGGGTCTGTCCCTTGGCCAACAATGCGGGTCGTTGAGTCGGGCAGCACACCTCGAACGGTACGCCTAGCGCTCTGTGCGGCGCTGATCGGCGCCGGCCTCATCGTGGCGTCCGAAATCCGGCCGCTGCGCCTCGTCCACGACGTCTTCGCCGCGTGCCGCTCGGCTTCTACGCTGCGATAACACTGGCGAGCTTGTGGCGGGCGACGCGGTCATCGGGCACCCGCCGCTCCGCATAGAGCCGCTGCCCGTCGAGCGCCGCGGTACAACGATTATTCGGTGCCCTGGGCCGGTGATCGGCGAACAGGTGCGTGTGACCGTGACGCAACCCTATTTCGGCCAGCGCCGGGTCTACCCGCGTGCCCGCTTATGACGGACGGGGCCGATGATCGCCCCTCGGGCACTCAGGGCGTCCCCAGCCGTTGCCGCAGATCGCCGAGCAACCACGCGCCGGCGCGACCGAGCGGTTTATCCCGCAGGTGTGCCGCATGGATGGAGAGGGGATCGGCCCGCGACACGCTCTCGTCGGCGACGTCGAGCCGAATCAAGCGGCCGTCCGCGAGATGCGGAATGACGAGATGCTCAGGCATCTTGCACCAGCCAAAACCGGCGAGGAGGAAGTCGAGCCTTCGGCCGAGATCGACGAACCGCCAGAGGCGCGTCCCGACCACGCCGTAGCCGGGCCCGTCCTGGGCCGCAGCGTCGGACAAGATCAACTGGACATGAGGCTCGAGATCGGCGCGGTTCAGTGCCCGGGCGAGCCTGGCGAGCGGATGGCAAGGCGCGGCTACGGGCACCAACCGCAAGTCCATGACGCGCCGGGCGAGGAGATCGCTCGGCACCGTCGGAAGCAATAGGCAGATGGCCAGAGATACGGTCCCGTCCCGCAGTCGCCGTTCTGCTCCGCCCACGCTTTCGGTGGAGAAGCGGATCGGCAAATCGGGATAGGTGTCGCCCAGTGCCCGCAAACTCGCGATCAGAGGCGCGGTCGGAACCAGGGGGTCGATGGCGAGAGTCAGCTCCGGTTCGAGCCCTGCACGCGTGCCTGCCGCGACCGCCTCGAACCGCGCGGCGCCAGCCAGCACAAGGCGCGCCTGCTCGACGAGGACACGGCCGGTTGCGGTCAGGATCGGTGTTCGCGTCGCGCGATTGAAGATCTCGACGCCCTGGAGTTCCTCCAGCGTCCGGATGGTTTGACTGATGGCCGATTGCACGCGGCCTAGCCGGCGTCCTGCAGCCGAAAAGCTTCCGGCATCGGCGATGGTCACAAGGATGCGAAGCTGGTCGAGCGTCAGGGCGCCAATCACGATGTATCTCCTTCGGAGATCGAATTCCTCACAATGTGGTCGCTCAGCGCTGTTTAGCACCAACCGCGCCTGTTCGAGCAGGCTGCGCCAATTGGCGTTAGCTGAGGTTTGTGCCCGCTACGGTCGAAGAGTTGCCCACTCTGGGCATCTTGCAGGGCTTGAATCGTTTGGCTGATCGCTGGCCGGACGCGACCAGCTTGCGCTGGCGGCAGAGAAGCTGCCCGTGTCCGCGACGGCAACCGACACCCTAAGCTGGTCAAGGGTCGGTGACCAATCTATCCATCACCTCCGCCGATGGATTGCATCACATTTTAGCCCCTATTCTTGCTAGAGCCCAAAATCTACTCTGAGGTATGCAACCGACGTATTTCATCAATCACGGCGGTGGGCCGTGCTTCTTCCTTGAGGCAGGCCCCCTTCGATCTGCTTTTGGAGAGCTTGAGGGCTATCTGGCGGCGTTTGCCGGCGCGCTCTCCGAACGCCCGCGGGCTATCCTGATGATCTCGGGGCACTGGGAAGAGGCCGTACCGACCCTCAACGCCGGCGCGACTCCGGCACTGCTGTACGACTATCAAGGATTTCCGCCCCACACCTACCAGCTAACCTGGCCCGCGCCAGGATCGCCGGACCTCGCCGCGCAGGTGCATGACTTGTTCGAGGCCGCCGGCATTTCAAGTGCCGCTGATACGGTACGCGGCTGGGATCACGGCGTGTTCGTGCCGATGAAAGTAATGTTCCCGGCGGCCGAGATCCCCCTCGTTCAGCTTTCTCTGCAGCACGGGCTTGACCCCGCCACGCATCTCGCGATGAGCCGTGCTCTGAAGCCGTTGCGCCAGGAAGGCATTCTGATCGTCGGCAGCGGCCAGACCTACCACAACATGCGCGGGTTCACGTCCGGCGGTGCGCAGGGCGATCCTGCCGCCGAGGCCTTTGATGATTGGTTGCGTGAGCGCCTGCTCGACGGTGCGACACGCGATCAGGCCCTGATCGAGTGGCAACAGGCGCCCGGCGCGCGACACGCGCAGCCGAACGAGGATCACCTCCTGCCGTTGATGGTCGCCGCCGGGGTCGCCTCGGGCGAGCCTGGACAGGTCGTTTTTCACGGCCACGCGCTCGGTAAACCGATCTCCGGGTTTCGCTTCGGCTGAATCCATCGTCAACCAACAAGGAACGGAAATATGAGCAAACTTCTCGTTGTCGAAACCAGCCCTCGTGGCGAATACTCCATCTCACGCCAGATGACCCGGCGCTTTGTGAGTCAATGGCAAGCAGCCCATCCCGACGGAGAAGTGATCATCCGCGACCTGATGGTGACCGATCTACCATTCGTTACTGCTCCGTGGCTACAGGCGTACTTCACGCCATCAGAGCAGCACTCCGCGGAGATGAAGGAGGCTCTGCGTCTTTCGGACGAACTCGTGGCTGAAATCTTGGCTGCGGATCATATCGCGATTGCGACGCCGGTCTACAACTACAATGTGCCGGCTGCCCTGAAAGCGTGGATTGATCACATCGTGCGCAAGGGAATGACCCTCGGTTTCGACGGCAAAGGACTGGTCTCCGGCAAGCGGGCCACCGTGCTGCTCGCGTCCGGCGGCATATATACCGAGGGGTCGCCGATCCGTGATCGGGATATTGCACCCCAGTATCTTCGCCTCGTTCTGAACGTCATCGGCATTACGGACGTGACCGTGGTTGCTGGTGGCGGTGCTAAGGTCGTCGATATGCGCGAGCAGACGATGAACGGCTTCCTTGACGAGCTGCAACTCAGCATTGAAGAGGCTGCAGTAGCATGATCCGAAAGGGGCCGCTGCGACCCGTTTGACGCGGCTCCGGCGGGGTTGGCGCAGATATCAGAACGCCGGGCTTCGCGTTTTCGATCTCGCCAACCCTTTCAGGCCCGAGGAGGTCGGTTGGTTCGTGCCGCAACTTCCGCGCAGGATGCTCGACACGAGACCTGGAATCATTCCCCAGCTGCATACGGCCGATGTGTATGTCGAGAAATCCGGACTGGCCTTCATCACTGACTTCAACGCCGGCCTCTACATCGTCCAGAACGAATGGACGTGAGGACGTCATGATCACAGGCACGCCGAACGCCCCTTCTCGATCGCGAGCGCCGCGGGATCAGGACAACATGGCTGCACAGCGCCTCCCTCTCTCCGCCGAGATGATCGCGCGGATCGAGTGTGACGGCGTCCTGGCGGACATGCAGCACGATAATCGGCCGGCTGCTCGACGCCGGCGCGAGCGGGACCATCTGCCCGATGGTGAAAACGGCGGCGGAGGCGGACGGGTTCGTCTCGGTCTGCCGCTACGCCGACTCGGACCTTAGGTTGGCGTTGCTGCCTTCACATACTCGGGCACGTTCCAGTAGAAGGGTCGGAAATCCGTGATCTTTCCGTCACGCACGGTTACAACCTGGGCCATGGGCCTGTCCAGCTCGTTGCCGTGAAGGCGTGAGCGCGTGACGAGCCGGCACAGGATGACGAGCTTGTCGTCCTTCTCGAAGTACTCGGGCTCCTGGACGTCGAGGTAATCGAAGCACGCGCTCATCTTGATCGACCAGTCCTTGAAGCCCTGGTGACCGTGGTATTCACCGCCCCAGGGTAGGTCGGGCGATTGGTGGAGGGCAACATCAGGGTCCATCGTGGCCGCAATGTCGTCGAAGCTCGCGCCGGCTCTCGCACCGCCGGCCTGCATGTATCGACGCTCGGCCTCATAGAAGCGCTCCAGAACCCGAAACGGTGAGTCGGCCTTGTCCTGCTGTTCCACTATCTTGTCCTTTCGGGGTAGAGCCGATACCGGCCTCAGCGCGCCGCCCGCACTCTTGCGTCCAGCGCCACGGCCGCGATGACGATCACGCCCTTGATGACGAGCTGGTAATTCGCGTCCACCGCGAGCGAGTCGAGCAGGTTGGTGAGCACCGCCACGATCAGCATGCCGATGACGGTCCGCCACACCGCGCCCTCGCCCCCGAGCAGTGATGTGCCGCCGATCACCACGATCGCAATGGAGTCGAGCGCCATGGTGGCGCCAATGTCGGCCTGGCCGATGGCGAGCCGTGAGGCGATGATCATCCCCGCGATCGACGCACAGGCGCCGCTCACCACGTAGGTGGAGGTGCGCAGCCATTCGGTCGGCAGCCCGGCCAGGCGCGAGGCCTCGTTATTGCCGCCGATGGCGAAGAGCGTGCGGCCATAGACGGTCTTGGCCAGCACGAACTGCCCCACCGCGAAGAAGGCGAACAGGATCCAGATCGACACGGGCAACCCGAGCGAGGCACCGCGCCCGAGCTGCGTAAACCCCGGATCGGCGACGACGAACGGCGACGAGTTCGAGTAGATCAGCGCGAGGCCGCTATAGGCCGTCATTGTCCCCAAGGTTGCCACGAAGGGGTTGACGTTGAGGCGCGTGACGATCAGGCCGTTCACCAGCCCGGCGACCAGGCCCATGGCGATCGTGGCCGCCGCCGCAACGGGAAAGCTCCAGCCCGCCACCGCCAGGCTGGCGTAGATCGTCGCGCCGGCCGCATAGACGGAGCCGACCGAGAGATCGAACCCGCCGGTGATCATCACGAACGTCATGCCGACCGCAATGATGCCGACGGGAGCGTTCTGGCTGAGGATGTTCTTGATGTTCTGCGGGTCGAGGAACCGCGGGTACAGGTACTGCGAGACACCGACCAGCAGCACGAGCACGACGATCAGCCCGTAGCGCTTCACGAGTGTCACTGTCGGCACGCGGGCCGCCGGCCTTTGGGCGTTGGTCGGTGCGATCCTGGCGATCCGGGCTTCAGCCATGGAGCTTCTCCACCTGGAATGCTTGGTTGAGGATGGCAGCGACGGTGATGTCGGCGTGCTGCGCGTCGAGGCGACCGGCGGGGCGGCCCTCGGCGAGGACCAGGACGCGATCGGCGATCGCGACGACCTCCTCGAGCTCGGAGGAGACGATCACCACCCCGATTCCGTCGTCGGCAAAGGCCCGCAGGGCATCGAGGATCTCGCCCTTGGCGCCGATGTCGATGCCGCGCGTGGGCTCGTCGACAAGCAGGATCCTCGGGCGGCAGTGGCGCCAGCGTGCCAGCAGCGCCTTCTGCTGGTTGCCGCCGGACAGTTGGTGGACCGGATGCGGCAGCCGGGATGGGTCGAGGCGGAAAAGGCGCGACACGCGTTCGGCGGCGCTCCGCATCCGCTCGTCGGAGAGAAGCCCGAACTGCGTCACGTTGCCGAGCTTCGCAAGGGTGATGTTCTCCATCGCGCTCATGCCCAGCACCAGGCCCTGCGCCTTGCGGTCCTCGGGGACGAGCGCGATGCCCAAGGCGCGCGCCGCGAGCGGGGTCACGGGGAAGCGCCGGGCCTCGCCCCCGATCCACAAGCGCCCCGTCGCGGCCGGCTCCAGACCCGCCAGGGCGCGCAGCAGCGTCGTGCGGCCGGAGCCGACAAGCCCGCCGATGCCCACTACCTCGCCCGGCGCAAGCGTGAGGTCGACCTCCGTGATGGCTCCGGGAACCGTGACGGCCTCGGCCCGGAGCAGGGCCTTTCCGGAGGACACGCCCCGACCGGGACGGCGATGATAAATGTCGCCCACCTCCTCCCCGAGCATGGCCTCGACCACCTTAAGCTTGGTCCAGACACCGGCCTCGCCTGTGGCGACCTTGCGGCCGTTGCGGAACACGGTAATGGCATCCGCGAGACTGAGCACCTCGTCGAGATTGTGCGAGACGTAGAGCATGGTGTGGCCTTGCTCGCGCAGATCGCGCATCAGGCGGAACAGGGCATCGCGCTCGGCGGGTGCCAGCGCCGCCGTCGGCTCGTCGAAAAGGATAATGCGGGCCTCCGACTGCACGGCGCGCATGATCTCGAGGATCTGCTGGTCGGCGACCGACAACGAGCGGGCCTCGACCTGCGGCTGGATGTGCACCCCGAGCCGCTGCGTGAGCGCGAGGAAGCGGCGGCGCATGGCGGACTCGGACAGAAGCCCTCCTGCGGAGAGCGTCTGGCCGAGGAACACGTTCGCGACGGCGGAGAGAGCCGGCACGATCGTCAGTTCCTGGTAGATCGCGACCACGCCGGCGTTTCTAGACGCCCTCGGGTCGCCCAGGGGCTCACGATGGCCGAAGACCTCGACCGTGCCCGCCGTCGCACTGATGCGGCCCGCCAGGATGCCGAGCAGGGTCGACTTGCCGGCACCGTTTTGTCCGACAAGGGCGTGGATCGTCCCTTCGGGCACGTCGAGATCCACGGGGTGCAGGGCGCGGATCGCCCCGAAGGTCTTTTCAACGCCATGGCAGCTGATCGCCGTCGCGGCCGGGGCTGCCATGGCGGGGCCTTGCGCGCGAACGTCCCCCGAGGGCTCACGGCGATTCGGAGACATAGCCGTCAACGTTCGCTTTGGTGACGATCCCGACCTGCCCGCTCTCCTGGCCGGCGATCGGTGCGTGCCCGTCGTTGAGGATCACCCGGGGAACGGCCTTGCCGGTCCGAGCGTCGAGGATCGCCTGCACGGCGGCCTCGGCGGCCGTCTTTCGGTAGAAGCCCGTGGTCGCCTGGATCCAGCCCTTACGAAGCGCCTCCATCGACCACTGTGTGCCGCCCGCCTCGTAGACTTTCACCTGACCGAGCTTGCCCGCGGCCTCCAGCGCCGGCACGGCGCCTTTCGACATATTGGTGTAGGCACCGATAATGACCGTCAGGTCCGGGTTGGCCTGAAGCATCGTTTGCGTCTTCACCTGACTGTCCGGGGGGGAATAGTCGGTCCGATACTTGGCCACGACCTCGAAATCCGGGTGCGCCTTGGTGACGTCGGCGAGCGCCTTGTCGAAGCTCAACGTGATTGGGTGCAGGTTCGGGCCCGTCAGGATACCGACCTTCTGCGGGCCGGGATTGTCCTTGACGGCCTGCAGCATCACCGCCTCGAAGGCGCTTGGCGTCTCGTTCCCGCCGACGTAGGTGAGGGTGCCAGGCGCCCAGAGCTCTGCGCCCTCCTTGGACGAGCGCCCGCAGGCTGTGCCGGTCGCCTGCGCCACGAGAACGTTGTGGGCCGGCGCTTCCCTGGTGACCGTGTCGCAGACCTGGTTGCCCTCGACCGGCACGACGATCCAGGCGTTGTAGCCGTTGTTCAGCGCCGTCTGCATCTGGTTGATCTGGCGCGCGACGTCGAAGCGGGCGTCGAACACGTTGTAGGTAAAGCCGTTCTTGGCGGCCAGGGCCTTGACGCCTTCGACCGTGGATTGGACGGCGCTGTTGGTGCCGATCTCGATAAGCAGCGCCAACTTCAGTGGCGCCGCCGTGTCGACGGTGACCGGCGCTTCGGAGCCGACATCGACCTTCACCGTGTCGGCCTGCGCCCTGCAAATCGCCGTGAAGGAGATCACCGCCGACAAGGCCAGCATCGTTGCGGAATTGCTCGTTCGTTTCATCGCCCGTTTCCCCTCCCGATGGATAGGCAGCCTGTCTCGGCGGCCGTCATGGCGCCTGGGGTGTATAGGTGCCCAGGTTGGAGCTCGTGATGATCGCGACTTTTCCGGCTGTCTGGTCCGGAAGCAGGGCATGGCCGTCGTTCATGATCGCGCGCGGAACGGGCTTGCCGGCCCAGGCGTCGACGATGGCTTTGACGGCCGTTGCGGCGGCGGTCTCGCGGTAATAGCCGGTCGTCGCCTTGATCCAACCCTTCTTCAGGGCGTCAACCGACCAGACCGTGCCGCCATTCTCGTAGACGTTCACCTGACCGAGCTTGCCGGCCGCTTCGAGCGCGGGGACCACGCCCTTCGACATGTTGGTGTAGACCCCGATGATGGTGGTGAGGTCGGGGTGCGACAGCAGCATCGCCTGGGTCTTCTGCTGGTTCATCTCCGGCGAGTAATCGGTGCGATAGGTCGCCACGACGTCGAACTCGGGATGCGCCTTGCGGACGTCGGCGACCGCTTTGTCGAACGCCTTGGTGATGGGGTGGAGTTCCTGCCCAGTCAGAAGACCGACTTTCTGCGGGCCGGGCCGGTCCTTCAGCGCCTGCAGCATGATGGCTTCGAAGGCCGAGGGGGCTTCGTTGCCGCCGATGTAGGTCAGCGTGCCGGGCGACCACATCGCGTCACCCTCGTTCACCGAGCGTCCGCAGATCGCCATGGTGACGACCGCGACGACCACATTGTGCTTCGGTGCTTCGACCGCAGCCATGTTGCAGACCTGCTGGCCTTCGATCGCCGCGACGATCCAGGCGTTGTAGCCGCCGTTCAGCGCGTTCTGCATCTGATTGACCTGGCGGGCAATGTCGAACCGGGCATCGAAGACGTCGACCTTCATGTTGTGCTTGGCCGCCTCCTCACGAGCACCGTCGACGGTCTTTTGAACGGCACTGTTCGTGCCGATCTCGATGAACAGAGCGATCTTGATCGGCTGGCTGTTGTCGATAACGACGGGTTGGTCGGTGCCGACGTCGAGCTTGACGGTTTCGGCGAGAGCCGGCGTCGACACCAGTACCGCAGCGCCGAAAGCGACCTGCATTATCCTGGTCTTGATCTTGGAAAATTTCCTCACGTTATTCCTCCTTTGCTGTTTGTTGTTCTCAGTTGCGGTGATTTCACTCGATTTCCGGTTTGAATCCGTCGACGTTCTTGGCGTCAATCAGGAAGGGATCTGTCGGAGGCTGCCCTTCGACCAGCGGGGCGCCGAGGTCGCCGAGCACATGGGCGACCGGTTCTCCCTTGCGGGCCCTGTCGAGCGCGTAGACGGCGTTGTAGGCGTTCGACTTCAGCCGGTTGGCGCTGGTCAGCTTGATCTTGCCGGCCTTCAGGGCGTCGACCGCCCAGGCTGTGGCGCCGTTGTCGTACACCTTGACCTTGTCGAGGCGTCCCGCCTGTTCGAGCACGGGTACGAGGCCTTTCGATAGGTTCGAGAAGGCGTCGTAGTATAGCGTGATGTCGGGATTGGCCTGGACCATCGGGCCGGCCTTCTCCATGGCAACGGGCGTCGAATAGTCGGTCCGGGCGAGGGCCTTCACGACAATGTCGTGATATTTGTCCCGCAACATCTTGAGCGCCGCTTCGTGATTCTTGGTGATGGGATTGAGCTCGGGCCCGGTGATGACGCCGAGTTTTTGCGGTCCCGGATTCTCCTGCGCCATGCGCTCCAGTACGCGGAAGAAGGCCAGCGGCGTCTCCGATCCGCCGATGTAGGCGAGCGTTCCGGGTGCCCAGAGTGCCGCGCCCTCGTTCGAGGCTTTGCCGCAGATCGGCAGCACGGCCGTGACCACGGCCACGTTGGCGGCCGGGGCCTGGCGGGTGGCGATGTCGCAGACTGCGTTGCCTTCGACCGCCTTCAGAACCCAGCCGTCGTAGCCGCGGGTGAGCGCGCTCTGCAGCTGGTTGACCTGAGTGACGGCGTCGAACTTCCCGTCGAAGACGTCGATCTGCCAGCCGAGTTCGGCGGCGGCTTTCTTGGCCCCGTCGATCGATGCCTGCATGGCGCTGTTGTTGGCGCCCTCGCTGAAGATCGCGATCTTCAGAGGTCGATCGGTTGCGATCTTGACGGCTTGCCCGTTGCCCACGTCGAGCGTGCGGTCCGCGGCGGCAGCGGTTCCCGCCGACAACACAGCGGCCAGCAGCAACGTGGCTGGGATGACGCGTTTTTCTGTCATGTGTTTCCTCCGATTACTTTGTGTTCGACGCTTCACTGCGCCGTGTATCCGCCGTCGATGGCGAGCTGCGTGCCGGTCACGAAACTCGCCTCGTCGGAGGCAAGGAACAGCACGCCGTTGGCGATCTCGATCGGGTCGGCCTGCCGCTTCATCGGATGATCGGCGACGAGGTTCTTGATGTATTCGGCGCCTTCCGGGCTGATCGAAGCCGCCTTCAGGGCCATCGGCGTGCGGGTCGCGCCCGGCAGCACCGCATTGAAGCGTATGCCCTGCTCGGCGTAGGTGACGCCGTCGGTCTTGGCCATCATGAGCACGGCCGCCTTGGTGGCGTGGTAGAGCGGGATGTCGGCGTTGCCGACCACGCCGTAGGTCGAGGAGATGTTGACGACGCTGCCCTTGCGACCGGCCGCCAGCATCTGGGCCACGACGAACTTCGTGCACAGGAAGGTGCCCTTCACGTTGACCGTGAAGACCTGGTCGAAGTCCTCCGCCGTCGCCTCGTGGGTGAGCCGGGCGGTCCCGGTGATGGCCGCGGCATTGACCAGGATGTCGATCGGGCCGAAGTCGTCGGCGACCGCCCGCACGGCCCGCTCCACCTCCGGCGCCGAGGTGATGTTCACCTTGTGGAATGCGGCTTGTCCGCCGGCCGTCCGCACGCGGTCCAGCAACGTGTCCGCCGCGGCCGCTTCGACATCGAACACCGCGACCTTGGCGCCCTCCCGGGCAAAGAGCTCGGTGATGGCCTGCCCGATGCCTCCGGTACCGCCCGTGACCACGGCGACCTTGCCGTTCAGCCTTCCCATCGTCGTTTGCTCCTCCGTGGGTCAGCCTTTCAGGGCCGCCATGATGGTTTTCTGGTTGGGAATCGCGGCCATCAACGCCAGGCCGCCGTCGACCAGCACCGTCGTCCCCGTCGTGTAGGCGGTCTCGGGATCGAGCAGGTGTGCGATCGTGAAGGCCATCTCGCGGGGTGACCCGGGCCGCCCGGCCGGAATGTCCGGCCGCTTGCGGTCGTGCACGTCCTCGTCTTCGGCGGCGCCGCTCATCGGCGTGGCGGTCTCGCCCGGCGCCACGGCATTGACCGTGATGCCGTAAGGCGCAAGCTCGAGGGCCATGCACCGCGTCAGCGTCGTAACGCCGGCTTTCGAGACGCAGTAGGCGGCACCCTCCAGAAGCGGCACGGAATCGTGGACCGAGGACACGTTGACGATGCGGCCGGCAACGCCCTTGCTCGCCACCATGCGGCGGGCTGCGGCCTGTGCAGCCACGAACGTGCCTGTCAGGTTGCAGTCGATCACACGCCGCCAGAGTGCGATGTCCATCGCGAGGAATCCTTCAAGCCCGAGCAGGCCCGCGTTGTTGACCAGGGCGTCGAGTCCGCCGAGGCTATCGGCGAGACTTCCGATCGCACCGGTGATCGAGCGTTCTTCATCGAGCTGCATCGGTTCGATGAACACGCGTCGGCCGAGCGCTTCAGCCGTCTCGGCCACGCGGCGCGCGCCTTCGGGGTTCCGGCCGTAGGTGATGCCGAGATCGTAGCCGCGCTCGGCTAGGAGCAGTGCCGTGGCTTTGCCGATGCCGGAACTCGCGCCGGTGACGATCGCGCGCCGGGTCATGCTGGCACTCCGAGTGCAGGAAGCATCGCCGCCGTGTCCCAATGGAAGGGCCGAAGCTCCAGGATCCTGGCGTTGCGAACCCGGAAGAACTGCAGCAAGGGCCAGTCGATGCTCTGCCCCGTCGGCCGCGCCACGGCGTGGATCTGCGAGCGGCTGAGGACCACGTCGCCCGCAGGATAGAACTGCGGATCGTGGACCTCGAGGGAGGACCATTGCTCGCCGAAGGCCCTCATCCAGGCTTCGAAGCCGGCCGGTCCGCGCCATTCCCCGCCATAGGGCAGTGATGCCGGCTGATAGAGCACGCAGTCGGGATGCAGCGTTTCCGCGATCACGCTGAAGTCGCCGCCGCCAGGGGCGAGATACGCAGTCTCGGCCGCGTAGAAGCGCATCAGCGTATCGAGGGCGTCCTGGCCGGCCATCAGGCGGCCCTCGGCTGGGCGTCGAGGCGAAGCCGGCAGGTGACGGCATGGCCGAACATCATTTCGGCGTCGCAGATCGCGGCGGCATGCGGCGCCACCAGCTGACCGCCTTCCCGGTTCACCTTCTGGTAGGTGACGGTTTTGAGGAACTTGCCGACCCAGAGGCCGCCGGTGTAGCGCGCCGCTCCGCCTGTCGGCAGCACATGGTTGGTGCCGATCGCCTTGTCCGAATAGGCGACGGTCGAGTCCGACCCGAGGAAAAGCGACCCGTAGTTGGTGAGCCGCCGCAGGAACCACTCGGTGTCGCGTGTCTGCACCTCGAGGTGCTCCGGCGCATAGTGGTCCGACACGCGCGCCATCTCCTCGTCGTTCGCGCAGAGGATCACGGCGCCGAGATCGTGCCAGGCCTTGCCGGCCACCTCCTTGGTGGGCCAGGTTGTCGCGAGCCAGCGGTCGACCTCGCGGAGAACAGCCTCGGCGAGCTTGCGCGACGTGGTGACGAGGGTCGCGGGGGAGTTCGTGCCGTGTTCGGCCTGCCCCAGCAGGTCGGCGGCTACCACATAAGGGTCGGCGCTCTCGTCGGCGATCACCAGGATGTCGGTCGGCCCTGCCAGCAGGTCGATGCCGACCTTGCCGAACAGCTGGCGCTTGGCCTCCGCCACGTAGGCGTTCCCGGCACCGACGATCATGTCCACGGGTTCGAGCCCCTCGACCCCGTAGGCCGCGGCCGCCAGGGCTTGCACGCCGCCCATGGCCCAGATCTCATCGGCTCCCGATGTGGCCATCGTGTGCAACTGGGCGGGGTAGATCCCCTTGGCTTCCCGCGGCGGCGCGAAGGCGACGACGCGCTTCACGCCAGCGACTTTCGGCACCACGATCGTCATGATCGAGGAGGCGATTAGCGGATACTTGCCGCCGGGCGAATAGGAACCGACGGCATTGACCGGGATGTGCTTCTGGCCAAGCTGGACGCCAGGCAGCGTGGTCTCCTCGAAGTCTGACAGGGTCGCCCGCTGCAGTTCGGCGAAGCGGCGCACCTGGTCCTGAACGAAGACGACGTGCGCCTTGAGTTCGTCGCTGGTCTCGCGGTCGGCCCGCTGGATCTCGGTGTCGGACACCCGGAACGAAGCCGGGCTCCAGCGATCGTAGCGCTCCGAGTAGCGCCGCAGCGCATCGACACCCTCGTCGCGCACGGCGCGGATCACTTCCGTGACAGTGGTTTTGATCTCGTCCGAGGTGGCCTCGGTTATCGGATTGCCTGGCTCTTTTAGGTATTCGGACATTGTCGGGGGGCTCCGGATTACTGGGCGGTCCAGCCGCCATCGACGAGGAGGCTCGTGCCTGTGATCAAGGCGGCGGCGTCGGAAAGGAGGAACAGGACGGCACCGGTCACTTCATCGGGGGTGCCGACTCGCCCCATGGGGATCTTCGCCACCACCTCGTCGCGAAAGGCCTGCTTCGAGAACATCGGCGCCGTCATGGGCGTCTCGATGAAGGTCGGGCAGACCGAGTTCACGCGGATGCCGTCCCGCGCCACTTCGACGGCCAGTGCCTTGGTCAGCCCTTCGATGGCATGTTTCGAGGCGCAGTAGACGGTGCGGTTGGCGGCGCCGACGTGGCCCATCTGGCTCGACACGTTGACGATGGCACCGCCCTCGGCATGACGCCGCATGTTCAGCACCGCCTCACGGCAGAGAAAGAATGTGGCGCGGATGTTCAGGTCGAAGACGGCGTCGAAACGTTCGGGCGTGACCTCCCCGATAGGCTCCGGCAGATTGCGCCCGGCGCAATTGACCACGGCATCGATCCTCGGCAGGCCCGCGAGGGCTTCGCGGGTAGCGGTGATGTCGGTCACGTCGGCGACGACGGCGCGACAGGACCCGCCGTCGGTCTCAATCTCACCCACGAGGCGCTGGAGTGGCTCCGTGCCTCGCGCCAGCACAACCACGTCGGCGCCGGCATTGGCCAGGGCGAGAGAGCAAGCCCGGCCGATGCCGCCCGAGGCGCCGCAAACGAGCACGGTCTTGCCGACGAAGCCGAGCCAGGGTCCTGGCCCGCACCTCCGGGAGGTCTGGGTCTGCATAGCGGTTCCGAACAGATGACGATGAGAGGGACGCGGCCGGACGCCCGGTCAGGGCGGCACGAGTTCGTGGTTCACCCCGAAGTCGGGCGGCGGCGTCGGGCCCCAGACGTAGAAGGCATCGTGTCCCTCATGGTCACCCGCCTCCCAATCGACGTCGACCGGAATATAGTCGATGTCGCAGGAATATTCGGCGTAGCTACCCCAAGGATCGCGAACGTAATGGAAGTAGTTCGATCCCAGCACGTGCCGCCCGAGGCCCCAACCCGACGAGAAGCCGCGGTCGGCCATCTGCATCGCACCGAGCCCGACATCGTTCAGGCCCGGGACATCCCAACTGATGTGGTGGAGGCCCGGCCCGGCTGACCGAACGAAAGCCACCATGTGGTGATCGCTGCCGTGGATGCCGTGCATGAAGGCGATCTCGTCGCCGGACCGGTCGGACAGCCGCAAGCCGAGCACGCGCGAATAGAAAGCGATAGCGTTGGTGACGTCGCTGGTGAACAGGAGGATGTGGGCGAGCCGTTTCGGCTTGATGAACGCGGCTTGGCTTCGTTTCGGCGCAGCGGCCTTGCCGCCCGGCGTGGTCGGGAACTGGGCCTCCGCCTTGAAGTTCGGCGACGTCTTCTCCGCCACGCGGATTTCCACGAGGGTCCCGTCGTGATCGCGGAACCACAGGCCGTTGCTCATGAAGCCCGGCGGCGGATCGAGCAGCGCGATGCGCATCGACTCGAGGTTCGCCTTGAAGGCCGGCAAGTCTTCCTCGAAGGCTCCGAACGACAGGTGGCTCAGCTTGCGCCGTGAGCCGCCGATCAGTGTTGCCCAGGCATTGGCGTAGCCCTCGGTGCGAAGGCTGAGACTTTCACCCTTCTCCTCAACGGTCAGCCCGAATGACGTGTAAAAGCGATCGGCCGTGGCGAGGTCCGGCGTCTCCATCACGAAGCTATTCAGCGAATGAACTCCGAGCTCGCCGGGTCTGCGCTGCGTCGTGGCCAGGCTTCTGATCTGCGTCATGACGTCCTCCCAAGATGAGTCCGGGCGCTCGTTTGGTGGCGCGCCTTTCAGGCCGCTGCGGTTATCGCTTCGTTCGACTGGGACACGATGGTATTGCGCAGCAGGCCAACCCCCTCGATCTCCACCTCGCAGACATCACCCGGCTGCATGTAGAGCCGCGGCGACCGCGAGTGGCCAACCCCGGAAGGAGTGCCGGTGACGATGATGTCGCCCGGCTCCAGCGTGATGGCTTCGCTGATGGTCGAAACCAGCGTGGCCACGTCGAACACCAGATCGTCCGTGCTGGCCGATTGCACGACCTTCCCGTTGAGGCGCGTCTCAAGTTTGAGGCCGCGTCCGCCCAACGGCAGCTCGTCCGCGCTTACAAACGCCGGGCCGAACGCGCCGGTGTCGTCGAAATTCTTGCCCATGGTCCACTGCGGCGTCTTGAACTGGTATTCGCGAATAGATCCGTCGTTGAACACCGAATAGCCGATGACATGATCCAGGGCGGACACCTTTGGAATGAAGCGTCCCCCGGTGCCGATCACGGCCACGAGTTCGCCCTCGAAGTCGAGGCTGTCGGAAAAGTCCGGTGCCACGATCGGCGCGCCGTGCCCGATCAGGCTCGAGGGAAATCGCCCGAACAGGGTCGGGTAATCCGGTTGCGCGAAGCCGCTCTCCTTGGAATGCTCCCGGTAGTTGAGGCCGACGCAGATGATCTTGCCGGGACGGCTGAGCGGGGGGAGAAACGAGATGGTGTTCGGATCGAAGACGTCGCCCTGAGAGATAACACTTTCGGCGTCCGCCAGTGCGGGTCGTCCTTGCGCGATCAGGTCTTCGAGCCTGCCCGGGTAGCGCCTGTCTGACGCGAACAGGCCAATCAACCGATTGTCCCGCGCTGTGGCTAGGCCGACCTCCGTTCCGACCTTGAATGTCGTGAGCCGCACCGCATCCTCCGTCTCCGGGCACCCCGGTTCAACCGCGGCGTATTTGCAGATCGATCGTTCTAGAAGTATCGAGGCGTTACGGGCTTGTCAACCACTTCTGGACCGATCATTTTAGAAATCGAATTGGAGAGCTGAGACGATGGCGAGGACGGGCAGACCCCGTGAGTTCGACAAGGACGCGGCAATCGATCGCGCGATGTTGCTGTTTTGGGAGCACGGCTACGAGGCCACCTCACTGGCTCAGCTGAAGGCCGCAATGGGGGATGTCTCGACGGCGAGCTTCTATGCAGCGTTCGGCTCCAAGGAAGCGCTCTTTCGTACGGTCCTCGGCCGCTACCTCGACACGCACGGCCGGGTCATGGCGGTGTTGCGCGACGACAGTCTTGCTCCGCGGGACGCAATCGAGCAGGCGTTTCGCCAGTCCGCCGCGATGCAGACGAATGTCGACCACCCACCCGGCTGCCTCGTCGTGCTGGCTACGACCACCGCCTCGCTCGAGAACAGGCATCTGCAGACCCTGCTGGCCAAGGAGCGTGGTCGCAACCGAACGGCGCTACGGGCTCTCGTCGACCGTGCCGTGGCGGCGGGGGAGCTGCGGGAAGACACCCCCGCCGGAGCGCTTGCCGCGATGTACGACACGTTCTTGGTCGGCTTGGCGACTCAGGCGCGCGATGGCGTGCCGTTTGCGACGCTCGACGCCGCCGTGACCGAAATCATGCTGGTATGGGATCGCTGTGCTGCGGACAAGCCGGCAAGGAACCCACGTCCGCGGCAACGAACGAAAGCGAGAGCAGGCATCTGAGCGCCGGGCGGCAACGACTCGACACGCCTCGATCGCAAACACCGGAAGCTCTCCTGGGAGAATGACTAGACATCGACGAACGGCCGCTTTCAGGATTAGCCGCTGCACCCTCGGGAACGGCGATGACCGGCGCGGAGTCGGGCAGCCCTCATTTGGCTGCGCGACCAATCAGATCTGAGCCCCTTCCGAAAGGGTCAGAGCGTCCTCGACGTCGACGCCCAGGTTTCGCACGGTGCTCCCGATCTTAGTGTACCCGTGCAGGATCTGCACGGCGCAGATTGCCCGTCTGCTTGTAAATCATGCCCGCCATGGTTCGTCGGAGCGAGTGCGTACCGTAGTCCTCACCGCGCAAGCCGGTGCAGCTTACCCAGCGGTCGAAGAGTCGACGTACTGACGGGTGCTGATGTGGCGAGCGTGCGCGATCCGATTTGAACACACGTAGTCGTCAAGTGTGCCGCCTCGACCTTCCAGCCAGGCCAGGATGCTGTTCCGAGCCGAATCAGGCAACTCAACTAAACGGGGCGCCCGGTCTTCTGCTAGACGACGATGGCTCGCGATCGAACCCTTACGCCAATCACGTGATCTCCGATCTTAATCTTGACCACGTCCCCCGGCAGCTTGCTGTCGATCGCGAGATCGAACATGGCCCAGTCTCGAACGCATTGATCCTGATCCAACGCTTCAGTCATGGATTGCCGGAAGCTTCGGTTAGATGCTGGCGCACACGTGTGAGAGATCGGGTCACGGCCGCCAATAAGCGACGATCAGGCATTCGCGCCGGCATCAACGGCGAGCGTAGCGCCAGTGATCAAGCTAGCGGCCGGGCTCGCCAAAAAGGCAGCAGCTGCCGCGATTTCTTCGGGCTCGCCGAAGCGGCCAAGCGGCATCATGCTGCGGAGTACGTCGGCGAACGGGCCGTTGGCAGGGTTCATCTCGGTGTTGATCGCTCCCGGCAGGATGATGTTAGCCGTGATTCCCTGCGGACCCAATTCGCGGGCAAGCCCTTTCGTGAATGAAAGAAGTGCCGACTTCGTCATCGCGTAAGCCGTCATGCCCGGGAACGGAACGCGCTCGGCAAGGGTAGAGCCGATGGAGATGATGCGGCCGCCTTCCTTGAGATGCGGAATAACCGCTTTGGCGAAGAGCAGGGGCGCCCGCACGTTGACGTCGATAAGCGCCTGGACATCCTCGAGGCTGATGTCGGCCACCGTGCCCGCACGACCGATGCCCGCATTGTTCACGAGGATGTCGAGGCCGCCGAGCCCTTTCACTGCTTCGTCCACCGAACGTTCGATGGCGCTCGGGTCAGCGCTGTTGGCTTGGATGGCGAGCCCTCGCCTGCCCTTTTCCTCAATCGAACGAACCACGGCCGCCGCGCGATCGGCCGAGCGCTCGTACGTGATCGCAACGTCAGCTCCTTTGTCCGCGAGCATTAACGCGATGGCTGCTCCGATGCCGCGCGACCCGCCGCTCACGAGCGCGCGCTTCCCGTTCAACTCACTCATCGCCCACCTTTAAGTTAGTGATCACTAAACAAATAGCTACGCGGATTGCCGAAGCATGTCAATCGAATTATGTAGCGGGTCATGAAAAATGTGGAGAAGCCAGCGCTGGTTGACATGCCGCCGCCGCGACGCGGTCGTGGGCGACCCCGCGCGTTCGATCGGGACAAAGCACTAGGGCTAGCGACCCTCTTGTTCTGGTCTAAAGGATATGAGGGAACCTCGATCGTCGATCTGACGAACGCAATCGGGATTGAGGCGCCAAGCCTGTATGCTGCGTTCGGCTCAAAGAAGGAGCTGTTTGCCGACGCGCTCCGGTACTACGGCGAAAAATATGGAAGTTTTGTCTGGGATAATTTCAATGCAGCAGCGACAGCCAGGAAGGCAGCTGAGGCTTATCTTTTCGATTCCGCAGCTGCTCTTACTGGAACCGTCGCGGACGTTCCTCGCGGATGCATGGCCACGCTCGCCGCTGTTGGAGGCGATGCCCATCCAGAACTCGGCGATCTCGCTCGATCAGCGCGAGCTGTTGCGTTCGACCGGCTAAAGGCCCGCATCGCTAGTGCCGTTGTGGCGGGAGAGCTTGCCGTCTCGGTCGATGTTCCGGGTTTGGCGCGCTTCGTTCAGTCCGTTCAAAGCGGGATGTCGATCTTGGCCCGTGACGGAGCAGAGCGCTCCCACCTCGAGACGGTCGCAAAAATAGCGATGTTAAGCTGGGATGAGGTCATCGCTTCGAGTTGCCGCACCCTCAGCTGAGCCGCAGCCGTGACTCAGCTACGCGGGAATTGGGGTGACACGGCGGTCAGGCGGCGCCGTTTGACGTACGGTCGAGGACCTCGGTCCCGTCGCGGAAGGTTTACACGGCCGACGACCTTGGGCAGCTGGTCCCGCCTTTTACCCGCCTTCAGGTTTTCGAGACGGCCATCACCAGCTTGAAGACGATGAGCCGTGCTGATCCTCCCCCGGTTGCGCGGACACGGGGGAGGATCACGGCGTCGTCTTAGACCGTCCAGCTCCACTCCGCCGGGAGCCAACGATAGGCGGATCCGTCTCGGACGACGTGGCCTATGGCTGGGAACGGCAGGTGGTAGCTCGCCACCATTGTCTTGTCGGCGACGCAGCGGTCTAGGAAGGCTACCCGGGTTTGCGCGGCCAGCGCCTGATCCACGTCGAAGCTAATCCCCCACGCGGGATTGCGGAAACTCAATGTAGCATTTGCGACGACATCTCCTGCCACCAGTAGCGCCTCGTCGTTCGAGCCGATGTGGATCGACATGTGGCCAGGCGTATGGCCGGGCGTGCCAAGGCTAACGATGCCGGGCAGAACGTCGGCACCAGCCTTGATCGCGCGAGTTCGGGCGGCGACCGTCTTCAGGTTCTGCTGCGTGATCTCCACCATCTGGCGCATGCCGCTCGGCACTTGGGTGGGTAGTGCCGCTTGCGACCAGAACGCGATTTCAGTCTCGCTGGCGACGTAGTCGGCTTTTGGGAACAGTAGCTTGCTGCCGGACTTGTCGGTTGCGCCCCAGAGGTGATCGGGATGGAGGTGGGTGAACACCACGGTGTCAATTTGCTCGGGGCGAAAACCAGCGGCAGCGAGGTTGGCCAGCAGGACGCCGCTGCTGTCCTGGTACTTGCCACCCGTACCGGTGTCGATGAGAACGAGCTTGTCGCCGGTGTTCACGACGATGGTGTTGAGTTGGAAGGGGATCGCATTGGTGGCGCGATCGTCGACGGTCAAGGCCGCGAGCACTTCGGGCTGCGACGCGTTCCACAAGCTTGGTGGAAAGGAGAGGGAGCCGTCGCTGATAACCGTCACCTCGAACGCCCCAACCTTGAGGCGGTAGTATCCGGGCGCCTGCTTGCCGATCTGCGGCGCCTGGGCCATCGTGGGCTGGACCGTGGACAGACCAACCGCGGCTGCCGCGACAATGGCCGAACCCGCCTGCAGCATCGTGCGGCGCTGAATGATGCTCATAGTCTTTCTCCGTCTGCGGCACCGGAAGGCGGGGTGCTCTCTGTTGCAAGGTAGATTCCAGGTCGCGGAACTCGTGCGTGCCCAAGTCGGCCATCGGGTGTCGAGCGGTTCGCAAGCCGCAACCGGCCTGCAACCGCGTAACCCGATCTAATTTTGACTAATCGAACAGTCAATAGGTTTGCGGCAACCGCATTCATTGCGGCTACCCCGCAACAGCGGACTCAGGCCGTTAGCAGCTTGTCCGGCGTGATCGGCAGCTCCTGCTTCCGCTTGCCCGTAGCGTGCCAAACCGCATTGGCAATGGCCGGCGCGACACCGCCCAGGCCCAGCTCGGCTGCGCCCCTGGTGCCGAGCGGGCTCATAATCGTATCCTCGCCGGGGACGAACACCGCGTCCGACTCGCGGACGCACGCGCAGACCGGCACGAGATGCTCGGCCAGGTTAGCATTCGTCACCGACCAAAGCGCGGGTCCAACTCGGCCTCCTTCAGCAGCGCCATGCCGATGCCGCCCACCATCCCGCCGATGTGCCGACAGCTTGGGGTTGACAATGCGGCCCGCCTCGTAAGCTCCGATAATGCGGGGAACGCGGACCGTGCCGAAACCCAGGTCCGCCCGAACCTCCGCGAACGTCGCACCGAATGCCATGCTCGCCTGCGTCTTCCTGAACCGGGTGAAGCGCGCCTTCCCGGGCCAGGCCCTCGATCGTGCTGATTTGCCGACCCTGCTGCATGACCGCGACGGTGAGGCAGGCGTTCACTCGCTGCCCGTCCACCCAGCACCGCGCAGGCACCGCACTAGCCCAGGCCGCAGCCCTTCTTGCTGCCGGTGAGGATCAGGTGGTCGCGCAAGGCGTCGAGCAGCGTCGTGCCGGCACCCAGCGCAGGCAGCGCGTGCTGCGCGCCGTTGATGGTAAGCACGACGTCTATGGCGTTCGGCGGCTCGGGCACGCCCTATGGCCCGCAGCGCGATCTAGGAGGGACATGGTTATGAGCTTCGCTTCTCATAGCGGCCAGCCCCGGACCCCTGATGGCGCCCTGTCCGATCGCGGCATTCTGCAGTCACCGTGCATGGCGTAAGCGGGTCGGCCACCAGCCGGCTGGCCGATCGCCATGCTCGGATGAAGACAATGACGGGTCGGCCAGTTTGCAACGTCTACTCGAACGTGTTCAGTGGACTAAGTTTCGGAGGTTCCGCGTCACGCGGACGTCCGCGTCCTGCCAGTCCGCCGTCCGGAGCCCGACTTGGCCCGGACACCGCCGTCGGGGAGGTTGGCGAGAGCGCGAATGCCGGCGGCCAAGAAGGGCACCAGCAGTTCGTGGGGGGAGCGGCCTGTATTCTTCGGGCCCAACCGCGCCGCGCGGTGGTTGTGGGCATGCGCCTGCAAGCGCGCGCCGATGGCGAACAGGTAGGCCCAGTTGGCCCGCTCCTCGGACAGCCCAGCGAGGACGCGCATGAACGCGGCGACGATCTCCTTGCCGATCGGGTCGTAGAACGTGCTCATGATTTCGACCGAGCGCTCATCAGTCGCGACAGTGACCTCGCCGACCATCTGGAGGTAGTAGCGAGTGTCCTGGCCCGCGTTGCCGAAGATGGCCAGCAAGGGGGTCGCGACAATTGCCAACACGTCCTCCAGCGTGGGTGCCGCCCCGGACTCGAACAACTCTCGCAGCTTCGCCCGGCGATACTCCACGATGACGGTCGAGCGTCGCCTAAACACCTCGCGGTAGAGGGTATCCTTGCACTTGAAGTGGTAATGCAGCAGCGCCTGGGCGACGTCGGCCTCGGTACTGATCTCGCGCATGCTGCCGCCGGCGAAGCCTGACCGCCCGAACACGCGCTCGGCTGCATCGAGGATGACGTCTTTGGTCGAGGCGGTGGCGGGTGCTGATGCGATGGCGAGGGTGCTTGTCATCTCAGAACTACCATTGTGGAACTCCGTCGCTGGCCCGGTGAGGCCGTGCCGGACGCGCACACGCTGGTGGCAATCGACCGGTCGGTCAATCCACATCGTTGATCCAGGGCCGGGGTGCGGGAGAGTAGCATGAACTCCTCTTAACTGATCGGCCAGTAAAAAGTGTTGACTGATCGGCCAATCTAAACGATTGATGCCCGAAGTAGGACGTCTCGGAACGGGCCGCTTGCCTCGCCGCAGGCGGGACCCGTGATGGACGACGTCGCGAGGTTCACCAACGCAACACCATCACAGAGCCGTGTGGCTCAGGTCTGAGATGAGGTCGACAGGGATGCCGAGAACCTGGCTAATCACCGGCTGCTCGACCGGGTTCGGGAGCGCTCTGGCAGAGGGGGTGCTGGCGCGCGGCGACGCTGTGGTCGCCACAGCGCGCGACCCCGCGAAGCTGGCCTCTCTTGCGGGCGACCATCCCGGCCGGGTCTGTACTTGCGTTCTTGACGTGACCAGAGACGGAGACGCCGCAGCGGCCGTCGCCCTGGCCGAGAAGGCGTTCGGCGGGCTTGACGTGCTGGTCAACAACGCCGGGCGTGGCCTGCTCGGCGCCCTCGAGGAGGTGACGCCGGACGAGTACCGGTCGATGTTCGAGACGAACGTGTTCGGCTTGATCGAGACGACGCGCGCCGCCCTGCCGGCGTTGCGCCGGTCACGGCGCGGCCGAATCGTGAACTTCTCCTCGCTTGGCGGCATAGCCGGGCGCGCGGGGTCCGGCCTCTATCACAGCACCAAGTTTGCCGTGGAGGGCCTGTCCGAGGCGTTGGCGCAGGAGGTGGCGCCGTTCGGCATCGCCGTAGTCATCCTTGAGCCAGGGCCGTTTCGGACCGACTTCCTAGGCCGTTCGCTCAGTGTCGCGAGGGCCGAGATGCCCGAGTACGCCGGGACCGCCGGCAAGGTGCGCCTCGCCCAGAAGCGCAATGACGGCAAGCAGGCCGGCGATCCGGCGAAAGCCGTCGCGGTCATCCTCAAGGCCGTGGATGCGGACGACCCGCCGTTGCACCTGCCGCTCGGGGAGGCCGCATACGCGGGGGCGCGCGCGAAGTTCGCGGCCTTCGAGAAGACGATGGGCGACTGGGAGGTGGACGCCAGGGCGACCGATTTCTGACCCGGGACGAACCTCAGCAGCGAGACGAGACCATGAACCAGCAGACACAGACCGCCCCAGATGTGGCGGCGACCCGGCCGCACCCGTTTTGGGCGGACACCCCGGTGCGGGCATCACGCCGCGGCCATTTCTGGGTAACAGCCGAACGCGTCGCCCAGGGCGGCGGCACTTATCAGCGCGGACCCATGTTCGTGGCCTGGGAAGCGCCCGAGCAGGTAACGCAGTCCTACCCGGTCGTGCTCGTCCATGGTGGCACGTCCCAAGGCACTGAATGGGGAGACACGCCTGACAGCCGCCCCGGTTGGGCACAGCGTTTCGTGGAAGCCGGCTACGCGGTGCTCGTCGTGGACCGTCCGGCCCACGGCCGCTCGCCGTACCATTCCGACATCCTCGGCCCGATGAGTCCGCCTTTCACGTATGATCGCTGCCGGCAATTGTACTTTCCCGAGGGTGGCGGCGAAACGCAGTGGCTGTTCGACCCGACCGACGATGCCGCATTCGACGCCTTCCTCGCCCCCTACGGCCCTCTACCTGCTAACTTGGCGCTGTCGCAGGATCTCGATGCCGACCGCCTCGCCCGCCTGCTCGACCGCATCGGCCCCGCCATCGTGGTGACGCGCTCTGCATCCGGCCCTGCCGGCTGGCTGGTTGCCGACCGACGGCCCGGCCTGGTCAAGGCCATCGTCTCAATCGAGCCGATGGGACCAGCCTTCAGCCGAACACCAGGGATCGGTGCGCTTGAATGGGGGCTGACGGCGGCCCCCGTCACCTACGACCCGCCCCGTGCCGAGCCCGACGAAGCCCGAACCGCCGACCCGGCCACCCTGTGCATCCCGGCCCTGGCTGGCCTGCCCGTCGCGGTCGTGAGCGGAGAAACGCCGAGCTTCGCCAAGGCCGCACCCGCCATTGCCGATTTTCTGGCCACGGCCGGCGCCGCGGTCGAGCACATTCACCTTCCCGAGCACGGCATTCGCGGCAATGGGCACGGCCTGATCTACGAGAAGAACTCGGACGAGGCTCTGCAACCCGTCCTGCGATGGCTGGCAGCACACGTGACGACAGACGACGAGGGGGCAAGTCATGACCGAACCCGAGTAGGCCTGGCGCGATCTTGTGATCACGTTTCTGTTGAGCGGACCTGATTGGGATCGAGAGGTTTCCTGGCCCGGACGGATCAGCCTCGGACGGAGGCGGGCTCGGCGGTGCGGATCACGCGGTTCAGCACTTGGACGGCGAGGGGGACCCCGCCGTTCTTGCGAGCCGCGTGCGGGCGCGCAGCTGGAGCCTGATCAGGTGTTCGTAGTGCTCATGGCCGTCCCCGTAAGGTTGCGCCTCCCGCGTCTGGTCGCGCGCTGCCATCATATGGGGTACCGCGCGGCCATTGGCCGGACGTTATGATCGCGCGGGCTCTGCTCATCCGGATCGGCTACACTCGGTACGGCGTCGACGTCTGTGGGCGGTGCCCTGCTCGCTCATCTCGCGGCCCGGGCTCCTTGCCAGCGGCGATGCTGGATCGCTGCGAGTTTTACTGCCGGATGTCGCGAGATCGACAGCGTCTGGATGCACTATGTGGCCCAGGGCCAGGGTTCGCTGGCGCTGCTGACCCAAAGCTTTGCGCAGAGCTGGTACGAGTGAAACCACCTCATGCCTCTGCTGGCTCGCACCCACGCGAACGTGGGTCCCGACCTGCCCGGCCTGGGTCCTGGCTAACACCAAGCTTGACCTGCCGGTGCTGGCGACCGGCGGGGGTGGCCATGGCGGGTTGAGCATCAGCTGCACCGCTACGCTCTCCATGTCGAGAGGCTGTCCTTGCCGGGCTGCGGACACTGGCTCTCGGAGAAGAGAGGCCTGATGCACCGAGTCAGGCCGTGCTGGAGTTCCTGGGCCATGCATGAGCAGGGACCGTAACGATCAACCGAGGAGATTAATCATGGATGTTGGCTTCATCGGCGTGGGCAGCATGGGCGCTGCCATGATCCCGAACTTGGTCAAGGCCGGGCATGAAGTAAGCGTGTGGAACCGCAGCGCCGCCGCCGTGTCGGCGCTGGAGGGCGTCGCCGTGCTGCCGTCCCCGCAGGCAGCGTTCACCAAGGAAGTCGTCTTGACGATGCTGTCCGACGACAAGGCAGTACGCAGCGTCATCATCGACTCCGGCGCGATCGCCTCCGCGCGTAAAGGCAGCGTCCACGTCATGATGGCCACCATCTCGCCCGCCCTCGTGGAGGAGCTGAAGACGCTGCACGCGGAGTCGGGCGTGGCCTACGTTGCAGCCCCTGTGATGGGCGTCCCGGCCGTTGCGGCGCGGGCACAACTCAACATCCTGGCCGCCGGTGACCCGGGGACCATCGCGACCGTACAGCCGCTATTCGACGCGCTCGGACGCAAGACCTGGCACCTAGGTGTGGACCAAGTACGTGCCAACATCGCCAAAATCGCCGCCAACCTGATGATCACTCTCGCCATCGAGGCCATGGGCGAGGCGACAGCGCTGGTCGCCCGCTACGGTCTGAGCGCCGGCGACTTCCTGGAGGTGGTGACCAACACGGTCTTCGCTAGCCCCAGCTACCAGCGCTATGGCGGCTACATCGCCACCGACACGTACGAGCCCGGCTTCAAGCTGACCTTGGGCCTGAAGGACGTGAACCTGGCGCTGGATGCCGCGCGGGCAAAGGGTGCCGCGTTGCCGGCCGCGACCATCGTGCGCGACACCATGGCCACGGCGGTCGATCAAGGGTTCGGTGCCAAGGACTGGTCCATTCTGGCCAAGGTCACCCGCCAAAAGGCCGGTCTGGGCGAGAAAGCGTGAGGAGAGGCGTTGGCGCGTAATTCGAAGCGTGGACGTGGTTTGGTAGCTCGTTTGTCGTCAGGTGACGCAATGGAGCGCAGCATCTCGTACCGCTCGCGGTCGTAAGGGTCGCGGACGAAGGCGAGGCCGGTCTGGGGCAATGGATCGGAGTCCTTTGAGAAGCCATGGGGCTTCGACGCGGTCGTTTCGCAAGGCTGCCAGGAACGTCATGGCGGTCCAGTGGCGGTAGGGGACCTTGGCCGGGAGACGCTGACCGCGCTTGGACCAGCCCCGCAGAGGGCTCATGTTGGTCTTGGTCCAGGTCTCGTCGATGAACACCAGGCGAGAGGGATCGATCAGGCTCTGGCGGGCGATCCATTGAGCCCGTCGCCGGGCGACATCGGGGCGGTCCTGCTCGGCTGCGACCAGCGTCTTTTTTTGTGACTGAGCCCCTCGGCATGAACAAACTCCCACACCGAGCGATAATCGACCTGCAAGCCCCGATCGGCCAACTCATGGACAAGACCGCGCAAGGTGAAGTCCGCACCCCGACACCGCTGCACCAGTCAATCGCGATACGGACCCGCGATCCTCTTCGGCTTGTGACCGCCGATCGGCCCGGGCGCCACGCTACCCTTGTCCGCAATGCGCTTCAGCCAGTTCACGGCCGTACTCGGTGCAACCCCGAAACGGGCCGCAGCTTTCCGGCGCGAAAAGCCTTCAATCTCGACCGCGCGGACCAACCGCTCGCGAAGATCCATCGAGTAAGGTCTGCTCATCAGGGCTGGCCTCCAATCCAGTCAGCCCAATGAATCAGAACCAAACGCCGTCGGGAATCCTTCGATTCCATCCAATCTCATCCCGCTCTAGTGACAGCAGGTGCGAGATGTGCGAGCTAAATCTTAGTGCGTTATAAACGGGACGGAGGTAGATTGGTGCGGGCGCTGGGCAGTCTGGCTTTCCTGATGATGGACTGGAATGGGAGGGCCAGCCCTTCCGGACCTGCAACCCGTGCTCGCGGATCCTGGACTAAGCTTCTCGACACGTGAGGTAGCGAGCGTAGATCGGCTAGCTTCCACGGGGGTGCCCCGAAAGCGTGATTAGCGCGTCGAGCAGCACGGTAGCGGTCGGGTCGAAGCCGGGCTCGTCTTCCGTAAGACGGAACGTCGTAGCGACCAGCCGTCCTGCGCCGAAGGTCTTTTCCAGGATCGTCGCGGCCGGCCTGTGAATCCACCCTATGACGACGCCAGCTGGGACCCGCCCGTCGAATTCCCAGGGTCGAAGGTCGGTGATCACCGCCCGCGGCACCACGCGATCAAAGGTCAGGTCGAGCAAAGGACCTCCAGGAAGCTGGGCGAAGACACCCTTGCGCTTGAGCCAGCTGAAGTTGCCGATCCAATCGCCGCGCCACATCGTTCCGTCCCGCTCCGCGAGACCTACACCGGGGAAGGAGAAATAGGGCTGCAACGGAAGCCCGGGCGTTGCGTCGACGATCGGCCTGAACGGCGCTTCACGTGGCGGCTCGTCATCCCGCAAGGCGCCCGTACGCCCCCCCGCCAGCAACAAGATTTGCGCGCCGGTCCGAATCCGTTCGATCAAGGCTGCGTCGAGTCGACGTGTCAGCACAACGTCGGCCTGCGCCGCCTCGACCACTCGATAGCCCAGGCCTGACAGATGCTGCGCGAGCGCTGGATCCTCCGCCGCGACCTTCGCGCGGCCCGCGGACGGATCGCGCCGCGCATGAAGCGCGACCGAGACACGGTTTGTCGCTATCGTGGCGCCGGACGGGTCGATCAGCCGAACGTGCAAATCCAGCATCTGCGATCCGGCGATGTCCGGAAGGGTGATGCGCAAAGGCATGCACGTTCCGACGTCCATGGGTTCGACCGGCAGGACGGACACGCGGTCCTGTGCGAGGCCGCTTCCAAGCTGCCACTCGACCGCGGAGCCTTCCGCGATTCTGTGGCTGCCGGCCGCGATCTTGAGTCGCGGCTCCAGCGTCTCGCCTGACCAGTAGGCCCAGCGGTCGAGTTCCGGCACGACCACGACGTCGGCGTTGATTTCGGCGAAGCGCTGGTGGAACACACGCGGGTTGCGCTGCATGTCCATGAGGCCGTTCGCCTCCCAATGCACGTCGGTCAGCTCGGTGACCACGTAGCCGACGATCGACGGCCGGACCCTTAGGCTTTCGATCTGGTATTTAAGGTTGGCGAACTGGTGCCATTGCGTAGCCTCGACGAATGCGTCGAAGCTGCCGAACACGCGATCGAGCCGGAAGGTGCCGAAACGCGTTGCGACGCCCTGTGGACTGGCTGCGCCATGGCCCCAGGTCGCGCCACGGTCGAACCACCAGGGCTCGGCGCCTTGCGGGGTCCGCAGGTCTGCGGGCCGCGGCAATCCCCAGACCCCGAATTCCGAGACGACCAGCGGCTCCCGTTCGGCGGGCCTGGATTGGCCAGGTGCAAAGGTCCAGTCGGCGCCTGCCGCGAACTCGTCGGTGATCTCGTCCCACTCGTCGCGGCGTTCGGGCAAGGAGCGATAATAGTGATAGTCGTTGATGTCGGTCTTGACGTGGAAATTTGGTGCGCAGGGCGAGTTGTCGACAACAAGGCGGGTTGGATCGGCGGCCTTCAACCAGTCGAACGTCTCGGCAAGCCAAGCCCGCTGGTCCGGCGCTTCCCGCAGGCGCGTGCCCCAATCTTCGTTGATCAACGTCCAGATGACAATGCAAGGATGGTTGCCATCACGCTCGAGGATGCCTTCCATCGTCGAGCGGAGGCGCATCGCGGATCGCTGCGTGAAGGTCTCTATGTTGGGGACCTCCGCCCACACCAGCATCCCAAGCCGATCGGCGACTTCGTAGTAGCGCGGGTCCGGAACCTTGATGTGGCAACGCAGGCAGTTGAGACCGAGGGCCTTGGCCTTGAGCAACTGCTGTTCGAGGAAGGCGACGGAAGGCGGCGTGCAAATGCCCTCGGGGTAGTAGTCCTGGTCCAGGGCGCCGCGCAGGTATATCGGCTCGCCGTTGAGGAGCAGCAACCCGTTCCGCGCCTCGATGCTGCGAAATCCGAAGCTGTCCGACCACGTGTCGACGACACCTCCCCCAGCAAACAGCTCAAGTTCGAGTCGGTAGAGCGAGGGGTGGTCCGGCGCCCACGCGCAGACCGGCGCTACGCTCAATTCAAGCTGCCTCGACGAGGTGCCGACCGCCACGTCGATTTCGGCGGCCGTGAGGCCGTCCGGCCCGATGATGAAGCCTCTCAGCCGCCCTTCGACACTGCAGGACAGCGCGACCGCCAGCAACACCTTTCCGCTTCGCAGGTCCGCTCGTATCCGGCAGGCCTTGATGTGGCGCGGGTCTCGGGCCTCGAGGTAGACCGACTGCCATAGTCCTCCGAGTGGTCCATACCAGCTCTGCTTGCCATGCGGGATCTCGGCGAAGGGAAAGTCAGGATAAGCGGTGTGGTCCCCGTCCGGCAGCGTGGCGCGCACCTCCAGGCGGTTTGCTGCCGTGAGCAGATCCTTCGGGATCACACACTCGAACGGCAGATCGCCTCCTTCGTGCGAGCCGATGAGGGTTCCGTTGACCGCGACTTCGGCGAAGTAGCTGACCGCCCCGAAACGGACCGCGATCTCCCGACACGACCAGGACGCGGGAACCGAAAAGCTCTTCACGTACAGGGCGACGCCGGACGCCTCCCTGAGATCATCGAAGGCGGCCTGCCAGGGGCCGGGCACATGAATCGTGCGCCAGTCGCCATGGCCGTCCAGGCGAAAGCCCCACACCCCATCCAGCCACTGACGCGCGCGCCCAGGCGCTGTCAAAGCGCCGCTGGCACTTTGCACATTCATCTTCGGTTCCTTTGGACAAAGAACACTGCCGGACACTGGGGAGGGAGGTCGTTGGTCCGGCAGTGTGCGACGCAACGCAGCGTCGAAGGCGAGCGGTTCTTAATGGGATCGTTTGAGAACCCGTTCGACCCGCGACTGCATGTCGGCGAGCGCGGCCTTGGGATCCGCATCGGTCAGCCAAATGGCGCTCAGCCCGCTGACCATCACGTCTTGGATGCCGCGCTGGTTCTGGATCGGCGGCAGTGCCCGTGCGATCGAGGCCGTCTCGGCATATTCGGAGCGGTGCGGGAGCTGCTTGAACGCATCGGAATCGATCACCGACCGGCGAACCGGCAGATGGCCTGTTCGCGCCCAAGCCAGGTCGTTGTCGTTGAGGAATTTCAGGAAGGCCACGGCCGCAGCCTTGGCTTCGGGCGAACGGTTTGGGTTCGTCGGCATGGTCCAGGTGTGGCTGTCCGACCAGACAGCGTCTTTACCGAGGAGTTTGGCCAGGTTGGCGACACGGTAGTTGTGAAGGGCCGACGTACCCGCCTTGACCTGCGCCGTGTATTTGTCGACGCCCCAAGTGCCATTCACGAGGATGGCGACCTCGCCATTCAGAAAGGCTTGTTCCGCCCCGGCATAGTCGAAGGCCTTGTTGCTCAGCCCCTGGGCGTAGATCTGCTGGAGCAGGTCGGCCGCTTTGAGGCCCGCCGCGGTGTCGATTCCGGCCGTCTTGCTCCCTGTCTCCACGATGTCTTGGCCCTGCTGCCACAGCAGGCTCTCGAACAAGCGCACTGGCATCGCACCCGCGGCATCGGATTCGAGGCCGAAATAGACTTTGCCCGTGGCATCCTTGAGCTTCTTGCCCTGGGCCAGGAGTTCCTCCGGGCTGTTCGGCAGCACCGGGTCGCCCGAGGGGGTCGTCAGGCCCGCTTTCTGCATCAGGTCCATGTTGACGTGGAGCAGGATCGAGTGAATGTCGAACGGAAGGGCGTAAACCTTGCCTTCGATGGTCACTGCTTTCTGGGCTTCGGGAACGAAATCGGAATAGTCGACCCCGGCCTTTTGCAGGTCGTCACCGATGGGATCGATCAGTCCGCGCAGGGCGAAGTTCGGAAGCAGGCTTCGATGCATGATGGCGACGTCGGGAACATTTCCGGTCGAATAGGTCGCCGAGAGCAGGTCATAGTAGGTGTGCCAATCGACCGTCTGGGTGATCACCTTCGCGCCGATCTTGTTCTCGGCGTTGAACTTGTTGGTCAGAACCTGAACGATGCCGCATTCGTCGGAGGCCTTCGACAGATCCGTCACGCTCCCGAAATCGTTGGCGCAATCGCCGAAGAAACGGAACATGGTGATGTCGGTCGCGGCGGCAGACCCGGCAGATAACCCGCCGATACCTGCGGCGACGAGCGCCGACAGGAGAGTTGCTTTGAGGCGCATGGTTTTCCTCCGATGGTGCGGCGTTCCTGGCCGCGATGATCCCGACCGGGCCGGCAGGGACAGCGTCAGCGTCAAGGCGGCGTAGCGGGTCTCGTGCTCAGCGGGAGTTGCCCATAGCGACCCCGCTCACGATGTAGCGTTGGAAGACGAGGTAAAGCAGAACGATGGGCGCGCTGGCGAAGACCGCCTCGGCCATCACGGATCCGAGCCCTTCGGTTTGGGCGAAGTTGCCCTGGATCGATGCGAGCCCGACCGTGACCGTATACATGTGCGAGCTGGTGGCGGAGACGAGCGGCCAAAGGAAGTCGTTCCAGGCATACATGAAGGTGAACAGGCCCAATGTCGTCATGGCTGGCACGGACAATGGCAGCATCACTTTGGTGAAGACTGTGAACCGACTGGCGTTATCGAGTTCAGCGGCTTCCTCGAGTTCACGCGGGACGGCCTTGAAGAACTGCGTCATGAGGAACACACCGACGGGCACCGCCACATGCGGGACGAGCAGCGCCAGATGGGTGTTGTGCAGACCCCAATCGGCGAACATCGTGTGGAGAGGAATGAAAACGGCCTGTTCCGGGACCATGAGGCCGGTGAGCACGAGGAGGAACAACGCCCGCCTTCCTGGAAACTCGATCCTGGCGAAGGCGTAACCGGCGAGCGCCGAGGTCACCAGCGTCAGCAAGGTCATGCCGCCCGCGACCAGAATGCTGTTCAGCAGCCATCGCGGCGCGGTCGAAAGAGACAGCAGGTTGACGTAGTTCTCGAGCGTGAACGGGATGGGAAGAAATCCGGCCGTCGAGCGCAGAAGCTCAGTGTTGGGCTTGAGCGACATGGCCAGGACCCACACGACAGGGGCCATCCACAAGACGGCCAAGCCGATCGTGACCAGGAGAAGCAAGCGGTCGCCGAAGGTTGCGGTCGCTGATCGGGTCGCCATCGATCAATCCTCCGCCCGACCGAGCCAAAGCTGCAGCATGGAAAAGCCGGCCATGAGGCAGAAGAGCACGACCGCCATGGCGGCCGCAGAGCCGATCTGCCAATCGCGAAACCCGGTTTGGTAGATGTACTGGACGATCGAGAGCGTGCTGTCGGCCGGGCCGCCCTTGGTCATCAGCTCGGATTGACCGAACATCTGGAACTGGGCGACGAGCTGGAGAACGACGACCAGCAGCGTGGTTCGGCGAATGGCCGGCAGGGTGATCCGCCGCAAAACGGTCCAACGGGACGCGTGATCGAGTTCCGCCGCCTCGTAGAGTTCCGGCGGAATCTGTTGCAGGCTTGCCAGGAACAAGGCCAAGGGCAGGCCCACCCCCCACCAGAGCGTGGCCACGACGAGGGATGGCATCGCCCAGAAGGCATTGCTCAGGAAGGCGATCGGCCTCAGCCCCAGATCCTGAAACAGATGGGCGATCAAGCCGCGGTCCCCGTTCAGAACCATCTGCCAGATCAAGGTGACGACCGAGACCGAGAACACGCTGGAGGCGAAGAACACCCCGCGTAGCGCGCCATGCAGGCGTGTCGGCCTGTTGACCGCGAGCGCCAATGCGAGCGCGAGCACGGTCATCGAGGGGACGGTGAGGACCACGAACAGCACCGTGTTCCGGGCCGCTTTCCAGAACAGCGGGTCGGTGAACAGGGCCTGATAGTTGGCCAAGCCGACAAAGCTGTGGCGTGGGCCGACGAGTTCCCAGTCGTGCAGGCTGATCCAGACGCCTTTCCCGAGCGGATAAACCAGAAAGACGATGTAGAGCACGGCAAAGGGAGCCAGGAATGGCAGGGCTTCCAGGGATCGCCGGCCTTTGGCTTTCGTCTCCGGTGCAAGGGCGGCACGCGACAGGACGGGTTGCGAGGAGATCGTCATCACGCCACCCCCCGAAAGGAGGGCTGGAACAGCGTAGCCGACGGCTGCGCCACGGTATGGCCGGTGTCCGTGAACACGTAGACCGCGTCAGAAATCGCGAAATGCACCGTTTGCCCGAACTCAGGTGCTTCGGCGCCACGCAGTTCGGCCACGACCTGCTCGCCCGACGCGAGCGTCGCGTAGACGAGCGACATGTTTCCAAGCTGCTCGACCAGGTCGACCCGACCCGTCAAGGCACTCTCGGTGGGCGCGATGGCGAGCGCCTCCGGACGGATGCCGATTGTGACCACGTCACCCGTCTTCAGACGGCCCGACGACACTTCGGCTGAAAACATTCCTCCGGACACGCCTGTGACGGTCGCCCTCGGTCCAGAGATGGCCGTAACGGTTCCGGACAGGACGTTCATCCGGGGGGAACCGAGAAAGCCTGCCACAAACGAATTGTTCGGCCGCCTGTAGAGTTCCAGCGGAGCGCCAACCTGTTCGACCCGCCCGTCGCGAAGCACGACGATGCGGTCGGCCATCGTCATGGCCTCCGTCTGGTCATGGGTGACGTAGATCATGGTCGCACCGATCGTATGGTGCAACTTGGCCAGTTCGGTCCGCATCTGGACGCGCAGCGCCGCGTCGAGATTGGACAGCGGCTCGTCGAAGAGGAAAACCTCGGGCTTGCGCACGATGGCGCGCCCAATCGCGACCCGCTGGCGTTGGCCGCCCGACATATCCTTGGGCTTACGCTCGAGCAGCATGGTGATCTGCAGGGTCTCGGCAGCCTCTCGGACCCGCTTGTCGATCTCGGGACGCGGGGTGCCGATGTTCGACAGGCCGAAGCTCATGTTCTCGGCGACCGTCATATGCGGGTAAAGGGCGTAGTTCTGGAACACCATGGCAACGCCGCGATCACGAGCCGCTACGTCGTTTACAATCCGGCCGTCGATCGCGATCTCTCCGCCGCTGATGTCCTCCAGGCCGGCGATCATGCGAAGCAAGGTGGACTTTCCGCAGCCGGACGGACCGACAAACACCACGAACTCGCCGTCGGCGATCTCCAGGGACGCGCCGTGGATCACCGAGACCGAACCGTATCGCTTCGATACGTCACGGAGGGATATGCCCGCCATTCCTCGCCTCGCTTTTTTAGTTATATGACCTATGAATATAACTGAAAATGACCCATGGCAATGGCCGGCGGCAGCTTTTATGAGGGTCCGCAGCCCCGCCGGCTCGCGGCTTGCGCCTTACCTGGGGCTTCGAGTAGCAAGTTGTCCAACACGATGAAAAAGCCGACCATGTCCGACATCGCGGCGCGGGTCGGCATCTCACAGGCTTCCGTCTCCCTGGTTCTGAGCAACGCGCCGGGAACCCGGATCTCGCGGGCCACACGAGACCGGGTCCTGACGGCTGCGCAGGAACTTGGCTACGACAAACCCGACCGAACGGCCGCAACGAACGGCGTGATCGGCCTGATCATCAATGAGTTGGCGACATCGCAGCACGCCACGACTCTCATCGAAGCGGCGCGCGAAGAGGCGGCGGAAAATGGCTGCCTCCTGTCCATCTTCAGTTCGCAAGGAAAGCCTCAGACCGAGGCGGCGATCCTGGACCATCTGACGGCCCGGCCCCTGGTCGGAATCATCTACACAGCCCTGTTGACGCGAGGTGTTCAGCCCCCGGATCGCCTGCTGGAAGTTCCTGCGGTGCTGCTGAACTGTCATGCCGCCAAGGATCTGTACCCCTCGATCGTGCCCGCCGATATCGCGGGTGGCTTCGCGGCGACGGCTGCGCTCCTCGACGCGGGCCACAGACGGATTGCCATGATCAACGGAGAAGATTGGATCGAGGCCGCGCGTGACCGACTGCAGGGTTATCGTCAGGCTCTGGCGACCTATGACGTGGCCGTCGACCCTAGGCTGATCCTGTCCGGCGGTTGGACTCTGTCCAGCGGCAGGGAGCAAACTCGTCGGCTGCTCGATCTGCCGGACCCACCCACGGCGATCTTCTGCTTCTGCGACCGTATGGCCGTCGGCGCCTACGAAGCCGTCCGGGCGCGGGGATTGTCGGTCCCCCAAGACGTATCCCTCGTCGGTTTTGATGACGAAACCTTTGCGGCCGAAATGATGCCGCCGCTGACGACAATCAAGCTGCCGCACGAAGCCATGGCTCGCTGGGCTGTCACTCGTCTTCTCGACCTTGCCGAAAATCCAAATGGCGAGCGGAAGTTCCGAAAATTGAAGATGGAATGTGGGCTGGTCACGCGAAGCTCGATTGCTGCGCGTTCGGGCCCCCCTGGGTCGGCCGTCTTGCCGACCCGCCCCGGTCGGTCGCAAGACATAGCGGCCAGCGATGGCTCGCGTGACGGCACTGCCCTCGACACCCCATGAGCGCGGTGTGTGGCCTTCTTTTGGAGAGCGCGCGAGCGGTGCCTCCGCTATCGTCGAGCTAAACCAAGATCAGGGACACGACCACGCATCGGGACAGGAGCTATGGCCGTCGGCTTACGGTTTCACGCTGCTCTTGTTGTTCAAGGAGCCGGTAGGGCGTTTCCGCTGCCCTTGACGTTCGCTTGGGGGGCGGCAAACGCTGGACGTGCAGAATTCAAGAATTCTGCACGTTAGGGGACCGCAAGAGGGTCAGCTGCCGGCCGTGTGACTTGGCTCGGCAATCCTAGGCTTGTAGTCGACCAACTCGGTCGAAAACATCACCACAGTTCGATGTATCGAGGAATTCCTTGTCGTCCTCTGCCACGATTGAAGCCCAGTTTCTGGACGTCATGACTTTGATCGCTGTCTGTGCATCATCGAACCACGCTTCTGCAATGCCGTCATAACGTGCAGGCTTCACACCCTCCGGCAATCCGCCAGCATTATGCTGTTGTACGTAGTGGCGTGTGTGCTCCTTGACCTCGGGTACAGTCTGCACAAGTGGCCAGTGCCGGTTGGTCCAGTGGTCGCTGAATTGCCTCCATGTCAGGTCGGAACGTCGAGTCAGAAACAGACTAACTTTTACTCAACCGCCGATCATGATTCTGTGGCCAGTCCTGATCATTGGGACATTCTCCGAGCAGTGTTTTTGCTAAAGCGTTTTGATATTGGCGCTGGTGGAGCGCGTGAAGCCTCTGGAACTTGGGGCGTGCCGGGCTGTCAACACGACAGAGGAACTGAACGTCAATGGGGTAATGTCCTGGCTCGAGCACGTCCTCGGGGACCCAGCTTCTGTGCGGGCTGCATCGCCTCCAGCCTAATGTTCTGGATCAACGCCTGACCAAGATGGCCAAAGTCGAGCTCAGTCCACGTCCCAATCCAACCTCCATCACCTCAGGAAACCCGAATCCCTCTACCGCGGCGGGCACAAGCACGCTTTTGAGTCAGGCTCTCAGCGCCCGTGATCCTGCCGCTCTCGCCGCAGATAATCGCAACCGCCCGGTCCCCCATGGCCAGGGCGGGCGCATTCGTATTGCCCGATGGGATGAAAGGCATGGCCGAGCAGTCGACCACGCGAAGATTTTCTACGCCCCGCACACGCAAGCGCGTGTCAAGCACCGCCATTGGGTCATCGTCCCTGCCCATGCGCGCCGTGCCGACCGGATGGTAGTTGGTCTTCACCATCTTCTTGCAGAAGGTATGCAGCGCATCGTCGCTCTGCGCCTCGACGCCAGGCAACATCTCATGATCGACCAGGCCCGAAGCGGGCGCGGTCGCCAGTAATCGACGAGCGAAACGCACCGACGCGACCGTCAAACGCAGGTCGTCGACGTCACCGAAGAAGTTGGAGTCGACGACGGGCAGGTCAGCCGGGTCGTTGGACCGCAGCTTCACCGAGCCTCGGGCTTTCGGGCGCAGCAGGCAGGACGTCAGCGTGACGCCGTGGGTCGGTTTCCTGTCGGCGACATCCCGGTCGAGGTAGACGATCGGAGCGCAGTAGAGCTGGATCGTCGGCCGCTCGCCCCCGTCCGGATCGTAGAAGCAGCAGCAATCGACCCCGATGGTGGTCACCGGACCCGAACCGAAGGCGAGGTATTGCAGGCCGTTGCGCACCATGCGCCAGCCCCGGTCCTCGCCGTGGTAGCCCGCGGACCGCTTATTCGTCGCGGCGATCAACGGCACCTCATGGTGATCCTGGAGATTGGCGCCCACGCCCGGTAGGTCGACCACCGTCTTGATGCCGTGCTCGGCTAGGTGGACGGCCGGCCCGAGCCCGGACAGCATCATAAGCTTGGCCGTATTGTAGGTTCCCGCGGCAAGCAGCACCTCGGCCTCGGCACGGGCCTCGACCACCTTGCCACCCTGCACGTAGGAGACGCCGACCGCGCGGCCGCCTTCGATGATAACGCGGGTCACCGTGGCTCCGGTCGCGACCATAAGGCGTGGATCATGGAGCACCTGCGACAGGAACGCCTTCACGGCGTCGCAGCGCTCCATACGGCCGGAGCGGCCCCGCCCGAACGTGTTCTGCATGGGGCCCACGCCCGCCTGCGTCGCGCCGTTGAAATCACCGGTGTAGGCAATGCCACAGCCCTGAGCCGCAAGCACGAAAGCTTGCGACATCTCGGCCATGTAGCCCGGATCGGACACCTGCAACGGACCGTTAATGCCGTGGTAGGCGTCGTTGAGACGGGCGTTGCCTTCCATGCCCCGGAACGAAGCGAGCATGTCGGCGTAGGACCACCCCGAGTCGCCACCGAGGAACGTGTCCCAACCATCGTAATCCTCGCGCTGTCCGCGCATGTAGACCATGGCGTTCACCGAACTGCCCCCGCCCAGGACCCTGGCCTGGGGGACGATGGGTGCCCGGCCGCCAAGTTGCGCCTGCGGCACGGACTTATGCATTTCCAGGAATTCGTCGCGGGCCAAATATTTCATGTAGCCGGCTGGCATGCGCATCAGCCAAGCGTACTTGGCCGGACCGCGCTCCAGGAGCAAGACCCGGGCACCATGGTCGCGCACGAGACGCGTCGCGGTCACGCAGGCCGAAGAACCGCCTCCAGCAATAATGTAATCGAAGCCGCGTCGATCAGCTGCCATGTCGTTTCGGTGCCTAATAAGTCGCCCGCCCGCCCGAGATGTCGAACACGGCGCCCGTGGTGAACGAGTTCTCGTCGGAGGCGAGCCACGTCACCAGCGCCGCGATCTCCTCTACTGCCACGAAACGCCCGCGCGGGATCTTCGAAAGCATGTAGTCGATGTGGGCCTGGGACACCTGTTCGAGGATGCGGGTCTTGGCCGCCGCCGGCGTAATCACGTTTACAGCGATGTCGTGGGTCGCGGTTTCCTTGCCGAGACTCTTGGTCAGCGCGATCAGGCCCGCCTTCGCCGCGCTGTAGGCGGCCGCGTTCGGGTTGCCCTCCTTGCCGGCCACCGAGGCGATGTTGACGATCCGGCCGCGCTTCTGATCGATCATCCGGCGCACGACGGCCTGGTTGACGTTGAAGGCGCCGTTAAGGTCGACGTCGATCACCCGACGCCACTCCGCGGCGGGATAGTCGGCGACGGACATCGTCGGGCCGGCGATGCCGGCCGAATGGACCAACACGTCGATGGTCCCGTGACTCCCTTCGACCTTTGCGGCCGCAGCCTCGACCGCAGCATTGTCCCTAATGTCGACCGTGATGGTTTCGACACTGCCCTTGCCGTTCAAGTCCTTCGAGGCCGCATCGAGCGCGCCTGCATCGCTGTCCCACACGACAACGCGCGCACCTTCCGCCAGGAGCCGGTTCACCACGGCTCGACCGATCCCCTGCGCCCCGCCCGTCACGACCGCGTTGCGGCCGACGAATCGACCCTTTCTCTGTTCCGTCATGATGTCCGTCCTTTTCGAGCGTTGTGGACCGCGACAGGGAACCCGGACAGGCCTGCGAAAGACCCCGGTGCCTGTTCCTCGATCCGGAGGACTTCGTTCCACTTCGCCATGCGTTCCGACCGGGTAAACGACCCGACCTTCAGCTGGCCCGCGTTCCAGCCGACTGCGAGGTGCGCGACCGTGACGTCCTCGGTTTCGCCCGACCGCGCCGAAACGATCGTGCCGAAGCCCGCGGCCCGACCGGCGTCGAGCGCGGCCTTGGCCTCGGTCACGGTCCCGGCCTGGTTGACCTTGATTAGGACGGCGTTGACGGTGCGATCCCGCGACGCCTGCATCACGCGCCCGGCGTCGGTCACCAGGTAATCGTCCCCGATCACCTGGATGCGTGATCCCACCGCAGCCGTGAAACGGGCCAATCCCTCGGGATCGTCTTCGGCCAGGGGATCCTCGATCGACAGGATCGGGAAGCGGTCGCACCAGCCGAGAAGCAGTTCGCAAAGCCCGTCGCTGTCCAGCTCGCGCTTGTCGAGGCCGAGGCGGTAGCGCCCGTCCTCGCCGAACTCCGAGGCCGCGATGTCGAGGGACAAAACCACGTCGACGCCGGGCGCATAGCCGGCCACCTCGATGGCCCGCATCAAGGTTTCCAAGGCGTCCTCGTTCGTCGCGAAGGCGGGCCACCATCCGCCTTCGTCCGCGACCCCCTGCAAGCCACCCCGGTCTTCCATCAGACGACCGGCGGCGCGGTACACGTCGGCCGTCACTTCGAGCGCCTCGCCAAAGGTCTTGGCGGTCGGCGCCATGACCATCAGGTCTTGGATATCGATCCGCCTTCCCGCGTGGGCCCCACCCCCGAAGATCTGAATCTCGGGCAACGGGATCGATACCGCATCGTTGCCAGACAGGTAGCGCCAGAGTGGAAGCCCCGCGTGGGCCGAGGCCGAATGCAGCACCGCCAGAGAGACGGCCACGACGGCGTTGCCGCCGAGCCGAGCCTTGTTGGGCGTCCCGTCAAGGTCGATCAGCACCGCGTCGATACCGGACTGATCGAGGGCATCACGGCCCTTCAGGGCCGGGCCGATCTCGTTCCGTATGCCGGCGAGCGCCCCCCCGACGTCGAAGCCGCCGAGCCTGTCACCGCCATCGCGCCGGTCGACGGCCTCGCGCGAGCCACGGGATGCGCCCGCGGGCGCAATGCCTCGGCCCATGCTGCCGTCGACTAGCGTGACTTCGGCCTCGACAGTTGGCCGCCCACGGGAATCCCAGATGCGACGCGTCCTGACTTCACGGACCGCGGACTCAAGCATAGGGTCGGCTCCAAGCGTGGGTGATCGCAGCGAGCGTT
>JAABUQ010001531.1_pt1 | contig 49289 bp, 40 predicted proteins | sample 5560001 | NCBI WGS metagenome assembly JAABUQ01 (sample SAMN10711888, study PRJNA513371) | rock metagenome | isolation source: Antarctica rocks | place: Antarctica: Victoria Land, Finger Mt nord | collected 2015-12-18
TCGGCCAGGAGCATGGCCCCGCGGAGGCTGGCCAGCAGGTCGTCGGGCGAAGTTTCGCCGGGCTTGGCGGGGAGACCGATGCGATCGAGAACGGAGCGGAGGTCGGCGGCCGCGCGCTGGCGGACGGCAGGGTCTGCGCCGGTGAGATCGCGGCTGAGGCGCTCGAAGGCGGAGCGGGTGTCGAGGGCCTGACGGGCCTGCCTGGGCGTGACCGGGGTGAGCTCGCGAATGGTGTCCTTGAGGTCGCCGTCGGCCTTGACGGCGTCGGCGCCGGCCTTGCTCGAGATCTCGACCAGCGCGGAGGGAATGGTGCCGGCGTAATAGAAGCGGACGAGGTCGGTCCAGGCGTTTTCGAGCGGGTAGCTTTGGACGTCGCGGGTCGCTAAGCCGCGCAGCATCTGGGCCTGCTGCGTCTTGCGGGAGGCGCGCATCTGCGCGATGAGGGACTCGGTGGTCTTCTGCTCGAAGAAGTTCTTGTCGAAGGAGAGGCGCGTTCCGCCGAGCGCGGTGGCGGTGGCGGTGAGGATGTTCTTGACGCCGGCGGCGCCGACGACGGTGGCGGCGGCGGTGAGGCCGAGCTGGGCGGCGTCGGCGGAGGTGAGGGCGGCGGCACGGGAGGTGGTGAGGGACGCCTCGAAGTGACCGTAGGCGGCTTCGATCTGGGCCATGATGCGGAAGACGATCTGGTTGCGCTCGGTGCGGGCGGTCTCCGCGTCGCGGGATTTGACCGCGGTGCGGTAGGTTTGGACGTCGCGGTCGAACTCTCCGGGGGTGTAGAGGATGGGGGCGGGCGAGGAGAGATTCTTCGGCATCTTGGGCGCGAAGCGCATGCAGCCGAGGACGGGCGAGAGGGCCAGGGTGGCCGAAAGGATGCGAGCAGCGGCGAGGTGGCGCGGCCTCATGGGTTGACCTCGGGGGAACGCGGTGTGAATCCGGTATCGCGGATGGTAGCTGCAACGGGAAGACGATGTCGAGAGCCTGAGCGGGCCGCGGGTGCGAGGTGGAGGTTAGACCTTCGTCTCCAGGGGTTTGCGGGCGAAGAAGAACAGGCTGAAGGCGAGGGCGGCGAAGGCGAGGACGCTGATCCAGTCGTGGTGGAGGGGGTTGGTGTCGGAGAAGCGCGGGATGGAGCGGTCGGTGGCGGCCTCGTAGAGCTTGACGCAGACGCCGAGCAGGCCGACGATGCCGCCCGCCGCAATCAGTCCAGACGCGTAGAGGGAGCCGGGGGAGATCTCGGACTCGGCGTCGAGGGCGGGTGTGACTGAGGTGGGGACGGGGAGTCCGTTCGCGGGGTCGACGTGGTCGGGGTTGGTGGGGTCGAAGCCCGGATTCTGCGCGATCCAGGCGTCGCGGTTGGCGTGCCAGAGCTGGAGCGAGGCGGTGTGGCTGGCGACGGCCTGTTTCGCGGCTTGGTGGAGCATGGCGCGGTCGACCATCCAGCGCATGAGGCCGCCGACGAAGATAGCGAGGGTGGTGGCGATCGAGAGGTAAGCCCCGACCGCGAAGGTGAGCGACCGGACCCCGAGCAGCTCGACGGCGATGACGAGCGCGACGCCGAGCAGGACGAGCGACCAGGGGAGTTTGCGGGAAAGGATGCCGTTGATGACGGTGGCCATGAGGCGGCCCTGGGGGGCGGCGGCCTTTTCGGAGCCGATGCCCTGGATCCACTGGATGTCGATGGTGCCGGTGGCGGGGTTGTAGAGGTACTTGCCGTCTTCGAGGGTGGTGGAGCCGATGGCGTTGAGGAGGATGTAGGAGGAGGCGGAGGGGAGCTCGTTCTGTCCCGAGGCGTCATTGCAGTCGTGGCAGTTCGACGCCTTCGGGGTCGTGAGGAGGATGTGATCGCGCTTGAAGTGGCCGGTGTTCCCGACGCCGTCGGGGAGCGCCTGGAGGTTGAGAGGGATGGGCCGGGGGAGGCGCTGGAAGGTCTCAAGGCCGGTGTTCATGGCGTTGAGCGTGGCGCCGATCGAGATGGTGGAGATGATGACGCCGATCATGATGGCGAGCTGCTGTTTCCACGGGGTGGCTCCGATGAGGTACCCGGTTTTGAGATCCTGGGCGGTGTCGCCGGCGTTGGAGGCGGCGATGCAGACGATGCCGCCGATGGTGATGGCGAGTGCTCCAAAAGCGGGTGCGGTCCAGCCCTTGACGAGGAAGATGGCGGCCGTGGCCATGAGGGTGGCGATGGTCATCCCGGAGACGGGCGAGGCGGACGAGCCGACGATGCCGACGATGCGGGCGCTCACGGTAACGAAGAGGAAGCCGAAGACGACGACGAGGAGAGCGGCGGCGAGGTTGGCGAGGGCGCCGACCTGGGCTCCGGGGACCGGGTGGAACTGGAGAAAGATCCAGAGCAGCGCGATAAGGGCGACGGAGCCGCCGAGGACGACGATGGGCGGGAGGTCGTGCTCGGTTCTTCTTGGGTTGCCTGAGGTTTCACCGGAAGAACCCACCCATGACGGTGAGGCTGTCATGGATGGGGCACCCGTTACGCGTGGTTGGCCTGAGACTGCACCGGAAGACGACCCCACCCTTTCCGACAACCCTGGAGAGGGTGGGGCACCCGAGTTTTTGCGGATATTCCGCAGGCCGTCGGTGAGGGCGGACGCGATGGTGGGGAGGGTTCGGCAGAGGGTGATGAGGCCCGCGGCGGCGACTGCTCCGGCGCCCATGGGACGGACGTAGGTGCTCCAGAGCTGGGAGGGGCTCATGTCGCGGATCGGGATGGTGCCGGGGTAAAGCGGGCCGGGCAGGTGGGATCCGAAGAAGTAGATGGCGGGCATGAGGACGAGCCAGGAGAAGGCGCCGCCGGCGAGCATGACGGCCGCGACGCGGATGCCGATGATGTAGCCGACGCCAAGGTACTCGGGGGTGACATCCGCTCGAATGGCCGACCCGCGCAGGAGGTGTTGGGCGCCGAGGTCGGGCTGGTAGTTGGGTGTGGAGGGGAAGAGACCGAACAGGTTTTCGTTCTGGAAGAGGGTGTAAAGACCGCCGAGGCCAAGGCCGAGGAAGACGCGGGAGGCAAAGGAGCCGCCGCGTTCGCCCGCCTGGAGGACGTCGGCGCAGGCGGTGCCTTCGGGGTAGGTGAGGGTGTCGTGCTCGTCGACGATGAGCTGCTTGCGCAGCGGGATCATGAACAGCACGCCGAGCCAGCCGCCGAAGAGGGCGAGGGCGAAGATCCTTGTCGACTCAAGATCAAAACCCAAAAAGATCAGTGCCGGAAGGGTGAAGATGACGCCTGAGGCGATGGACTGGCCGGCGTTTCCGGTGGTCTGGACGATGTTGTTCTCGAGGATGGAGGCCTTGCCGAAGGCGCGCAGGATGGAGATGGAAAGGACCGAGATGGGGATGGAGGCGGCGACGGTGAGGCCGGCGCGCAGCCCGACGTAGACGGTGACGGCGCCGAAGAGGATGCCGAACACGGCGCCGAGGAGGAGGGCGCGGGCGGAGAGCTCGGGGCGGGTCTCGGTGGCGGGAACGAAGGGTTTGAAGGCGATGCGTGTGATCGGCTTTGGGGCTGCGGCCATGGATGTTCGTCTCTCCCGCGTGTGGGCTGTCTGAGGTTGAGGGTGAGTGTACCAAGCGGTGGAAGCGGCAGGCCGGGACGATAGATTGAAGGTATGACGAGTTGGAAGACAAGGTTGCTGCACTCCGGGGTAAAGGCGCCGGGCGGGTTCGAGTCCTTGGCAACGCCGGTGTATCGCGGTTCGACGGTGGTGTTTCCGGATGCGGCGAGCGTGCGGGAGGGGTATCGGCCGGAGCGCGATGGATGGACGTACGGTCTGTACGGGACGCCGACCACGGCCGAGCTGGCGGCGCGCGTGTGTTCGCTCGAAGGCGGCGCCGGCACGGTTCTGGTGCCGAGCGGGCAGGCGGCGATTGCGCTGGTGAACCTGGCGCTGTTGAAGGCGGGCGATCGTGTTCTGCTGCCGGAGAGCGCGTATGGGCCGAGCCAGCGGCTGGCGCGGGAGTGGCTGCCGGGCTTGGGGGTAGAGGTGAGCTTCTACGACCCGCTGGCGGGGGAGCGGATCGCGGAAGGGATGCGAGCGAATACGCGGCTGGTATGGTGCGAGAGCCCGGGGTCGATCACGATGGAGGTGCAGGACGTGCCGGCGATCGCACGGGCGGCGCATGCGGTTGGGGCGCTGGTGGCGGTCGACAACACCTGGGCGGCAGGTGTGCTGTTCGACGCACTGGCGCACGGCGCGGATGTGACCATGCAGGCGCTGACGAAGTATGTCGGCGGGCACAGCGACGTGCTTTTGGGGAGCGTGACCGCGAAGGTCGACGCCGTGGTCGACCGGCTGGCAAGGACGCGCGGGATGCTGGGGATCGGGGTCTCTCCGGACGACTGCAGCCTGGCATTGCGCGGGATGCTGACGATGGCGGTGCGGATGGAGGCGCATGAGCGTGCGGCGCTGGCCGTGGCGCGGTGGCTGGAGGGGAGGCCGGAGGTGGAGCGGGTGCTGCATCCGGCGATGGCGACCTGTCCGGGACACGAGCTCTGGATGCGTGACTTCACGGGGTCGTGCGGCCTGTTCTCGTTTGTGTTTCGGGAGGGGGTGAGCTTTGCGGCGACACGGGCTTTTGTCGACGGGCTGAAATTGTTCAAACAGGGTTACAGTTGGGGTGGTGTGGAAAGCCTGGCGCTGAACTATGACCTCCGCGGGGCGGAGGGGGCGAGGTCGGCGCATGGCTTCCGGGTGGTGCGGCTGCATGTGGGGCTCGAGGTGGTGGGGGATCTGATTGCGGATGTGGAGCAGGCATTCATGGCGATCCGCGCCTAACAGACCCCTTGCCCGATGCCTGGACTGCGCCTATACTTCGAGCAACAACGCGGTCGGAAGACCTGGAGCGTTGTGCGAGTGAGGTGAGTCTTCAGCGAAAGCTTGACTGACATGTCGCTCGGGAGTTCTGCCGGGGAGGATCCGGGCGGGCCGCCTGGTCTCAGGGAAGGGAGCGCGGGTAGGCGCTCGGGCAACTCCGTCGAAACTGGCAGATCGAGGCAGCAGTGGAAGCCTGGATGGGCGGTTCGGGCCTGGGTGCGCAGTGCTTTCGATGACTTGATCACAACCGTCTTCCCAGGGGAGTGCAAGGTATGTGAAGGCCCGCTGACGGAGGCCGGCACCGTACCCCTATGCGCGACGTGCGTCGGTCGCGTCCGTCCGCAGACCGGTTTGCTGTGTGCGATCTGCGGCGAGGCCATGGGCATGGAGGACGAGCGCTTTGCGGAAGGGTTTTCGAGGGAGCCGCCACGGTGCACGCCCTGCCGGAGAGCTCCGCCAGCCTTCAACCGGGCCGTGGCCTATGGGGTGTACGAGGGCGAGCTGCGGGAGCTGATTCACCTGTTCAAGTACGAGCGGGTGAGAAGCCTGGCGGGCCCTCTGGGCGGAATGCTGGCTCGAGCCGTGGTGCTGTTGCAGGAGCAGATGGGGAGCTCTGAAGGTGGGCTGCTGGTCGTCGCTGTCCCGCTCTTCCGCGCAAAAGAACGAGGCCGCGGCTTCAACCACGCGGAGCTGCTGGCGGACGCGGCGCTGCGCGACCTGAGGCGGCGAAGGCCGGAGTGGAAGCTGCGCGCGGCGCACGGCGTGCTTTCCCGGGTGCGCGAGACGGAAAGCCAGTTTGGGCTGACGCCTCAGGCGCGGCGGGCGAATCTTCGAGGTGCGTTCGCGGTGCGGGACGCAAACGCCGTGGCGGGACGCGACGTGTTGCTCGTCGACGACATTTACACGACGGGAGCGACGGCCCGGGTGTGCTCGCAGGCGCTGCGAGGAGCGGGTGCGCGCAGCATCCTGGTCGCGACGCTGGCGCGGGCTCAGGTGGAGTCCGTGGCCTTGTGGGATGAGGAGGCGGGTCGAAGTCTGCCCGTCGGAGGGTTCGAAGGGTTCGGAGGGTTCGGACAGGTTGCGAGCGAGACCGGAGGTCACAGGTGATGCAGGCGGCAAAGATGCGGAAGGCGAGAACAGGCAGCAGGACGGCGGCGAGCGGACGGCATGCGGGGCATGCGCATGGGCGGCCGACAACCGAGATCGATGTACGTGCGGGCGTCTTTCGGCAGCCGGCGATGCAGACGCCGGTGCTGGTACTGAATGCAAGCTACGAGCCGATCAACATCTGCGGAGCTCGGCGGGCTCTGGTGCTGGTGTTGAAGGGGGTCGCAAAGACGGAAGAGGAGCAGGGCGCGACGCTGCACGCGCAGCGGATGAACGTGCCGATGCCGAGTGTGATTCGCCTGCTCGAGTACCGCCGGATCCCGCACCAGACGCGGGCGCTTTCGAGAAAAAACATCCTTCTCCGGGATCGGAACAGCTGCCAATATTGCCAGGTGGTGCTGACGGCGGGCGAGCTAACGTTGGATCACGTGGTTCCCCGGTCGCGCGGGGGCCTGTCCACGTGGGAGAACCTGGTGGCCTGCTGCCACAGCTGCAATCGGCGCAAGGGCAACCAGATGCTCCACGAACTGACGGAGATGAAGCTCCAGCGCGAGCCGCGGCCGTTTTCACTCCACACCTCGCGGCACATCATGCGCATGATCGGCAGCGCGGATGCGGCCTGGCGGAAGTACCTCTACTTCGAGGCGGGCGACGCGGCGTAAACCGGTCAGCCAAGAGAGACGGCGGAGGCGCCTTGGGAGCCTCCGCCGTTGGTGCGAGGAGCGAGTCGACGGGGCGTCGCCTAGGCGACCTTGACGCGTGGATCGGCCACTGTATCGACCCAGGGGTCGATCACGATCTTGGTGATGCCATCTGCCTTGGCCTGCCACTTCTTGTAATACTCCGGCGCCTGCTGGATGCCGATGCGGTCGGAGATCAGGAATCTGGGATCGATCTCGCCCTTCTCCACGCGCTCCAGCAGGGGCTTCAGGTAGCGATGCATGTGGGTCTGACCCATGTTCATGTGGATGCCTTTGCCGAACGCGGCGCCGAAGTTGACCTTGTCGAGCACGCCGCCATAGACGCCTGGGATGGAGAGGGTGCCGCCCTTGCGGATGGCCTGGAGGGCCTGGCGAAGGACGAAGGGGCGATCGGTCTCCAGCATCAGGGCCTGCTTCACCTTGTCGTAGACGCCGATCGCGGTAGCCGAGTGTGCTTCCATACCCACCGCGTCGATACAGCAATCCGGGCCGATCCCGCCGGTCAGGTCGCGCAGCGCTTCCACGACGATCACGTCGTCCTGGGAGTAGTCGATGGTGGTGGCGCCTAGGCCGCGAGCGAGTCCGAGGCGTTCGGGGAAGCGGTCGATGGCGATCACCTTTTCGGCGCCGAGCATAAAGGCGCTGGCGATAGCGAAGAGGCCTACCGGACCGCAGCCCCAGATGGCGACGGTGTCCCCGGGCTCGATATTGGCGTTTTCAGCGCCCATATATCCGGTCGGGAAGATGTCGGAAAGAAAGAGCACCTTCTCGTCGGGCAGATCATTTTCGATCTTGATGGGGCCGACGTCGGCAAAGGGGACGCGGGCGTACTGCGCCTGTCCGCCAGCATATCCACCGTAGATGTGGGAGAAGCCGAAGAGCGCCGAGCCAGTGTAGCCGTACATGGTTTCGGCAACCTGGGCGTTTGGGTTGGTGTTGTCGCAAAGGCTCCACAGGGTCTTCTTGCAGAACAGACAGCTGCCGCAGGCGATGGTGAAGGGAACCACCACGCGATCGCCGCGCTTGAGCTTCTTCACGTCGCTGCCGACCTCCTCCACGATGCCCATGAACTCGTGGCCAAGGATGTCTCCCGACTCCATGGAAGGAATGAAGCCGCCGTAAAGGTGCAGGTCCGAGCCGCAAATAGCTGTTTTGGTGATGCGGATGATAGCGTCCTTCGGGTTGATGATTTTGGGATCCGGGACTTCATGAACTTCGATGGATTCACTTCCCATCCAGCAGACAGCCTTCATGGTGACATCTCCGATTGCGTGGCTCGGTGGAGCCGGTTAGGCGAATAAAAGTGGAGGCGGGGCTTGGGTGTCAGGCCTGGCTGCTGGAGCCCGGGGGCGTGGGATTGGTTTCGCCGAGAGCCCACTCCTTGATGCCGCCGATGGCTCCGCGCGGGCCGTGCGGCTGGCCCTTGACCGACGGGATCTCGCCGGACTCGACCATCTCCTTGAAGTGACGAAGGTTCTCGATGACCACCTGCTGCGGGCTGCGTTTGGCAGTGGCCGCAACGGCGTTTCCGACGACTCCACCGGGCACCTTGGTGGTCTGCAGCAGGGTCACTCGGGTGCCGCTGAACTCACCCTTCTGCATCGCGACGAAGTTGACCTCGCCCGTCTGCTCCACGTCGCCGGAGATCGACCGCCAGGCGATGCGGCTGCCGGGGGTCGAATCGTAGATCTCGGAGTCGAACTCGATGCGCTTGCCGTCCGGATCTTCGGGGTTGCCCACCACCCAGTGGCTCACCTTCGCCGACTGTGGCGTGACCGAGACGACAAACTCCTGCCACAGCGGAATGGAGGAGACATCGCTCCACAGCTTGTAGAGAGTCTCGCGATCCGCCAGAATGGTCTGCACCGCGTGGGCATCGACGAGGCCATCGTGCTTCTTCTGGGGAAGCGGAACGTAGTGCTCCCCGGCCTTGGGGGCAGGCATGCTGCTTGAGCTACGGGGGCTGCTTTCGGATAGTACAGGCATCGAAATCTCCACTATGTGGTTAGGGGTAGTTGTCGCGGGTCGCGCGTCGCGGACATGTCATTGCTTGCGGTCTTGCTAGGCTTATGATGGCGAATATCTAGCGTCAGTGGTCTCGCGAAGGCAGAGATGCGAGACCGGATCTCCAGCACATAGCACCGGATAAACACCCCCTTCACCCTATGCAAGGTAAACAGGTCTTTCGCCCTATGTGGGGGCGGCGTTCGCCGGCTCTTCTTTGTGCCGCGTTGCTGCTGCTTTGCCTTCTCGCCGCGTACCCTGTCTCCGAGCTCGGCATGAACGATGAGTGGTCCTATGCGTTCAGCGCGCGGCAGCTGGCAGAGACGGGGCACATCACCTACAACGGTTGGGCTGCCCCGATTGTCGGCTGGATGATGGTGCTCGGCGCGGTTGCGATCAAAGGCTTTGGATTCTCCTACGGCGTGACCCGAATCGCTATCCTCTTCGTCAGCATGGGAACCGCGTTCCTGCTCGAGCGCAGCCTGGTGCGCCTGGGAAACACGGGGTGGAATGCCACGGTGGGAACGTTGGCGGTCGTTCTTTCCCCTCTGTTTCTGCCGCTGGAGTTCAGCTTCATGACGGATGTTCCGGGCCTGTTCTGCCTGGTTCTGTGTCTGTACTGCTGTCTTCGGGCGTTGCAGGCCGGGAGCGACCGGCCTGCTGGCAAGCTCCATGGCGGCTCTGGTCGCGTTGGCGGTGGTACGGCATCGGGCCCGGCTCGATGTTCACTCGTACCTGGCTCCCTTCTCCGGAAATTACGTGAGCGAGCGAGGCCTGCTCGATGGTCTGGAGATGGTTGGGGTCCGCCCGACCGTGCTCCCCATCGGCGTGCGGTTTGCGGCCACGATCGTGGTCGTCTCGGTCATTCTTTGCTTCGCGATCCTGATGGTGTGGCTCAGGACGGAGCGACGGCCCGATGCGCGGGAGAATGACGTCTCGTGGCGAACCACGCTGCTGCTGCTGGGTCCGCTCGCCGTCGCCTACTTTCTCCTGCTGTGCCCTCGGGCGCTGTTTCGCGGCCTGATGTACGACCGATACCTGCTGCCGCTGATTGTGTTGCTGCTTCCGTTGCTTCTGCGCCTTTATCAGGAACGCATCGCGGAGCGCCTGCCGGTCTTGAGCCTGCTCGCGACCCTGCTCTTCGCCGGCTTTGGCGTCGCCGGCATGCATGACCTGTTTGCCTTGTACCGGGCGCGGCTGGAGGCCATCAACGAGATCCGATCCGAAGGCGTGGGGCGCACCAGCATCCGCGGGGGCTGGGACTACGACGGTTGGACCCAGCTCGAAGTCACTGGATATGTGAACGAGCCCAACCTCACCGTTCCAGCGGGGGCGTACCACATCCCACCCAGCGACGCCGACGGCAGCGCGTGTCAGAACGCCTTTCACCGCTTCACCCCGTCGATCAAGGCGAGGTTCATGCTCTCGTTCGATCCGTCTGCCTGCCTGGGCCTGGCGCCATTCGCTCCGGTCCGCTTCCGGACGTGGTTTGCGCCTCATCAGCAGACGGTCTATGTGGTCAAGCTACGGTAAGCGTGGTCAGAGTGCGGTAAGCGTGGTCAGACTACGGTAAGCCTGCCCAGGTCCCGCGATCCAGGTTGGGCGTGGGGGGAGCAGGCTACTGTGGCGGCTTTTGGGGCTGCGTGACCACCGTGGGAGCGTTGTCGGCCGGCTTCTTGTCCTTCTCGTTGTCGGTGATGTCTTCGCCGTTGTAGATGATGCGGCTGGTGGCGCGGAAGCGCTTGTAATCGGTGTAGCGGACGATGGTCTTGATGTGGACGTTCTGGCTGAGCGCACCGTTCTGAGCGGCGAAGTGGAGGTCACCCTCAGCCCTGGTGTAAGTGGGGAACCAGTATTTGCCGTCGACCTGCTCGTAGTAGGTGGTGTAAGGAGGGGAAAGGTCTTCCTGGCCCTTCTTCTTGTTGTCGGGGACGCTTTTGCCGTTGACCAGGACGATCTGGAGGTCCTGCTGGTCGACCCAGACCTTGCCCTGGAAGTAGCGCTTGTTCTTCTCGAGGACCTTGGGCCTGGCCTCGAAGACGTAGGTGTCGAGGTCGTCGACCTTTTGCTTACCCTGGTAGGTGACGTCGTACTGGGGGAGGTCGCTGGTGGTGAGGATGAAGGGGAGGCGGCGCTCGATATCCTGGAAGTCGGCGGGGGACATGCTGACGCGCTCCAGGGTGTTCTGCGGGGCGAAGACGACGTGCTCGTCGCGCTTGCCGGTGCGGTCGAAGGTGATATCGGTGACCTGCTGGTACTCGCCGTCGGGCTGTCCGGTATCTTCGGAGATGGTGTCGACCTTGACGGTCTGGCGGAAGGTGTAGGCGTCGCGGGCCTGGGCGAACTCGGCTTCGCGGATGCCGAACTTTTCAATGATCTGGGCGGGGGTGATGCCGGTCGGCTGTCCGGGGTCGAGAGGTCCGAAGCCGGCGATGGAACTCGTGTCGGAGTTGCTCTGACCGAAGGCTGGCGGGAGTACGAAGAGTAGGATCGCTGCGGCCAGGGTGGTGTTGAGCTTCATGGCAGGGGAACTCCGGAGATTCGGCGCTACAGTGTAAGACGGATTTGGGGGCGGATGGTTGCGCGGTCGCCCCGGCCCCGGCCCCGGTTGGGCGGGCGGAATGCTCGGAAGATGAGACTTAGGCTCGAACTTCGGCGCCGCTCCCCTGGCGCCGCTTCGGAGCCGGTTTTCGCCGCACCGGCAGGCTGTCTCTAGGGTGATAATGCGGTTGAGCGACGGGCCTTGAAGCGACGTTCGGGACCTCCCGTGGAGGTCGCTGAGGAAGGGAGAGACATGGCGTTTGCGAGGCCCAAAAAGAGGGAGCCCGTTGGGGAGGAGGGGCTGTTTGAGTATGCCGTGGGGTCGCTGGCGCGGCGGATGCGGACGGTGCGGGATCTCCGCCGGCTGATGAAGCCGCGAGCGGAGGTTGGGGAGGCGGGGGAGCGCGCGATGGACCGCGTGGTGGCGCGACTTGTGGAGCTGCGGTACCTGAGCGATGAGCGGTTTGCGGCGGACTTTACCCGGACGCGCGTGGAAGGGCAGAAGTTCGGGCAAAGGCGGGTGGAGCAGGATCTCCAGGCAAAGGGTGTGGGGAAGGAGCTGGTTGCGGAGGCGGTTCGGACGGCGTACGAGGGTGTGGACGAGGCGGAGCTGGCGCGGCAGTACACCGAGAAGAAGCGGATGCGGGCTCCGGGGAATGAGAAGGAGGTGGCGCGGGCGACGGGCCGGCTGCTGCGCGCGGGGTTCAGCCCGGGAGCGGTGTGGAAGGTGCTGCGGGGGTGGAAGGTGGAGGTGGAGGAGTCGGCGATAGAGGGCTGAGAGGCGTTCTCAGTTCATCCTTCACGGTTCTCAGTTTGGGTTGTCCTTCGCTCTCACGGATTGACTTGGAACTGCGAACCATGAACTGTGTCGTCAGATGGTTCGGACGATGCGGGCGGGCAAGAGGAAGAGGGCGGTGATCAGATCGAAGGCGCTGTGGACGACGAGGCCGAGGATGCGGAAGGGCAGGAGGACGAGCCAGACGAGAGGGTAGAGAAGGAGCGCGAGGAGGGCGAGGGGCCAGCAGAGGAAGAGCAGAAGGCACCACAGGATAAGTTTGATCACGATTGGCTCCGTTGCGAGTTTCGTTTGGGGTGAATACGGAGATGGTGGAATGGAGGTTCCGCGGAGACGAGGGGCGTTAGAGATCCATCTCCATGAAGACGTCGGCGCGGGCGTAGAGGGAGGGCGGGCGACGGTCAGGGGGGATGTGGCGGAAGCCGATGGATTCATACAGGTGGACGGCGGAGGGAAGCCTGGTGCTGCTGCCGAGGGTGAGGCGGAGGGCGCCGAGGGAGCGGGCGAGGGAGACGGTGGCGAGCAGGATCTGGCGACCGACGCCGTGGCCGCGGAGGTCTTCGGCGACGGCCATCTTGGCGAGTTCGAACTGGCCGGGGAGCTCCGGGATGAGGGCGCAGCAGCCGACGGGGCGAGGGCCGGCGAAAGCCATGAGGATGTGACCGCCGGGGTCGAGGATGCTGGCCTGCGGGTTGCCGAGGTTGAGGTGGTCGCGGTCTTCCATGCCGAAGTGGTGGGAGATCCACTGCTCGTTGAGGGTGAAGAAAGCGGCGGCATCGGTTGGCTCGAAGGGGCGGATCTCGATCAGCGTGAGAGGGGTGGCGGAGTCTGGCATGGGGTGTTTCTGAGAGTAGCGTACCGCGGGGAAAGGCTGCGGGCTGCGGAGACGGGCTGGGGTGCGTGGATCTTTTCCGCGCGGGCTGGGGAGCCGAGATCGGAAGTTTAGGAGCCGAGATCGGAGGTTTGGGGAGTCGGGTGTGCGGGTGGGAGCGTCTGAGAGCTTATGAAGCGTGTGGCGGAGGCAGAAGACGGGATCGAGCGGGTGGTGGCGATCGATTGGTCGGGGCGGTTGGATGCGGCGGGGCAGCGACGGCACATCTACGCGGCGGTGTGGACCGCGGCGGGGGTGCTGCGCGGTCGGGCAGGGCTCGGGGATTCCGTGCGGCTCGAGAACGGGCGGACGCGGGCCGAGGTGGCGGAGTGGCTGATCGACATGGCGCGGGAGACGCCGCGGATGGTGGTGGGGTTTGACTTCTGCTTTTCGTTTCCGGAGTGGTTTGTGCTGGGCGAGCATGGGTGCCGCTCGGGGCCGGAGTTCTGGCGGTTGGTGGCGGAGGAGCATGGGGAGCGGTGGCTGGAACGTGGGCACGGGGACCGGAGGTTCTGGGGCAAGCCGCACAAGCGGCCGGCGGAGTTTTCGGGCGAGCATCTCCACCGGATGATGCGGGCGACGGATATCGACTGCAAGCTGATCGCGCACATACCGGAGGCGGAGCGGGTGGCGCGGGTGCGGGGCATTACGCCCAAGAGTGTGTTTCAGATCGGAGGTTCGGGTAGTGTGGGAACGGCCTCGCTGCGCGGAATGCCGGTGCTTCTGCGGCTGCGTGAGGCGGGGTTCCGGGTGTGGCCGTTCGATGCGCCGCGGCTGCTCGGCGAAGGCGCCCGGCCCGGGCTCTCGAAGGCGCAGCCGCTGGTGGTGGAGATGTATTCGCGGCTGAATACGGGGGCGGTGCACAAGTCGAACAGGGAGGCGAGGGCTGCATACCTGCTGCGGAAGCGGAGGGAGGATGCGGCGTATGCGGCGTTGTCGCGGACGGTGATGGAGCGGGCGCGCGCGGGTGAGGATGCGTTCGATGCGCTGGTGAGCGGGATGGCCATGGCGGAGCGGAGGTCGGAGTTTGCGCGGCTGCCGTCGCCGCGGGACCCGAGGTATGCGGTCGAGGGGTGGACCTGGGCGCCGGGAATCTCGCCCGAGGGATCTCGGGAGGGAAGTGCTGCGAGAGAGGGTTGAGGCGGAGCGCGCCTACCGGGGGAAAACTTAAGCTTCGTGCGCTATGCTCCGGGCTTGAGGTGATGCCGTGCTGAATCGCGGGACAACGGCGCTGATGATGCTGGAGCTGGTTGCGGTGGCGCTGTGGTTCCCGCACATCGCGTGGACGCCGGTGAAGGCGGCGGGCGGCGTGATCGTGGTGCTGTCGATGCTTCTGCTGATCCTGGCGCGCATGCAGCTGGGCAGCTCCTTCTCGGTAAAGGCGAAGGCGACGCGGCTGGTGACGACGGGGCTGTACGCGCGGGTGCGCAATCCCATCTATGTGTGCGGCGTCACGCTGTTCTGCGGGATCGCGCTTCTGCTGGAAAGCTGGTGGCCGCTGCTGTTGCTGGTGGTGGTGGTGCCGATGCAGCGGGCGCGCGCGCGGAAGGAGGCGCGGGTGCTCGAGGAGCGGTTTGGGGAGGAGTATGTGCGGTATCGGCGGGGGACGTGGTTTTGAGCGCGAGGTGCGGCGCCCCCCGTTGGCTGAGCGTGTCAGCGGCTCGCGGACGGCGGCCGCGCTGGTAGATTTGTAATCTATGGTCTACAGGTCGGGAAGCCAGATTCGGGAAGATTTTCTGCGTTTTTTTGAGGGCAAGGGGCACCGGCGGGTGCACTCGTCGTCGCTGGTTCCGGCCAACGATCCGACGCTGTTGTTTACCAATGCGGGGATGAATCAGTTCAAGGACGTGTTCCTGGGGCAGGAGCAGCGGTCGTACACACGGGCGGCGTCTTCGCAGAAGTGCGTGCGGGCGGGCGGAAAGCATAACGACCTTGAAAATGTGGGGTTCACGCGGCGGCACCATACGTTCTTCGAGATGCTGGGCAACTTCAGCTTCGGCGACTACTTCAAGCGCGAGGCGATTGCCTATGCGTGGGAGCTGCTGACAGGTCCGCAGTGGTTCGGGATCGATCCGGCCAAGCTGTATGTGACGATTTTTGAAGGGGAGGGAAACGTTCCGCGGGACGATGAGGCGGCCGGGTTCTGGCGCGAGGTGGGCGTGCCCGAGGAGCGTATCGTTGCCATGCCGGGCAAGGATAACTTCTGGGCCATGGGGGATACCGGGCCGTGCGGTCCGTGCTCGGAGATCTTCTACGACCTGGGGATCGCGGCGGCGGAGACGCCGGGGGTGGACCTGCCCTTCCCTAAGGATGAGCAGAGGTACGTGGAGGTCTGGAACCTGGTGTTCATGCAGTTCGACCGCGGTGCGGGTGGGGTGCTGACACCGCTGCCGAAGCCTTCGATCGATACGGGCATGGGGTTGGAGCGGATTGCTGCGGTGCTGCAGGGGGTGCTGAGCAACTTCGAGACGGATCTGTTTGTGCCGTTGATTGCGCGGGCGGCGGAGCTTACGGAGTTCGAGGAGAAACTAGTACCGCCCGGAGTCTCAGGGGATCTTTCTGACACGGAGACCTTTCGCAGGCTGCAAAACATAGATCGACGCAGGGTTGAGCTACGGGAAAAAGCCGCATCGTCGCTGCGGATCATTGCGGATCATGCGCGGGCGGCTACGTTTTTGATCTCCGATGGCGTGGTGCCGGCCAACGAGGGGCGGGGGTATGTGCTGCGGAAGATCATGCGGCGCGGGATTCGGCACGGGCGGCTGCTGGGGCAGGAGAAGCCGTTCCTGTTCGAGATGGTGCGGGCGGTTCGGGAGGAGATGAAGGTGGCGTATCCGGAGCTGGTGGAGCACTCGGAGCGGGTGAGTAGGACGGTGCTCCAGGAGGAGGAGCAGTTTGCGCGGGTATTGGCAGTAGGTTCTGCGAGAGTGGATGATCTTATCCTCCGCAGAAAGCGTGAGTACTTGTACCAACACGTCCAGCTGGGCCACGGCGACGCTCTCAAAATGTGTTATGAACACGAGTCGTGGCAGAGGGGTGAGCTCAGCAGGAAAGCATATTCCGACCTTTCGTTGGAGGATCCCGCGGATATTGCTGGTCTTTTCCAGAGCTTTCGAGACAGGTGGCCCGAATATTCGAAAGAAGCTGTGCAAATTTCAGGAGCGGACGCCTTTTCTATCTACGAAACCTTCGGAGTGCCGCTGGATTTCATCACGGACGCAGCGCGAGATGCGCGCCTCTATGTGGACCTTGAAGGATTTGAGAGGGCGAAAGAGGAGGAGCAGGCTCGGGCTCGGGCGAGTTGGAAGGGGGGGGCGCAGAAGTCGGCGGCGCCGGTGTATCGGGAGTTGGCGAAGACGGAGTTTGAGGGGTACACGGCGTTGCGGGTGGATGGGAGCCGGGTGCTGGCTCTGGTGCGCGACGGTGTGGGGGTGAACGAGCTGGCGCCGGGTAAGGCGGGCGAGGCCGTGCTCGATGCGACGAGCTTTTATGCGGATTCGGGCGGGCAGGTGGGGGATGTGGGCTGGATCTACTCGGCGGACCACAATACGGCCGTGGCCGATGTGAGTGGATGCTCGAAGCCGGTGCAGGGCGTGTGGGCGCACCGGGTGGTGGCGCGGGAACGGATCGCGGTGGGCGATGTCGTCGACACGGTCGTCGATGGGGACGTCCGGCGGGCGACGATGCGCAACCATACCGGGACGCATCTGCTCCACGCGGCGCTGCGCGAGGTGCTGGGCAAGCATGTGAAGCAGGCGGGGTCGCTGGTCGACAAGACGCGGCTGCGATTTGACTTCTCGCACTTCTCCGGCGTGGCCGAGGAGGAGATGCAGCAGGTCGAGGACATGGTGAACGCGCAGGTGCTCGGGAACGCCAAGGTGGAGACGCTGGTGGATGTGCCGATCGATGTAGCCGTGAGCGAGCTGGGCGCGATGGCGCTGTTCGGCGAGAAGTATGGCGACCGGGTGCGGGTAGTGACCATCGGCGGGGCGCACGGCTTTTCGACCGAGCTGTGCGGAGGCACGCATGTGGGGGCGACCGGGGAGATCGGGCTCATCAAGTTGCTCGGACAGGGCAGTGTCTCTGCGGGGGTGCGGCGGTTGGAGGCGGTGACGGGCACGGGTTCGCTCAGGGAGTTTCGGCGCGATGCGGAGGTAGCGAGAGTGGCGACGCAGTTTGCAGGCGGCGGAGCGGGGGAGGGTGCGCCGGCCGAGGCTCTGCGGGCGCGGTTCGCGGCGCAGGAGGACGAGCTGAAGCGGCTGCGGCGGGAGCTCGACCAGGCGCGCAGGAAAAGTGCCTCTGCGGCGACGGCGGGCGCGGCTTCGAGCGCGGTTGAGGTGAAGGGGGTAAAGGTGCTGGTGCAGCGGGTGGACGCGCTCGGCAACTCGCCTGAAGCGAAGGCGCAGATGCGCAACCTGGCGGACGAGCTGCGGGGCAAGCTGGGCTCGGGTATCGTGGTGCTGGGCACGGCGGCGGAGGGTCGGGTGTCGTTGATCGTCGGCGTGACCAAAGACCTGACGGCGCGGGTGCAGGCGGGCAAGGTAGTCTCGCAGCTGGCCGCGATGGTGGGGGGCAAGGGCGGTGGTCGGCCGGACCTGGCGGAGGCGGGCGGGAGCGATGCCGGTGCGCTCGACGGGGCGCTCGCGAAGGCGGCGGAGGTTGTGGGCGGCTTGCTGGATTAGCCTGCCTCGCCGGTGAGGGAGAGGTACCCGGGGGTGTACCTGCGCGAAATAGGTACGGCGTGGGGGGAGGGGGCTTTGTAGCCTTAAAGAGGATGCGTTTTCAAACAGGAGTGCGACAGGTCGGACGCCGCAGCTGCCCGATCGCTGCGGTGGCGGCGACGGTCTGCGGATGCGCGCTGACTCTGCCGGCAGCGTCGCAACGGCGTGTGGCGGAGGTCTCGCCATGGCAGCGGGCGGAGCGTGCCCGGGATGTGTTTGAGGCGGAGCCCGAGACGCAGCGGACGCGGCTGGAGTACGCGCGGGTGATGGACGAGTTTCGCGCGATCTACCACGGAACGCCCACCGATCGGCATGCGGCCGAGGCGGTGAACGCGGTGGCCGAGCTGCTCGAGGAGCAGGGGCGTGCGCAGCGTGACCGGAAGCTGCTGAAGGCGGCGGTGGGGCAGTATGAGTTTTTGCGGATGCAGTACCCAGGGAGCTCGCTGCGGGTGAGGGCGCTGCTGGCCGAGGCGCAGATTGAGGGGAACGATCTCCATGACGCGGCGGCGGCGCGGGAGCGGTACGGCCTGCTGCTGAAGCTGTATCCGCGGAGTGCGCTGGCGGAGGAGGCTCGGGCGGGGCTGCTGTCGGTCGAGGGGGGAGCGGGCAGCAGGACGCAGGAAACGGGAAGCAGGGATCAGGGAGTGGGAAACAGTGCGCTGAGCCCAGCGGCTCGCGAGGGTGGCCGAGGTGAGGACACGCCGCATCGGGATGGAGCCGCCGTGAATGGAGCCGTGACGGACGGGGTGCCCGGGCCGGGGGCGGGGCAGGCGGAGGCGGCGCCGGTGGCCAGGGTGGTGGCGCATCGCCGGGGGCCGCTGGCAACCGTGACGGGGATTCGGCACTGGTCGACGCCGAGCTATACGCGGGTGGCGATCGACCTGGGCGGCGAGGTGGAGTACGAGGCGGCGCGGGTGCCGGGGCCGGACCGGATCTACTTCGACCTCCACGGGACGAGGCTGGCGCCGGAGCTGGTGGGCAAGAGCTTCCGGGTGACGGACGACGGGTTTCTGAAGCGGATTCGGGTGGCGCAGAGCACGGGCGAGATGACGCGGGTGGTGCTCGACGTGAATGACGTGACGGAGTACTCGGCATTTTTGCTGCCGAATCCGTATCGCCTGATCATCGATATTCACGGGGCAGTGAAGTCTGGGGGGGCGCCGGTGGCGAGTGCGGACGCACCGGCGAGGCCGGCGGCGACCGTGCCAAACACGCGCGCGGTGAACGGTGGCAGCGGGGCGGATGTGGCTCGGCTGAGCGACCAGCCGGGCAAGGTGGAGGCGACCAGCGTGCCGACCTCCGAGCCGATCTCGGCGGTGGTGCCGCGAAGACAGGGAGCCGGAAGGCAGGAAGCAGGAAAGCAAGGAGCAGCAAGCAGGGAACAGAGCAGGGAACAGGGAGCAGAAAACAGCCAGCAGCGGGCGGCGGCGGTTGCCAACTCGGCGGGCGCCCGTGACGCCGAGGTGGTCGGCGAGGGACGACCGTCTCGGCCGAGTGTCGCGGTGAATGACGCTTCGCCGAGCGTGGGTTCGGGAGCATCGAGCTTGCCCGCAGGGGCCTCGCGCCGCAGAAAGGGCCTGAAGCCGGCGGACGGCAGGGTGGTGGGCGACCCGGCGACTCCGGCGCGGGCGGCGGTGCCGACGGCGGACGGGCAGACCAGCCTGGTGCGGGCGCTGGGTCTGAAGATCGGGCGAATCGTGATCGACGCGGGACATGGCGGGCACGACTCGGGCACGCTGGGGGTGGGTGGGCTGGAGGAGAAGGATGTGGTGCTCGATGTGGCGCTGCGGTTGGGCAGGCTGCTGGGCGAACGGATGGGTGCGGAGGTGATCTATACGCGCTCCGACGATACGTTTGTTCCGCTCGAGACGCGCACGGCGATCGCGAACAAGGCGCAGGCGGACCTGTTTCTGTCGATCCACGCGAACTCCTCCACGGACGCGAGTGCGCGCGGGGTGGAGACCTACTACCTGAACTTCACGCAGCAGGCGGATGCGTTGGCCGTGGCTGCGCGTGAAAATGCGGTCAGCGACCAGTCGATCTATCAGCTGAGCGATCTGGTGAAGAAGATCGCCCTCAAGGAGAAGATTGCCGAAAGCCGGGAGTTTGCGGTGGATGTGGAGGCGAGCCTGTACGGTGGGCTCGAGCGGGGCAATGCGGGGCTCAAGAACCGGGGCGTCAAGAAGGCGCCGTTTGTGGTTCTGATCGGGGCGAACATGCCCTCCATTCTCGCGGAGATCTCGTTTGTGACGAACCCCAAGGACGCGCGGCAGCTGCGGGATCCGGAGTATCGGCAGCGTGTGGCGGAGAGTCTGTACAAGGGGGTAGCGCGGTACGCGGGCGGGCTGGGCGGACCCCGGCCGGCGACGGCGTCCGAGCGGGCGAGCGCGCGGTAGGCCGGGAGAGATTCGAGCGGGCGCGGCGGTGCCCGAGGTCGGGCAGAGGGTGCAGGGAGCCCGTGCTTACCAATGGGCCCCGATGATAGTCTCCCCGTATATGGGCGCTTTTCCGAGGAAACAGAGTGGGACGTGGAGGCTGGAGTGGGCTGGGGCGGTGTCTGTGACGCTGGCCGGCGGGATGGCGTTGGGGCAGGCGACGACGACGTTGATGGTGCCGCAGGGGCCGCTTCTGCCGGCCAGCTTCGCTAACTGGGAGCTTGAAGGTGTGGCACCTAGCTGCACCGACTGTTACCGCGGCGAGCAGGACCAGGAGGCGGTGCTCCACGAAGACGGGCTTCGCCGAGGGTCGCACATGTTGTACCACCAGCCGGGAAGCGGTCAGACGCTCGACGTTCGAGCGCTCCAATTCGAAGATGCGACGGGAGCGGTGTCAGCGTATACGTACCTGCGAACGCCGGAGATGAAGATTGTTCCGCAGGGCTCGCGCGTGGGCAGGGAAGAGTCCGCGGCGCCTGGCCGATACCTGTTTCGCGAGGGTGCGACGACGGTTCTCGCGGAGGTGAGTTCACCTGGGTCCTCAACCGCCGCCGATCTCCGAACCTTGGCGGGCATGCTGCCGAAGATTGGCGGACCGAAGGGCGCACCTCCGCTGCTGCCCACGCTGCTGCCGGCCTCGCACCTCATCCCGGAGAGAGTGCGGTACGCGGTTGGGCCGACAGGTTACGCGGCGATGGGCGGAGCTCTGCCGCCGGGGCTTGTGGGCTTCGACAAGAGTGCGGAGGCGGTCACGGCGGAGTACGCGGAGGGAGGCGGGGCCAAGGGCCTGCTGACGCTGCTGCTGCTGCCGACGCCCGAGATCGCCGGAGATCGCGGGCGCGCAATCGAGGCGGCCCTGAACGCGGCGGGAGAACGGGCCGGGACGGCGAAGCTGCGGCGGGAGGGACCTCTCGTGATACTGGCGAACAGGGGCTTTACCCAGGCGGAAGCGGCGGAACTGGTCGCCGGGATTCACCTGCGGTCGGAGGTGACGTGGAACAAGCAAATGGCTCCGGAGTTCCACGCGGAGGTGCGCAAGACCGCGAGCCTCTTGGTGAGCATTGCCGTCTTCAGCGGTGTGGCCGGGATGGCGGCAGTGCTTCTGGGTCTGTTTCTGGGGTTCGGCCGCGCCTGGGTTCGGGTCCTCATGGGCAAGCCCGCCGCAACCGAGCCGGAGTTCCTGCGGCTGGATCTGCGGGACTCGCGCGGGGAGGCCCGGGCGGGAGGGAAGTCCGCCGGGGTGTAGCGCCGGACTGCACCAGGGATGGTGCTAAAGCCCGCGTAAGCCGTTGTAATCGTTGATCCCGGGGATCCGTAAAGGGAAGCTACAGGCGAATCTAAGGCGAAACCAGCCAACTCTCCTGAGCGGAGCATGCTCGGATAACTACTGTGCTTGCAAATAGTTGCATTGAGGTCGTTTTGACCTTGACACGGAAATACGGCAAATCTAGTATTTCGCCAGAAAGTTCTGATGGCTTTGCCTCCGTTGGAACTATTCTCCCTAGCGAAAAGACCGCCCTGTTGCCGGGCGGTCTTTTCTTGTTACCGGAGCTTCGCTCGTCTGTTTCCCGCGGCTTCGCTCGAGGGCTCGAAGACAATTTGCTGACTTGGGGCTAAGCAGATGGCGTGAACCGCCGATAGGGGCTCTAGCGAGAGCGCACGAGGGCTCTCGGAGGAGCCTCTATGGTGGAGTTGGTGGTGATTCTGGTATTTGCGTTTATGTTTCTCGGGCCCTGCGCGGTGGCTACGGGGATGGCCCATCTCGAAGACGAGGAAGCCGCCGACTTCCTGGCCGACGACTATCAGGACGTGTGTTAGGGAGACTCTATCGGCGGCTCGGAGGCGGGCTGAAAGAAGTTCAGCAGAGCATGACCTCTGTCACGCAGCCGGCCATGCCGTCTCGGGAAGCCGCATCACGCCGGATCGTATGTCGGGTCTTATCCGCACGGACTTTTGCGCGATGGGGGTTGAGCCGCTAGAATTGCGAAGGAGTTCGCCGACGTAGCTCAGTTGGTAGAGCAGCTGATTCGTAATCAGCAGGTCAACGGTTCAAGTCCGTTCGTCGGCTCCAACCCTTCCTCCCATCCCCTGAAAATCGTTTGCGAGAGCAGCTGACGGCGTCGCGCGCTGCTGACCTTGCGGCGGTGAGCAGCTATGGGGAGGTTTGTCGTGAGTGTCCAGCCGCGTGCCTAAGCGCCCCATGCAGCCTCCCCAGCGCCGATCCGCTGGGGGGACCGGCGCTGGGGGCAGCAGGAGGCTTCCGGGGACGAGCCTTAGCGGGCGAGTCTGCGTCGTGCTGCGCCGAGGAGGCCCAGCATGCCCGTTCCGAGCAGGGCGAGGCTCGAGGGTTCGGGCACCGCGGCGGGAGCGACGTCGAAGCCCGCGATCTGGAAAGGCGTGATGTCCGCCGGCTCCGCCAAATCGAAGATATCGACGCGGTAGCCCCCGGCTGCGTCGTACACGTGCGCCAGGGTGCTTCCGGTCGGATACCCGTCGTAGGTGAGATGGAGCAGGACGCCCTCGCTGTCGACGTGTCTGGCGCTGCTGTCGGTAAAGACGAGGTTGTCGTAGGGGAAGGCGGTGGCGGCGCCGAGCGGGACCACGCCGGTAAAGGTGTACCGCTGGGCAGCGCCGGTGATGTCGGTGAGATTGAGGGTGGGCGGAGCTGTGGAGACGGTCGTTCCCGAGAGCGTTCCGCTCGCCATAAAGGCGGTCGCCGGCGAATTCTGGGAAGACTGGCCGGTGCTGATCGAGTAGTTGTAGGTGTCGGCGAAGGCCGCCGTGGGAGCAGACAGGGTGGCAAGAACGGCGAAGGCGAGAGGAAGGGGGCGCATGGGGTCCTTTGCTGGCACGCCAGGAGATACGGAGCTTCGTCCTCACGAGGGAGGGAGGACTGTCCTGGCTGAGCTTCTTGGTTTTGCGCGGCGTCCGGCTATGGAGCTGGATCAGACAGCGCGATGTCGACCGTTGGGGAGAACGTCGGACCCGGGTGATCACTGGGATGCGTTCCCGCCTCCCGAGGATGGTTCCCGGGGCTGTCCTGAACCCGGTTTGGTACACGATATCCACGGATATCTGCTGATGGAGGGGCGTTTGGGCTTGATCGCGGAGGACCGCGCAGCCATACTGCCCGCATAGGTGTCTGGCGGACGATGCCAGCCCGGTGACAGCAGCCGGAAAAATAGCCGCAGCGACAGCACAGTGATAGCGCAGGAATGGCGCAGGGATGCCAAGGATGGTCGCGTGACTCGATATAGCCGTGGCGACGCAATTCGGATACTGCATCTCGAGACACGGCAGCTTCTGCGCTGGGAGCGGGCGGGCCTGATCCCGCTCCAGGACGAGTACAGCTTTGGCGACCTTGGGCAGCTGCGGACCCTGCGCAACCTGGGGGCGAGGCGCATCTCGGCGAAGAGCATACGGGCCTCGCTGGAGGCGATGCAGCGGGTCTCGGGCATGCGCAACGCGTTGCTGGAGGCCAGCTCCGCGGGCGGTGGGTCGCGGCTGCGCTTCCGCCACGCTGGCGGTCTGGTGGATCCGTTGACGCAGCAGCTGGCCTTTGACTTCGATCTCGATCCGGAGCAGCGGCTGCAGGTAGTGGGAACAACCGGACAGATCCTGGGGAGGCAGGCGGCCGAGGTGCAGCAGAAGTTTCTCCAGGCGGTGCGCCTGGAGGAGGAACCGGAGAAGCTGCCGGAGGCGGTCGAGACCTACGAGGCGATTCTGCGGATACGTCCGGCCCACGCGCCCGCGCTCATCAATCTTGGGACCATTCACTACAACGCGAGGAGCTTCGGGCTGGCCGAGCGGCTCTACCGGACGGCGACCGAGGCCGACCCGGAGTACGCCCTGGCGTTCTTCGACCTGGGCAACGTGCTGGACGAGATGAAGCGGCTTCCGGAGGCGGTCGAGGCCTACCAGAGGGCGGTCCATCTGGTGCCGCAGTACGCCGATGCGCACTACAATCTGGCTCTGGCGTATGAGCGGCAGGGCCACCGGCGACGCGCTCTGCGGCACTGGCTCGCGTATGTCCGGCTGGACCCCGTGGGGCCGTGGTCAGCGCACGCCAAGGGGCAGGCCCGCAAGATCCTGAAGCTCGAAAAGCTTTCGATCGTCAGCCGCCGGGGGCGCCTGGTCGCGACCGCCAGCTGAGGTCCGGGCGCGAGCCGCGGCAGCGCGCGGCGTAGCCAACCGTCATAATGGTGAGATGACGGTCAACAAAAGCTCGGGGGTGCCCGAGAAGACCTCCGCGATACCTTCCACGGAGAGCGCCACGGAGAGCGCCGCGACGAAGCTCCCAAAGAGGTTCCCGGGGAAGCTCCCGAAGAGGTTCCCGGGTGGGGGGCGATCCAGCTCCGCAGCCCCAGCCGCCGGCAGCTCTGCCGGGGCGCCGGCAGATGCGGCCGAGGTCGGCGAGCGGCTCCAGAAGATCCTCGCGCAGGCCGGCATCGCCTCGCGGCGCAAGGCCGAGGAGATCATCCTCGAGGGCCGCGTGCAAGTCAACGGCCAGACCGTGACCGAGCTGGGCGCCAAGGCCAATCCGCATCGGGATCACATCCGCGTCGACGGCAAGCTGCTGGGGGGGCCGCAGCCCCACCGCTACTTCATGGTCAACAAGCCGCGCGGCTACGTCACCACGCTGGACGACCCGCAGAAGCGGGCCACCGTCGCCGACCTCCTGGCGCAGCAGAAGTCCGGGCCGCAGCTGAAGCTGCCGCGGCTCTACCCGGTCGGCCGGCTGGACTACCTGTCCGAGGGTCTGCTGCTCATGACCAACGATGGAGATCTGGCGAACTCGCTCTCGAAGGCCTCGGCCGGCGTGCTCAAGACCTACCTGGTCAAGGTGTCGGGTGTCCCCGCGCCCGAGGCGATCGACCAGCTTCGCCGCGGCGTCATGATCGATCGCGGCCGCCTGGACGAGATCCGTGCGGGCCGGCGCGACCGCATCGTGACCCAGCCGGCGCAGATCGAGCAGGTGCGCGGCGGCGACAACCCGTGGTTCGAGGTGACCTTGACCGAGGGTCGCAATCGGCAGCTGCGCAAGATGTTCGAGGAGATCGGGCACCACGTCGAGAAGATTCGCCGCATCGCCTACGGCGCGCTGCAGCTCGATGTCGAGCCGGGGAGCTATCGCGAGCTCACGCCCGGTGAGGTGACCGCTCTGGACCGCGCGGCCAGGGGCAGGAAGGTGGAGCGCAAGCGCCAGCTTCCCGAGGCGGCGCAGCTCAAGAAGCCGGTTCCCCCCAAGGCGAATCGCCGCCGGCCGAATGTGCGGCGGTCCTCCTGAGGATCGCGCATATCGGCCCTGCAGCGTGGTGCGGCCGATCTGTCCTACGCGTCTATCCGTCTCTCCTACGCGACTAATCCGGCTCTCCTACGCGACTAATCCGGCTCTCCTACGCGACTGTCGGCTCCCTAAGCGACCGCCAGAGCCCCGGGCTCTCCGTCCTCTCCAACCGGGAGCAGCACGGCCGCCAGCAGCAGCAGGATCAGGCAGACCGACTTCACCAGCGCCGCTCCCCCAAAGTCGCCCCACGTCGCAAAGGTCTCCGGTCCCAGCAGCAGGCCGAAGAGCACCATCATCAACGTGTAAGGCCGCATGTCGATCCCTCGCCTCGATTCCATGAGGATGATCAGCACCAGCCAGGCGAACGGCACGTACAGATTGACCAGGGTGTAGTCGAACGAAGTCGGCGGCAGCAGCACCGAAGCGACCGTGACGAAGAGCACCTGGTTCAGTCGCGGCAGACGGATGACCCGGCCAAAGAACAGCGCCAGCATGACCGCGCCGGCCACCGCCATGTACCTCCCCATAAACGCGGGCGAGAACGTCTGCTGCCCGGGCGTGACCACCTTCAGCAACGCAAAGGCGGAGTGGTCGAAGGGAACATACCGTAGGTTGACGGTGCCGGCGTAGTCCTGAGTCCATGCCTGCACACCGGCGATGACGCCGTGCCAGGCCAGCAGGATGTCCGGCTCCAGGAAGCGAAGCGCCAGGAGTGTGATCGCTGCAAACGTCAGCACGCCGGCGCCGATCTCCTTCCACCGCCGGGGCCGCAGAAAGACGGCAAACATCAGGCCGGGATACAACTTGACCGACGCCGCCGCTCCCAGCAGAACCGCCGCCAGAATCCATCGCTCGCGTGCCAGCGCCCACACCCCGGCAGCCAGCAGGAACCAGGTGACCGCCTCGATATTGCCGCGCTCCAGAGCGAAGTAGAACGGCCAGGAGAAGACCGCGGCCAGAAGCACGAATCGCACGGCAGTGGCGCGCCCAACACCGCGCCGTTCCATCGCCCGGGCCAGGCGGAGCGCGGCGTACAGGATGCCGCCGACCGCCAGAGCGATGTAGCTTAGGTACCCGGCGACCCAGTTGTCCCACAGGTTGACGATCGCGTAGAAGCCTGCGTAGACCAGCGCGCCCGGAGCGGGGTAGTACCAGGGATAGCCTCCCGCAGTGAAGAACTCCGGATCGTGAAGATAGTCCATCCGCGGCAGGTAGTCGTAGAAGTCAAAGGCGGGGCTGCCCAGGTAGATCTGATCGAAGCCGTACCAGCTGTGCCGCGTCAGCCACAGCAGCTCCGAGTACGCGAGCGACAGGGCCCACAGACCGATAACGATCCAAAGAAACGTGCGCAGGGGAGCCGGAAGCGCGTGAAGTTGGACGAGCGAAGCCGGAGGCAGGTCGGGCCGCTCACGCTCGGTTACAGATCTTCCGCGCACAGGCTCCTCCCTGTTCTGCTGTGACTCACCGCGATCGTCCGCGCGTCCTCGGGGGTTACGCAAGCCGCTCCCTGATGCGCTCGGCCTCGGCCTCGCTCAAGCGAAACTTCATGGCCGGAGCGACGCCTTCCACCTGGTTCGCGCTTCGTCCGCCGACGATGGCGGCGGTCACGGCGGGGTTGCGCAGCGTCCACGCGATCGCGACCACACCGGCGCTGACGCCGTGCCCGGCGCCGATCTCCGCCAGCAGATGGGCGAGGTCGAGGTTCTTGGAGAGCTGCGGCTCCCCGAAGCTCCTGGCGTTGCGCCGGAAGTCGTCCGCCGGAAACGCGGCCACGCGCTCCCGGGTCATCGCGCCGGTCAGCAGGCCGCTCTGCATGGGCGAGTAGTTGATGACGCCGATGCCGTTGCGCTCGCAGAAAGGAAGGATCTCCGCCTCGGCAGTGCGGTTGATCATGGAGTAGGGCGGCTGCAGCGAGGTGATCGGAGCGATCTTCTGCGCACGCTCCATCTGCGCGACGTTGAAGTTGGAGGCGCCGATCCAGCGCACCTTGCCCTCCTGCTTCAGCGCGGCCATGGTGGCCCAGCCCTCTTCCACCTCCTCCTCGGGCACGGGCCAGTGGATCTGGTACAGGTCGATCGCGTCCAGCTTCAGGCGCCGCAAGCTCGCCTCGCACTCGCGCCGAATCTCCCGCAGCGTCTGCGTGATCGTGCGGCTCCCATCCCATACCATGCCGCATTTGGTGAAGACGAAGGGCCGCGCCTTGAGCCCATCGAGAGCGCGCGCGACCACCTCTTCCGAGTGCCCCAAACCGTAGACCGCCGCCGTATCGATCCAGTTCACGCCCAGCTCCAGCGCCTTTTGGATCGCTCCGATCGACTCCTCGTCGTCCTGCGGCCCCCACGCGTACTGCCAATCCCCGCCGCCGATCGCCCATGCGCCGAATCCGATGTGCGTCAAGGCGAGATCCGAGTTTCCAAGCTGCCTGGTTTCCATCGTCTGTAGGATGCGCCGGCGCGGGCGCGAAGCCGGGAGCCTTCGCCGGTCTGTCCGTGGCGACTGAACCGCGGCCGCTGCGACCGCGGCTGCTGCGGCTGAGGAGGCTGAGGAGGCTGAGGAGGCTGAGGAGGCTGAGGAGGCTGAGGATCACATTCCACCCGCGGCCTTCGGTGTCTGCGCAAGGGGCGCTTTCGGGAGGGAGGAAACTTACGTCGATTCCCATTCCGGGGCTATCCCCCGTCCGGTCCATCCCCTGCCTCTCCCATTCTGGGCGGTGCCCGCTTCGCGGGATACACCCTTCGCGCACGGCTGGCTAAAGTGGTGTCACGGAGCAACCGGGATCACAAAACGGTTGCCCTACAACAGGAGATGTCATGGTCAAGTTCACACTCTCAGCACTTTTGTTTGCGACCACCGTTGCCGGTGCGCAGACCGTTACCCTCGGCGCCACCAGCTCCTCCACCAACGGCAACACCACGACCATCACGCTTCCGGTCACGGTTGCTGTTCCGCCCGCAACCACCACCGCGCCGGCCGCCCTCCATTCGCTTCGGGTGGAACTGGGTGACGGCACCGGATCGCCTTCGGGCCAGACGCTCGGCACCAGCTTCACCACCATCGCCCTCAATCATGTGCTGACCGACACGGCCTCCGGCTGGAACGCCACCGCCAGCACCTACACGGTTCCCGTCACCGGAACGTACGTCATCGTCTCGATGATCCGCTTTACCGACTCGCTTCCGGCGGGCGTCAGCTACGGGCAGGGCGTCAATACCTCGAACGTCGACAGCCCCTCCTTCTTCTGGTCGGCGACTGCCGGCAAGCGCAACGGCTCTGTCAACGTGCGCACCGTACAGCTCTCCGCCGGGCAGGTGTTGGACCTCTTCGCCTACGGCGACAGCTCCTCTGCCCTCCCTGTCGCCAGCGCCTCACTCTCCATTCAGCAACTCCAGTAAGGGGCACCAATCATGAAGCTTGCCTTGGCGTTGCTCCTGTGCGCTGCCCCCCTGGCGGCGCAGACCTCCCAGGACCAGAAGATCGTCTATAACGTGGTTGTCAACGTGGTGACCACGGGGGCTTCCAACCCCATCGCGAAGCCGGCCCCCGGGCCGGCCCCCGCACCCACGCCAACGCCGGCGCCAGCTCCGGCCCCCACCCCGGCACCGGTCCCCACCCCCGCTCCGACGCCGGCTCCGGCTCCCACGCCAGCACCGGCGCCAACGCCAACTCCGGCGCCCGGAAGCTGTGTCAGCTACTACACGGCAGCTGCCACGTCCATCAGCAGCGTGAGCGCAAACCTCCTTCAGGCCCAGCAGAGCCTTTCCGCTGCCCTGAGCGCCGGCAGCATCAACGCCTCCACCTACGCCTCCGGCAGCCAGACGCTGGCCCAGGTCCGGCTCGATAGCAGCGACGTTCGTGATCTGGTTCGCATCGCCGGCCCAACGGATGTTGTCGCGCAGAACATAAGCTTCGTCAGCGCCGAGGTAGGTACCCTCCCCGGCATCCTGGGAAGCACGGCGCCGCTCAAGAACAGCCTGACCAGCTTGACGGCCTCGATGCAGGCCAGCCTTAACCAGGCAGGCAAGCTGGTTGCTTCCAGCAGCTGCGCCCAGGCGGTTCCGTAGCGAGGCGCACGCGGCGCGCACACGCACACGGACGCGCCCGGAGATGGCCGGAGATCACCGATCTTCCGTCATCGCCGGGCGCGCTGTAGCTGAGGCAGGCTGCCGCCGCGCACCACGGTTTGCTGAGGGGGTCAACATCTGCTTGACGCCGGTTGCTCCCTACGCCCAAAATTACTCCCGCTATTCATGGAAGACCGGTATCAAGCGATGCCCTCGCGCATCCAATACCTGTACGCACCATGCAGCAAAGGAGTACCGCAAAGTGGCAACGCAAAAAGCAACATTCGGAGCAGGATGCTTCTGGGGCGTGGAAGCCCGTTTCGCAGAGATGAACGGTGTTCTCGACACCGCGGTTGGCTACGAGGGAGGCAAGCTCGACCACCCCACCTACAAAGAGGTATGCACGGATCGCACCGGCCACGCCGAGGTCGTCCAGGTCACCTTTGATCCGGGCCGTGTCTCCTATGAGACGCTTCTGGACGCCTTCTTCGCGCTCCACGATCCAACCCAGCTCAACCGCCAGGGACCGGACTGGGGGACGCAGTACCGGTCCGTGATCTTCGCCGAGACCGAGGAGCAGGCCGCGCAGGGAAGCGCCAAGATTGCCGAACTGAACGCCTCCGGAACCTTTCGCAAACCGATCGCAACCCAGGTCGTCCCCGCGGAAACCTTCTGGAAGGCCGAGGAGTATCACCAGAAGTACCTGGAGAAGCGCGGCATGGTGAGCTGTCATATCTAAGGACAGGCTGTATGCGGCGCGAATGACTCACGTTTCCGCGTTCGCGTTACCGTTCGGTGCTTGCTTCGCAGAGAATCTAAATGCGGACCGCCGCCCTAAGCAGTTGAAGGGCGGCGCGCAGCCTCCGGCGACGGATCAGCACTCCGAGAAACCCTCGCATCAGCCGCACTCGCCGATAAAGCTGGTCTGCCGCTGAACCGTATCGGCGGTAGTAGCGAAACTCCGCGTCCAACACATTCGCATATCGCTGCTTGGAGACCGTCTCCGTCTTCAGCGAGTCGGCCATTGAGAGGTCGTGCCGCAAGGAAGAGCGCAGGATGAAGAACTTGCCGCCCGCAGCCTGCAGCTGGTGAAAAGTAGCGTGGTCGAGGAAGTCGAGCCAGAACTCCTCCGGAAAGCCGCCCACCTGCTCCAGCGCCTCCACACGAACGACGCTGCCGGAGTTGAAGGCACACAGCCGCGACTCCGACTTGCCCTCGATATTCAGGTCGAACTCCCGATGCCGGTAGGTCGGTGGTTTGTGCGGTGAAAGCACGACGTAGAGCTCCACCAGCTTCGGGATGATCGCAGCAATGCTTGCGTCCGCTTCAAGAGATCGTGTCTGCTCAACCACCTCGCGAATGTAGTCGGCGGTCAGCGTCGTATCCTGATCAAGCAGCATGAGCCAGGGAAGCCTTCGTTCCTGCGCGACCCTAAGCGCCATGTTGTAGGACTTCGCCAAGCCTGGATTGCTGGTGTCGTTCAGGTAAATGTCGTCGAAGCCCGACGGGCGCGGCTGTTCGTTGGGTGAGTTGTCGCAGACGATCAGATCGATCGTGGCCGCAGCCTCCGCATCCTCGCGCAGGAGGTCGCGCAGGGAGACGAAGGTCTGGCTCTCCTCGGCGGCGACCTTGTAGAGCACAAGAACCGCGAGAATCCTCTTCTTTCCTGCTCTTGCCTCCGGCACTGCTTGGGCTTGCGCGCTCACACCAGGATCCCCAGGCCGTTGCTCTCTTCAAAGTTGTAGAAGCGCTTCCCCGTGCGGCGGGAGATGTCGGTAATTGCCTGCTTCACCGCGGGAAACGACTCGGTATCGTGAAAGATCGTGCACCTGGAGTGTCGCGCGCTCCAAAGACCGCAGCGGAAGGTGTCCGCAAAGGTGTGGACGATGTCGACGTGGATGAGGTCGTAGGAGCCGGTATTGGTTCGGATAAAGTCGCGGTAATCGCTGCGAACCAGCTTGATGTTGTTGTATGGGGCAAGCCGTGTTGAGGTCTCTTCGTAAATATTCTCCTTGGAGACGGTATGGATATCTCCCAGAAACGTGTCCACGCCGACCACGGAGCCGAAGTAGGACGAGAGCGCAACGGTGGAGAAGCCATGCTCCACCCCAAACTCCAAACAGCGGTCGAGCGGGATCCGGAATCGATCGAGGAGGTCGGACAGGATGTTCTCGATGCCCTGCCATGCGGAAAGAGCTTCGAGCGAGCGTGCTGGAGGTTGTCGGCGCTCTGGAATATAAGGTTCAATCGAGACCTTTCGCCTGACTGCGCCGGTCAAAACCGAACCCCAGTAGGCCAACTCGAACTCACGCTCCATGCAGAAATCTTCTCCTATCTCTCGAACCCGTATCAGGAGCCCGACCTCCATTATCTCCCAGATAGAGACCGGCTGAAGGCGAGCTCAAACGTGTGCGCGCCACGCTTTACAAAGCGCAGCAGCCTTGCTCGCTCCTCGGGAGACAGCGCCCCGAACCAGGCCAGCAGAACCGTGCTCCCTCCCCAGAACAGCCACAGGGGGACGCTGAACGCGGGCGCCCCTGACGACCACCAGAGGGGAAACAGGACCACCGTAGGAATAGCGATGGCCGACGGCCGAAGCATCCCGTTCAGGAACAGCCGGGCGCGCGAGATGGAGAGCTTCGGGTAGGAGTAGTGCATGCTCAACGCGAAGTGCATGCCCACGCCGACGAAAGCTCCCAGCAGCGTTCCGTACGCAACACCCACGGCGCCGATGTGGCGCGCGAGGTACACGCTGGCGCCCACGTTGACAATAGCCTCGGCGCTGGCGCCCGCGATTGTCACCTTCTGGCTCTCCGTTGCCAGCAACATCCCGGCGTACGCCAGGCAAAGGTTCCGGAGGATGTTGGCCAGCACCAGGATGCGCAGATACCCGATCGTCCCCGCCGCGTAGGTCGGTCCAACCCACAGGCGCAGCAGCCAGTAACCGCCGACCAGCAGCGGCAACCCGGAGAGCACAAGCAGGATGGTCGAGTAGCGCGTGGCGCGTGACAGCATCTCGCCCATCGCCTTCGGCCCACGGTGAACGCTCTCGGCAGAGGCCGTCGGCAGAAGCGGCGCGAGCGCGGCGCCCAGGATCGAGATCATGAAGTTGGTCGGTCCAGTCGCGAGGGAGTAGAACGCGGTCTGACCGAAGTCGTAGCGGCCCACAATGGTCAGGTCGAGGCCGCTCACGCACAGCATGGCGACCGTCCAGATCGCCAGAGCCGAGCAGAACTGCAGCATCGGCCGCACCAGGCCGCGATCGAGCCCGCGCAGGCTCAGCCGGATGCCGACGCCCAGCCTGCGCCAGGCGACGATCTGCAAACCTCCCGTCGCCAGGTTGACCGCGCCGACCAGCGCCCCCATCACGGCCAGGCTTCTGTGCCAGAAGACCGCCGCGACCACAGCTCCGGTAAACAGAAACCGGTTGACCAGCGACAGAAGCATGGGAACGCCGTAGCGCTGCAAACCAAGAAACACCGCGGAGCAGATGGAGCACAGCATGCCGACCGAAAGCGAGATGCCGACGAAGAGCAGGCTGATCCTCACATCGCGATACAGCGTGGCCGGCATGGCATGGAACAGCATCGGCACACGCCAGGCCAGCACCAGCGTCAGCACGATGCCGGCGCAGCTGCTGCCCAGCATCAGAAGGAGGCCCGCGCTGGCCCGCATGCCCGCGCCCACATGATCGCCGCGCGCCTCAAACTCGGCGACGTATTTAGCGATGCCCGTCTGGATGCCGAAGTCGAGGTACCCCACATACGCGCTCATCTGCAGGATGAGGACCCAGGCGCTGTAGGTCTTTACGGGAAGGCGATGCGTCAGGTAGAAGGGAAGTACCAGCGCCACGAGCGTCGAGATCAGAAGACGCCCAACGCTAAGGACCGAGTTGCGGGTAAAGGTAGCAGCCCCGCTCGGGGGAACCTCGGTCGGGACAGCCGGATCGTCGCCGAGCGCGGAGACCGGCGGCAGGGGAGGTTCGATCGATCCGGCTTCGCTGATCCGCTCGTCCGACGTTGTCCGGATCGGCCCGACCGACAGGTTGTTGCGCACGGCGCAATCTTACAGGGCGACGCCCCGGGGAGGCGACCTGCTCCGGTCGACGATCTGTCCGGGGTACGTGCCGGCAGCGATGCAGGCCGGGAGGAGTCTCTCCCCTGGTTCCCGCCTGCCGATAGCAACCCGCAAGCCCGGCCCGCGCTCCCCCGCTGTGCTAGACTAACGTTGCAAGCGTAGAAAACGGTTGCAAAGGCACCGCAGGCAAAGACTCGCAGCGTGGATCGCGAACGATCCTCCCGGGTCTGGCCAGAGACTGCGACTCGCCTCCTCCCACCCGCACCCCTTCCTTACCTGAAGGCCCGGCTGGTTGCTCTGGCTGAAGGCCTCGTCAACGGACGTGCGCCTCGCCTCGCAGCAGCAGCGCTTTGCCAGTACCGGTAGCAATGCTGACCACACCCAAAGGTGCCCCTCCCACGTCGGGAGCGACCGGCACCCCCCTGCATCCCCTCCTCGCTCCACCACACCCCAAAAGGAACACACTTGACCTCCGCAACCCTCGATCTTCCGGCCTCCGGCCCCGCTATGCCTATGCCCATCACCCCCACGAATCTCCCTCTTGTCGAGGGCGTCCGCTTCGCCGACTTCAACGTCTCCGACTCGCTCAAGACCCGCCTCACCAACGCCGGCTTCCTCATTCCCACGCCCGTGCAGGCCAAGGCCATCCCGCCCGCGCTTGAGCTCAAGGACATCCTCGCCACCGCCTCCACCGGAACCGGCAAGACCCTCTCCTTCCTGATCCCCATGATCGAGCGGCTCGAAGCCAATTCCGTCCCCTCCACGCGCGGCAAGCGCGGCCCCATCCGCGCGCTCATCCTCCTTCCCACCCGCGAGCTCGCCATGCAGGTGCTCGAGGCCTACGCCAAGCTCGTCCCCCAGGCCAAGCACGACTCCGTGCTCGTCTGCGGCGGCCTCTCCGAGAACACGCAACTCGATCACCTCGACCGCGGTCCGCGCCTCGTCGTCGCCACCCCCGGCCGCCTCGAGGATTTCCTCCGCCGCCGCGAGATCAACATCGGCTCGGTCGAGATGCTCGTCCTCGACGAGGTCGATCGCATGCTCGACATGGGCTTCCTCCCCGCCATCCGACGCATCGTCGGCGCCCTTCCCAAGACGCGCCAGACCATGTGCTACTCCGCCACGCTCGACACCAACATCTCCGAGATCGTCAAGGACTACGTCCAGAAGCCGGTTCGCATCGAGATCGGCTCCGCCTCGAAGCCGTCCGATCAGGTCGAGCTGCGCGTCTACACCGTCATGCAGGATCAAAAGCTCGGCCTTCTAAATCAGATGCTGACCGAGGAGAAGGGCACTTTTCTCGTCTTTTCGCGCACCAAGCACGGCGCCGACCGCATCGCCAAAAAGCTCGAGCGGCTGGGCCACGATGCCGACGCCATCCACGGCGATCGCTCGCAATCGCAGCGCACCGCCGCCCTCAAGGGCTTCTCGAGCGGCAAGCACCGCATCCTGGTCGCGACCGACGTCGCCGCCCGCGGCATCGACGTCTCGGACATCGCGCACGTCGTCAACTACGACATGCCCAACGCGTCCGACGACTTCGTCCACCGCATCGGCCGCACCGGCCGCGCCGGCGCAAAGGGCGTCGCCACTACCTTCGTCATGCCGCAGGAGCGCTCGGACGCGCGCAAGCTCGAGCGCGAGCTGAAGATCAAGTTCGACTGGCGCGAGGCCGACAAGAACCTCGAAAAGGAAGAGCGCAACAAGCCGCTCGACACCGCCAGCACCGGCGACCTGATGTCGCTTGAGACCCGCTCCTGGAAGTCGTCGGACAGCTCCGGCGGCGGCGAAAGCTCCGGTCCCAACGGCAACCAGACCGGATCAGGCGAGCGCTCCACCTCCGACCGGCCGCGTTCCTCCCGGCCCTCCGGCGGCCGCGGCTTTCGCGGCGCCTCCTCCAATGGCCGCTCCGGCCCCGGCGGTGGATCCAGCTCCAGCCGAGGCCCCGGCAGCCGCTCCTCCGCTCCGCGCGGCAACTCCGGCGCACGCCCCACCCGCGGCAACCGCGGCCGCTAACCCTAACGATCTTGCACGGAAGCTCTGCGCCGTCTGCTCAGGGCTTCCGTTGCGTCATCGCCTGAAATTTTCATGCGATCGAGACTGGGCACAGGCGATCCTTCCGTCACGCGAACCACATTCCCGTGCCCCGCATCCAACCCGAAATCAGGGCTGTCTCGAACGTTCTAACCCATACTCATGTCTGAAAGCCTCCCCAACCTAACCGAGTTCACGGAGCTCCTCGGCGACGACAGGAACTTCGTCCTGCGCATCGTCCAGCCGGGCCTGGCCGGCCTCATGGATGGTTCCGTCTCCACGCTCGCGCCCATCTTCGCGACCGCCTTCGCCACCCATAACTCGCACACCGTCTTCCTCATCGGCGCAGCGTCCGCCGTCGGCGCCGGCATCTCCATGGCCTTCTCCGAGGGCCTCTCGGACGACGGCGAGCTCACCGGTCGCGGCAACCCCGTCTTTCGCGGCATCGTCACCGGCCTGATGACCTTTATCGGCGGCTTCCTCCACACCCTGCCCTTCCTGATCCCAAACGTTCACACCGCCCTGATGTGGGCGTATGGCGTCGTCGGTGTCGAGCTCGTTGCCATCGCCCTCATCCGGCATCGCTACTTCAAGACCTCCTTCGCGCTCTCCTGCCTCCAGGTCATCGTCGGCGGAGGTCTGGTCTTCGCCGCCGGCGTTCTGATCGGGCAATCCTGACCGTCCCATCGCAGGTCGATCTAAGATGGAGATCGAGCCTCAACCTCCCCGATGACCTCCAGCCTCCCTCAGCCAGCCGCAGAGCCCGGACCCTACGCGCGGCACATCCCCGCGCTTGACGGCATCCGGGGCCTCGCCATCCTGGGCGTCATGGCCTCTCACCTCTTCGCCGGCAACCCGCCCGGTCCGGTCATCCGCACACTCCACAGCATCGCGTCCTTCGGCTCGCACGGCGTCGACCTCTTCTTCGTCCTGTCCGGCTTTCTGATCACCGGCATCCTCTACGATTCACTCGGCGACCCGCGCTTCTTCCGCAAGTTCTACGCCCGCCGCAGCCTGCGCATCTTTCCGCTCTACTACGGCGTGCTGCTCGTCCTGCTTCTGCTCACCCACCCGCTCCATCTCCACTGGCAGCACATGCAGTGGGTCCTGCTCGCCTACCTGCAGAACACCAACCTCGTCATGCCCTTCGACCAGTTCAACCTGGGCGGCGGCCTTGAGCTCGATCACCTCTGGTCGCTCGCCGTCGAGGAGCAGTTCTACCTCGTCTGGCCCATCCTCGTCTTTCTTCTGGCGGCCCGCCGTCGCGTCCTTCGCCTGGCTCTGGGCCTTTCGGTCGCCGCTCTCGTCGTCCGCGCCACCTTTGCGGCGCACCACCTCACCTACAACTTCATCAATCGCTCCACCCTTTCCCGCGCGGACACACTTCTGCTCGGCGCGGCCCTGGCCCTTCTGCTCCGCGGCTCCCGACACGACCTCACCCTGCGCCTCGCACCCGCTGTGCTGGCCCTTTCTACAGCCGTCTACCTCGCCCTGCTTCAGCTCACGCGCGCGCCCTGGACGCCCGCCTCCCTCCACATCCACGCCCTCTTCTTCTGCCTCGGGTACACCCTTCTGGCCACCGCCTCCGCGGCCCTGATCGCCTGGTGCCTTCGTCCATCCACCTGGCCGCGCCGCCTCTTTGAGCTGCGCCCCATGCGCTTCTTCGGCAAGTACAGCTACGGTCTTTATGTCCTGCACGGCGTGGCTCTGCCCTTCCTGGTCGCCACCTTTCGCGGCTGGTTCGAAAGCATCTCGCCCAACAAGCTGCTCAGCATCGGCGGCGCCAGCCTGCTTACCATCCTCGTCGCAACCGCTGCGGCGTGGCTCAGCTACAACCTCTACGAGAGACAGTTTCTACGGCTCAAGCACCTCTTCGACTACGACCGGAGGCCAGGCGCCGCCGAGCGCGCCGAGGTCCACGCCAGCTGATCCGCTCGCGCCGCCTGGGTCTTCTTTGCTCGTTCCTTGCTGATTGCCTTGGACACGATTGCCTTATAATCGAAGATGAATCGCTGGGCATCGACACCGCCCGTTCCCGGCGCCCACTCGACACACAATTACAAGACGCTTCCACCATCTGAGCCCACTGGATCCGCCCCTCCAGCCCTCGGCAGGTGCCGAGCGAACCCACTTAGGACGCACACCCTATGATCTCCGTCTCCAACGTCACCATGCGCTACGGCTCGAAGCTCCTCTTCGAGGACGTCTCCGTCACCTTCACCACCGGCCGCCGCTACGGCCTCACCGGCCCCAACGGCGCCGGCAAATCCACCTTCATGAAGGTGCTCACCGGCGAGATCGACGCCCAGAAGGGCAACGTCGTTCGCCCCAAAAAGATCGGCGTCCTCAAGCAGAACCAGTACGAGTTCGACGCCTACCGCGTCATCGACACGGTGATCATGGGCAACGCCGCGCTCTGGGCCGCGCTTGAAGAGCGCGACCGCCTCTACGAAAAGCCCGAGCTCACCGACGAGGACGGATCCCGCCTGGGCGAGCTCGAAGGCGTCGTCGGCGACGAGGACGGCTACGAGGCCGAGGCCAACGCCGCCGTCCTCCTCCAGGGCCTCGACATCCCCGACGAACTCCACGAAAGAAAGATGTCCGAGCTCCAGGGCGGCCAGAAAGTCCGCGTCCTCCTCGCCCAGGCGCTCTTCGGCAACCCGCAGGCGCTGCTGCTCGACGAGCCCACCAACTACCTCGATCTCGAGTCCATCCACTGGCTCGAAGACTTCCTCGTCCGCTACGTCGGCACCGTCATCACCATCTCCCACGATCGCCACTTCCTCAACAACGTCTGCACCCACATCGCCGACATCGACTACGAGACGATCATCACCTACAACGGCGGCTACGACGACATGGTCCTCCAGAAGACCTCCATCCGCACCCGCATCGAGAGCCAGAACGAGCAGCGCGAAAAAAAGATCGCCCAGCTGAACGACTTCATCGCCCGCTTCTCCGCCGGCACCCGCTCCTCGCAGGTCAACTCCCGCAAAAAGGAGGTCGAACGTTTAGCGACGAGTGAGCTGGCAAGATCGAATATCGCCCGCCCCTTCATCCGCTTCGACATGCTCCGCCCCTCCGGCAAGCACGTCCTCGAGTTCGAGCAGGTCGAAAAGTCCTACGCCCAGAAAGACGGCTCCACCGAGCACGTCCTCCGCAGCTTTACCGCCTCCGTCCTCCGTGGCGACAAGGTCGTCCTCATCGGCCGCAACGGGCAAGGGAAGACCACGCTCCTCAAGGCCCTGCTCGCCAACGGCCCCGGCATCGACGAAACCGACGTCTCGATCGACTCCGGCAGCGTCAAGTGGGGGCACGAGGCCTCCATCGGCTACTTCGCCCAGGACCACACCGGCTCCATCCCCAAGGGCGCCACCGTCGCCGAGTGGCTCCACACCTTCGACCCCGCCGCCACCAAGGAAGACATCCGCGGCATCCTCGGGCAGATGCTCTTCCGCGGCGAAGAGGGCAACAAAAAGACCGAAGCCCTCTCGGGCGGAGAGGCCGCACGCCTCCTCTTCTGCAAGATCATGCTGCAGAAGCCCAACATCCTCGTCCTCGACGAGCCCACCAACCACCTGGACCTCGAAAGCATCAACGCGCTCAACCAGGCCATCCAGAAGTACGAGGGCACCGTCTTCCTCGTCACCCACGACCAGGACCTGATCGAAGAGGCCGGCACCCGCATCTGGCACTTCGAGGGCGGCCCCACCAGCTTCCACATCACCGACCACAAAGGCCCGTACGAGGAATACCAGCAACAGCTCCAGCTCGCCGCCAGGTAGCGCCCCACAGCTTCTAGCTCCTAGCTGTTAGCCTCTATCTAAGAGCAGAAGCTAGGAGCTACAAGCAGCCATGGCCTCCACCGAACCCCAGCAAGCCCCCGCCAAGAATGTCCTCGGCCAGCCCCTGGCCACCTGCGGCTGCGAGCCCATGACCGGCTTCTACCGCGACGGCTGCTGCAACACCGGCCCCGACGATCTCGGCGTCCACACCGTCTGCTGCATCGTCTCCGCCGGCTTCCTCGCCGCCTCCAAGCGCCTCGGCAACGACCTCTCCACCCCCATGCCGCAGTACGGCTTCGCCGGCCTCAAGGATGGCGACCGCTGGTGCGTCTGCGCCAACCGTTGGATGGAGGCGCTCGAGGCCGGCGCCGCCTGCCCGGTAGTCCTCGAGGCCACCCACGAGAACACCCTCCGCTTCGTCCCCTTCGAGCTCCTGATCCAGCACGCCGTCATCCCCGAGCAACTGCACTAGCACCGCGTTCCCCGCACCCACCTTCGCGCGCCTCGTTCCCCCAATCTCCGGCATCGGCCAAGCCGCAAACTCCCCAACGCCGAGACACGGTTACCGCACGGAATCGTGCTTTTTGGTTGACACGCCCCTCCCGCCTGCCACACCCTAGAACTACTACGACATTTCAGTTTGCAGCCGTCTCCCAATCGCTTCGCCGGCGTCTGCGGGCGATCCCTCGCGGAGAGGTCGGCGGCCATCCATCCGCGATCTCGCTTCCCCGTGTGTCACCGGCCAGCCTCAAGGAGCTCTCTCTCACCATGTCCACCTCTCGCCGCCGTCTCCTCTCCGCCGCCGCCTTCTGCCTGCTCTCGGCCGCCGCGGCCATCCCCGCCCTCAGCCAGAACGCCGCGCTCGGCAACATCTCCGGCATCGTCCGGGACGCGTCCGGCGCCGTCGTTCCCAACGCCGCGGTGGTCGTCACCAACACCGGCACCGGCGCCGCCCGGACCCTCACCACCGACTCCGAGGGCCACTACATCGCCGGCTTTCTCCAGCCCGGCCAGTACGAGGTCGTCCTCGGCGGCGGAGCCTTCGGCAAGATCGACCAGAAGAACATCAGCGTCACCGTCGGCGGAAACAACACCGTCGACGCCACCCTTCCCGCCGCCTCCGTCACCACCGACGTCGTCGTCACCACGGACGAGGCCCTGATCGACACCGATCGCGTCGCCCAGTCCCAGACCGTCTCCGAACAGCTCGTCTCGAACCTGCCCGTCAACGGCCGGCGCTGGGATAACTTCGTGCTCCTCACCCCCAACGTCGCCCCCGACGGCAACACCGGCCTGATCTCCTACCGCGGCATCTCGGGCATCTACAACACCAACCTCGTCGACGGCGCCAACAATCAGCAGGCCTTCTTCTCCGAAGCGCGCGGACGTTCGATCGGCGCCCCCTACGTCTACCCGCTCGACTCCATCAAGGAGTTTGAATCGAGCGCCACCGGCTACTCCGCCGAGCTCGGCCAGTCGGCCGGCGGCGTCATCAACGCCATCACCAAGTCCGGCACCAACCAGATTCACGGCGACGCCTTCGAGTACTACCGAACGCCCGGCTTCAACGCCCTCGACCCCCTCTCCAAGTACAACGGACGCCTCACCAACAACCCCTTCCTGCTCGGGCAGCCGGTCAAGGTGCAGCACCAGTACGGCATCTCGGTCGGTGGCCCCATCCTCAAGGACAAGCTCTTCTTTCACGCCACCTACGACGGCTACCGGCGCGTCAATCCCATCACCTATCTCTCCACCTACAACAACGCCCAAACCTCCATCGCCAACCTCGTTCACCTGTGCGACGGCGGCTCCACCTTCGTGACCAGCGGATCGGGCGCCAACCAGGCCATCTATCCCACCACCATCACCGGCATCAACGCCGCACAGTGCTCGCAGGCTGTCGGCTTCGTGCAGACCAGGCTGCTCGGCTCCTTCCAGCGCAATACCACCCAGGACATCTACTTCCCGCGTCTCGACTACCAGCTCAACGGCAAGACCCATCTCTCCGCCAGCTTCCTCTTTGAAAACTTCAAGCTGCCCAACGGCTACAACTCCTCCACCACCGTCAACAACGGCTCCGTCACCCAGAACGGCACCAGCTCCTTCCACGAGCGATTCCTCGTCGTCAACGCCGAGACCGCCCTCACCGCACGCTCCACTAACGTCGTGCACTTCCAATGGTCGCGCGACCTCGAGACAGCCACCACCAACAGCGGCGGTCCCGCCCTCTCCGTCACCGGCCTGTTCGCCTATGGGGAGACCAACGCTCTCCCCCGCGGCGCCTTCCCCGATGAGCACCGCTGGCAGATCACCGACATCTACTCCACCAACCGCGGACGTCACTCCCTCAAGGTCGGCGGCGACATCAACCTCATTCACGAGCAGATCCAGAACCTCTTCCAGGGCGACGGCAGCTTCTCCTACAGCACCGGCACCAACGAGGCCAACTTCGCTAACTGGATCCAGGACGTCTACGGCGTCAACGGCGGCCGCCACTACAACTCCTTCACCCAGGTCAACGATCCCGTCACCCACGTCGGCGCGGACGACTTCTGGAACCAGGACCTCGACCTCTTCGCCGAGGATGCCTGTAAGGTCACGCCGCGGTTCCTGCTCTCGCTCGGCGCGCGCTACGACGTGCAGCTGGTTCCGCAGCCCGACCGCCCCAACACCAGCTCCCCCGTCGCCGCGCTCTACACCTCCACCATCAACAACTACAAGGGCATGGGCGCGCCGCGCATCGGCTTCTCCTGGAACCCCTACGAGGGCACCGTCGTCCGTGGCGGCTACGGCATCTTCTTCGGCCTGAACTCAAACTCCACCTACTACACCGTCCGTCGCGAAAACGGCGTTTACCAGCAGCAGTTCAACGTCAACGCGCTCACCAACCCCAACGCAACCTACGCGCAGGCCAGCGCCACCTGCGTTCCCACCGCCGGCAGCAACCGCTGCTTTCAGCAGTCCGGCGCCTACGCCGCTAACGCACCGCAGGGTGGCATCCCGGAGTTCACGCCGCCCGGCCCTGCGCCCATCAACCAGGTCACCGGAGCTCCCACCCCCGCCGTCAACACCGGTCTAGCCCTCGGCTCCATCAGCGCCCGCGGCCTCGACCCCAACTTCCAGAACCCCCGTTCGCACTCCGCCGACCTGACGGTAGAGCAGCAGCTTCCCCTGCGCTCCACCCTCACCATCGGCTACGTCGGCAACCGCGGTCTTCGCCTGCCCATCTTCGTCGATACCAACGTCGATCCGAACTCGGCCGTCACCAGCACCCCCTACACCCTGATCAACGGCGCCGTTCGGCAGAGCATCCCTCTGCCCATCTACAAGGCGCGGCTCTACAACACCAGCGGCGCGGTCCTCACCGGCTTCTCCGACGTCAACAGCTGGTACCACTCGCTCGCCGTCACCGTCCGCAAGCCGATGAGCCACGGCGTCGAGGTCCTCGCCAACTACACCTGGGCCAAGGCCACCGACGGCGGCCAGACCTCCGGCGTCAACGGAACCTTCAACGGCACCGACATCCCCGTCGATCCGTTCGCCCGCGGCGCACGCCAGGGCCGCAGCGCGGAGTACGCCCTCTCCGATCTCAACGTCAAAGGCCGCTTCGTCGGTTCGTTCGTCGCCCAGTCCAGGCTCCCCATCGCCAACCGCTACGCCGCCTATGCGGCCAACGGATGGGAGATCTCGGGAACCTTCACCGCGCAGAACGGCACCCCCGTCACCGGCTTCCTCCAGAACTCACCCACCTCCGCCATCGCCGACGGTGGCCTCACCGGAGCCGAGCTCTCGCTCTTCAACTCCGGAACTCCCGGCCGCGTTCCCACCCAGATCGTCGCCCGCAACGCCTTCAAGGGACCAGGCGTCCACAACCTCGACGCCCGCGTCTCCCGCTCCTTCCCCTTCCTCCGCGAGGGCATGCACATCGAGCTCGCCGCCGAAGCCTTCAACCTCGTCAACCACCGCAACATCCTCGCCGTCAACAGCTCCCTCTACGCCTACGTCGCGCCCGGTCAGACCGGCCAGGGCGTCACCTGTAACGTCGTCGCCAGCGCCAGCGCCGGCTGCATCGTGCCCTACACCGCCGTCCCCTTCGGATCGCCGTCCAGCACCTCCGGCGTCATCTACACCCCACGCCAGATCCAGCTGCTCGGCCGCTTCACCTTCTAATCCCCACCCTTCTCCCACCAGCGGCTCCGACCTCCACCGGCCGGAGCCGCCCCTCGTCCGCCATCTCTCCCGCTAACCTCGACGCCCTCCACGTTCGCCCCTTCCCTGCCGCCCGTTCTCCTCCCCCGCGCTTCGCGCCTCCGCCGCCCATCCCCCAAAAGTCGAACACCCCAAACCCCACCCCAACCTCTAAACTCAAACCCATGTGTGGAATCGTTGGTTACATCGGACCTAAGCCCGTCGTCCCCGTCATCATGGAAGGCCTCGCCCGCCTCGAGTACCGCGGCTACGACTCCGCCGGCATCGCCGTCGCTGGCTCCACCTCGAACGGCTCCGGCCCCCACGACGCCGGCCTCCAGCTCCGCCGCGCCTCCGGCAAGCTCTCCAACCTCGCCGCCGTCCTCGCCAAAGATCCCGTCCACGGCTCCTTCGGCATCGGCCACACCCGCTGGGCCACCCACGGTCGGCCCACCGAGGAAAACGCCCACCCCCACCGCGACGGTACCGGCTCCCTCGTCGTCGTCCACAACGGCATCGTCGAAAACTACCTCCAGCTCAAGCACGCCCTCATCGCCAAAGGCCACCGCTTCGTCTCTGAAACCGACACCGAGATCATCGCCCACGTCATCCAGGATGAACTAGAGCTCGCCGGCGCTCCCGCCCCCGCCCCCGGAACCCGCACCCAGTCCGCCAACGAATCCGAAGCCGTCATCACGGATGATTCTGCCAGCTCGCGCGAAGCGCTCCCGCCCGTGCGGCCAGCACTCCCCCTCGAAGAAGCCGTCCGCCGCGCCGTCAAACGCCTCACCGGAGCCTTCGCCATCGGCGTCCTCTCCGCCCACGAGCCCGATAAGCTCGTCGCCGCCCGCATGGGCCCGCCCGCCGTCCTCGGCATCGGCGACGGCGAGTACTTCCTCGCCTCCGACGTCCCCGGCATCCTCCACCACACCCGCAATATCTACTTCCTCAACGACGGCGAGCTCGCCGTCCTCACCCCCACCGGCATCGCCCTCTCCGACTTCAACGCCCAGCCCCTCCCCCTCACCCCCCACCGCGTCACCTGGGACCCCATCCAGGCCGAAAAAGCCGGCTACAAGCACTTCATGCTCAAGGAGATCAACGAGCAGCCCCGCGCCATCCGCGACACCACCCTCGGCCGCATCTCGCTCGATACCGGCAAGGTCTTCCTCCCCGACATCCAAATCTCCCCCGAAGAGTTCAAGGCCGCCACCCAGATCACCATCGCCGCCTGCGGAACCTCCTGGCACGCCGGCCTCGCCGGCAAGTTCATGATCGAGCGCCTCGCCCGCCTCCCCGTCGACGTCGATTACGCCAGCGAATACCGCTACCGCGACCCCATCGCCGACCCCCACGCCATCGGCCTCCTCATCACCCAGTCCGGCGAAACCGCCGACACCCTCGCCGCCCAGGCCGAGCTCATCGCCAAAGGCTCGAAAACCCTCGCCATCTGCAACGTCGTCGGAGCCGCCATCACCCGCCGCGCCCAGGGCACCATCACCACCAACGCCGGCCCCGAGATCGGCGTCGCCTCCACCAAGGCCTTCACCGCCCAGCTCACCGCCCTCTTCGTCCTCGCCCTCCACCTCGCCCAGGTCCGCGGCACCGTCTCCGACGCCGAATCCCTCCACCTCGTCACCGAACTCGCGAAATTACCCTCAAAACTCGAAGAAGTTCTCCGGTCGGTAGACGACCAGTGCCAGCAACTAGCCAAGGTCTTCCACACCTCGAACGACTTCCTCTTCCTCGGCCGCGGCATCCATTATCCAATCGCGCTTGAAGGCGCGCTGAAGTTGAAGGAGATCTCCTACATCCACGCCGAAGGCTACCCGGCCGGCGAGATGAAGCACGGCCCCAACGCCCTCATCGACGAAACCCTCCCCGTCGTCTGCATTGCGACCAAGGACCCCACCGACCCCTCCTCCGTCCTCAAGTACGAAAAAACCCTCTCCAACATCCAGGAGGTCACCGCCCGCTCCGGCCGCGTCATCGCCATCGCCATCGAGGGCGACGACCACATCACCCAGCTCGTCGAACACACCATCCACATCCCCCAGGCCCCCGAACTCCTCCTCCCCGTCCTAGAAACCATCCCCCTCCAACTCCTCGCCTACCACATTGCCGTAAGACGAGGCTGCGACGTCGACCAGCCCAGGAATTTGGCCAAATCGGTGACGGTAGAGTAGCGGTGCTGATCTAGAAGAAAGTCCGCTGAATGGGTTCCATTTCTTGTACTTCGACCGAAGTCGGCAGACCATCAACTCCGTACCGTATACGACCCCGCACTCTCAGAGGCTCTCGGGTAGCAAACCCGCGCAACAGCTGTGCTATGTCCCCACCGGTATACCTGTACGGAACGTGAATACCGTCCATCGTGTAGAAAGTTCCACGCAAACTTGTCTTCGTCAGACTGTTCAAGGTACCGATAATCTCCGTGCCCTCCGTACTTTGCCCTTCGAGTACTTCTCGATAGTCGAAATAGTCACGTTGGTTGGCATCGACCGTTGCAAGTTCCACTTCCGACCGCAACATTTGAAATCTATCGATTCGCTTCGGAGCGAGTGGCGAGACCATCTGCGAGAGTTGCCGATCAACGCGTTGGCTGAGAAGCAGTTCATATTGATCTCTAGTGAGGACAAAAGCACCGTCCGGAGTAGATAATTGCACCTCGCCGTCGGTGAACTCCGCAGGAATTCTTGCGACGCGTTCACCTTTGGTCTTCTTCTTGGCGCTGATCAGCGCGCCGAGGTCGGTGATCACCTTATAGGCCCCAGAAACGGTGTCGGTGATTGCCTTCCAAGCGAGTCCCGCACCTGCAATTTCGACGGTTGCGGCGACAGGATTTGTTTTTACATACGCGATCGCTTCAAATAGTAAGTGAAAGGATGCGTGATCGACGTCCTTGAGCCTGAGTTCGTACTGATCTCCTAAGTCACGCTCGTGGGCGAGTATGGAAAACGCGCGATTGACACCTGTTACTACTTCTATTACTTCGTTCGCGCTCATCGAGCCGTTTTCAACATCGGGCCCTTGATAAGCGAGCTCGAAGACATCAGTGTTCAGTGATGTTTGGACGGTTGCTCCCAGGGCTGGCATTCTCTTCTCCTGCCGTCCAACATACATTTGTTTTCACGAAGCGGGTGGCTGGACAAGCCAAAGGCGGGTGCCCCATTCATGACAGCACCAGTCACGAGTGGGACATTCGGCGCGCCAGCGACGAACCGCTCCCGCCACTCTAACTTAGGCTCGAGGAATCCACCGAAGAAACCCGAGAGGCTCGCACACCTCGTGCTAGGCTGATCTCCACCCCGAGACCAGAGGTCATAGTATGAGTGACTAACCGGATCGAGAACGCGTCAAAGTCTTTCCCTACCTGAAGTGCCGCGAGACGATTAACAATCTTGGCGGGTGGCCCAGACATTACCTTCACCGAGCCCAGCCAAAGGCGTGTGCCCCATTCATGACAGCATCACCGTCATGAGTGGGACCTTCGGCGCGGAAGCGACGAACCGCTCCCGCCCACTACCTTGATCCTAGGGAGCATCCGTGAGCTGGGACTTGAGCAGACCGCTCAGGTACGCCGCCAATTGGCTCACATCGAAGTGCCCGTCATCCCACGCCCGGTCTGCCTCCCGAAGCGCCTCATAATACGGCTGCCGGTTCTCGCGAATACGTTCCGGCACCAGCTTTCTCCCGGACAGCAGGCGTCCCTGCCGCAGGCACAAGAGGTAGTAGCACGCGGCTCGCGCCGTTCGGCCATTCCCCTCGACAAACGGATGGATCCAGTTCATCCGCCACAGGGCATACGCCGGTAGCAGCGTCGGATGCTCCATCACGGTCCAATTCTCGTGAATGACGGAGAAGAACCGGTCCATCTGGTCGGGTACGTCTTTGAAGTGCGGTGGAATGTGGTTCCCGACATAGATCGGCTCTTCCCGGTACCTGCCGCCAAACTGCGCGATGTTAGCCACCGCTGCGGCATTAAGAGACCAAAGCGTGTACTTGTCGAACGCTTCGATGCCCTTCTCCAGCCCGATCTCAATGCAATTCAGCAGCAGGTCATACTGCCGTTCAAGATTCTTCTCTTGTACGAGTTCAAACAGCGCTGGATTATCGGCCTTGCGTACGGACATCGGTTCTACCCACGCAAGCGCATGCTCTCAGACGCGCGCTCCACGCTGTCCCGCGTGATCTCCGCCGAATGCGGCATGTTGCCAAAGGCAAAACTGACGCGCTGCTCACGCAGCTGCTCCTCGCTGACTACAGTATCCCGTGTCGCGTCCAGCACTCGCACCAACTCTGCATCGGCAGCTTCAACGTTCTTAAACTGTTTACGATCTGCCACAACTCACCTCACCTGATACCACAGGATTGTCCTATAACACACGGTAGCACCAACGACGGTGGATGTGCTTCGCCCCCCCATGCTCGGCATCCTTTCAGTACCGGAATGGCCACACTCGTCTTCGAAGAAGCAAGGACCGTCTTCCGCGACCCGCTCTCTTCCACCCTTCCCGACGACCAGCACTCAGCGGGGGAGCCTCGCTTCCTCATCGTCGGCATGTCGGCACGCCGACGCATTCTTTTCGTGGTCTACCCTGAGACCGGAAACACTATCCGCCTCATCGGGGCTCGTCCAGCCATCGCCTCCGAGGTCCGACAATATGAAGAAGAGCAGTGAACTCGACCCCCTCGCTCCCCGCCCAGACCTCGACTTCAGCAAGGGCGTGCGCGGCAAGTACACCAATCTTCTTGCACAGGGCACCAACGTCGTGATCGTCGCGCCTGATCTCCTGGACACCTTTCCCGATTCGCAAGCAGTCAACGAAGCTCTGCGTAGCCTCAAGAAGATCGCGACCCGCGCCTCCGTGCCCCGCCTCAAAGCTCGCAAAGCAGCGCATTCGTAGGAACTGGGCGGGTGGCCCAGGCACAACCTCCCACCCAGCCAAGCCAAAGGCGGGTGCCCCTTCATGACAGCACCACGCCATGAGTGGGACTTCAACCCGGCAGGGGCGAACCGCTCCCGCCCATTCCTATGCCATCCGGGAACATTCTCTCCACCCCGCCGTACCAATAGCAGCCCTTCGGAGAGAACCCCACGCATGCGCCACCTCCTCACCACCGCCGCCCTGTCCCTCGCCCTCTCCGCCCCCACCCTCCTCCGTGCCCAGACCACCGCCGCCATTCTCCCTTTCGACCAGATCAAGTCCCAGCCCGAGCTCGACTCCACCATCCGCGCCCTCGACACCGCCCTCTTCGACGCCTACAACCGCTGCGACCTCCCCAGGTTCTCAAGCCTCGTCGCCGACGACATCGAGTTCTACCACGACCAGGGCGGCATCACCCTCGGCAACGCCGCCCTCACCGAAAGCATCCGCAAGAACATCTGCGGCAAGGCCACCCGCCAGCTCACCCCCGGCACCCTCAGGGTCTACCCCATGAAGGGCATCGGAGCCATCGAGATCGGCGCCCACCGCTTCTTCGAAACCGGCAACCCCGTCGCCACCGGCGAAGCCGAGTTCACCATGCTCTGGACCTCCAAAAACGGCGCCTGGAAGCTCAGCCGCGTCCTCAGCTACGACCATCACGCCGCCCCCAAATAACGGCCAGGGAAACCTCGGTCCGCAGCCCGCAAACGTGGCGCAACCACCCACCCCAATCCACTACACTGGAAGTAGCCCCTCACGTGGCCCTTCTCAGCGGCCTGCGCTACACCGGAGGTAACCTAGGTACCCCTACCATAAGTCCCGTCAATCGAAGACTTTGCGTACCAAGTACGGGGGGGGAGTACACCCTCCAGCAACGAGAGCCTGCCGGAGCGCAGCCTCCCGAGACCAATCTGAACCGCCCCT
>JAABUQ010001532.1_pt1 | contig 49283 bp, 38 predicted proteins | sample 5560001 | NCBI WGS metagenome assembly JAABUQ01 (sample SAMN10711888, study PRJNA513371) | rock metagenome | isolation source: Antarctica rocks | place: Antarctica: Victoria Land, Finger Mt nord | collected 2015-12-18
GGTGGTTTGGATTTGGATATGAAGTACCCCGGTAAGGTAGATACCCGGATGGCGATTCTTGCAATTTTTTGTTTTCTTTTGGGGGCACATGGATTGATTTGGGTATGAAGGACGTAGGTAGGTATAGGTAGATACGATAGATTCTTTGGATACTGCTGACGCCCCCAGGGCGCATGAACGAGCGCTTTGTTACGTACAGGAGACGCTGGAACGGTTTTGCTGCTGGGGCTGAGACTGAGGGATGGAAGAGAGATGAGGAAGGAGTAGATCGAGGTGATGGGATGGGATATGTGAGTCTTGCTTGTGTGGCTTGGTGGCCAATCTGGCGGGAGATCGTGCGGCTTGGTATCGTATTTGAGGGTGTGGGGTTCGTCATGGTGTTGCGTGCGCTCGATGTGGGGTTCAAACGTAAGGGCGGTCGTACCGCCTGCTGTCGTGCGAGCGGCGGTGATGGCCGGATCCGCTGCGCGAATGGCCGCGTCTGTGTTGTGAATATCAGCTACCTATCCCCTCCTCACCACATGGAGGAAGATTGGGGAGACGTACCTCGAGTCGTGGCTCCTCCGCCTGCTACTCGTATACTTCTCCGTCACGACCGTCTCGTTCCGATCCCGGTGGAAAAACAACAAAATCACACTCGTGATGAAGAAGAATATACAATTCATGATCCCGAACGCGAAACTCGCCTTCAGCATTGCGCAATCCTTGTTCACATTCCCCGTGAAGGGCGAGTTCGCGGATACGCCGTTCGCGCCAGCGCTGACGTAGAAAGCGCTGTTGCCGGAGACGTCGCTGCAGTTGGCGCTGGCTATACCCCTGAGCTCGTAGACGCCGGCGATGAAGGCGCCGACGAAGCAGAGGTCGATGAAGGAGACGAAGATTGCGGAGGCGCGGGTGGATTTGTGGCGGAGGAGGGTTAGGAGCGCCCAGACTGCGGCGAGGACGGAGACTATGAAGAGGGTGCTGGGAGAGGGATGTTAGGATTGGATTTGTGATGGGAAGAGGGAGGTGGGGAAGGGAATGGGGGGGCAGGGATTACAGGATTGATGCATCGGTGAGGGCGTTGGCTTTGGTGTTGAGGTCCACGAAGTAGGCTAGCATGCCCAGGGTGGGGATTAGAGTGATGATTTGAAGGAAGCGCCAGAAGGCGAAGAAGATGTAGCCGATCATTGTGGAGAGTAGGGGTTGGGGCGAGGAGGGTTGAGGTGTTGGTCTTTCTTCAGGACTACTGTTGCTGTAGTGCGCAGCCGGAAGGATTGGGTGGATGTGAGGGTACTAGGAGCTTGATGATGCGGGGAGGTGTGTGACAAGGCGCTGGCACTGAAGTGTAGGGGTTCTGCAGTAGGGTTTCGAGAGATGTGTAATCAGTCAGATGAGAACGATTTAATTCTTTCCAATCGTCTGCTGAGGATGTCCGCCTGGTCTCGTTGCTTTCAGATGGTTGCGCAAGTATTCAGACGTCAGCAAAGCTCAGCTGAAGCGGGGTCGCGCGGGTGTATTTAAAGTGCGCGCAAATGTGGTTTGAACTTTGAACCAGTGAGTGTTTAGAAGGCAAAGGCAATGGAACATACAAAGCAACAAGAAGTGGCGAAAAGAATATGAAGCTTGAACGGAGAAGAGAAGTGGAACTTCGAGGATTTTGTATGTGCTGTCAGTGCGTCGACGCAGAAGAAGGCTGGTTCGTTTCGGCGCTATCAGAAATGGCGGGGGCTGGCTGTCACGAAACTAAGCCACTCAGCCACAGTCGCTAAAAGCGGGCGCTAACAAAACTTGCTTTTCCATGTATTTGGTTCTGTCAATCTTGATATGTCAGCCACTTCCAAGGCGTGCAACGGCTATCACGCTGATCCCCACTGTGTTTTGCAGAGATGATATGAGCCATATCTGAGGAACACTCGGGATCGGTGTATGCTACCGACAGTGCCGCCCTTAGTTTACTTGCAACTCGTCCTTTGACGAACCCTGTTCGGTTGGGCTTACTCTCTCAATAGCTGCCAGATTATGACCTCTGCTTGCTTGCTTGTCATATGATCATCATCGAGCCGCCCAATGTTCATCGACACTCTAAAACCATGTTACGCGTCGTTTGGCACTTGTTCCTCGCACTTTAGCACCGGTGATCATCCTTGCGGCCACTGGAATCCAAGATGTTTCCCTATCCTTAAGTACGAGCACCGAACAGCCCGGTCCATCCGAGGCTTCCGTGACAACGGTCCATGTTACCAGTATGAACCCCACCAATGACACCGCACTTCCTTGTCCCAACGACGGCAGATATGATCGTAGCCACCTTGTGGCTCGTTAGAGGACTATGGATTGGTCTAGGTCTCCGAGGCTCCTTGCAGTGGTATCGCAGGGAAACAGCATTGATCAAAGAGAAGTGATCGGCAGCTCTTGCAAGGGATCCCCGTGGTCACGCTCTGCTTCTTTGTCCTAGCTCCGCTCCTACAGGAAATCAAATTATTTGCGTCGACGGGCCTGCCTTGGACAAAGGCCTGGGCTGCCATTTTTCTCACTGCATGGATTTTGAGGTCGTTGTCAGGTTCATCTTGGGAATGGCCAAAGCATTAGACAACAGATCCGCCTCCTTTTCTGTCAGTCTAGCTGTGGTAGGTCTCCGGGAGCACACAAGGTTGTTACACAGATACATTGCTGTATGGCTCTAGATCTTTATATCTCTAGTTATGTCTGAATCCGTGCGAACCCTCTTCATCACATTCGGGGGACAGATCCTTGGAAATTAAATCCTCGGGAATCCAATACACTTTTTCTTGTCTATCGGCAAATTTGCGTCCCTGGTTGACCCCAACCCATCCAATCGTAGTGCCATCGTTCAATCATTACTCCAGCTAATCACGCCTGAACCAAAAGCATATAAGAGCTAGGCTGTATTGTGCTACGTTACTAAAGTTCACTCATGATCTCGTGCATTCAAGTCATCGCTGCCATCAGCGTTTGCCAAGATACTGTACTCATCGGAGCCGTATTAGTTGTCCATTTCGTTACGGTCGACACCTGAGCCTTCGTACTCTCTTGAGATTGTAGGTGTCGGCGGCTTCTTGCCGGTCAAAGGAACGTCCTCTGCGGGGAAAGTCTCGAAGTCTTCCATTAGGCTCGGCGCCGATCACAGAAGTTCATTTGTGCACATATAGAGATCAGGTATCGAGAGTCGCTTTTATTGATGAGCTCTATATTGCTCTAGAAAGCCTCCGTGGACCTCGAAGCGGCCTGCAAATCGAGACTGGGATCCATACATTTTCATCCTTCTAGAAATATAGAGGTTTTGCATGTTTGCCTTTACAGTATCAACATACGCCAGGGCTAGATCTGGCTGATTCCCCCGTCGATAGCCTGCTGCGGCGACCGCCGATGAAGGTAGGAATTGATGGAAACCCTCTATTAATTCTGGAGCTGAGGCAAAAAGTTGAGTGACCTGGTCGTAGACGTCATATATTGGTAGATTCTCCCCCTGATACTTTTTCAAGATGCCCAAAAAAGCTGCATAGATATTGGGCTGCTCTATAAAGTGCGTCTACAAGATGTCAACATTGGCCACCAAAGAAAGCCAGATTTTGATATACTTGCCTTTACCCTTTCAATATACGCTACGTAGTCAGTGAGCATGTTGGTCTTAGGGAGTACCATGCCGAGAACGTGGACCATACGAAAGACCGTGATCTCATCCCTTTCCAGATCTTCCATCTGGTATAAATTCCGAAGGCGCTCCATCACCACGTTCAACTTGCTGACTGGCGGAGCCGTGGGTGAAGTGGTGTCCCTGGGATCTTTCGTCCTGCCAGAGTCTGGAAGTAGTCGTGACATAACGGTGATACCACATGTAGAGCAAAGTGTCATAGAATCGCTGGGAGTCATGGTTACTTCGCCAGGACATAAATGCCTTGGGCAGGTTTCTCTCAAGATCAAAGTCCTCATAATGACCGACATATTCACACTCGTTTCAGGGAAGACTGTTCGCTCCCAATCATCCTTTCTGATCTGGAGCCCTTGCATCTGGCTGTTCGTCAGGATGTAATCCCCTTGGGCCACTCTACGCTCTCCAGGGAGACCTTTGAAATCGCATCGAAGCATAGACTCAAAGACGTCCCAATGACGAAAATATTCATAGGGTAGAGCTTTGTTGCGGCCTAGCACATCCACAAAGAAAATGCTGTCTTGATGTTGAATTAGCAATCGATTTGGTATATTAGCTTGTATCTTGAGAAGAAGAGCGTAGATTTCCATGTTCGACGTAATATTCTTGCGCAGGTACTCAAGTATGATTTCTGAAAATGGGACCAGATTGCTGAGCAGGTTCTGTCCGATAGTGCAGAGCATTTGCAGTTGCAGGAAGATAGCATGGAAGCCGAATGATATCTCTGTCCTTACATCTTCCTGTTCTCGCTTGAGAGATGCCACTTGAGTCTGGATGTGGTGCGAACGGAGACTGGCAACCTGGAAGGATCGTTCATTGCTTGTCTTCATTCCACAGCAGATTTCTACGAGCTCTTTCGTGTAAGAGATCGCTTCCTTGTGTGTTTTCTCTAGACGGCGATCCAGGCCATTGATAGCGCTTGTTTGGTTGCCGATCTTCCTGAGGATATTCCCGCTTTGACTGTCTTGCTGTCTCTTCTGGTCTGAGAGTTCGGTCTCGGTAGCTTGACGGGCCTGTATTATATGCTCCAAAAGGCCGTTGCAATGCCTCTTCCCTTGATGGCTAAGATCAGAGACCTTGTCTTCAAGACGTTGCCTGTCTTCAGTCGCTTTGAGAAGCAAGGCATCTTGAGTCTCTTGCAACTGAGTACTGACTCTGGAGATTGCTTCACTAGAAATTGCGATTAGGAACAGAGAACTTTCCGAAAAGCATCCCGGTCTGATACCTGTTGCATATGCCTAGTAGCATTGAGATGCTCACAACTTTTGCCGCAATGATGGTTCGAAATTTCGATACTTCTTCGGAGCTAAATAGTGCCCACTGGACCTTTTTACTTCCGCGTTGGAAAGCTCTTTGACTCGAATTGATACCCAAGGCTGGGGCATAGCGTTCGTCGATCTTATTAGCGAATTCTTGTAGGGGTATCAGGCATGTGAGTGCCATTCCTCGAATTGCGTTGACATGGTTGATATTTGCACTATCCGGCTGCAAAGCTTCTAAACACTCTAGGATTTGTTTAAGCAGTCCTAGGTCTTGGGTGACGAGCCGATATTCTGTTGTTGCTCCATTTGTCTCTCGAAGAGCTTTACCAATCTTGACGGTGAGACCGATCGCAGCGATGAAGTCGCCAGCACTGAATCCGAAAGGTACCGCCATTCTCAATAACAAGACTTTACCATAAACATATTACAACACTATCATAGCGATGCATACTGGTTTGATGGTGAAGAAGTGATTGCTTCGCAAGGCTACCATGTGGTTACGGAGCTGAACACAACCCACTTCTTCCCCCCAATTGGAGCCTAGACTCGAAAAGCCGCATGAAAAGTGCAGTAGATCTGCGAACCAAATACCTGATTCTGCATGGCGCATCCCATCAGTGTTGCTGAGAAAGATGAAGAAAAAACAAGTTGCAATTCCATTCTCCTTAAGCTGTGGTGGGTAAATCTTCGAGCGGGCCCTGGAGGCTTCTTCCGACGCCTGACATGTAAATATGTACGATCGGAACACACTGTTCGAATTTGAGTATACAGCAAGCTAGATCACTGCCTACGCTTGCCTCCCGAGCCCTCAGTAGACGCTGACGACCGCTCTTTCGTCTCCCCGTCTTCATCCATACCCTCCACACGATCCCCTGCATTTCCCTGCTCCTCCCGAACAACCTCCTCCCCGCCCCCCTCCCTAACCAGCCAACTCATTCCGTACCCTATAATGGCCATACCAGCCAACGCCCACCAAACAGCCCCAACAGCTCCCCTCTCCAAACCCCTCCCAAACCCCCATCCCCCAACCACTGGCCCTACCGTCCTCGCTGCGGAGCTCACACTCTGCGCCAACCCATGCACAGTACCCAACACGCTTGGATCGGGTGCGCAGTTGTTAATCAAGATAATAGTAGCAGGCAGCGCGAACGTGCGGCCGATTACTTGGATCATGAGGACGACCATGATGCCCAGCCATACCCTGACCCCGGATGCAGGAGCGGGGGCTGCTGAGGAAGATGGGATGAGTGAGAGGTAAGGGGCGAGTGTATAGGCGAGGGGAAACATGGGGAGGAACCACCGGAACGAGGGGAGGGTGCCTAGTTTGGCGTTTACGGCGGGGTAGACGAGGAGTTGAAGGGTTATGCCGATGAGGCCGAGGATTGAAAGTGCGATGCCGATTGTTCGAGGGGGAAGGCCAAGGCCACCAGTGAAGGTGAATGGAAAGTGTGGGTTCGTGAGCCACGGTGGGGAGGGATGGGCAGGGTCGTATCGCGACGTGGAAAGGTGAATGAACCAGAGGGAGTTGAATGTGCCAATATGGAGCGCTAGGAGGCCGTGAGAGGAGAGGGTAAGGATGACGTTCCGGGTTAATATTCGACGAAAGGGGAGTTTAACGCGGGGTTTCGGCTTTTGGGGTGAGCTGGGAGATTTAGCGAGGCGAGATTCGAGTTCGAAGTTGGAGAGGCCGTGGGCGCTGTGGGGTGGAGAGATAGTTGAGAGCGCACTGTAGTCGTAAGTCCGGGGATGGGTAACACGGCGGAAGCAGCGGGCGATGGAGTGGCCGAGGCGGAGGCCTAGGTCTGGCTTGTCTTGGATGGTTTCCAGTGTCTTCTGATCGTTAGTTGTGATATTTTGGCTCAGTGGGATGGTAGGCTGCCTACCTCTTCAAGGCCCAGTACAACGCCAGTAGCTGCCGTGAAAAGGAAGATGGTACTCATTAAGTTGGGTAGTACATACGGCCAATGCTTCAGCCACCACACACCTTCTTTTCCTCCTATCAAGGAATTGGCACCAAAGATTGTCGGGTAGCTTCCCACTGGATCCGCCAAAAGGCCACCGAGAACAGGTCCGATAATGACTCCTGAAATGGATGAGCCTCCTCCTCATCTACACCTCGGGAACATCTTACCAATGTTGAAGCACATAGGCAATATAAGAAACGCCCTGGACTGAAACCTTCAACATCGTCAGCCCAGTTCGAATTGACGTGACAAAAAACCATACTTCTTCTCCTTGATAATCTCACTGATCATCGTCCTCATAACCCCCACATTCCCATTCAACATCCCTCCCATCACCCTGAATATCGCCGCCTGGACAAAACTCCTCGAGAAGCCAAACCCCACGCTCGACAACCCGGTTCCCACCAACCCAATGAGCATCACCCTTTTCCTACCCCCCCAGTCCGCATCTGCTATTCTGCCCCACATGATGGCAGTAAGGAATTGCGCCGTGGTGAAACATCCTTGTAAAATGCCTGCTTGGGAGGAAATTGTGGAATCTGGAAGGGTGGGGTCAAACGATTTGAGTTGGTAGAACATGTACGCTTGGAGAGACGTCTGTGTGATGGGTTCGGAGAGACGAGCGAGAGTCAGAATGGCAAGTTGGCCTTTCCTCGGGAGGTCTCTCCACCTGACAGGGCCTTCTTTGGCTGGAGGAGAGGTGGGTTGGATCTCATCTCGGGTTATGAATGATGTACGACGGTCGATACTTGTATGACTCGGTATCAAGGAGGGTCTTTGGGGTCTTTGATGACCTGCCGCTGCGACAGACTCTTCGTTCTTGTCATCTCCATCTCGGTCGGAGTCGGACTCGTCGTGAAGTAATGGCTGTTGGGCACAGGTAAATGTGGCAGCGAAGTCGTGGGAGTCTAAGTTCGGACGGCGGTCGTGATTTGGGCCGCGCTTGCGCGCATACTGATTGTCTGTCAATGGGGACTGGGAAATCGAATTTCCATGGTCCTGAGGAGACTTTTGCATGAAGTTGATTGAGCAATGATGAGGCTCCGGATAAGGTTCCTTATCGAAGGCTTGGCGCTTGGTTTGGTGGGATGGCGGGGTAATGGAGAATTTTCAACGTTGAGGCCGCAACAGCAGCAAATATGAAATTTTGCTGTATGGACAAACTCCGTTGCGGGAAAGAGAAGACTTGAGGCATGAGTATTGTGCACGAGGACTGTGCTGTTAGTGTCAGCGTATTCCCAGTGGATTCTGCTTCTATGTTTGTTAATTTGGTTGGCCACTCAGTGCGGAGTTCGCCATCAAAAGCGAGCCGCTAGATGCATCGAATTGCCGATTTATCCAGCTTCTAGATTAGCTGCTTGCAATCAATTCCCCGAGAAGAAATATTGTCCTGAAAGAAAAGCATCGTCGGTTTTGCAGACAATCAGAGAAGGGAGAGTGTAACATTGTGTGACGATTCTTTGTCTACCACTCTACTTCCAGCTTTTTCCAGCCTACCTCGGCCGAGTCCTTGATGTCCGATAACCTTCCCTCCCTGAAATCTTTAACGTAGGCTCATGTCCATTCATCAAGTCGTCACCCGCCGCCGAGCGTCCCTCGATCAACCCTGGGCGTTTTTGATCCTTTGTCCCCCTTCCCAAGTATCCCCCGCCTCGAGCGTGTTCCAACCGCTCACACTGCCAATCTCAACACACAGCATCCTTTTGTATCCATCTGCTGGCCCAAAATCCGCCATCGAGCCTGCCTTTTTCTCCCATGGGTTCCAGACGACCACATCGTTCATCATGTCCCGGGTAATCTCGTAGCGAGGCTTGTCTTTCTCGGCGATGACGATAGCTTTGGAAGAGACGCCGGAGTAGACGCGATCGAGTTCTGAGGAGATGGTGATGGCGCTGGTGCTGCCCTTTTCCTCCTTACCTGCAACCTTGTCGGCAAATGCTGTCTTTTCAAGACCCGAGACCGATGTGTGAGAGATGTTCTACCAAGTTCGTGGTCAGCGCTTTACTCGATGGTAGCGTCTTTAAGTGCGAATACTCACCTCAACCGCTAGATAGGTATGGAACAAAGTCTGAAATTTGAACTCTTTCTCTCCAGTATTCCTGATGTTGAGGCCAGTCTCGAGGGAATCTTTGCTCAAAGTGATCGAATATGTGATACCAAAGTCGTAATTTTTCCACTCGGTTTTGATATCACCAATCATTTTATTTGAAAGGCCAAAGTCCAGCTTCACGGATGCATCGCCTTTGCTGTTAGGAAGAGAGGATGACTCTGAAGACGACTTGCCGAGGTATTCCCACTTCGATATTCGAGCGAAGCCATGTTGGGGAAGTCCGCTTGTGGCATGATTTGCAGGAGGTGGACCGAAAACCTGGGAGGACCGCAGTCAGCGGATATCTTGCACACGCATGCTCTAAGTACTCTTTTGCATCGACAGCCCTTCTGAGCGTAAGCAGGAACTCACCGGGAAGACGAGAGGTATACCACCTCGAACAGCTTTGGAGCCATCGAGGTGGGCCTTGGGACTCAAGAACAAGTTGTCTTTGCCATTTGCGGATTTCCATGAGATGACGGTAGCGCCGAAGAGCAAGACCTCAACACTCTCGCCAGTAGGTAGGCTAGCAGTGACACTAGATTGGTCTTGCGAAAGCGAGACTTGGGGAGTGGGAATGACCGGGGCGACGGGGATAGTAGAGGGTTTGTTGGGGCGATCCATGCTCTTTGGATGATCCATGGTGGAGTGACAGAAGGGCAAGTAAGGATAGCAATGTGAGTGGGAATGGAGTCGGGTATTGGAAGAGGAATGAAGGTGGATGAAGATTTGAAATTATGAAATCATAACCAGGTAAAAAGAGAAGGCTATTGGCCCAGTTAGATTTGAAGATTAGGTGGCAGGGTGTGAGGTACTCGGTAGAAGCCGATTGGTTCGGTGGCTGGCTAAAAAACTCACGACAAGGCCCAAAAGACAGAGAGTGGGAGGTGGAGGTGGGGAGGTGGGGAGGTGGGATGTGGGATGTTGAGTGGAAGAAGCCGTCTGAGAGGTCCAACTGACATGCGGACCAAAATGTCTGAAACACATCTCGCTTATGCAGGGGGTGAATCTTAGGGTTTGCGATTGTACGCTAATCCTTTCGCGGTCATACTGACATTTTCCCTGGCTCCCTCACAGCGAAAACATAGGTACAAAGTACCTGAGAGACCTCATCGCAATACAAGAATGCTTGGGTCACTTGCGAACAAGCATAGCAAAGCGTAGCAAGGTTCCGAATGCCCCACACACCTGAAATGATGCCGCTGAAACGCTCGGAAAAGCATGCATTTCTATCATCTTCTGCTCATGTGCCTGTGTAGCGACGACCCGCTTCATGCACCTGGTGCACCGACTCGAACAACAGCCTAGACACTGCTCTTTCCTCCTCTGGGTTCAACGCCACATGCCGAATGCTGTCCAACAGACCCTGAAGCCCGGCAAGGATACTTTGCGCACTTGTTGGATTGGCAGGACCTTCACTTGCCGCATTTGGAGCAGGAGGCCGTGGAGTCTCAGGCCGTAGTCTCCCTGCTTGATCGTCCATGATCTTTTCGTGCCTCTGGTCCACGCTCTCTCTATCGTCCCTCTTAGGAGCCTCATTCATGTCTGACCTTCTTGTGGACCTTCTCAGACCTGCAGGTCTTGGCGTGTGTTTCCAGTTGCTTTTCTTTGGGAACGATATAAGGCCCCCCGGTCGCTCCTCTTCTTGCTCTGCCTTGACTTGTGATGGCTCCTGGTTCTGCTGCGCAGATGAACTTTCTTGGCGTGATAGATGATCGGTGGTAGACCTTCTCTTGTGCCGGACCGGCTGCTTGCTGACCGCCGGCATTTCCTCCAGTGCCTGTGCAAAAGCCAGGGAAGGTGTTAGGGTTCGCTCTGATTTTATCACAACATCCGAGTCCAGATTCTGATTAGCCCTTGTGGCTTGGCGGGCATCTATCAGAACGCAATCTGCGACCTCAATGGCAGGAGAATCGGAGGAGGCCAAAGGTGCTTTTGATTTCTTTCTTGGCGGATTGACGGAACTTCTCTTTCTCTTTCGGCTGACTTTATTGCCTGACGGAGACCCGTGTTGTGCTTCCATCGTCTGCTGGGACTCAGCACGCGCCATCTCAGCGACTAGCTGTGCTGTGACTTCTTCTTCTTCTGTTGAGAAATGGGACGATGTATGGCTCTGGAAGGAGCTTATAACTTGGCCGACTTCATCTCTGGAGGCTTCTAGAACATGCCTCTCACCTGCTGCTAACACAGCCTCCTGCTCCGGCTCGAAAGGAGTAGAATGGTCTTCCCGTTGGGCACTAAAATTTTCCACCTTGCTATGAAACGTTGGTCCCTGCACCGTCTCTTCGGCCGCATGGCTCTCATGCACCTCAGAGGGTGCATCGACAAAGACTTCCATATCAGACATCAAGTTGGCATAGGAGAGGAATCCTTGAGCCTTTGGATCACTCTGGTCAACGTAATTAGCGTTAGGATTTTCAGCTCGAAGGGAATGCTGGCGCGAGGAACTTTCGGAACGGCTTTCTCTCAGGGGATTTTCAGGAATGCGTGGCTGAGGCTTCTCTGTCAAAATTGGTGCATTTTTTCGAGTGATCTGCGTGCGTGACGAGACAAGTGATGGCGAAGATGGTGGGCCACTGTCCGGTTCATGGTCTTGCGGTTTTTTCCTGCTAGAATGAGGCGTCGGCGAAGATCCAAGAAACCTGTTCATCCTGGAGTCCGGAGGGAACGTTGGACTCGGGACTTTGTCCACGTTGAGTCTGGCTCTTGTGTCCTGTGTGTGCTTTAACGCTAGCCATGGCAACGGGAGTTTCGATGCACTTTTTGGGCTTGAATTGATCTCGGGAAACATGAGTGCTTCGCGCCCTTGCCGTTCTTTCACTTCCCTCTGTCTCTCTGTAAGTGTCTGTAAATCTACACCTTCGAAGGCGATTGGGGAAGATTCGATAGCAGCAAAATGAATTTGAGAATCGTTGTGTCGTGGCCTCGCTTTCGGCGTAGTTTTGACTGCCTGTCTGGCTGATTGAGCTGGGCTTCTCAAGTCAAGAGCCACATTGGGACTTCGAGCGAATGCCAGACTTTTCACAGGGGTGCCCAATACTGATATTTGCATATCAGGGGAAGGTTGTCTTTCCGGAATGGGCTCTGACTGTTCAGCGAGTAAGTCCTCATTGTCCTGAGTTGAGACAAAACTGAACGGTGAAGACGAAAGCTAGATGAGTGTGAGCCGTCGCTATTACAGTATGCATACTGCCGTTGCCTACCTCGTCGCCTTCATCTTCAACAAAGCCGGGCAGTTCGATATCGACGCCAGCCTTCAGCTTCTTCAAATGTTTCCGTAGATTCTCAGGGTACTCTAAGGTATCAGCACAACCGAAGGTGTGATTCCACATCGATATGGCATCGTTGAGAATGGACTTGTGCCTGCTCCTCAGACTGGATGCCACCAGGGTTTGGATGCTTGCGAGAAATTGGCTGCTGGAATCAGGAACACTTTCAATAAACGTAATTACCAAGGCCCACAGTTTCTTAACCTAAACAGAATGGTTAAAGTTAGAATGTCACCGACAGAGTTGAGTACATACCTTGACATAGATGTCGTTTCGCGGACTTGCAACAGCTCCTTTGAAGTCCTCGATCCACACCGAGAGTCCACCTTGAAGTTGCGCTAGTAGGCCAGCTTGCAATGCAGGCGGGCATGAAGTCATCACAGTAGTAACGGCCGATATAAGAGCGGACACAGTCTCCGCAGACAGAGAATCCAGGGACTGATAAGCCTTGTCTAGGCTTTCGTCCATCAAGGTGTAAACATTCTCGAAAGGATCCAGAGATACAAGCTTATGATGCCCTTTGACGACACCCCAGAGTTGCGTCTGTGCACGTTCCATCATTTGCATAGACTGCGGCCATCTTACATGCTGCAAAAGTGCAATAACAACATCTACGTAGTCGTTGTCACATTGCATTGCGAGCTCTTTGCATATGAATCCCGCAATAGGTTCTATGACAAGGAGTATGACTCCACCAAGGCCGATTTCCTGCCCAATAGTCTCAGTAATACTGTCAGAGAGTTTTCGCCATATTGAGGGAGCGGAAGGCGAGCGTAGCTGGAGACCGCTCTCAAGAATCTTGACTGCCTCTCTGTATTCGTGACCAGGATATTGAGGACTGCCATCGCGTGTGTCCGATGTACTTGGCAAACCCAGGGCCAGAGATGTAGAGTCAACGAGTAAACGCCACAGCACGCTTTTGGCCTCCAGCGGAAAATCTGTATGTCCAGAGGGCAACAGTCGAGCTAGGTTGCGTAGAACATCAATTTGCGATCGTCTAGAATTGAGTTGAAAGCCGATGCGCATAGCGCTCCTGACAAGGTTGACATAAGCTGGGCTATCGTGATTGCTTTTCGTACTCAATATTAGATTGAGCAAGTGCTTTGCGGGCGAGTTGAGAGTGCCTATTTGCACCCGGACCCGATTCGACGGCGTTTCGGAGGCTGCTTCGAAGGTGTTCTTGGTGGTCAATGACAATCGTCTTTCCATGAACGGAATGACGCCAATTTTTGATACGGCTTCCTCCAGAAGAATGTCGGCTTTCTGGTAGGTGAGGATAGTAGATGCCTCGTTGTTCCCCTGACCCAACATGCTCTTGATCTGGTTCACAACTTGTGCGACTGCGTTCATTAATTCCATAGACACTTTGACTTCCTTACTGCTTGCATTGGCAAGCGCCAACATCACACTTCGCCATGTCAGGACAATTGGAGCCTCTCGCCCTCTTTCAGGCTTCCATTCAGCAACGGCAAGCAGCTTGTCATATACTGCCGTTATGCTGGATATCTTGGATCGTATCCATTTCGGGTCGAGACAAGGTAGATCATCTGGCTTGACTGCTGCTAGTCTGTTGGCCCTGTTCTCGTCCCACATCTTTGGCTGTCCGTTGTTGGAAAGGAGAGCGGTCAAGATGTCGCAGGCGTGATCGATCTCGGCCTTACTCCCAACAAAACACTTAGGTATCATATCTGCGACGTAGAGTTCCCAGAAATGATTTAACTGGGCATGAGATGCTGAAGGGCGGAAGGCGTAATAGAGGAGGAGGCAATACGAAGATCGAGCGATCTGTTTTGCTTGACGAAAATTGTAGTTTGCCTTAGTTTCAATCGTCTTCCGTTCCAACTGGGACATTATAGCCTGCCTGAGCATTCGAGTCATAGACTCTGAAGTCGATATATCAAGGTTGACAGCGAAGATTAAACGGTCCCAAGCGACGTTGGCCTGAAATTTGGTAGGGGCTTCGCTGGAATTGAAACACCGCTGGATGATACCCAACCAGGCTTTGAGATGTTCCCAGCATTCGAGTTGGCGACGGCGACTGCGAAGGAAAAGAATTGCCACAGCCCATATCTGAGGGACATGAGGCCCGTCCTCTTTGGAATTGCTCATCTCGATCAAACGATCGGAGACAAATTCCACAACCTTTCGGCCTTCTGGAGATTTGCGGTTGAAAATGTCTATGCAAGTCTGTGAGACTGAGCCGGTAGATCCCAAGCGCAAGCCAGCTTCGACTCCAAATGCAATCGCTCGTGTTCGAGTGTCTTTTATCGTACTCATCATGCCTGAGATGAGATCATCCATCCAGCTGGCGGTGCGTGAGGCCATCACAGGCTTCGATTGGGTAAGTAGGCGTTGATAGATCATGAGGCGCTGGCCAACCACACGGTTGCCCTTGATTCTGTTGGTCACTCCGTCCACTGCTGTAATCACTCGATTCGCTCGGTCGGCTGTCATGATCTTGGGTCCGAACTTCTGCCTCTCCAAAAGATGCATGTAATGTGAGACCAGAATCTTCGACGATTTCTCGTCTTCGATCGACATGACAGCCTGTTCAACAATGAACGAGCAGAAGTCTTCTTCGAGAGAATTTGCCGTACTGGGGGAGCACAAGAGGACTGTGAGCAACTTTAGAGCCTGGGTGATGAGCTGAGTATCCAAAATATCATCATCTTCTCTCTTAGTAGAAATGTCACGTCGAATTTGACCAGTTATTTCGCTGACCCTCTCCACCAACTCTTGTGCTTCTGGGACATTGTCGTAAGCGCTCAGGCACGCCAGCAGAGTGCTGTAGGCATCGAGTCGAGCCGACCTTGAGTGGCTAGCTAGGTGTATGGATGTTGAGCGTAACATGGCTGGGACTTCGCTGTTATCGAGGGCTAAGTCACCGTCCAAGCCATTTGTAACATTATCTATGGATGGTTTGAGGATCGACTTGACGGAGTTGTTGTCGCGGGACCGAGGAAGAGGTCGAAGGTCGTCGGATTCACAGCCTTTACTGCTAATGCTGAGAGGTTTGTGAAATCGAGTCCAGCCCGAGAAGTTTACTTTCTTTCTGATCTTTCCGGAAGAAGAATTGAAGCACTCCGCGGAAGAAGACGGGGACTCTTCGGGCGTATCAAGTAGTCCGCGATTGGCTATATCTTCCGGTATACCATTATCCTCCTGCTTCGCAGTGCTCTCCTTGGGTGGTGTTGGTGGGCGTTTTAGGATGGAAGCCAATCGTTGAGCAACGTCAACCATGGTAGCGGAGACAGCTTGAGCAAATGCCCACGCATTCACAACTAGGGTGAGGATATGGCAGACGCATGCTTCATGGGCGTCTGGGGCAGATAGGTACCTAGGTACTGTACCTAATTTATATCAGAAAACGCGAAAACTGACGCGCTCACGTCGAAAATCAATTCGAAATAAGGTTGCGAGTCAAGGTTTGGCACTACTGACATTGATCTGACTCGCATTCCTGCTACTACTGCTCGAAGCAGTGATACCGAAAATATCAATTCGATAAGGTGCAAATGCAAATGATCGAGAATAATCATGCCGGAGCTTCCAGTGAATACGAACATAGCACCCCTATGTCATGACGCTTTCGATCACTTTCCGCGCGATCCACTTTCCTCTCGAGTTGCTCTTAAGTCCTTGGCCAATACTCTACTTCTGCAAGAGCAAACTAGGCAAAAATTCGTTAACTTGGGATATGCTAGCAAGGCAGCAGATAGGTTGAAAGTGAGATTGTCTCTGCAGCAACATTGTAGCCTCCGAGTATTCATACTTTAGTAGGACACCGAAGACATCCGTGAAGATGAGCTGATCTGCTCGCGCATTCTGTTCCTACTCACCTACAAGACGAATTTCGACTTCAATGCACTGTTTGACGGCAATGCTCTAGCCGACAGCATTCATCACGTATGCTTCCGATGACATTTCCAATCTTCCTCACCCCTAATGATAATATAGAATATTGTGTATCACGCAGTGAAATATTCAGGACAAAACCTCAGAGACAATGAGCTAGACAATAGTACACCGATCTGCTGGCTACGCCCAATCGACAGCCGTGCCCTGTCAGAGTCGCTCAAATTGCTGTTCAACATTACGCAATATTATTCCAATAAGGTTATCCAATTTACCAGAACGATCCCATACATCATAACAATTCTTCTTCGAACGTACCTGGAGAGTCAACCGTTACAACCTCCTGTCAACCATCTGATCAATGCCCTACTTAATCTCGATATCCCGGGAGAAGCAACATTGGACGATGAATCAAAGCCTTCCACACCGCTTTTTCCAGCATCTAATCCTGCTTGTTGCATCCAGAGACTGACTAGCATACTGCAATCTGCCCTTCGGAATAGCAAAGAAGAAGCACTGGAGACCACTGCAGTCCCTCTTGTTACGTTACTTCGGCGCATCAACGAGATTGCTCCGCCAACTGTCCGCCGGGCCATGCAAGAAGAGCTACTTCCGTCGTCGAAAGAGCGGGACCAGCCCCTAGGCAAGTCCGACACATTCGCATCGCATGTACTGCACCTTTCAACTTCTGCGGTAGCACCGAATCTTAAAGAAGGGATTTCCAGCCTTCTTTTCGAGCTTTCAGACAAGGACCCGGCGAACTTCGTCCGGAACGTGGGTTACGGCTTCGCTGCTGGATTCTTGATGACACACAATTTTCCCATGCCGGAAAGGACTCTAAATGATGCGGGAGAGGAAGTGACCAATGTTGATGGGCAAGAGATTAATCCCATCACAGGTCAGAGGAGAGACAAAGAGCTGCGGGATCCAGGTCCGGAAATGACAGATGAAGAGAAGGAGAGGGAGGCGGAGAGATTGTTTGTACTCTTTGAGCGGCTGCGTGCTACAGGAGTTGTCAACGTGATGAATCCTGTTGAGCAAGCAGTGCGTGAGGGTAAACTTGAGGAGGTAGATTAGTAGTATAATTGACGTTTATGAAGCTGCAGAAGATAATACCAGAGCACGTATAGAATGTAGAAAGTGAGAGACTGAACGTTGAAGTAACTAAATTGTACTTCACCCTTGCCCATTCATACCTGAGCGTCTGCGGCGTCCAATTCAACACATCGGGCGAATATGTACAATATTTCCTCTCCATCTTCGACTGTTGCTTCACAACCCGTTCCGCAAAACACTGCACGATACCCTTGATGTCAGGCATTGGGCTTTGTTTTCTCTATGCTCGAGAATATCTTGAACGCATGGTTCTGTCCATCATGAAGACACAATGCGCGACTAATTCATGATGTGGTATAGAGCAGTCGACCGACCTCCACCATGTCGATTGTACCTTACAATCAACAAGTCGTGCTGTGCGTTTGATCGCTCCCCCTCTATCCTCTGACCCCTGCTAACAATTGCAGTCGGCACAATGACTCCATTGTTCTCTACGATCCTCAATCCAAGCAGTTTGATGTTGCTTCCCAGCGAGGTCTAGCTGAATGTCCCTACTGCCATCGGCCTCTATCACGAGAGGACGAACCTCGCAGTCCCGAACTTGGAAGCCCAGGTCCTCCTACAGCTCCAGGCTTCGTCAGCCATGAGTATTTCCGCATGCTGCAAGATAGCCTCCCTGGCTCCGCAAACTCGTCTACTCCGCCCTCTCCTCGAAGACGACTTGTCGAACCAGGGGGTTCATTACAAAGCTCTCCAAGAAGTTCGAGGCCTCCAGAATACTCCAATGATCGTCCAGCCGCCCCGAATTCGCCTACTGGCATATCGGCCAGTGCATTCAGTCCAGGATACTTCAAGAGATTTTTCGTGGTGGAGAAAGAGCTTGGACGGGGTGGGAAAGGGGTAGTGTTGCTCGTCACGCACATGTTGGACAATGTCAAGCTGGGACAGTATGCGTGCAAACGGATACCAGTTGGGAATGATCATGAGTGGTTGACAAATGTACTCAACGAGGTACGCTTATTGGAGCATCTTTCGCATCAGCACCTGGTCTACTACAAACATGTCTGGTTGGAAGACATCAAGATCTCCACTTTCGCCCCCAGCGTACCCTGCGCCTTCATCCTGCAACAATATTGTAACGCTGGCGACCTTCACCAATATATCACTGGGCCTGCCCTAAAGCTGGACTCAACCCAAGCCCTGAAAGAACGCGCTCGACGCCGCTCAAGAAACCAAATGCAGCCACCCCAAGACCTCTCAGGCCGAAAGCTCCGCTTTGAAGAGATATATTCCTTCTTTAAAGACATAGCCTCGGGCCTCAATCACCTACATGTCAACGGCTTCATCCACCGCGACCTCAAACCATCTAATTGCCTTCTCCACGACTCAGGCAAAGGCCTCCGCGTCCTCGTCTCCGACTTCGGCGAAGTACAAGATGAAAATGTGGTCCGCAAATCCACGGGCGCCACAGGAACAGTATCGTACTGCGCCCCTGAGGTTCTCCGTCGGCATCCCACTAGTGGCGCCCTCGGGAACTTTACAACGAAAAGCGACATCTTCTCCCTAGGCATGATCCTCTACTTCCTCTGCTTCGCCCGCCTCCCTTACCGCAACGCCGACCATCTCAACGAAGAAGAGGAAGACCTCGATCTCCTCCGCGCGGAGATAGTCTCCTGGACCGGCCTTCACGAAGAGCGCAAACTCCGCCCCGATCTCCCAGAACAACTCTACACATTCCTCCGGCGCCTCCTCTCCCTGGACCTCAACGACCGGCCTAGCGCCGAGGACATCCTGTTGGGCATCAAAACAGGCTCCGGCCTCGACGAGATCTCAGACAACAGACCCAAGTCCGCAGCGCATATGTTCGACGATCTAAGCGTAAGCTCCCGCATCTCTCTCGTGGACAGCCCGCGCCCCTCGACCCCAGCACGGAAACCGTCAACTGGATACACTCGCCCACGCGGGCCTGCAAAGCTCCGCCTCTCCTCCTTCCACAAAGAGCTCCCCCTGTCGACCCCAACTCCCGACCAGGACACGAGCGAAGACGGAGAGCCGACAAGCCCGAGCGACAGTCTCGTCCTCCGAGGCCGCTTCCCCTCGCCTGCCAAGATCCCCGATGCACACACCTCAGCTCCGCAGGGGAGGTTGTGGCTCTCTCGTCCGAGCGTAGCGACACAGCGATCCGTCAGGGTGATGCTACTCCTCTCCAAAGCCATCTCGCTAAACATGCTCTGCACGCCCGCAGCCGCAAATACATTGGTTGCGTATCCGTTACTTGGGCTCGCGGCATTGGATGTGTTGCTGGATGGGTTGTCGGGGTTGGGAGTTTCTATCCTGCTTGCGCTGCTACATGGTGGGGTCTTATTGGCGGCAAGGAGGAGGGGCGTGTTGTGCATGGTGGCGATGGACTTTTGGAGGGAATGAGGGTGGCTTTTTGGACGCGAGGTTTTGGTGCAATGATACCCAGCATAGCGCTACATGCATGCGTGCAAAGAGCGTTGCTTTCGGTTCATGGTGGGAAATGGAACCGACGCGATGGATTTTCTAGTGGGGATAATGATTATGCATTGATTATGACATCTGATGCTGATGAAACATGATTACTTTGATATCTCAACTTAAACCCTGACAGATAGCTTACACTCTTGCTCCTCGCAGACACCCCATTCAAATTTTCCTCTCTAGCACCTGAACCAACTAGTCCTATCTAACAATCTACCCAATCCATATACCAATACCACAGCCCACTCTCAACCCCCCTACACAACCCCACCCAACAACCCCAAACCCCCCCAATCCAATTGCCCCTCCCCCATCGCTTACGTCCCACCATCCACTACCCAGCCGAGCACCAGCAACCTTACCACCTGCTCAAACATTCACCAACCTAGCTCTTCATGAAAACATAATCGAGATATCCACTTGGAACACCCCTCGTACATCCGAAAGCCGAACGAGGTTAGACCGCTCAGAGTGAACGCGAAGGTGGTCGCGAGTTGGAGATAGGGTAGTGCTGCGCTCAGTGCTTTACTTAGTGCTGAGGTAGAGGGAGGGGAAAGTTGAATACGGATCGACTGTTCAGACTCTGAGCGGAGGAAGAGGGGAGGAGGAATTGCTTGATTTGATGGTTATAAGTATAGAAGATTTTGTTGAATGAGGGAAGATGGATGGAAGTTGTCTGGCCGTATGCTCAGTTATCCAACTGCCCGACCAGTACACTCGCAGACAGTGCAAGCTTCGGTAAAGTTACCCACAAAGACGCTCGAGACAGCACTCATACAGCCAACCCCGCCCAAAGCTGTAAAGCACGAAACGGGCAAGGATTGGGCAGGGTAACCTCAACTTAATACTGAAGCAAAAAAGCAATGACCCCCGCTTTCCCCCCCTTTTCCCCTTATGCCGACGCTCATAGTAATTGGGGCAGTTCAAGTTAGGTACATATGTGGAGGGTGAAACGAAATAGCCCCTGCCACTGGAACACGGCACGGCTTCAGAGAGCCCTTGCGTTGATATTGGAATTCGCCCCTGGTTGAAAAGAGCAGATGGAGTGGCTGCTTTTTCTTTTTGGTTGGTATGGGGGGTTCCTCGGTGGATTTTGGATTCGCGGGTTGGATTGGGGGGAGATGCTGTTAAGAATGAGATGGACGAGAGAGGGGTGTTGGGAGTGGAGGATTGTGATGTTGGAGAAAAGTTCTGGGTTGTAGAGGGAATAGATTGATCAATGAAATACGGTAGGTAGATGCTTCCGATTTCAGAAGCGTGATCATAGTATTTACCGAAGCACTAATCGGACTTGAAGTGCTTCCGTCGACCTACCGTCTACCCAACCTGGCAGCCTTAAACCTGCTCATCTTCCTCCCGTTCTCGTCTACCTCCGCAGGTGGGTTCTCACCGTCTTCCTCCTTTTGAGCAAGGAAGCCACCTTCTCGCTGAATCATTCGGTTGCGCATGCGGTGGTATTCTGTTGAGACTTGTTGATTTAACAAAGCAGAGTCGAATTCATCCGGCGCTCCTAGCTTGCTGGATGCAGCTGTGGAGGATGAGGAGGGTCGCTCGATCACTGTAGCGGCGTGGAGTTTGTGCTGTTCGGGTAAGGACTTTGCTTGTTCTGCTGGATCAGCAGTCACACTCTCTTGGCTGGAGGCTGTTGCGTGGCCCTCGGCTGGCGAGCTCCCGTCTGTGCGAATCTGTGTCTCTTGGGATCGCGATGCCTTGAAACGAGATGGTGTCTTTTTTGGGGATGAATGATCTGTAGAAGATAGAGCGGACGCTGTTCGCTCTATGACAGTGTTTTGCCAGGTGCTTGCTTGGGTTGCTGGTTTACTCAAGTTCGAGGTGTTTGTAATGTTGGCCAATGGTGCTTCCTGAGCGTCGAGCTCACTTGCAAACCAGACGCCCTTCCTTGCGGCCGTCTCTATCTTAGTTCCCAAATGGTCTCCGTTCGGTAGAGCCGCATTAGCTGTCTTCTGTGCTCCGTTTTCACCGTCAGTAGCCGCCTGCGCATCGTAATCAGGTCCCACATTTAACATTGCTCTTGCATGTAGCTGCTTCTCCAATTTTTGCATCTGGGCCACATAGTCCTCACTGAGTACACGCGTCGAACTCCTACCAAAGTCGTCCTCTTCCTCTTCTTCAGAGTCGTCATAGTCAACGTCTATCTCGCTCCCGTCGGAAATGAAACCGTCATCGTCCAGATCGAGTTCCGCAACGACCGCACCAACTTCATTCATGTTGTATTGTAGCATTTGTCGTCGCAGAGCGGCATCCTCTGGAGGCTCATCATTCGGAATTTCAGGGGACGAGATGTTGGTGCTCAGTACCTGATCTGTATCTTCAGATACGTTTACCTTCCACAGTGGGTCGAATCCTATGTTAGACGATTCTTTGACTTTGCGAACCTCCTCCGGGGGTGTTCGTTGAGACGCGGGTCCATTATTCGAGTAAGACTCTGGCTTGGTATCCTCGGCAAAATTCACACTCTTCTTGAGCTTGGCCGGCTTACTGTTGTTTTTTGTGTGGACAGCCTTGGACTCTTCAGGGCTTGCGTCATCTTGGTGGACACAATCTTTACCTAGCTTAGACCGCTCAGACGAATTAAAGTTTCCCTTTGACAACGGTAGATCCGTATTGTTCGCCTTCGGCGAGTCTTCAGATTCGTCTTCCTCAAGGCTGCGAACTCCTGCCTTTCGCAAAGCTTCGGCAATGTGCGGTGCTGTCTGGTTGGGTTCAGAAATCGAGCTGGCTATGTTGTTGTCAGCGATAGCGAAGAAGTATTCAGGCAACTCTCAGGAAATATTTACAGATCACATTACCCTCCTCATCCAACTCTTCATGAATTTCTTTCAGTGGGAGACCTTCTTCAGTGCAAACTTCAGGATTACTCAACACCGTAGCAGCGGCCAATTTCTCTTCTGCCGTACTCAATTGAGAAACTATTGTCTTGACATTTTCTTGAACGTCTATGCATGATCAGTACTTTGCCGAGGCTTGGGGGGCAAGGGGCGCTCTTACAGTCGATACGTCGGCCGAGCAGGTCTATAACTTTCTTTGTATCCCGTAATCGACCCTTCCCGTCTTTTAGAAGCTGTGTTCGATCTTGGAGCGATCAGTAAACTCTCTAATACAAGGTTATACGAAAAACAAACCCTTCTGGTTAAACGAAACTCGTTCAGAATTTCCAAATAGATTGTCCTCGGACTCCTGGACAAATTTTTCAAGGTCCATTTGACTGTGATTCTCCCCAAGGCTCGATAGCTCCTCCTTGACGCCCTCATATTCAATTTCCCATGCTTGCCAATGTCGCAACGAAGCTTGATGCTTGGAGACATTTTCCTCGAGCAGCAGACGCTGCCTCTCCAAGTCGATGAAGCTATCTCGTACTTGAGCCATGGCTGAAACTTTTAACAAATGAAGAAGAATGCAAAAGAATGCAAAAGAGAAAATGAAGAAACTCCCGTGATATCGCAATTCAGACGGAACAGACCCGCATCGGTCAGCCCTACCCCAATATAAATCTAACATTGTACAAGACCAGCTCTCCCAACATTACCTCTCACTTTCCCCACACTTCACCCTTCCCTTACAAGATGGCCCGCTTCCCCCCTGGCAGCGGCACCACCGCCCCGCCGGGCCAAGACGACGACATCTGCCCCGTCTGCAAATCCTCCCGCTACCTAAACCCCAACATGCGCTTCCTCGTAAACCCCGAATGCTACCACAAAATGTGCGAGTCCTGCGTCGACCGCATCTTCTCCACCGGCCCCGCCCCCTGCCCCGTCGCCGGCTGCGCACGCACACTGCGAAAACAGCGTTTCCGAAAACAAACCTTCGAGGATCTACACATCGAGCGCGAGGTCGACATCAGGCGACGGGTAGCCGCGGTGTTCAACCGCAGGGAGGAAGAATTCACAACCTTGCTAGCCTACAACAACTACCTCGAAGACGTCGAATCCCTAACCTTCAACCTCCTGAACAACATCTCCGTCCCCGAAACTGAAGCCAAACTCGCCGCCTACGCCGCCCAGAACTCCTCCAGCATCGCCCACAACGCCTCCCTCTCCACCCAAGAAACCCAAACCTCCTCCGCAGCGCTCGCAGCGCAGAAAGAACAATCCCTCCTCAGCCGCGAGGCCGCCCGCAGGGAAGCCGCGGAAGAAAAACAAGAGCGCGAGGAAGGCCGCTGGGAAGTTTTGGACCGACTTGCCAGCGGCGGCGACGCCGACAAAATCGTGCGCGAGGGCCAGAAAGTCGTGCTCAAAAAATCCACCGCGCGCCGCTCCGCGGCCGCGAAAGCCCACACTGCCGCCGCCGCGCCCGCCATCGATGGCCCTGCTGCGATCTTTGAGATCCAAGGGCTCAAACCCATTGCGCCGCCTGAGCCGGAATGGGCGTATGATCCCTTCGGGGGGCTGAGTGTTGGGCATGAGTATTATGATTTCACGGGGAGGAACTATGAACACCCGTGGCTGGAGCAGGCGAGGACGGATCAGATGGTTACGACGGGGGGGTATGATGTGGGGGAGTATTGTGCTAGGGCTAAGATGGAGGCGTTTGCTGGGCTGGGAGTTTTTGTTGGGGAGGAGGTTGCGGGTGGGGAGGGGGGAGGGGAGGTGGCTACTGTTGGGACAGCGGCGGTGGCGGGGGAGTAATGTCTGGTGGGATTGGACGAACTGGCCCTTTTGAGACTGGTGGCATGCTGGTTTCTTGGGTGATGATTGCGTGGGTTGGACAAGGATTGGATAAGCATAGCGAAGGCGTTTGGATAAGTACGCATAAGATACCCATGAGATGTGGCGATCATAGACTGTAGGGTGGATATCAAGAGTCGAATTTCATTACTATACGCAAGACTTTTCTAAACGCCTGATTGGCTGCGCCATGGCAAACGCCCGTTCATGCCGCGATCGTTACAACACACAAAACTCCACGCTGCAAAAGTAAGTTCCCCGGTGGCCGATATCCAACATGTCCTCTCGTCCGAGCGGGAGCTCAACCAGCGGACACAATACCGTATGATCGGTCAGTCAGCACTGGGGGTTCATCGCAAGGGAAAGAAGCCGTAACAGAGACCTGAGGCGCCGGGAAGAAGTCGAAGCGAAAAGGCGGGTAGGATTTGTACACACGATGAATCTGGTTGCAGACCGCTCAGAGTTCAACCAGTGGACATGCACCCGGATAGGTCAGTCAACACTGGGATCACTGAGAATAGCAAGAGAGTTCGACTTCGGAAAGAGCGATCGGTGACGAGGCGATATAGGCTCGTCAATGTTTCCCGGAAGCATAAAGATACTGGGGCGCCGAAGGACAAAAGTTGAAGTCAAGATTCGAAGTCGGTAAGCAATCCTTAGCAGGTAAAGATAGTTTGCGCAGTTGTCGTTCGGTTTCAAGCAGCAGGGCTCCTCTTCCTGTTCGAGCGAGCAAAACCACTCTTTGTCGTCTCGACCGTCGATTCGATCCCCTCCCATGGCAGATCATTGCCCTCCTCATCACTACTCAGGTCCCACGGATGACGCTCAGCTTGCACCTCATGGCCTTCAGTTGCATTATCCCCCCCTCTCAAGCTGAGTCCCGCTGGATCAACACCAATAGATTGCAGAGTGACCTCCACCTGCGCCTCGCTGATATCATGCCCATCCTGCTTCTGCCCCTCGAGCACATCGTACAGCGCATAGATCTGGTCAGCTTTGACATCGATTGCTTGAATCAAACCTTGCATCTTTTCGTAGACGTGTTTGCGCTTGCGTTTGCTGAGTGCTGGGTCGTGACCGTTGTAAAGGGCTTGGCACTTAGCAAGCTGAATCTTGAGGTGGGCGATCTCGTCTTCGAGAGATTTCAAGACCGTTGCGAGAGCTAGGCTAGGGGCTTGTGATGGACGTATGGTTGGCTCCTCTTCGTATGGTTCTGTCTTGCGGATGCGTTCAGAGACAGGGACCGGTTTTGTAATTGTGACGCTCTCCTTCACGGCTTGCTCATGACTGTGCTGTTCGCAACGGCTATTCTGCCGTTTGCATACGGTGCAGTTCTGTGGATTGTCCGTCGCTAATTCATCAATAATTCTTTGGTTCTCCTCGGACAGGTTGGGGACTGCTTGCGCGTCAACGGTCGGAGTACGAATCGTAATATCAGGGACAATAAAAGCGGACGTCATGTTTTCAGCGTTCTGGCCACGACGCCGGCTACGGTTGCTCAACATGGACGTCTCGGAGTGGCGACGGTTCTCTTCCGTTCGTGCTTCATCCGAAGCCGGCTCGCATTCCCGATGTTGGGTAAGCGATCTAGACGTCAAATCCTTCATGGATGATTTTCGTGGAAGCACTGTCGTAGCATGCTGAGAAACGACTCCAGTCTGAGTCTGCTGAGTGGGCTGAGCATCTTCCGAGGTCTGATGACGAGCAGCCTGCCTCTGCTTTTGCTCAAGTCGCTCCTGCTCAAGGGTCCTCCTCAGCTTCGCCACTTCCGTACTCTATATTGAATAGTCAGTAGCTGCCTTGAGAGAATAGAGGGGTTAACTTACGTCAAGGAAGCTGAGGTATGTCAAGTCCCGCGTAGTATCATGAGCTTCAACGGTTTTCGAACGACCAGATGAGACTTCTTTTGTCCCCACTTTGGCTTTGGCGCCGTCCTTCTGCCTCGGCTCCTCCTTAAGAGACTCATCACTATCTAGACTGTCGTCAATTCGAGTGACAGTGGCGTTGCCTCGAGCTGAGGGCGCTGCTTTTGGTTGCAGTAATGCGAGGTCGGATGTTGGACCAGCATCCCTAGGCGTGGGCTTCAAGCCAGCTTCTTTAAGTGACCCTCTATGGTCCCGAATGCGAGTCGGAGGAGCAGTTCGTCCATCTTGGGATAAGGCTTCGATGATGCTGTCATCTATAGTTGTCTTGCCTGTTTTGGCCCCATGAATACTCTCCTTTCGATGTGCATTATTGGCCCTCGTTATCTTGGCCTCATAGTCAACATTATTGGTTTCCTGGCCGAAACGGGCCTTGAGATCCTCATTCTCATCTTTGAGCTGTTCAATAGTTACGTATGCAACACCAAGCTGGGCGACGGCAGAATCGCGCTCCTTTGTTATGTTTCGAAGGATTGTTTCACTGGTTGTAATCTTCCGGTTCGACGCGTCGACTTGAATCTGCAGTGAACGCACTGAGGACTCCAAACCTGAAGAATATCAGCGAGCGCTTCTCGAGAAGAAAGACATGCTTACGGTTCTTTTCGATGGTTTCCTTTCGCCGGCCAGCGCCCACTTCCTCTCCACCATCACTATCAGTAGTACCAAGGGCACTATCACTTCTGTGTGAGACTTTCCTTTTCTCGGCATTGCTGGTTTCTAACGTTCTGTTCTTTTGCTTTAGCTCTGCAATGACGTTTTCCGCCTCCGCTTGGCTCTTCTCCATGATGGCAACTTTGTCCTGAAGCAACTTTAGTGAGAGGAAGATAGCCTGCTCATCATCTGGGATTGGTATCTCGTCGACATGATCGCGGCCTTGCCCTGCCTTCTTAGAGAATCGAGATTTTGCATTCCGGGAGAAGACTGGAGTTCCGTCCTCAAAGACTCCGGATACTAATTCGGAGAGATTGGGCATATCGGGTAGCACGAAGGATTGTTGGGTTCCTTGATTGATGATTGAAGCCGTTCTTAGCTTGTGTTTATTGCCAGACTTGAAGGTATTCAGCAAGTCTTTTGTCGAACTGAACTTTGTGGGAAGGGCTTTTTCAGCCGCGAACGCATGTTGCGTCTTCGTGTTGCCGAAGCGAGTATTTCTCGCCGTCAAATTTTCTGTTGGAGGTCTATCGTTGCTAACTCGACTCAAATCGTCCTCTTCACCGACGCGTGCATGAATCGCAGCCAAGGTACGTCGTCCGGCACCGCTTCCTCTGCTTTCACCGGAGCCGCAGTCTTTGATTTTAGCTGGAGGTGACAACGACTCCACGACCTCTTTTCGCAAACCAGGTTCACGGCGGGATCGAGCATCGTTTTTACTTGAGCCCCGAGAAAAGTCCCTGGGCTTTTGTACTGGTTGTCGTTGTCTGAGAGGCGGGGTGCCGGTGATTTCAGAATTTCCATTTATAGGTGCCGCAAAGTCTAAGCTGTCTTCGTCCAGGTTTAGATTAGATGAGTACTCTCTAGCACGACCAAGCTTTCCAATGGTGCCGCTGTTGTCTTTCTTCGCTCCCCTTCCGATCTCAATGGACATGCTATCGTCATGGGATATGCTGCCTTGGGAGAAGTCGGGAAATGCACGACCTATGGCGGAAGTATTGATGGCGTAGTCTGGCTCTGTTGGAGGCGAATGTCGATACTTTTTCGCGCTTGTGCGTAGTTGTGGAAGCTTGGGCAAGGTATTGCCTAGCTGGCGTGTAGACATCATAGCTTCGTTCTCTGGGTCGAAGTCAGAGATTGTTGGCGCCGGGCTTTGTGAATGAAGAGAGGACTCGGAAGAGCTGCGCGATTTGTTTGACATCTCGCGGATCAGATGGGCGTGGTTTTGGGTGCTGGTGAATCGAGACATGCTGTGATTGATGTTGTTGATAGTCAATCACTTGCTTGCCACACGTGCGGGGGATTGAAAGCAGGAATTGCTCCAGATATTGCAGGTCACAGCTCACAGCTGCAGAAGCTTTACCGTCAAAGATGGATGCTGCGAGGGATGCAATGTTAGTATGAAGATGGAGCAGGTGGTGTTGCGAAGAAAACCGATTGTTTACTTCTGGGCGCTAGCGTGAAATGTTTAACTCCGACACTAAGCCACAAAAGCCGACAAGTAGAATTGGCGAATCGCCTTTTCAGGAGTTGGAATGGTGAGAAATGAAGTGGTCGGGCAAGCATTGTGTACTATGATCTTTTGAATTTCTTGGCTATGATACAATGCCATTTGTTAGCTTTATGCATGTCCGAAGCACAGAACTCTCCTAGAGACTACATGCAGCCCTTGCTATACCCCTCTTGTGTCTAAAAACCTCGCTATGCTAGAAAAAGCGCCATGCGGATCCATGAGCAAATGCTAATAGTAGGATCCCAGCTCTTTACGCAATCTTAAGCCTGGCCAAGCTCGCCAAATGACATTGATAGGAACTCTCCCGCCTGCTCTAAGCTCTTCTCCGCAATAGCGGCATCCACTGCGTGCTTGATTGCTTTCTCTCTCCTTTCTTTCTCCTCGACGGCCTTAGTGCAACGATGGTACAGAAGAGGAAAGCATCTCGGACACATGTAATGCTTCTCACAGAATCTGCAATTGCATGGCGGGTTTGCGGTGGTGCAGGCTGGGCAAACGTCAACCCCACAAACAGTGCATTGCTTGATCACAGGACTACAAGGTGGCCGACTATCACCGATCGAACGCCAGCGAGGGCACATGAGCTTGCTGCAGCCTTGCCATAGATATGGGGACTTTGTTGCTGATACGTTGGAAGTATGTTTGCTTTGTGAATCTTGTTCGCTGCTTGGACAGGTCGAGTCTAGGGCCTCATCGGCTCCAAGAGAAGTATCTTTACGAGGCTGTTTTAAGGGCAGCAGCTTCTCTATCTCGTTGCAGAGCTCAGATGGAATCTCCTTTGGCCACCTTAACATATCGATCAAAGATAGTGGACCATGGGATTCATCAGAGGTCGTGACCAGAACCCGGACTTGCTCAAGAAAAAACACAATCGAGCTCCTGCGTAAGACATCTTGCAAACTGTGATACGTCTCGCAGATTTTCTGAAATGCACTCACCGAACCCTGAGGTATGATCTCGTGCTTTCTGAGTCTCACAGCATCAGCAACCTTGAAGCCTCCTTCAGAAGTCTTACACAGTCTTAAACATTCTGCAATGAATTCCTCGAGCTTTTCTTGGCGCTGAGCCAATTCTTTCTCCACATTTAGGTCTTTGAGCCCGCATACTCTCATTCTCAGACCGCGGAGGTCATGTGCGAAGCAGAACCTCTCCCTGCAAACGACGCATACCGATGCCCAATGACTGGTTGAGAAACACTCCTGGCACAAATTCCGGGGACATGGATTTTCATCATTCTTGCCTGGCCCACGTAGTATCCAATCTAATGTTTTTAAGGGGCCCTGATCCAAATTGCAGAGGCATGCTGTTTCTAAGTTGGCTTTCTTAGTTTCGACCGGGGGCTTACGACGAATACGCGCAAACTCTGGATCTTCGTATCCTTGGCCCATAGGTAATGGCGCAGTACGTAGATGGCTTGTAACGGATGCAGTCATACCAGGACCAACAAAGGTGACACCTCCACCGTTGGAAAAAACAGGTTTGATGCAGCACGATTGCAATTTGAGCGGTGGAGGAACGAAGCTTGCCATGTTGTTCATAGTTGGAAGTTGTTCCTGCATCAATAGGTTTGGGCTTCTCGTCTGCCCAGGCGCCCACCAGAAAGGTTCTTCGTTGTCTTTTATTCCCTCTGAAGTTGGTAGAGGCCTGGCAAATGCGCAATTGGCGCAAAGCGTCTTTCTGCAGCCCATACAATGCATTCTAACGCTGCAATGTTCACATCTCTCATGGATCTGAGCATTGCAAATATGGCATTTGACATTATCGACAAACATCGTATGGCTTTGGCGAAGATGTGTAGGAAGAATTTTGCCTTCGCTCCTATCGGGTGCTGCCAGTGCCTCGCCGTCGTGACCGAATTCCGAAATCTCCCACAAACGGCCATCAAGTCTCACAGGTTCACCATGGCGGTGATGTCCTTCGCTTGGCCCTTGGCCCAACCGATTGTCTGAGCGCCAAAGGCGATCAAATACAACCCAGACCTCTGTTCTTGCATCTGGTGCACTTCTTCCCAAGGAGAATTCTCCCCTCCTTAGGCATCGACCTGCGGGCGTAGGGCACCACGTTGTGTCCGTCCATATGCCAAGTTTTCTGCAGATTTTTATAAGCTCATGGGTTGGTTCAGCGTCAGAATCTTGGCGTGAAAGGGAAGTAGGTGTATATGGGCGACGTCGATGGTGCCGACACCGAAAGGTGTACAGACTCTTTAGTGCCAGATGATCACGATTTGCTCTCGACACTCGTCCCATACCGCCAACACCAGGGGGCGGCTTCCAGTTGAGGACTTGCAAACTGAAGAGTGTAAGGTATGGCATAATATGGTACTTTAAAGAGACCCTCTTGCAACCACGGACTGATAGATGTTCCAATATTTCACGCCGCTCGGGCAGGACGACTGAGAATAAAGCCGACCCTGATACAGCTGTATGGTCCAGATCTAGGGATTTCAATCGGGTGCCAAACGGTACAATGACTGAGACCAGGAGTTGATCGAGTGCAAAAGGCTTGGACTGCGGGGTGGTTGAATCTCCGGTGGCATCGCTTGCGGGGGACGTCTGGCGTGAGACTACCCTTCCTGGGCTCATAGCCCGAAAAGACATATGACTCCATGCTATCGGGTAACAACTCAGGAAACTCTTGAGGTATGGAGACACATGATAAAGAGTCAGAATCGAAGACGTAGGGAGCTGATTCAAAAGCGACTCCAATATGGGGGGGTGTCTTGACATGATATCCTCGAATTGAGAGGGCGGATGTCGAGTCGAGGTCTGGACAACTGTGACTGAGCTTCCGATCAGACAGTTGGCAGGAGAGTACTGGCCATCGCTCGTCCATGTGGTCAACATGTCATCAGCCTCCTCCTGATGATCATCCATGAATTTTGCGAGTGGGACACCAGTCCTGTCCATGGTTGTGTCTGTCATCGTTCTCTTGGCTGGCTTCGAGGCATTAAAAATAGACCTCCATGCAGTGTGTTGTGGTCGGTGGCAAGGCAGCGGTGGTGATGGTATTGAAGAGAGAGAATCATTCTTGTGGTGTTTGAACAGTGACTGACTGACCGGAAACTGTCGTAGAAACTGAGGTCTTAATGCCCTTTTCTTTTCACTTTTTAGCCTCAAATTGCATTTTCCCTGCGCCGGCTCCTCCCAGGGCTAGTTCAAGCTTACATAAGGTATCTTCAATACAGCACCAGCAGTTGCCTCAGTTACTCAGACTCTATATACTAATACCCTTCGGGGTTAGCCGCTGCTGACTACGTATACAATAATTATAGAATCTAAGCTTAAGAACGGAGATTACCAGCAGATAAACCTTAATAATAAGGAATAATCGACGAGATTAATAATATTAACATATATTACCTAATATAGAATATTTCTATTAATAAATATATATTAAAAGTATATAATATATAATCGTAATATTTATATTCTTTTAAAATTATAGCAGGGCTTTATTATATATTATTTATTAAATAAATTATATAAATATAGAGAAATATAGATTATATTAATCCTTAAGTATTAAATAGTATTATAAGTATTACTTAATTGCGTATAATACGTTTTACGGTAATTATAATTATTATTATATTATCTTTTATCAACAACTACCGATAGCCTCTCCTATTTACCGTATTTTATAATTTATATAATAGTCTTTTATATAGTTATTTATTCTATTAGTAAAATAACTTAGGCGGTTTTGCTAACCCCTGATACCCTTATATTCTTATTATACCTTTTTTCCTCTTTTTTTTCCTTTTTTTCTTCTTATTAATTTTTTCTTCTTTGGCTCTTTTCCCTCTATTACCTTTCCTTTTGCTACCTTTACCTCCTTTGCTATTATTTGCTTTTGCTTACGAGGAGCAAATATTATTAGCTTTATTTTTAAACTAGTAAAAGCAAGCGTAAAATACTCTTTAATAACTAGAGTTAATATAATATTTAAACCCTTAATTACGCTATTAATTATTAATTATTTTAAGCTTTTATCAGTTATATTTTTAAGAAACGTCGGATCTTAATAGTAATTTAAAGGGAGTTAAATAATATATTTTAAAAAAAGGAATTATATTATATTAGAATATTTTAATAATTCGAATAAGAGGTATATTATATAAATATCGGAATTTATTCCTTCTTTATTAATTAGTATATAAAGATTATATTATTACTTATAATAATAACTTTATTAAATTATTTTGGCTTTTTTGCTATTTCTATTAATATCGCTAGTAATAATATAAAGTTTATAAGTATATTTATACGGGAGATATATAATATATAATATACCTTTCGAGTCGATATTTCCTAGCAACTATTAGCTTATTTTACTTATATTAATATTGCTTATTAGAAGTCGGGTAAGAATAAAATTGTCTAGGAGAACTTTGTCTAGCAAAAGTAAATAATTAGATTAGTTTATTTCTATAAATAATAAACAGTTATTAAAGGTCTTAATAATATTTTTATATTTATCTTTAATAATCGATTCTAAATCAAAATATTAAATAGGATCGAATCAGATATAAAAGGATATTATATATATTATATTCTTCGGAAAATATATAATATTTTTAATAATATACGGCTTCGCCTTCTTTCTAATCTTATTATTATAATAGAGTTTTTCCTTCTCCTTGTTCGATTTACTTTTAATATTTTTATCTTTTTCCTTTTTATTATTATTAAGTTTTCCTTTTTCGACTTACTTTTTACCTTTTTCTAGAAGTTTGCCTTTTCTTTTTTTTTTTTCTTTTTTTTTTCTTTTATTTACCTCCTTTTCTTTTCCTTTATTTGCTTTCTTTTTATCTTCTTTATATATTTTTTTCTTTTTTCCTTTGCTTACTTTTTTTTCTGCTTCTTTATTTGCCTTCTTCTCTTTTTTCTTAGCTTTAATAATACTTTTTCTCTCTTTCTTAATATATTCTACTTCTGATTTCTCGAATATTACTCTTTATTACTTAATCTTAAGGCGTTTAGCTTTCTTTATAAGTTATATATTATTTAATATTTAAATATTTTAAGTTTTATTCTTTAAAAAATTAGCCTTATTAGCCTTGAATATAGATTTAATATTAAATAAATAAAATAAATATAATAGGATATTATATACCCCGTTTATTATATTTATAGACAACTTATTTATTATTATTTAATTAATATTATTACTTATTTAGGGTAAAATAGCTCTATTTATTATAATAAAATACTTATAATTATCGTTATATTTAAGATTATATTATTAAGGGAAATAAATATAAATATATATTACTAAGCTCTTTTTTAATTTATAATTATTATAATTAATATTTAATAATATAATTTCGATATATATTAAAGGGTAAATATATATCTTTATTAAAAATAAAGACGGTATTATCGATATTATTCCCAAAATTATTAAATATATTAAAATTAATATAATATTAATAATAAAATTAATATAAAAGTCAAATCAGGATAAAGTAACTTTTAATCGAGCTTAGAATTAAAGGAAAAGTAAATTTAATATTTATTAAAAAATATAATAAAATATAATAAATTAAATAAAAAGTAAACTTTATATTTATCAAAAATAATAATAAAGTAAAATAAAGTTTCGAAATAAAGAATATCCTTTTATAAAGAATATTCTTTATTAGAAGTTGAATCGGATATTAAAGGAAATATTTAAAGAATTAAAAGATAATAATAATAATTAAACTTAATAAATAAGAATATAAAAGAGGATTCTAAAAGGATAAATAGGATCTCGATAATTAAAATAATATAATTATAAAATAAATAAAATATATAAAAGGTTAAATAAATAAAAATAATATTAAATAAAATTTAATAAGGTTTTATTTTTTAATACGAATTTATAATAATATTCTTTAAAATAAAAAATTTTACTTTTCTTAACGATTTATATTTCCCTTTTTTATTTATATATACCTTCGTTTAATATTATCCTATTAATCTTTTATTATAATAATTTATATTAAAAGCTTTATTATATATTTATAATAAATTAATATTATTATAATCCCTTTAATTCTTTAGCAATTATTAGTTATTCTTATAATAATATTTGAATTTATTATAAATATTATTATATAATTAAGTCCTTTTTTGATTATATTATTATAAAAAGCAACTTATAATTTAATCGTATAATATTCGAATATAATAATAAAGATCGGATATATCCGAGATATCCTTTCTTATATTATAATTTAAATAGAGATATATACTATAATATTAACCGAAACGTAAAATATCTTAATTATAAATAAAACTTAATATAGAAAATATAACTCTTTTATAATTATTATTAATAATTTTAATATATTATAATTAAAATAATTGCAAAAGATATTTTCTGATAATATAAATAAGAAATAAAGAGTAATTAATATTATTCAAATTCAATAATATAAGAACGTTTTCGACTAGTATTTAAATTTACTAAGTAAATATTACTTATAATAAATATTTAATACTATAGTAAAATATTCTTATTATAAGGTAAAAAAGCTTATTATTAAAATTATATTATAAAAGCTATAAGAATAGCGAATTAATTATAAGTTAAATTATAAAATAAATATAAAAAATTAAGAATATATTAAATTGCTTATTAAAGGCAATATAATAATATTAATAAATACGAAAGAAGCTTACTTTAATAAATTATACTTGTTTAATATAATCGTTAGGACTTTAATTCTCTTATATTAATATTCGGAGTAATATTTCAATTCAAAAGCAAAATTGACTAATTATTAATATTATAAACTTATATTAAAGAAGCGCTATAAAGTTGTATTACTTATATTAATAAATAAAGATCCGGATAATAAAAAAGAAAATAAAACTAAAATAAGTTAGATTAATCCGAATAATTCAATATTAAATAAAGAGTCGGATAAAGAATATACTTCAAAAATATAAATAAGGAAATATATTAGAAAAAATTAAATAAATATTATTATATTATTATAAATATATTTACTCTATTAATATTAAAGAATCAGAGCTAATTTATTAATTATTTTAGAAGACTTAATTATTAATATATTTATTAGAATATTAATTTTAGAATATTTATTTATTTATTTCAAAAGTCTCGGAATATAGCTAATTTAATAATTAATATTAATTAAATTATAATATTATAAAAGCTAATATATATAAACTTAGAAGGTAAAAGCAATCTCGATTATATTTACTATTAGTATTTATATAGCTTCAAGGGTTATTATAATTTCTAAACTAAAATATATATAATTAAAATATTAAGGTTTCGTCTATACATATTTTACGATAATAAGAATATATTAGACAACTTAAGGACTTTTCTCAATATATATATATAGTTTCGGATAGCAAATTAACCAGCGGTATTTATTAATATCGAAAGTATTTATATAAAGATATTTTTAAGTATAAAATTAGGGATTATTATAAGCAAGATTTAAGCGCAAACTATTATTATCGATATTATATAAAAGAAAAGTATATAAGATAAATAAATAGAAAATAATAATATCGTAATTCTAAACCTATTTACCTAATTATAAGAAGATATAGCTTTCGAAGAGGGATTCGAATTAGGGATTAGAAATCTAATTAATAACGAATTCGATATATATTAGTATTATTAATAAAATATTAATAATAAGCTGAATAAAAGATAATTATATATAATAATATACTCCTTAATATAATAAATAATTCGGTAAGATATTTTATATTAAATATTATATACCGTATTTTAATCTAATCGTAATCCTAAACTAATTATATATTTATATTATATAAAGTATATATAATTTAGCGATAGTATAGCCTTCCGGTATATTAACTTAAATATATTAAAGTATTTTAAATTTAGGAAAAAAGGTAATATAATACAAGATTCCGTATCTCTAGATAAAAAGATAATTGAAAGGGGATATATAAAACTTATATTTGACTTTTATTAGCGCCTTAAAAAATAATAGGCCGATATAATTATAAGTTCAGAAGGTAAAGCAATCAAAAGAATAATAAAGCGGGTTTACGAAATCAATTATCTTTAGAATATAACTATTATTATTAAGTATAGCTAGTTTATACCGATATTATATATATAGGAAATAATACGGATTACTCGCCTAGAAATTTTTTATAATTTATTAATTACGCAAAATAAGCTTAATATTTATATATAATATCGAATTATATTATTATAATTTATAAGACTTCAAGAGGATAGAATAACTCTTAATACTATTAAATCGGATATATAAATAAAATTTATAATAATATATTTAATTTAATTAATCTTTAAAAGTTTCCTATCGGGATATTCAAATATATATAACAGAATATTATATTAGTTCTTTATTATTACCTAGCTTTTTCTTAATATATTAATTAGCAATACTTTGATATACCGGACGTTATAAGATAATTTGAATATAATAATATAAGCAAAGGTTCTCTTAAGTATAAATAAAGGAATAATATAAGCAAAGATAATTTAATATAAAATTAAAACTCTAAAGGAATTCAAGCAGGTATATATATATATAATAATAATAAAAATATAATATTATAAGATAAAGAGTTTCTTTTTCTAAAAGGAAGAATAAGGGTTTTAAAAATAAAAAAATAAAAAAGATAATAATTAAAGTTTTAAATAATATTAATACGTTAAAGGATAATAAATCCGCCAGAACAGCTTTGCTATTTTTTTATTAAATAAAATATTTATAATAGCTTTGCAACTCTATTATTATTCTATATTTAATATTTATATATTAATTATTTAATTAATTGAAGTTACCGGTTCAAATTTCTATTTTATATTTTCGACTTATAATTTATTTATTAATATATTTTATAATTAATTATAAAGATTTCAATTATTAATACTTTTGGATTATAAATCTTAATTTAAAGTATTATTAATATATATTATAATATTAACGTTATTACCTATAATCTCTTCGCCTTTAAGTATAGTATTCTCGAGTCTACCTTTATACGGATATTACGGCGATACTAACGGCTTAATACCGGATATTTAGAGATTAAAACAAAAATATAGGCAGGGTAATAATAAGGTAGCGGAGTAAGGAATAGCTACTAACTTATTAATACGCCAAGGACTTCGCTTATCCGAACTAGAAAATTTATATATAATTATCGCCTAATTCCAGAGATAAAAGTAGAATATAAGTACCTTTTTAGCTTTTTTAATTTAATATTATTCCGATTATTGAATTTGCAAACTTTAATATAATTTCCTAAATTTTGCTTATATTAATAATATAAAGAACCCAAAAATAGTAAATATTATCGAAAAGCTTATAAGGAGTACCTTTATATACGAGTAAGGCTAGGCTTAGGCTAGGTTTATTCTATAAAAAAAGATAAATATTCTCCTAAATACTCCGAACTTTAAGCGGTATATTCTATTAATTTATAGTTTAGAAAATATATTTTTAAAAACCTTGTTATTTTTTGAGATAATATTATAATAATATACCCTTTAATAATTACAACTATTCGATAACTATTATTAGAAATCTAATAACGCCGATTAAAGTAAGCGTTTTATTCTGATATTTTCTATTCTTTGTAATTATATTAAGCTAATTTGCTTAACAAACTTTGCTAGGATATTAGACTTATATTTATATTAAGGCAGGGCTCGGCGTCAGGTTATTAATATTCTTAATCGAATAAACTTAAATCAGTTTTATTAAATTATATAATAAAGAATAATATTATTAAATAAGCTAATTATTTACAAGATATATTAATTAAAGCAATATCCTTATATAATTATTATATATAATAACTTCGAGTTTGTAAAAGGGTATTACGGTAAATATATCAAGGACTTAAAAGAATTCTATTCGATTATTATTATATTAATATTTAATAGGCAAAATATTCTATAAATAAGCTTATATTAAGATAACTAGCAACCTTATTATTATTTATTATATTTAACGGAAATAATATAAAAATTTATTACTTCCGATATTATTATTTAAATATATATTAAATTTTAATATTCTATATATTTTATTAACCTTTATTTATATCCCTTAAATTCAAATATTTTATATCGAAAATATAATTAAAGGTCTTTATATTTTTTACCCTGAATTAAATATATTTTCTTAGGCTATTTAAATACCGGATTGTAGGCGCTTTTAATAAACAAAAATAATATATTTCCTTATATAGTTAATAATAAAAGATGAAAATATAATATTAAATAATATATATATTTTTAAAGACTTATATAATAACTAATTTAATCTCGGCCTTAATATTATAATATATAATACTTAGTTATAATTAATATATAAGGATCTGAAAATAATAAAGCGAATATTAATAATAAAAGCTATCCGAAATAATATAACGGAAAACTCCTTTAATAAGTATATTTAATTAATTCTAGGCCTTAATTTATAATATTTATAATTTAATTTATTAAAGTTAATTTATATTATATATTAAAATAGTAATAGTCCAGAAGACCTTATTATATTATAATATATAACTAATTATTAAGATAAATTGCAGGTAATTAAATTAAATAATTTTAAAGTATTAAAAGACTTAATTATTTATAATTATAAAATATAAATAATTATAATATAAATATAATATAAGAGAGATATTAATCTTAATAATAATTAATAAGAGAATATTATATTATAATTACGAATATAGAATTAAATATCGTAGCTATTAGTAATAGCGGCTATTTATAAGCAAATATATCCTGCGCTAGATTCGATTAAGGAAAATATAAATAATATTAATATATATAAGCCTAATAAGCAATAGCGGAATTATTAGTATTTTTATATATATACTGAAATATATTTATTATTTCAATATATAATTAAATATATAAATATCGGACTCTTTTATTATACCTTCCGGGAATATATTATTATATTCTAAGTTAAATATAATAATATACTTAACTACGTAAAAAAGCTCCTATATTTAAGTTACTTAATAAATAGCCTAGCGTCTAAGGTCGAATTATAATAGGCTGTATTTATTAATAGCTTCGTAAATATATATAGCAAAGTTGGATTCAATTATAAAACTGATTAATTATTAAAACTATTTAATAATACTTTAAAGGTTTTTTAATCAAAAAGATTTTATTTTTTTAAAAATAATAATTAGCTCCTCGAATATTAAGTATTAAATAAATTATATTTATTAGAATTGAAAGATTAAATAAAATATATTTTTAATAAAATTATATTTAATATATATTTTTTAAAATCGGCTATAAAAGATATATTTAATATAACCCTTTAATTATCAAAAAAGTTAATAGTTTAGGAGCTTAATCTATATTATTTAGTTTATCAAATAATATCTTTATATTAAGCCGGCCTTGAAAAGCTTAATACAAATATATTTTATTATAACGAAGATATTTATATAAAAGATATCGAAATATCTAATCCCGCTAATATTTAAAGTAGTAATATAATATTAAATAACTTGACTCTAAATACCTAAAATATTATAAAATAAAAATAGAAAGGATTTAATTAAGGTTAAATCCGCCTAGGTTATTTTAATCTTAATTAAAGGATTACGGGCGGAATTATTTATAATCGTTATTTAATACCGATAATATAATCTTCCCGCCCTAAATATTAAATAACGTTTCGGAGAATAAACGTTATACAATAAGGCTCTTTAATATTAAGGGTAAATAACGTTATTTACGTACCCTTAGGGATATCTTTAGTTGTATATCCGATAGTAGATCCTCGACTTATAATATTTACGGTTCTATAATCGAGATCTTAGTTATAATATTTATATTTCGGCTCGATATTATAAGATTAAATATTATTAATTATAATATTAGATATTATAAGGCTTCTAATAATTTAGTAAATAAAGTTCTTAATATTAATAATAATAAATATTATAAATAGTTATTTGCTTTCCCTTATAATTGGATACTTTCTTTAATAAGTTATTAATTTTTAATAATTTTATAATTATTAGCGGCCCCTTTTTGAACCCTAGTTATCTTATATATATATAATTAATATCGTTAATTATTATATTTATATTAAGAGAGGAATATTTTAATATTATTATTTGCTAATATACTTCGGCCTTTATAAAGGATATTAATAACCTTAGCCGAATAATCAACTATATTAAATTATATATTAATTAAATATAATATATCTTCTTTAATATTAATTTGTAACCTTTATATAATAATTTAATTAAATATAAAATTTAATATAATTATAAATAAAATAAAGCCGAATTCGCAAATCTAATATAGCTTTAAGACGGTATATTTCCGCTAAACTAAGAGTTCTTTTTTAAATTATAATTATTATAGCGAATCCTTTAAAATAACTATTTTTAAATTTAAATATATTTAAATAGGAGATACGAATAATAAGTTATAATTCGAATAATAATATATAGGTTTTTCCAGGCTCCTGGTTATATAAGTAATATTTCTAAAAAAATAAAGGATATATTCTTAAATATATAAAGAAATTCTTAGGTTTATAAATTTATAAAGAGCAAATAACAGATCTCGTTATTAATTAGGGGCCGTTTTCTACTTAATATTTTTTAATATAATTAATAATTAATTATAATTATTAGAAGCTTTAGGCCTAATAATATTTAATAGCGTTATAAATACGGGTAATTATAGGGTCCTAAGATATACTTTTTCCGCTTATAACAAATAAATAAAAGCTTTGGATCGGGGCCCTATATATTATTTAAGATAAAAAAATAATAGCTGCCCCTACTTCTCGATAGAGCGGATAATACGATTTATTTGCTAATATAATTTTAAGATTAAGAATAAGATTAATTATTAAATAATAATCTTTATATCCGGATTATTAACCTTTAACTTATATAAATTAGTTATAATTAATATATAAGGATTATTATATTCCGAAGATAACTAACTAAATTATATAGAAATTCGATACTTATTATTATCTATTATATTTATAAATATAGTAATAATAATTTTCCTTAAGGGTATATAATAATCTAGCTATTTAGCTTATTATTTGAATAAACTATATATTTTATAAATTTAAGTAATAGAGTTTATATATATAATCGTCTTCGGGATATTATATATATTTCTAATTTATTATAATAAAATATATTAAAAGTTAAATATATTCTTTTCGTTCTCTTATATATATTTGATTTATATATAAATACCCGGGCGATTAATTAATATATAAATAAACCGGATAGAAGAGTTGAAGCTATAATATTCCCTTATTATTATTAATAATATTAAATTTAATATTACTAATACCCCGAGTATCAGTATATTAATTGGAAGACGGTTATAGAATATTTTTAATTCTGAATAAGCTAGGCAAAAGCTTTGCTATTCAGATATTAAATAAACTTTATTAATTATTATTAAGTATACGCGGCTTTAAAATAATAAATAGTATAATATACCCTCGTTAAATCTCCTCGAAAGCGTAATTTCAAGATTAATAAAAATTAATAAATTAATAAATAACTCTTGCCCCTTTGAATACGGGCTTTATTATATATATAATTCTTAATATAAATATCTTTTAAGATTCTTAATATATTAATATTATTATTTAAAACTATCGATTAAGCTTCGGAGATATATTTAAGTTTTCGAATTTATTCTTCTTTTAATATAAATAATAATATAAGGATTAAGATTAATCTAATTCGCTTTCTAATAAATAAAGTTATTTAAAAGATAACATTCTTTTTAAATTTAATTTTTATAATTAAAATAAGATCTTTAAATTTATATTAAATATAATAAATTATAATTACTTGCTTATTTTTCAAATATATTCGGAAAAGCTCCTTTATTTAACTTTTAATCTTGATAATCTCGGAATCTATATTATTATTATTATTCTATATTATTATATCCCTTTATCTCGATATATTAATCGTAATTTAATAAGAAGAGGCGAAATACTTGCTTCGGTATTATTATTAATAATTAATATATTATTATTTATATATAAATATAATTATTTAATATATTTCAGATATTATAATATAATTAGGTAATTATTAAAATATATAATAAAGCTTTTTAGTTTATCCGTTATCGTTATAAGGTAACTAATTTTAGAAGCTTATTAAAAGAGGATTTCTTTTAATACTTATAATATTAAATATAATAGGAATTATATTATTTAAAATATATTAAATAAAAGTATATATTTAATTATATAATTACGATAATTATAAAATTAGAAATAAATATTATTGTTATTATTAATATATTACAAAATATATATTCTAGAGATAAAAAAATTAAATAGAGATTTTTATAAGTATATTATCAAAGTTAAACCGGATTTAATAAGATTATATATTCTTGAGCTTAGATATATTACAATATACGTACGTAGTAAGTATACGCTATCCCCAAAGGGTTATAGTACGATACGTCTGAGTAACTGAGGCAAACCAGCAGCTCTTCCAATACAAGTTTGTTAGGTAGGTAAATACACATTTAAAACTGGGCCCGGAAAGGACATGACGATTATGACCGCCTCAAGAGGAGCGCCAGCGTTATCTACTCCCGCCACTCACATATTTGAAAACCAGCTCAGTTTAGAGCCATCAACTAATAAGAACCGAACACTTCCAGACGAGCAAATATACGTTACATATGAAATACAAAAGACAATTTCCGAGATCAGAAGCAACAAATACAAAAGGGTTGCGCTCCAATTTCCGGATGGCATGTTACGAGATGCACCTAGAATATTCGACGCCCTCAGACATGGTCTGAAGGCTACAATCCCGGCGAGGAACCGTACTGCGCCTGCTTCAAAGCCTCCCGAGCTTGCAGACAATACTGACGACTCGACTGTATCGTCTGACCACGCTTCCGAGGTTAAGTTGTATATTCTCGGCGATACCTCTTACGGCGCTTGTTGTGTCGACGAAATTGCAGCTGAGCACGTCAATGCGGATGTCGTGGTACATTATGGCCGAGCATGTCTATCACCTACAGCACGGTTACCAGTCATCTATGTATTTACTGTACAGGCTCTACCGGACCAAACGCTTCTCGCCCTCAACTTCGAAAGTCTTTTCAAAGATAAAGACCAAAAGATTATTCTCATGGCCGATGTTACTCATCAGGGTCACCTTCAGGATATCTTGGTGGCTTTGCAATCTCGGTCTTACAAAAACTTGTTCAGAACAGATGTTGTTAACAACCCTTCTTCACTGCTGCCAAATCGGACGGTTCCAGCTGAAGCAGCCACAAGTCCATCTAAATTAAAGGAGTGGCAGCTGTTCCATGTCTCTGATCCACCAGAATCGCTCTTACTCACATTATCCTCCCGAGTTGGTAGTATATATATCTATCCAACGGCGACAGAAATTGCCTCTGGTGCTATAAAGGCAACAACTAGCCGCGCCTTGAAGAGGCGTTACGCTTTGTTGACATCGGTCAGCACGACCGCCATCTTCGGTATTCTGATTAATACGCTTAGCGTCAAGAACTATATGCACGTTGCGGAACATGTCAAATCTCGAATCCTCGAATCAGGCAAGAAGAGTTACACTTTTGTTGTTGGAAAAGTGAACGCGGCAAAGTTGGCCAACTTTGGAGAAATAGGTGCTTGGATCGTTATTGGGTGCTGGGAGAGCTCCCTTATTGATAGCAAAGATTTCTACAAGCCTGTAATAACTCCATTTGAGTTGGATTTGGCTCTGAAGAACGATCGTGAGAGGATTTGGACGGGAGAGTGGAGCGGCGATTTCCAGAAATTACTTGATGAATCGAAGAACGATTCGCGTCATCCCAACGATCAGGCAACAATCAATGGTAATCACTCTGGTGACCATGTCGGTGACGCAAAGGACCAAGACTACGATTCTGAACCGGAGTCTGCGCCACCAGATTTTAACCTGCGAACTGGCCGCTACGTCTCGAGCTCGCGGCCAATGCAGTCAAGCGAGGCTTTCAAAAATGGGGATAGCTCTATTGAAGGAGTGAAACCGCAGTCTAGCAGGTCGTTAGTCAAAAAGGCCAAAGGCGATCTGGCCATCATTGGCGGTCAGCCATCACCAGGAGCCGAATTCTTGCAGACGCGCAGGACATGGAAAGGCCTTGGAAGCGACTTTGAAATAGCTTATGAAGAAGGCGGAGCGCCGATGGAGGAAGGAAGCAGTGGGATCGCGAGAGGGTATACGCATGGCGAAGATGGAGTGAGGGGTTAACGGGCATATTGTGTAGACCATTCGTTCTCGGATTTAGTCCACTCTGGCATGTTCTTCCATTCCAGCGTCGACCTATACTTGTAGATGATCTGAATCGTACGCTAAGGATGATGGAATCTTCAATTCCCTTTTTCCGGTGGAGCCAGGCACTAGGTGTGTGACTGCTGGTGAGATCAGATTACATTGGGTTGGTCAGGAGATTTGTTCTCAGTCGTAGTCTGGTAAAGAAGCATGTGCTCGCTCCTATTTCCTTCGTGGGCGACTCTCCTCTCGTATCGTTTCGCAACAGTCGTCTTTGTCGAGTGAAGGGTATTCTCATTTTCTCAAAGCCTCGTAAGCGGAATATAAGATATTTCGACGAAGACTGGAAATGGGAAGGAAAGTCTACGCTAGCTCGCCAGATACAGGATAGGTAATGCTGGATGAGTTAGGGGCTAAAGCCGGGGCAGGTTTCTTGGCATCGTCAGGATCTTGGCATCGTCAGGGGGCTCAAAATTTCCATGAAGCTTACGCGTTACACAATTACAGAAAACATCGAATCCTTTGTATTCTTGTCGCTAGTGGTCGCTTTCATTGGTACGTCGCCTGAACATCCTCATTACTTTCATTCCATGACTCTCACTGTCGATTCTGGCCGGATCTGCCCCTTCTGACGCGAATGCAGCTCCTGGCTCCTATTCGCGGGGCCATTCGGGCTACTCGCTGCTGCCCGCGCCTTTGATGCAAACTACACCAGCCTCGGATTGTGCTACTGCGGGCCTTTTCTTCTCAATCAACCGCACATCCCCACCTGCAATCGACGAACTATGTCTTCAGAGGCTTTTTTGGGCTACTCTTTCGGTTGACTCAGCCCATTGGGCAGCACGTACGACCACTGGATCAAGGCTTGGTGCACCAAGCAGTTAAGCAGGCCCATGATCGGGCCACCGTGCTTTGATCGAGAATGGCCAGGTCGAAGACGGTGTTAAGCCCAAAAAATAATCCCCCAAAGGCTCCCAAAACCTCAACGTTCATCGCCAAAGTTGCCGCCCCATTCGTCTCGAAGCAACGAAATCTTCTAGACCAGCATATAAAGCTCGACGAACCCTTCCGTCACTACTTTCCTGGGGACTCTATAAAGGGAACAGTACACCTGAATGTCACAAAGGCTCTGCGTGCCACACATCTCGTCATCCGGCTCCATGGATTTGTGAAAGTCATCAATAGCGCCAAGTTGCCTGGCGAGAGCATCGCATACGACGAGGCACTTTTGACTTCATCCAAAGGCCGGCGCGGTATCGAGTACTTTGGAAATGGGTTTGCAAGACTATTCGAGGACGAGAACATTCTGTGTGGTGATGGACGCCTCTATGGTCGGTATGAATTTCGCTTCGAATTGATGCTTCCACCCAAGAATGTCCCAAGCAGCATCGACGTGAGTACTGCATCAACATGATTCGAGCTCAAGCTAAACGGTCTCGCAGTTCGAACATGGTACGATATCCTATCTACTCTCCTCCACATTGACTCGACCGACTACCATCTCGCCCACCTTCGCATGCCATCGAAAGCTTAATGTCAAAGAAATAATCGACGTCGCCCCCATACCAAAACCAAAGCCTCATACAGCATTTTTGGAGGCACTAGGCAAGAAAAGCAAATCAAGGGGCAATAAAAGGAGGTCGTTGCCCTTCCAAAGTGAGAGAATACAAAGGCCTTCGGGTCAAAATGGATCAGCTGTTGAACCCAATTTGCCCGCTCAAAATACAAACGACGAGCCATCCCTGAGTCCCTCTCCAAGCGAGATTGATAACACGAGTGTGACCAGCAGTAACACTTCGAGTAACCCAGCTGGCATAGATGTAATCTTTACAGGCGAAAGCTCAGCCGACGCCTCTTTTCTCGCCTTGTCCGAGAAAACGATCACTGCTCACACAGAAGTCTCGCAAGGTGGCTGCTTGCCTGGCGATGCTCTGGGCATCAAAGTCTCTGTTGATCACATTAAGGCTATCAAGAGTATGCAAGGTATCATCATTACCCTCTATCGCCAATGCCGAATAGACACGCATCCAGCGATTCCACTTGGTCCTGCGGAGAGTGCAGGGAGGCGGCGATACGAGGACTACTATCCGAGGTCTCGTACAGGGCTCGGTGGGCTTTCGCTCTCATCTGCTGGGTCGAGCAGGGCCTTTCGACAAGACCTTGCCCAAACCGTTGCGCCTCTCATCATCGATCCCTTGTCTTTGACTGCTGTGATTAAGACCCATATTCAGGTACCTGAGCATTGCTTCCCAACGATTACCTGCGTACCAGGCTCAATGATAAGCTTCAAATACTGCGTGGAAGTTGTCATCGATTTGCGTGGGAAATTGCCCGGCCAAGATCGGCTCCTCAACGGGTTGAACATGATTGATATGCCACAATACGCATATGGCGATCCCAAGATCAGTAGAGTCGATGGACCAGATGGTATCAACTTCTCAGCTACCCCTGGCTTCAATTATCTTATTACGGATCAAATTCGGAGAATGAAGGGGGTGGTCTTCTCTATGACCGAGGTCGTTATAGGGACTAGAGACAGCGCACGGACAGGGGCAAAGCAAAGAGAGAATAGTGATTCTTCTGAAGTGGGCATCGACGGCGCAAGCTCCATCGGCCATGAAAATGAAGACCGTCCCCGAGACCTTAACTCAGATGGCTATGACACATCGGAATACTCCCAGGAGCAGGTGACTTGGCAACAAGACTTGCAAAGCCGTGACAACGACGCCTATGTTGCACCGCCTCCAGAGGCTGAGGGACCCGTAGACGAGAAGGCTCAAATCAGGAGAGCAGAGCAAACGCTGCTACCAAGCGCACCGCCTGACGATAGCGGGTCCATGTCTGTAACGGCCGTAAGTCCAACAGCGCCATTCGCATATGACGAGGAAGACTTTGTCCACCGATACCGCCTTCATCTTCCTGCGCCAGCTTACGGCGGGCCCTCATTTCCGTCCTCAACAAACACCACTTCACTTTCAATCGTTCCTCAAAGCCGTACCCTGCCAACAGAAGTACCCGCGCCAAATCATGTTGATTGCCAAGATGACAAGCAGGAACTGGAACGCCAACGTCTACAAGCCTTGGCCAGTTCCCCTCAAGACCACGACCACGACCATGACACCCAAGCCGAAGCCGCAACACCGCGCACCACCCCCATGACACCAAGTGCCCCAATTTTCTTTGAAGATGATCTCCCTAATCCCACACTATCTCCACCATCACCGCCCCCAGTCATCCTGAGGCCAGAAGATCAAGACCAAGAGCCGACTCTCGAGCGGCAACCCACAGAAATCCACTCCCCCAACAACAGCGTGGCCGTAGAGGGCCAACAAACGCAAAACGCCCATCTTGGGCGAACCACTCTTGATGCACAGGAGGCACCTCTTGCGAATGGTCACGCTGCTCAGCACGCGAGTGATGACGAGAATCCGCCTGTATATAAACGGTGACTTTACTTGGCGTTTTGATTTTGTTTCCTCTGGTTCCACTTCGTATATATACTAGGGTAAGACTTGGGGGCTTTTTTATGTGAATGACGTTTCCCTCGGCTGAGATAGCTTTGTAATATACCCCTGGGGCAGCGTTGTGATAGCCACAATCGGCTCTGGTTCATACTGCTTACGAAGGAATATCACTATGGACATATTCGAGTCGAACTGCCTGTAAACATTTACCTCAACGTCGTAACTCGTCTGCGCTTTTGTAGCTGAGGGATATCTCATCGATTACAGACAAGGTGTTGGTGGAAGCCTCGAGTTGGCCCGCAAAAGCATCCGAGACGGAGACTGGCCTCCGTTTCTAGCCGGCCTTGGCGCTTCCCTTATCGGTGTAATACCTCCACTTCCAGTCAACGATTCCACCTCCAAAAATTTTGCGGAAAGTCAGCCTCAGCAGCGTGAAAAGTGCAGCCTGAGGCCCACTCATATATGATAAGCATGATGGATTCCCTCTTCTCGATCCATTGCTACTTCCGTCCTTGAAAATTTACCCCTCTTCCTTGTCATAAATATATACACAGTTTTCCACCATCACGCAAATATGGGCTCACTTGCTTCGCCCACGATCCGCAACCCCTGGATCGAAACTCCCCTCATCGAGTCACCCGCCCTCTCAAAAGCAGCAGGATGGTACTTTCACCCTCACCCTCCACCCTTTCCATCCAATCCCCCAACCCACCACCACACTAACACCCCCCTCCCAGCCGCATCTTCCTCAAACTCGAAAACCTCCAACCCTCGGGCTCCTTCAAATCTCGCGGCATCGGCAACCTCCTCCTGCGCACCCAACTCACCCACCCCTCCCCAACCTCCACCCACTTCTACTCCTCCTCCGGCGGCAACGCGGGCCTCGCCTGCGTGACCGCCGCCCGCGCCCTCGGCCGCCCCGCCACCGTCGTCGTGCCCCTCACCACCAAACCCCTGATGATAGCGCGGATCAAAACCGCCGGCGCGAGCGCCGTCGTCCAGGTTGGGGAGAATTGGAAGGAGGCGGATCGGTATCTGAGGGAGGAGGTGTTGAACGCGGATAGGAATGGGGTGTATGTGCCGCCGTTT
>JAABUQ010001533.1_pt1 | contig 49253 bp, 57 predicted proteins | sample 5560001 | NCBI WGS metagenome assembly JAABUQ01 (sample SAMN10711888, study PRJNA513371) | rock metagenome | isolation source: Antarctica rocks | place: Antarctica: Victoria Land, Finger Mt nord | collected 2015-12-18
GCCGCCGCGGACCGGTGCGAAGCCATCCACTTCGAACAGTGTTAGGCCCACTCGGGCGAACAGCGACGTAACGCCGGCGGTTGCCACATCAGTTGGCGGCTGGTGACACGAACGTTGGGATTACCCCTACCGGCGCGGGACGGCGAGCGAGTTCGACGATGTGAGATAGCGAGGGCATACGGCGTTCTTCGTGCGCCCGAAGGAGCGATGCCTGCTGTTGAAACGTGCCGACGACCCGTGCAGCAATCGTGGTCGCCTCAAGCATCATCGAGCGCGCAACGCGAAAAATCCTCGACGTAGTCGATCAGCCGATCGAGTGCCGCGGTGGCGACCAGCTCATCGCCGGCTGCCACTGTTCGGGCGACGGCCGCGTGGAGTCGTGCCGCGATCGGGACGTCATGAAGTCGCTTGTAACGGTAATACCAAAACCGGCGTGAAAGCGAATGCCACGAGGCTACTCCGGCGGCGGCGTATTCATTGCGCGCCGCGACGCCCAGCAGCGGTTTGAGGCGGCGATCCAGTCGTAAGAAACCAACGTCGTCGCCCTCGTCGGCGGCCCGTTCCAGCTCATCGGCGATACGCAGAAACTCGCCGCGCTGCTCCGCTGTTGCGCGACGCGCAGCGCAACGGACGATCAAACGTTCGACTTCCCGGCGTAGCTCGACGAGCTTGAGCTGATCCCGCGCGTCGATCTCGGTGACGAACGTACCGCGTCGAGGAATAATCGTTATTAGCTTGTCGTGGGCGAGGCGTTGGAGGGCTTCGCGCACCGGCGTGCGTCCCATCTTGAGGTCCTCGCACAAAATTGTTTCATAAAGCGTCGTGCCCGGCGCGAGCGTCAACGTGACGATCAGTTCTTCGATCTGATTGTAGGCTAGCTGTGCGAGGCTTTGGTTCTGCTCGCGGATGCGATTGCCGGTGCGGTCGCGACTCGTTCCCCCTCGCACGAAGCCGGCTGCCTTGATCGTCTTCTTGGTGGCACTCCGTCTCATGGTGTCGGCTTGACATTCTACGACTCCGGCGCGGCTCTTGCGCGTCGGGGTCGTGATTCGTGCAAGTTTGAGCGGCCCGAGCTTGCCATTCTGAAACACGAGTGATATTACGAAATTACAACCTTTAGATCGGTTCCCGCTGCCTGTGGGGGCCGGTACTTTCGGCGCGGGGGTAGATATGGCGGCAACCGTTTATGGTTCGGCCCCGCGGCGTATAGAAGTCCGGCGCGTTTTCTTCGCGAGCATTGTCGGCACGATCATCGAGTGGTACGACTTCTTACTTTACGGCATCGCTGCCGCGCTGATTTTCAACAAACTTTTTTTCCCGACGCAGGATCCGCTGAGCGGGACGCTCACTGCCTTTGCGACCTACGCGGTCGGCTTCGCCGTACGCCCGTTCGGAGGGATTTTTTTCGGGCATCTCGGCGACCGCATCGGCCGCAAGGCCGTGTTAATGATGACCGTGCTGCTCATGGGCATTTCGACCACGGTCGTCGGCCTCTTACCAACCTATGCGCAAATCGGGATTTGGGCGCCGGTGCTCTTGACATTAGTACGCGTCGTGCAGGGCTTCGGAGCGGGCGCCGAGTTCGCTGGGGCTGCAGTAATGATGTTCGAGTACGCTCCGCCGCGGCAGCGCGGCCTATACGGAAGTTGGTCGCAGGTTGGTGTGGCGCTCGGACTTATCGCGGCATTTGGCATTAATGCCCTCGTAGGGCGACTCGCCGGACCGCAACTCCTTACGTGGGCCTGGCGCGTGCCGTTTCTCCTGAGCTTTCTGCTAGTCATCGTAGCATTCTACATCCGCTCCCGCCTACTCGATACGCCCGTTTTCCGGGAACTGCAAGCCGAGAAGCAACTCGCCAAGGCGCCAATACTCGAAGTCCTTCGCACGGCGCCGCGCGGGCTCGTAACGGTTATCGGAGCACGTTTTGCCGATAACGCCGTCTTCTACGTGGGTCTCGTCTTCGTGCTCGCGTACGCCGCGCAACACGTCAAAGTCACGAGCACGATCAGTTTGACCGGAATCTTCATCGGCGCGATCGTTCAGGCGATCTTGATTCCGCTCTTTGGTATTCTCTCCGATCGGGTCGGGCGACGGATCGTCTACGGAGGTGCTTGTCTGATCGGAGCGATCTTTGCCTTCCCATTCTTCCGGCTCGTTGACACCGGGTCGCCGTTGCTCATTTGGCTTGCCATTGCTATCCTCGTCGGCGTGATCTACGCGGGGATGGCCGGGCCCCAGCCGGCATACTTCTGCGAGCAGTTCGATGCGCGCTACCGCTACAGTGGAGTGGGCGGAGGTCGTGAGATTGGTGCGATTGTCGGTGGTTTGGTTCCGCTCGCTGCTACAGCGTTGCTGAAAATGACGCACACCGGGTGGCCCGAGGCGTTGCTCCTCGCAGTCATGTGCCTCATTTCGTTGGTTTCGGTCGCGCTTGGTCCCGAGACGTACAAGGCGGCGATGCGCGGCGAGCCTGCGACGAACGCGACGTCGCCCATCTGAGGCTGGTATGGCTTCCAATGAACTCGAGGGACGCACCCTCGGTAGCGTACGGCGTCTTATTTTTCAACGCAGCCCGCGCCGCAACGCGCTCGGCTCGGAGCTCGTTGCAGCGTTGGCCCGTGAACTCGAATCGGCGGCGGAGGATGCGAGCATTGGAGCGATCGTGCTCGAGGGTAGCGCGCCCGGATTTTCTGCGGGCAGTGATCTGAAGGAACTCGCCGAGATGGATTTGCCGGCGATTTGTGCGCATGAGTCCCGAAGTGCCACTCTTGCGCGGCGCATCGCGTTGTTCGAAAAGCCGGTCGTCGCCGCAGTCGAAGGATTTGCCATCGGCGGCGGCTTTATGCTTGCGGCCGCATGTGACGTCGTGGTCACAGCAGAGAATGTGCGTTGGCAGCTGCCCGAGGTCGCGCTAGGTTGGATTCCGCCGTGGGGACTTGCGTTGCTCGCGGCTCGCATCACACTCGTTCGGGCGCGGCGTCTTGCCCTTAGTGTCGATCCAATCGACGGGAACGAAGCTTACCGCTTGGGCATCGCCGATGTGGTCGTTCGCCCCGGCGCAGCTGCGACGGTAGCGCAGGAAAGCGCGCAGAAACTTGCGGCGTTGCCCCGACCAGCGGTCGCCTCAACGAAGCGATTCTTCGGAGGTTTCCTAACTGAAATGGAAGCATCCGATACCGAAGCCAACCGCCTCTTCGCCGACGACTGCCGGCATGATGCAGGGCGCGAAAGTCTCGCGCGAATGCGCAGCGAGCACACTCGGAGGGTTTGATACTGCAACGGCTCCATTTGCCCGCGACGACCGTTCCCATCGGTGCGGAGACAGACATCGTCGTCGTAGGCGGCGGCGCGGCTGGAATCGCTGCGGCGGCCTCCGCCGCCCGAAGCGGGGCCCGCGTTATTCTCCTAGAGCGGTATGGGAGTTTGGGCGGTATGGCGACGGGCGCGCTCGTGATTCTGTTGCTGAGCATGGACGATGGCGCAGGTCATCAGATGGTTGGCGGCGTCTGTCAGGAGATGGTCGACCGCATGCAGGCACGCGGGGCGGTCTTCTATCCGCCGCGTGACGAGTGGGCAAAATCAGATGAAGCACTCGTCGCGCGCGATCAGCGCTGGGGTCTAGTCTGGGGACGTGCTCCGCACAGCGTGCGCTACAACGTTGCCTACGATCCCGAGGAGTTCCGTTTTGCTGCCAACGAGTTACTCCTCGAGGCGGGTGTGCGATTGCGATTTCATACCTGGGTTTCCGAACCGGTCATAACCGACGGGCACATCACCCACGTCGTCTGTCAAAGTAAAGCTGGGCGTGAAGCGATCGCATGCCAAGCGGTGATCGATTGTAGCGGTGATGGCGACATCTTTGCAGCGGCTGGTGAAGGTTTCGACAACGATCGGTGCGTGCCGTGGTTGTGGTTCCGCATGGGCGGCGTAGTGCAGCCGGACGAAGCAATTACCTTTGCGCAAGGGAAGTTTTTCCCATCGCTCGGTGGCCGCTTTTTCAACACGCTGGGAGTCGGGCGCACGCTGATGCCGTCGGGCGCATCCGATGCAGTCGACCGCCGCATCGATGCGACCGATCCGGAGGAGCTCAGCTGGGCCGAACTCGAGTGCCGCCGTCTCGTTATGAAAGAAGTCGACCGGCTGCGGACCGATGTCCCCGGTTTTAAGGACGCGTACATTAACGACATCGCATGGCAACTGGGAATTTATGAATCGCGTCGCCTGCGCGGCCGTCATCTGCTGGTCAAAGAGGAAAAAAACCATCCGTTTGACGATACGGTCGCCTGCACCGGCAACTGGACGCGGTACGGCGATATCTACCATATCCCATATCGTGCGCTCTTACCCGAACAATCAAAGAATCTGATCGTCGCCGGTCGCTGTATTTCGGTCGATCACGTCGTGCATCAGGCGACGAAAGAGATTCCGCCGTGCATGGCTACCGGTCAAGCCGCCGGAGCCGCTGCAGCGCTCGCGCTAGCAACGAACTGTGACCTACCGAATATCGATGTCGGAGCGCTGCAGCTTCGGTTGCGCGCTCAAGGGGCGATCCTCCCAACTGACCGATAAGAAAGGACGAACTCCCGCATGTCGCTTGCGCCTGGACTGAACGTCGAAGAAAAACTCGTCGTCGATAAAAGCACTACCGCGGATCGCATGGGGAACCCCGGCTTCAACGTCTTTAGTACGCCGGCACTCGTGCAACTTTTCGAAACGACGGCGATTCGGCTAATCGCGTCACACCTCGAGCAGCATCAAGGCAGCGTCGGCACGCGCGTAGACGTCGCGCATCTCGGCGCAACCCCAGTCGGCATGATCGTTCGCTGCCACGCTGAACTCGTTGAGGTCGACGGTAAGCGGCTCACGTTTAAACTCAATGCCTACGATGAAAAGGATCTGATCGGGACAGGAACGCACGAGCGTTTCATCGTCGACGTGTCAAAATTCTTGTCGCGTGTGGAGGCGAAAGCCCGCTAGAGAGTCAACGAATCATGGACGTAACCGGGGTTCGGACGCTGCACGGCATTCTGACATATCATGCGCAGCAGACGCCCGACAAAGTGTTCGTTTTCTTTGAAGGCGCGAATCAACAGCGTCGCTACACGTTCGGAGAACTCGACGAGTGTACGAATCGCGTGGCGAGCAGCCTGCGGGATATCGGACTCGCCAAAGGCGATCGTATCAACATCCATCTCGGCAATTGCCCGGAATTTCTAATCGCATGGCTTGCCGCGGCTAAACTTGGGATCAGTGTCGTACCGACGAATCCCGCCTCGTCCCCGAACGAGTGGCAGTACATTGTCGAGCATTCGGCAGCGAAGGCGACAGTCGTCGAGCTTGGGCAGATCGAGCATGCACGTCGATTGTGCCAAGAGGTGAGCACGCTGCAACTCGCCATTTCATCCAGAGCGCATGCGGAGCTGCTCTCCCTTGAAGCGTTGGTCGCCGCCGGCGATCCGCGAGATCTTCGGGAACAGGTCGCCGCGGGCGACGAGTGTGCCATCAACTACACATCCGGTACGACGTCCCATCCAAAAGGCGTGGTGCTGAGCCACGCCAACTACGTATACGCTGGCGAAGCGCAGGGGCGGCACATCTGCTTGCGGCCGGCGGATCGGTACCTCGTCGTGCTGCCGTTGTTTCACGCGAGCGGGCAGACGCATTCAACGATACCGGCGCTCGTCTTTGGAGCGAGCATCGCGCTCATGCACCGCTTCAGCGCCAGCCGCTACTTCGATCAGGCGCTTGCATATGAGGCGACGGTAGGAAGCCTCTTCGCAGCACCCATTCGCATGATTCTCACAAATCCGTCGCGCCCGGAGCACCGCCGTTCGCAGATGAGGCTCGCGCTGTATGCACAAAACATCACCAACGCCCAGCTCGATGAATGGGACCTGCGCTACGGCGTTCCCTTAATTCAAATCTGGGGCATGACGGAAACGATGAGCTTACCGATCATGGAGCCGGTTTTTGGTCCGCGCAAGCGCATGTCGATGGGAACGGCAATCTATGGTTATGAGGCTCGGGTCCTCGATGCACAAGGCAACGACGTTCCGCCCGATACGGTCGGGGAACTCGTCGTGAAGGGAACGCCGGGGCGCACGATCATGAAGGAATATTTGAGCAATCCAAGCGCAACTGCCGAGACGATTCGCGGCGATTGGCTCTATAGCGGCGACGACGTGCGCGTGGACGGCGAAGGTTACTTCTTTTTCGTCGACCGCGCGAAAGACGTCATTAAGTGCTCGGGCGAGAACATCGCGGCGGCCGAGGTTGAGGCGGTGATCCGGGAACACCATAACGTCGAGGATGCTGCGGTCATCGGCGTGCCCGATGCAATACGGGATGAGATCGTCAAGGCGTTCATCATTCGCAAACCCAGAGCGTCGCTCGACGAAGCGGAGATCGTTGCATGGTGCGGTACGCGACTTTCACAATTTAAAGTGCCGGCGATCGTCGAATTTCGGGAACACTTTCCGCGGACAGCGGTCGGCAAGATTCAGAAGCACCTCTTGCGCTAAATCGTCGGAGCACGGCCTCGTTTGAGCCGCCGCTCGAAGCGTGCCGCATCGACGACGGCTCGATGGTGGCGGCCCTCGCCGATAACGCCCGTCTCATCGTAGGCGACGATCGCGAATTCGACTTGCTGGCCCTCGACGGCGGCGATCGTCGCGGTCGCCCGAACGTGCCCGCCGACGGGCGTCGGTGCCGTATGCGCCATTTCCACCAACACGCCCAGACTGTGTTCGCCGGGGTCGAGATACGGCGCGAGCGCTTCGAGGGCCGACCATTCCATGAAGGCGACGAGCATCGGCGTCCCGAGGACGGGCGGCATCGCCGACCAGCTCGCGATTTCGGGCAGCAAACCCGGTACCGTGAAGCGCTCCTCGACGATGATCTCGACCGTATGTGCGGTCCCTATCGGCGGTTGTCGCATAAGACCTCGGTATCGGGCGGCATGCGTTTAGGGAGCTACCGGCCCTTCGATGAGCCGTACGAAGCCGTCCGGGCGAACGTATTTCTTGAAGGCCGCCTGCAAGGCGGCAGGCGTGGTGGCCAGATAGCCTTCGGCGGCTCGACGATCCGCATCGAGCGGCCGGTCGCCGATCGCGCGGCCGAGCAAGTCGCTCCCGATCGCATTCGCGTCCGCCGCGCTTACGATTGCGTGCCGCACAAGCGACGCCTTGGTGATGGCGAGGACGTCTTCATCGAGCGGCACCGACGAGAGTTTGTTGATGTCGGCAACGACAATGGCTTGCGCGCGCGCGAGATTGTCGGGAGCGCACGCGAAGTCGATGCCGAGCGTGCCGCGCGTGCGGCCGACGTCGAGTCGTGAGTTCACATAGTATACGAGTCCGCTATTCTGACGCAGATCGCGGAAGAGCATGCTTTGCTGCGCGCCGCCGCTGCCGCCGCCGAACGCCGCATTTCCGACGGTGAGTGCGTAATAGTCCGGCGTGTCGCGCACAACATTTAGCGTCTGCTCGAGTGTCACGATGTCTTGCCGTAGGGCGGGCGGTGAGACGGAAACGTTGGCGGGCGCGTTTAGGGGCGACGGCGGGAGATCCAGTTTCGGAGCCGGACCGTTCGCCTGCCAACCACCGAATTCACGTTCGACGACCGCGCGGGCGCGAGCCGGCGTGACGTCGCCGACGACGACGATCGTGGTGAGATCGGGACGAAAGACCGACTGATAGTACGCGCGCGCGTCGGTGAGCGAGAGCTGCATGATGCTACGCGGCGTCGGCTCGCGCAGCGCCGGATCCGAGACGGGCAGCAAGCGCTCGCGCAAGCGCCGCACGCCGATCGTGTGCGAGCCGTTTTGCGTCGACTCGACCGACTGTGCCGCCGAGTCGCGTGCGATTGCAAATTCGCGTGCCTCGAAGCGCGGGTGGAGTTCGTTTTCCGCAAGTAACGCGACGCTGCGCTCGAAGACATCGCTCGTTCCTTGCACGGCGAACGCGGTTCCGCCGTCTTCGTTAGCTCCGACGCTGTCGAGCAGCCGTTGATACTCGGTCCGGTCGTGCGTCGAGCTGCCGTAGGAGAAGAGCCGATCGAGCACCGCGCCGACGCCCTCTTTGCCGGCCGGTTCTTGCAAGGTCGCGTTGTTTGCGATCGCACCGCGCACGACGACCGAGTGCGAAACGTTCTCCGGTTGCACGATCAAGCGAATCCCGTTGGGCAAGCGCATATCGGTTGGGGCGCTGATGGCACTCGGAACGACCGTTTTGACCAGGAACTTCGCCCATTCGGGCAGCGCTGTCGTGGTCGCGCGATCGCCGACCGGCGAGTCTTTCGTGCGGCCGGCCGCCGGCGGAGCGGAGGATCCGTTGAGCGAGGGAGTGAGCGCGCCCACGATGACGTGGCTGAGATTGAAGTACTTCTTGGCAACGCGATTGACGTCGGCAAGGGTGATCTGCCGAAGCATCTCTTCCTCGTGCGCGATCGACGGCTCGCCGTCGACCGTTACGACGCTTTCGTGCGACGACGAACTCCAAACACACGCTTCCGATCGCCGCGAATATTCTGGACCGCCGCTTCGGCGTTGACGACGTGGGAAAGATCGACCGGGTTTGGGCTGGCGATATTACGTACATTGACACGCGCCAAGGCTGGCTCTACCTTGCGGTGATCTTGGACCTTCGCTCGCGTCGCGTCATCGGCTGGTCGATGAGTCAGAGCATTGAGCGTGAACTGGTTCTCGACGCGCTGCGTATGGCGCTTGTACATCGGCGTCCTGGTCCCGGTGTTCTGCACCACTCGGATCGCGGCAGTCAGTACGCAAGCGAAGACTGCCAGACGATGTTGCGCGATCACGGGATAATCTGCAGCATGAGCCGCAAGGGAAACTGCTGGGATAATGCGGTTGTCGAAAGTTTCAACGCGACGATCAAGACGGAACTGATTCATCGCACGAGATGGGAAACTCGCGAACAAGCGCGTGCAGAGGTTTACATGTACATCGAAACTTGGTACAATACAAAGAGACTTCACTCAACGCTGGGCTATCGAAGTCCCGACGAGTTCGAAGCAATCAACGACAACAACGCTGCCTAAATCACTTGTCCATCATAGCGGGGCAAGGTCACCTAGCTGGCCTATTACAACTGAGATGTCGACCCGTAGCCGCGCAATGAAGTCTGCCGCGCTAGCATCGTCTATCTGGCTTGTTTGCAAGAAACGCGATGCTCAAGCCCGGCCTGGTTGGGATTCTTCGGTTAGCGAGACTATGCGGAACAACATCGCGGCACGCATGCGGACATTCTGGGATGCCGGAATTCGAGGACCAGACTTCGTGTGGTCGGCGATCGGGCCAGCACTCGAAGCGTTCAGTATGTATCCTAGGGTACGAAAGGTCGATAGTCCCGACGATTCGATGACTGTGTCGGAATTCTTGGCGGACGTGCGACGAGAAGTGGTCGGCTTCGCGGCTGCAAGGGTGCTTCATCGTTCGGACGATTTCGAGTCCGATATCGACGGTCCGACAACATATTATCTTCTTCATCGGAACGATTTCCGGTTTGAGCCGATCCCGGTCGGGGCGTCGATCTTGTACGCTGTCTCGTGCAATCTTCGAGACACAACGCTTATTGACGAGTACGATCTGCTATCACGACCGGGCCGCGCCGCGAAGATTGAGCCGACCGCCGAGGACGAAGCTGCAGACGCGACGGTCGAGGATCTCGAAGTTTTTGCCGATGCACTCGAGATGCGTTTGCCAAAGGCCGATAAGAGTCTCGTACAACTTAAGCATTGGAACGATCGCAAGCGTCCATCGCTTGGTGATGATACCATCGCCCACTCTGCTCCGCTAATCGACCAAATCCATCGTTTGATGCGACTGTGGAAATCTGGCGATCTGTCGAAGGTAAACGACTATATTGCGGCCCGGGGTCTGAGTTCTGACCGTCGTGCGCGTGAAGTGATCCAGGCGATCATCGAATTAGCAGAACGCACGACGGAAGAACGGTCCATCCTCGAGGCGATCAGCAATCATCTTGGCGACGCTCGACCTACCGCGGAATCAATGCCGGTTCTTTTTAAGTGACTAACCTTCAGCGCGTTCGTCGCGCAAAGCACAGCGGTCTTGCGCGTCTGCACCGCAAAGGTGCACGCCATTCACGCCAGGAGACAGAGGGCACCGTCTTCTGCGCCCGATAAATCGCTGCCGCCACAGGGACTCGTCGCCCGCGCCACGGCCGACCCAATCCATCAGTTAGGATATGACTTCATGCTAACGACGTACGCTCCATGGCACCAGGTCCTGGCCCTTCGTCCGGACTTGATGAGCGGCGAACTCGAGATGGCCGAGTTTGCTGCAGATCTCTATGACGTGGCTGAGGGACGCGGGGGGTCCGTGTATCGCGACCCAAGCCGCTTTTTTTCCCTGACGTATCCCACGCACAACCTGCGCGATCTCGTTCGAAACGTCTCGCTGCGCCTCGCGGGCAAAGGTACGAAGGCCGTCCACCAGATCAACGTGACCTTCGGTGGCGGCAAGACCCACGCGTTGATTACGCTGTATCACTTGGCGAACGATCCAGCGAACTTGCCGCAGGTCGACTCCGTCGACGAGTTTCGGCAGCATGCCGGGACCGGCTTCACGCGTGCCCGGGTCGTACTGCTGCCCTTCGATAAAATCGACATCGCGCGGGGGCTGGACACGCGTTCACCTTCTGGTGACACACGACGCTGGCTGCAGCCTTGGACGATCCTCGCCTATCAGCTAGCGGGTGACGACGGGGTGCGCAGCCTTCACCGCAGCGGCGAGCTCGAAGAGAACGATACACCGCCTGCGGAGCCGATCATCACGGACTTGCTCCGCCGCGCCATCGACGAGGCCGGCGCGGTGCTCGTGCTGATCGACGAACCGCTGATGTACGCGCGAATCCGCGACGGTGCCGATGAAACCCTGGCCTACTTTTTTCAAGTGCTGACGCAAGCCGTCAGCAAGACGGAAAGCTCTGCGCTCGTCGCTTCGCTGCTCGCAAGCGACCGAGGCGACGGCGAGCGCGACCAACGTATCGCGCTGAAGTTTCAGCAGGTCTTTACCCGCGAGCAAGAAGCGGTCGTAATCCCGGTCGGGAAGAACGACGTTGCCGAGATCCTCCGCCGCCGGCTATTCACGCCGGAGTCACTCGCGCAGCGTGAACGCTTCCGCGTTCCGGTGCTTGCAGCTCTGAATCGCATTCGCGAGCTCGACGAAGACACTCGGCGCGAGGGGTCCGACGCCGAAGAGCGCTACCTCGCTGCGTATCCCTTCCACCCCGACTTTCTCGACGTGTTCTACACGAAGTGGACGCAGGTTCAAGGGTTTCAACGAACGCGCGGGGTGCTGCGCATCCTCGCGCTCGCCCTACGAGGATCGGCAGCGTGGGACGACTCTCTGCTTGTTGCAAGTAACGTACTGCTGGGACCGCTCGGAGAGGTGCGCCTCACGGATGCGTTGACAGAACTTGCGAGGACCGCAAAGCACGACGTCGTCGAGGGACGTCAGCATGACTGGGCGGCGATCATCGAAAGCGAACTTGGCAAGGCCGTTGACATCGAAGCCGAGCCCGAATACGCGGCTCTCGCCGGACGACCAATCCAGCAAGCCATTATCACCACGTTCCTTCACTCGCAGCCCGTCGGTTCGCGGGCAACGAGTTCTGATCTCATGCGGACCCTCGGTCAATCAGTTACTGATCGCATCGTTCTTGGGAAGGCGCTGCGTCAGTGGGCGGGGCGCTCTTGGTTCCTTGACGAGAGCGAATCGCGCACAGCAGATAATGAGCTCCCGCGGACCTGGCGCCTCGGAACGCGACCAAATCTCAAACAAATGCACGACGATGCGTCGCGCAAAATCGCCGACCTGCTCGTCGAGCGCAAGCTGCTCGAAGAGATCAGTGCCCTCAAGTCGCTTTTCACTGCGGCCTCGGCGCCCTCGGTCGTGACGCACAAGCTCCCCGAATCGCCTGACCGCATCGACGACGACGGACGGGTTCACTATGCCGTTCTTGGCCCGGGCGCCGCAAGCGAACCAGGAGTGGCAAGTGCCGAAGCGACGCGATTCATCAACGAGACCACAAGTCCCGACCGGCCACGCAAGAATCGTAACGCGATCGTGCTGGCCGTACCTTCCCGACTCGGAATCGCCCAGGCACGGCATCAGGTCCGCCAGCTGCTAGCGTGGGACGAGGTTCGCACGACTCTTCGCGGTCAGGAAGTCGATCAGCAGCGGAAGGCGCTCCTTGACGAATACGCCTCGCGCGCACAGACGACGTTGAGCGATGCAATCCGGCAGGCGTATACGCTTGCTGTCGCCGTCTCGAACAAGAATATCGTTACCGCGTACAAGCTTACCGTTTCAAACGAGCCGCTCTTCAGCGTAATCAAAGCCGCCAAGCAGATTGGGCTGACGGACGAGCCGGTCAACGCGCAAGCGCTCCTTCCAGACGGCCCATACAACTTGTGGCGCGAAGAGGAACAGGAACGGCCTCTCAATTGGATTGTCGGCTCCTTCGCGGAATTTGCACATTTGCCGAAATTCCTCGACATCGATGCGATCCGCCGCACGATGCTTGATGGAGTACGTGACGGCCTTTTCGTCATGCGGTTGACCCGCCCGGACCGTTCCGTACGCACCTTCTGGTGTGAAGAACCCGAGGCAGCCTTGTTACGCGACCCAACGTTGACCGTCGTACTGTCTGAGTATGCCGAGCTGTCCGACGTGCCAGCGCCGTTGCTCGCCTCGGGCCGCATCCGCGAGCTTTGGAACAACGACTCGTGCGGTGTTGCAGACGTCATCGGACTGTTCTCGGGCGGTCAGTCAATTTCTACACGGATCGGAACCGCGGATGAAACGATCGCCGTGCCAAAGGCAACCTCGCAAGTCGTTCTCGGGAGTGTGGCTACGGCCATTGAGCAAGGACTTGTATGGTATCGCGACGGTGACATTAGTCTCTGGCAGGAAAGCGTTCCGGATGGTGTTCTGCGATCGGACGGGCGCCTCTTCACTGCTCCTTCCGCGATCGACCCGCAGCAGCTCACAATCAAACAGCTTCCCGATGCGTGGGATCTTGATCGAACGACGCCGGCACGTCTCGTCGAGCAGCTGAAGACGCGCGACAACATTCCGTATCCCTGGCCGTTAATACATCATGCCATCAATGCGGCAATTCAAGTCAACTTGATCCGGGTAGCGCCAGACTCGCAATCTTGGACTGGCAGCATTTCAGACGCTAATGGCGTCGTGTTCACGCCGGTCGCTACGGCGGTAATCCAGCAGGGCCTTTTGGGCGGGATGCCTGCCGTTACTGCCAGCGCACCATTATCAGTCGACGGCACATTGACGATCGACGAGCTTCAGGATCTTTCCGAGGTGATATCATCGCTAAACTCTGCTGCCGCTTCACTCGAAGGAAATCTTTCAATTGCTGTTCGTTTGACTGTGAACAGTAAAACGCGGAGTTTCTCGACCGCCGATGCACTAAAGTTGAACGAAGCGCTTGGAAGCATAAGCCGAAAGCTGCCTTTCAAACGTTAGACGAACATAGACAGAGCCTGATTGCGTTGGCGCCAGAGCCTTCATTGGCTTTCCAGCGGGAAGGCGCACGCACCTTACCATCCGCCGGGCTTCGGGTCGCATTGCGATTACCATGAACGAGCATTTTTGCGAAAGGCGCGCCTCAGATCGCGGAGCGTTTTGGGCAGCTGCTGAACATTAGACGCCTATGTCAGCGGCCTCTCGCGTCCGATTCCCGTTCCCGCCGCTCAGAATCACCTCGCCGTTCGACATACTCGCGTTGGCGGTCCTGAAGCTCACTATTACGTACGCGAATTCCTAACTCGGCAGCGATGTGTAGCGCACGGTCTTTGAAAGCCGCGCTGCCATTGATCGTGACTTCTCCGCCCCATCGCTCTGCCGCGAGGCGCAACGCGGCCGCGATCGTTTCGTCGGACTGCTGACGCACGACGATCCGCGAGCCCTCGTCACGGATGACCTCTCGCCGGAGGATGTCGCCGGCGTCGTGATATGCGACCGCACCATCGAGGCGCACCCGAAACTCGAGCCCACGCAACCGCTTTTCTACCGGCCGCGCCCCGATGTCCGGCCCCGTCATCGTATCCGGCTCGCGTTCCGCCCGCTGGCGCTCGCGCTGATCCTGGTAACGCAGGCCGCGAAGCGCGCTTTGCGCCGCCTCGTCGCCGGCGCGAGCACGTTCGCTCACGAACTCGCGCCACGAAACCGCGCGTTGTTCGCGTAGTCGCTCGGCGAGCTCGCGCCGCTCCTTCGCGATGTCCTCGCGCAGTTGCTCACGTCGTTGCGCGGCCGCCATGGCGGCCAGTGACGCGGCGACGCGAGGCGGCATGCCCTTGCGCAGCTCGTCGCTATCGCGCTGCTTCTGGCGCGTGATCTCGGCCGACCGAGCGTGCTCGCTCTGACGCTGCCCCGCCCACGCTTTCACATAGCGTTCGCGCCCGTCTTGCGCGGCTCGGAACTCCGCGTACAGCCGCTGACGCGCTTCCGCACGTTCCTCACGCCGTTGCGCTCGTTTCTCGGGGTCGCGCTTGTACTCACGCTCCGGTCGCGGCTCACCTCGATTGGGGCCGGTCGCACGCTGCTCACGCGGATCCCCGGGTCGGTGCTGCGCCCGATCGCGCTGTTCATCGCGCGGCCGGTGTCCCGCAGGTCGGTTGTATTCCAGCCGCCGAGGATCATCGACGCGACGATCGGCGCCGTCGCGATCGAACGGTCCGAGGCGCTGCTCGAGTCGCTCACGAGAAGCGAAGCGCCCGATGTGCGACGCCTTGGCGACTAGCCGATCGTCGGAGCGATCGACGACCACGAACCCGCTGCCTTTCTCTCGCAGCTCGAGATTGAAGTCCGCGAGGACGCGCCGGACGTCGTTCCAGCTCGCATCGTCCCGCCCCAGCGCCTCGCGCAACGCCGGCGCGACCTCCCGAACCCACGCCGTGAAAGGGCGATCGCCGTTCCAGGTGTGCCCGTCACGCGCCCGCGTCTTGACGTTTGCCGGCGCGTCCTCGCCCCGGGCATGGAAACCATCACCGCCGCTCGCGCGAAATATCTCCGGCAGGCCATCATCGCGATAGCGAACGTGATAGGGCCCGTTGTCCGGCTCCCAGCCCTGGCGCAGCTCGATCTCGCGCATTGCCCGATCGAGTGCGTAGTACGACTTCGAGAGGTGCTGCGCGCGGTGCGTCTCCGGATGGACACGGTTGACGGCGATGTGAAGATGGTCGTTCCCCGTTTCGCCGCGGTGAACAGCCATCACGTACTGGTGCTCGTCGAGGCCAAGCGCTCCGAGCGCTTCCCGCCCGGCCTCAAAGGCCTGGGCGTTCGTTGGCTGCTCACCGTCGCGCCAGCTCAGCACGAGATGGACGTAGGGATTCGTCGCCCGCGATTCGACCGCGACGGCTCGGAACTCGTCGGCCGCCGTGTCGAGCGACATGACGCCCTGCGTCTCGACCGGATACTCGTGAAACGACACCTCACCGGTCTCGGGGTCGACGTCCGGCACGCGGCTCAAGAAGTGCTTGCGCTCGGCCATGATCTGCTCGACGTCGACCGTGGCGCCGGCGCGACCGTCCCGGCTGACGTAGGCGATGAGGTTGCCGGCAGCGTCGAGGCGTGCGTCAATCCGATCGGCGCCGTCCCGACCGTCGCGCTCGATGTAGCCGATCAGGGCGCCAGCACGGTCGTCTCGAGACGCGCGACGCGGGATGATCTTGGCGATCACGCCGGGTCGCGGGACTGGCCGACACGGCGGATCGCATCGGTAAGCTCAAGCAGAATCTCCGCGTACTGACGGCCGCGATCTCGGTCACCGTTGTAGAGGTGCTTTTGCAGCCCGCCGAGCCGCCGCAGCTCCGCGATCACCTGCGCATCGAGCCGCGACGGCGTCTGCCGCCCGAGGGCGCAGCGGCGCACGTACTCCGCGATCGGTAGACCCGACGACGCTGCCTTCTCAGCGATCGCGTCGCGGTCGCGATCGCTCACCCGAACGCTGAGCGCGACCTTTTTTCGGCGCTGTTCCGTACCAGGCATCATCCCTCCGTCGGGGTCTCGGGGGCGCAGCCCCTGAGGATCGTTCAGCGTGCGAGAAGCCCGCAGGGCGCCGAGCATGCCGCTCTCGCCTTTGTGCAGCGCGCGCAGCGCGGTGTGCAAAGGCATACCCTGTGCCGTAACGGTGTACGCTTTATTACTTCCGACTGTACCACTCGCTGACGCGCCATGCAAGACAGCAGGAACGCACGCTTATTGCGCGCGAACGATGCCGCCAATCGGAGGTGTACGTGCCTAGAACGTTCACGCCCAAGCAAGTCGAGGCGGCCAAAGCACGGCTCTCGTCTCTACCCGAACGCCCTGCGCAACCGAAGCCGCTTAACCTGGCAGAGTCGATCCGCGAAATGAAGACCGAGATCCGAGCTGCGCTCAAACGCGGCTACACGCTCGAAGAGATCGCCCAATCGCTGAAAGACGATCAATTCGACGTGGGCCTCCCGACATTGCGCGCGTATCTCTCCCGAAAGAACCGGCCGGCAACGACCGGAGCGAACAAACGCGGCACGCGTCGGAAATCAGGTTCAGCTAAGTCGACGGCGCGCGTTCAACCGCAGCCGGAGGCGAAGATCACAACGAAGCCGGAACGGGACCGCACAAGCGCGAGCCGCGCGATCGCGATGCCATCCGCGGAGGAACTATGACTATCCACGTCTTCCACGGTGACAAGGGCGGTGTCGGAAAATCGTTCGCGAGCTTCGCCTTCGGTGACTGGCTCATCGCCGATCGCGGCACGGTCCCGCTTGTCATCGACGCTGACATGCGCAACGCCGATGTGGCGCGACTCTTCGCCGGCGTAGCGCCGACTCGACAAGTCGACCTACGCGATCATGACGGCTGGATCGAGCTCGCCTCGCTGCTACACGAAGCGTCGGAAACGGAAATCCTCATCTCGCTCCCGGCCGGGATCGGCGACATCCTCGACCGAGAGGCGGCGGATTGGCTCGACTCGATGCGTGAACTCGACCGCGACGTCGTGTTGTACTGGGTGATCAACCGGACCGCGGATTCAGTTAATCTGCTTCGCTCGGCGCTCCAGACATTCCAAGGCCGGGCCCGCGCGATGGTCGTCATCAAGAACCTCTTCTTCGGCGACGCCGATCGGTTCCGGCGCTGGAACGACTCGAAGACCCGGCAAGTCTTCCTCGATGCCGGCGGCGTCGAGATTGAGCTTCCGGACCTGCACGAGCGCATCGCCGATCTCACCGCGATGGCTCTGCCGCCGGTGCCCTTCTCCCGCGCGGACGAGTTGCGCTTCGGCGATCAAGCCGAACTGCGCCGCTGGCGGCAGCGCACCGCCACGGCGTTCGAAAGCGTCGCGGTTGCGGTCGGCATCGGCGACCGCGTTCGCGCCGGTGGCTGAGTTCGACGACGCGTTCGCCGAGCTGCGGGGACGCCCGCCCCTAGTTGAAGAGCAGAAAGAAGCGATGGCCCTCGCGACCATCTACAAACGCTATCCGACGCTCGACCCGCTCGCGATCCTCGTGATTCTGACGGGACGCATCCCAGAACAGGTGCGAGCGGCCGCCGAAGATGCAGCGGCGCTCGGGGGGAAGCGTGGCGAGGCGGCCGCGATCGAGGCGACGCAGCGCAAAATCGAGGAATACGCGCGACGTCGTGCCGATGCGACCGCTGGGCTCGACGCCCAGCTAACGTTCGGAATGACGCTCTCCGTGTTGTTGTTGGCGGTCGCGATCGGCGCGTTCATCGCGGGCCGGGTGGACACGCTCCTCGCCGCGCACGCTACGGTGACGTGGCCGCGCATCGTCCCGTGGTGGGTCTGGATGATGGGCGGGATCCTAACCGCCGAGCTGGTCCGCCTCGTCGTAGCCGCATTTCGTCGCAGGACGTCGGCCTGGAGCGGCCTCATCGCCGCCGGCGCGGTGATTGCCCTCGCTGTCCTGACCCGATCGCTGTGGCCGCGGTAAGCCGCTCAACGCTGCGCCGCAGCGCGATCGCGCTCACCGCAACGTTCCTGTTCTGTACGGCGATGTACGCGGCGAGCGCGCCCCTCGCACGCGTCATCAAGATCAATACAACCGACAGCATGCCGGTCGGAATCTACTTGATGCGTCCTGAAGCAATTGCTCCAGGACGCATTGTCGTCGCATGTCCTCCCGAGGACGCCGCACGTCTGGGGCTCCACAACGGGTACCTCGAGCGCGGCTCGTGCGCGAGCGGCGCGGCTCCTTTGCTTAAATATGTCGCCGCGATCGGTGGCAGTCGTGTCGCAGTGACCGGTTCCGGAATCGAGATTGACGGACGGCTATTAGACAACAGTGTCGCGCGTCGCAAAGACCGGCATGGTAGAACGATTCCGCACATCCGCCTCGGCAGGTATCGTCTTGACGAGGATGAGGTGTGGCTCTATTCGCCGGCGCCGTGGAGCTGGGACTCGCGCTACTTCGGACCTGTCTCGAAGAATCAAATCATCGGCGCGGCGTCTCCGTTGTTCGCACTGTCGACCCACCAAGCTTCACACAATGGAGAGTGACGTGGTGACGCTCCCGTTAGTCATACCGAGTTCGCTGGACGATCAACAAGAGCAGATCATCGAGGCCTTCCGTGCCGAAGGAATCGACGTCTCGATCATCGGCCTGTACGCTACAAAGGCCGCTGGACCGCTTCCCGACGCGAACTTCTGGATCGATCTCACCCGTCACGCGCAAGCGTTCCCCTTCGAACACTTCATCGACCAATTAGAAGGCGCGCTTGGCATCGCGTTGATTTCAAGCTTCAATCGCATTCGCAAGTGGGCGGGTAGAAAAGTTCTCATTCATCTTCGCCTTCCCACCGCGAAACAAGCGACGCAATACATCATCCCCGACGAACCGGAGGCAAAAGCCGCCATAAAAGCTATTGCGAAGCACCATAACGAGACTCGCGATAAGCCCGCCAACGAATATTTTTGGGTCGACGGCAAGTGGCTAAGTGCGGACGATTACTTCAAGGCGAAACGAAGATGATCGCCATTTTCCTCGCGTCAAGGCGAGCGGCTGCGCGATGACCGCCCCTTCGCCCGCTGGCGGCTGGCGGCGTAATTTGTTAGGCAAGATGAGATCGATTAGCGACCACGTTCCGGTACGTCGCGAGCGCGGCTGACCGATTCGACGACACCACGGCCCTCACTCAGCGTAACGCGAATCTCATCACCGACGGTCGGAGTGCGGTCGAGCGCGGCACGCTCGACGATACTAAAGCTGTGGCGGCTTATCGCAATTGCGACGTGCTCACGGCCGGTGGCAAGCACGCGACCAGTCAAGACGGCCTGACTCTTTACGGGCCGCTCCCGAATCGTCGGCGTGAGGATGCTCGCCTTCGTTCCCCGTAGCTGCGCGTGCGCATCTTCTGCGACGGCGGCACGGTCGCGTGCGACATCAAGCTGTGGACCAAGCGCGCGCTCAACCCATGTGGGGCTGTGATCGGCCATCGCGATCACGCGACCGCGCTCTAGCGTCGCGACGGGCTCGAAATGTCTTCCGCTATTGTCAAAGACGTGGATCGTGTCGATGCGCCCGACGACATCGCGCAGCGCGTCGAGGCTGCGTTCATAACGTCGTCGCACGTCGACGGCCGGGACGGTGCGGCCTTCTTCTTCGGCGCGGAGGTTCACGCGATCGACGTTGCGATCGGCACTGTCGAGCGCAACGTACGTCATCGTCACCCGGTACCCGGCGGCGCGCGCGTCGTCTATGAGACGCTGCTCCGACTTGCCCGAAAGCGTCGTCTCAATCGAAAAACTCGCGCCCTTGGCGAGAGCTTCGGCGCGTTGTCTTAGCGCTTCGCGGGCAGCCGGCGCTGCTGCGGCATCCGGATCGTCGGGGCGAAGCTTCTGCGCGATCGCGTCGGGGTTGATGACGGTCGGTATATCGTATCCGACCGAACGCGTCCCAGCGTGAACCTCACGCGTAAACGTGCTCTTGCCGGACCCGTTGGGCCCAGCGATGAGGTGGAGTTCCGGCAATTACAGTTCGCGCAGGAACGTCGCGCTGCCGTCCTCTTCAACACGAATCTCGAAGCGTCGGCCATCCGGATCCTCACGCACGTGCATGCCGTTCTCGGAATACGAGATGGAATAGCCCGCACGTAACCGACGTACGGCCTCCGGTCCGTATTCGGGGCCGTACGTGCGCGGTGGCGGTGAGGCGTTGCTCTTTTGCACTATGAACTCCGGCTCCGATATTCGTGATTGATCGGCTCGATCCGTTTGGCGCTTCGTCGACGTCGCTGAGTAAGTCCAGGTGGCTCGATTCGGCCGCTCGCTTCACGGCCAATGCCCTCGACGTTGGGCCAGCATATAATCCTATGCGAGTAGCAGGAGTCGATATTACTTCGCCGTAGCAACCGCCACATATAGGGGTCAGGAAGATTCGAAACACTACCCCTGGTAGGCGGTCGACGTGGCGGTCTCACCCTCGAGACGTCCTGATGATGTCTCAATCGTTCCTGGTTTACTCGTCGGCGCCCTCGTCGCCGCCGTCGGGGCGCAGTCGACGACCCAGTTCATCGCTTGGTCCTATCGGGATGCGCCGGCGCTCGGGAGGCCGTGGCTCCGGCATGTGAACCTTCCATACGCGACCGACCTCTATCCCGTCACGGCTGGGCTTCAGTGGCTTGCGCGCATCGACGGCCGTTGCCTCGTCCGGTCGATGCACCAGGCGTCATGTAACGGCGCGACGTTCGCAATGCTGCGCACCGCGCATGGCATGTTGATCGCGACTGCGCTCGCCGCCATCGCGCTGGGGGCGGCGGCAGCGACCGTTTCCGCGGCACTCTTGCAACGCCGGCGTCATGCGACGGCGCGCCGACCCCTCGTGAACTCCGACACCGGTCGCACGCTCTTTCAACTCGTCGTTGGCCGCGCGACCGGACGCCTTTTACGCATCGGACACGGCGCCGGCGTCGCCGCGAAGACGGCGCTCGTCCTGCGCGGCGACGATGCATCGCAGAACATCGCGATCTTCGGCGGTATCGGCAGCGGAAAGACCACGCGCGGCATTAACCGGCTCGTTGCGCAAGCGCTCGTGCAGCAGTGCGGGATCTTGGCCTTCGACATTAAGGGCGATTACTACGAGACGCTGCGCGAGCTCGCGCGTCGCGCCGATCGACCGCTCATCACCATCGGCGTTCGGGCGCGCGGCCTCAACTTGCTTGAAGGCCTAACGCCGGAAGTCGCCGCGTCGTTTTTGAAGTCGGCATTGTTGCTCGGCAGCGGCGCCGACTCGAAGTTCTGGATCGAAACCGGGACCGAGCTCGCGCGCAACGTGCTCGCCATGCTGCGCTTCCTGCCCGAAGCATACTCGCTCAACGGGCTCTACCGTTGGCTCTTCGATGAGGATGAGCGCGAACGGTTGAGCGAAGCGCTTCAGGCGAAGCTCGACAGCTTCACCTCGCCCGCCCACGAGAACGACCGGCGCCTGTTGCTCAGCAGCCTCCACTACTACCGGGCCATCTTCGCGAAGTTCGAAGACAAAGTTCGTTCGAACGTCCTCGCTGAGCTCGCGCAGGTGCTCTCGCCATTTGCGCAGCCCGATCTTGCCGACGCCTTCTGCACGAGCTCGCCGGAAAACGTGCAGATTGAACAGTTGCTCCGCGGCGACGTGTTCGTCGTCGCCTTGCCTCTTGCGGAGTACGGCCTCGGGGCGAAGACGGCGTACACGTTCATCAAGTTGCGCTTCTTCAACCTCATGCAGCAACGGCGTCAGCACAAGGAGTGGGATCAAGAGCGTTCGATCGCGTTCGTCGCCGACGAATACCAAGAGGTATCATCACGATCGCGATCGTTGCGATGAGCGCGACGCAGGCATAGAGGAGCGGTTGTGTCATCGTTGATGCCGCCGTGAGCGGGCGCTGCGCGCGACGAAGCTCGGAAGCGCCGGGTAGATGGACTGATAGTTGAAATAGCGCGTTAATCACCGCTTGCAGCGACTGCGAGACGGAGGACGAGCGCGACTTGCCGTGCGTTGCTAAGAAGCCGCGCGCGGAACGCGAACGCTGGGCCGAGTCATCATTCGCAAGCGCGCCGCGCGCGTGATCCCGCTCGACGATTATGCCGACGCCGGGATCCTCGCGCCAAATCACCGGCGGCTTATCGGCGAGGCGGTGTGCGACCGGCGCAACTTGCTCATCGCCGGCAGTACGGGTTCCGGCAAGACGACGTTCGCGAACGGTGTCCTCGGTGAGATCGCGGAGCTGACGCCCGCCGACCGCCTCATCTTGCTCGAGGACACTCGCGAGCTCCAGTGCCCTTCGCCGAACAAGCTCTTCCTACGCAAGTCGGCGGCGCGCTCGCTCACGCAATTGCTGCAAGATCATGGCGAATTTCGCGAAGACGCCGAGCGATCAGGTCTTCGGCATCGATTATCAATACGGGCAGCACCGCACATGCGCGATGCTCGGCGGCGATCACTACGACATCGCGGGCGACGACGGCGGTCTCGTTCTCTGTCCGCTTAAGGACGTCGACGAACCGGACGAGCGCCGTTGGGCCGTCGACTGGATCGAGACGCTCGTCGAGCTCAACGGCGTTCGCCTCACGCCCGCGCATCACGAGCGCATCGCGCGCGCGATGGATCTCATCGCGCTCTCGCCGAACCGTTCGCTCACCACCTTCGTTCAGAAGATCCAGGACCCGACGCACGAACTGCGGCCGGCGCTCAAGCAGTATTGCCTCGGCGGCACACTCGGCGCGCTGCTCGACGGTGACGTCGACGCGCTCGACGACGGGCGCTTTCAAGTGTTCGAGATGTCGCACCTCATGCCGCTCAAAGAGAAGGCGGTCGTTCCCGTGCTCCTGCTGCTCTTTCATCGCATCGAGCAGCGGCTGCGGACGAATGCGCGCACGCTCATCGCGATCGAAGAGGCGTGGCTCTACCTCGGCCACAGCACATTCGCGCCGCGTCTGCGCGAGTGGTTAAAGACGTTGCGCAAGCTGCACGCCGGCGTCGTCTTCGTGACGCAGAACCTCTCCGACGTCTTTAACTCGCCGCTCTGTGACCCCATCCTCGAGAGCTGCAAGACGAAGGTGCTGCTGCCCAACGTTGAGGCGGAACGGGCGACACGCGACTTCTACCGCAAGGTCGGAATGACGGATCATCAGATCGCGCGGCTCGCGCAGGCGACGCCGAAGCGACATTACTGGTTCAACGCGAGCGACGGCTGCGGCATGATCGATCTCGCGCTAACTCCCGAAGAGCTCGCAGTTGTGGGCGCAGGCAGTGCAGACGACATCGCACTCACGCGCTCGCTGCAGGCCCGGTATCCGGGCACGTGGTCTGCCGAGCTTTTGAGTCTACGCGGTCTCGACATCGCCGCCGATCGGTGGCGCATCCTCAATGCTCGACGTGAGACCACGCCTCTTAGACGTGAGCTCGCTATCGCGTGAGCACACAGTACGTCCCGCGCGCTCTAGTCGCGTTCGCACTTGCCATATCGCTATCGGGGTGTCCCGGTCGTTCGCCTACGTCGAACGGCAACTCAGCGCACTCCGTGGCGTGGTACAAGGCGCATAAGCGTGAGCGTGACGCCGACCTCGCCCAATGTCACCGGACAAACGATCAAAGTCAGGATTGCCAGAACGCATTCGACGCGGCGGCACACGCACCGTCCGCAGTGCGGAACCGCCTGTAAGAAAGGAGATAAGCGTTGCGCCTCCCGCCTATCATTATGGGGACACTGTTACTCGCTATCACTGCTGCGGCGCGTCCCGTCGCTGCTCAATGGGTAGTTCATGATCCAGTAAACGCAGCGATTCTCGTCGAGCAGAGACTAAACCAAGCTACGCAGATTCAGCATCAGGTCGTTCAGATCCAGAATCAGCTACGCAATCTTAGGAGCTACACATACGATTGGAGCAACATCGCGGCCGAGCTACGGAACCTCCGCGCAACTCTCTCGAGTCCGACCGCGAAGGTTGACAACGCGAACGCGCAGATCCACCAGATGAACGGCGAGCTCGAGACGTTAGCTCAGATTCAGGCTCGCAATAATACTGCACAGGGCCAGCTACAAGCGACGCAGACGCAGACGTCGCTTGTCGCGCAAATGATTGGACAGTTGCAGAAACAACGGCAACTCAATCTCGCCGCGATCATGCAAGAGAAGGCCGAGCTCGACCGCTTCAAGGCCATGGGATATCAGTCGTCTTCCGTCCGAGACCGGCTGTGAGAAGGCGTGGCGTCGGCACTCGCGCCCTGCTGTACGTTGTTGCTTTCGTACTAGTGGCTCAGGACATGGCAACGGCCGCCAATGGCAATGGCGTCCTTGATCAGGTGAACGTTGATTTTAAGGCCGCGACGAACGGCTGGCTCGACGCCGCAATGCAGATTGCCAGAACAATCTTCGTCACTCTCATCGGCGCCGAGGTATCTTACGCGCTCATTCAGATTTTTCTTCAGAAGCGGTCCCTCGATGATTTCATCTCTGGACTGACGCTGAAGATCATTGCAGTTGGCGCAGCGGTTAGCGTCCTGTCTCTAGCGCCGACCTTCATCCCCGGCTTGCTCGACGACTTCATGCGGATCGGAAGTCAGATCAGCGCCTCAGGCGGCCATGTCGTTACGCTATCCCCCAGCCAGGTGATGGGACAAGGCTGGGATATCGCCGGAGCGATGAACGATACAACCGAGAACCTGAATTGGCTTGAGTTTGCGAAAGCCGCAATCCCTGTCGAGTTCAGCCAACTGCTCGTTATCATCTCGTACTCGGTAGTGGCCGGCTCGCTGCTGCTTACGCTGATCGAGTCGTACGTTGTTGTCGCAGGCGGCGCGTTTCTTCTCGGCTTCATCGGCTCGCGATGGACCACTCCCTGGGCCGAACGATACTTCGCGATGCTGATCGCCGTTGCGGTAAAGCTGACGGTAATCATGCTCATCGTCGGTCTGGGCGATAGCCTATCAACGAAGTGGATCTCTCTCTTCAAACCGGGCGCGATCAACGACTTCGTTGATTACTTCGCCGTTGCGGGCGACGCCCTCGTCTACTGCCTCATCGCTTGGAACGCGCCGCGCTTCGTCGCAGGCATGGTGGGCGCTTCTCCGGTCATGTCGTTTGCCGGCGCGTATGCTTCCGCGCGAGATGCGGGCGGGCAGGTCGCTGGTGCGGCGCGAGGAGCAGCGCACGTCGGCAATTCCGTTCAAGGCGCCATCGAGCGCGCGGCCTCATTCTCAAAATGACGAGCGATTACAATGCCCACCGCCGCGCCTTTGCGCGAGCAAGCCACTCATCCCGCAGCAACCGGTGAAGGAGCGACATGCCCGCCAAGATCGTCGCAACGAACGGAATCGTGAATCCGCTCGTGGCGCAAATCGAAATGCAAATCAAAGAGCAAGTCGCGATGGGAGCTCGGCGTCCGGGCGAGCGTCTTCCGACTGCCGACGAGCTCGCCGCAGAATTGGGCGCGAGCCGCGGAACCGTGCAGCGCGCGTATGAGCTGTTGACGCGCGACGGCGTCATCCGTAGCGTCGCCGGCGTCGGTCCGCACGTCGCCGAAAAAGCGCACGAGAACCGTAAATGCCTTTACGACGTCGCGGGCCAGCTGCTCGCGACAACGATAGGCCGGTGCAAGTCGCTCGGGTGCGAGCGGGGCGAGATCGAGCAACTGATGACAACCTGGCTTGACAAGTGGTTCTTGGCGAGCGCTCAACCATAGGAGACCGTTCAATGGCAGCGACGTCGCCCACGAGCCGGTACACCGACGCGCAACGACACTTTTTGGAAACGACGGCCGCCGATCGGCGCTGGGCGATCACGATGACGCGCGTCGCGCTCATCGCCGTCGCGGCGCTCGTCCTGGCTCTTGGAGCGATCATCTACCTGGCATCGCAGCCGAAGATGATGCCCATTTTCTTTCGCGAGAACGCGGCCGGCGAGCTTGCGCCGATCGGGCGAGTATCCGGCGCACAAACGCCGGACGTGATCGCTATCCGCTCGCAGCTCGCCGATTGGATCGCGAATGCACGCACGATCACGAGCGACCCGATCGCGGCAAAGACGCGTCAGGAGCGGATGGCCGCGCTCGTCGCAAGCGGCTCGCCGGCGGCGGCGTTCCTCGCGAGATACTTCAAGACCAACGACCCTATCGCGCTTGGTCGCGATCGCCGCGTCTCCGTCGCGATCGATTATGTCGCGCCGGTGCCCGGATCGACGCGCGAGTATGAGGCGGAATGGAGCGAGGATGCGCGCGAGTCGAGCGGCCGCGCGATCGGGGCGCCGACCCGGTACCGCGCGCATCTCAGCGTCTCCGTGAGTCGGCCGACCGACGAGGCGACCATCTACGCTAACCCGCTCGGGCTCTACATCACGGATCTCGACTGGGCGAAGAGGATGAACTGATGCGACGCTCCTTGCTGCTCGTGCTCGCGTTCGTGACGCTCCCGACCATGGCCGTCGCGCAGCCGCGACGCAACGTCGCGTTCCACCAAATTGCACGAGCCGTCGTGCACCGCTATGCACCGATTGCATATCCCGACGGCTCGTACCGCTTCCCGTACGGCGAAGCTATTCCGAACATCCGCGTCGGTGTCGGCGATGAGTGCGACATTGAACTTCAGCCGGGCGAGAAGATCAATCAAGCGATCATTTCGGACTCCGCGCGATGGAAGGCGACCGACGGCGTAAGCGGTGCCGACACGCCACATATGTTCGTGAAACCGACGGAAGGCGGCTTATGGGCGACGCTGACCGTCACGACGACACGTCGGGTATATCACCTGCGGCTAGAGAGCGCCAACGGGCGCCAGAACGAGTACGTCGGGTTTTACTATCCTCAAGACGCGGCGGCGCGCGCCGCGGCCGAGCGGCGGCGCGCGATTGAACGCGCCCGGCTGTCGTCCCTAGCGACCGCGCAGCGTCGCGGCGGAGCGAGCGCAAGCGGCGATCGCGGCGACGTACACGTGCATAAGCCTGGACGCGAAGTACAAGGTCTCCGGCGCGAACGAGTTTCGCCCCGTCTCTGTTTGCAACGACGGAGCGCACACGTACGTTAACGTTCGTGAGATCGCGGGCGACCTACCGCAGCCGTACGCGCTCGATAACCGCACGGACGAGATCGTGAACTACTCTTACGATCGCACGCATCGCCAGTTTGTTCTCGACGGTGTTCCGGCGAAGCTCGCGCTGATTCGCGGCACGGGTCACGGTCAGTTGCGCACGACGCTTGAGCGAGCGCTCTGATGACGACGAACCATCCGCAAACACTCGCCGGTGCCGCGCCTGCCGAGGGAATCGTCGAGATCCGCAAGTCGGTGATCATCGCAATCTTGCTCGTCGTCGGGCTCTTCGCCGGGCTCGTCTTGTGGCTGATGCGGTCCTCGCACCCCGTTATCGCGCCGGCGACAGAGCAAAGCTTGGGCACGTTGCATTCAAGCGACGTAAGCACGCTCAATCAGAACGCGACGAAGCACACGGACGCACTGCCAGCATCGCCGCCCGTCCCCGCGCACCAAGCGCCGAATCAACCAGCGCTGGACACCTCGCTCGTTGACGCCGCGCAGCCTCCCGCGCAAGTCGGGCAGGCGGAACAAATCACGCAGGCGACATCGACGACGAGCGGCGCGGCCGCACCCTCCCCGGTCGACGACGCCGCCGTGCGACGGCGGCAAGAGATCGAGGGCGCGCGCAATTCTGATATGGATCTCAAGATCGGCGACCGGGATCGTGTCGATCGCGCAGCACGCTTCGACGCCCCAAGGATCCAGCCGGCCCAGCCCCTTACGACGCAGTCGCGCGCGCAAGGAAACGCTGATAGCACCGCGCCGACGGGCCCGGCTATTCAGCGCGGGATGATCATCCCCGCGTCGCTGTACACTCCGATCGACTCGACGATTCCCGGCGTCGTCACGGCGGAGATCCGGCAAGACGTCTTCGATGCGACGCACCGCGTCCTCGTGATCCCGCGCGGCTCAAAGCTCATCGGCTCCTACGAGAGCGCGATGGCACAGGGCCAAGCTCGGCTCTTCGTCGGCTTTGATTCGATCAAGTTGCCGAATCTGCATACGATCGACCTCGGCTCGATGCGAGGCGTCGATCTGAACGGCGTCTCCGGATTGGGCGGGAAAGTCGACTTCCACGCCGGCCGGCTCTTCGCAAACGTCCTGCTCTTAAGCGTGCTCGCCGCCGGCGCTGAGCTCGCGCAGCCGCGGACGAACGGCTGCGGCTTTTACGGCTGTCAGCAATCGGCGGGCCAGGCGATCGGCAGCGCGGTTGGCTCCAATATCGCCGACGCCGCGACCCGCACGTACGACCGCACGTTGAGCCAGCCGCCGACGATGCATGTCCCGGCCGGCTACGTCCTCAACGTCATGGTCGAGCGTGATCTCTCGCTCGAGGCATACTGCGAATGATCATCCCCGTTGCGCTCGCCGCGGCGCTGCATGCCTGCGCGCCGGCGGCGGCGCCCGACACGATGGCGGCGATCATCGCGGTCGAGAGCCGCGGTTGGCCCTACGCGGTTAACGACAACACCGCCCGCCACAGCTATCGGCCACGCACCCGCGAGGAGGCGCTGCGCGTCGCCACGGCCGCGCTCCGTGCCGGCCATTCCGTCGACGTCGGCATCGCCCAAGTAAACAGCGGCAACTTTCGCGCGTTCAACGTCGACGCGGCGACAATGCTCGAACCGTGTGCGAATCTGCGCGTCGGCAGCGCGATCCTCGCGAATGCGTACCGCGCCGCCGCAGCGCGGTACCCGAAGCGACCGCAAGCGCTCTGGCACGCGATCATGGCGTACAACAGCGGCAGTATCTACGCTGGCGAAAGCTACGTGCGCAGCGTGGTCGCCGCCGCGTCGCCGACAGCTCCGATCGTGCCGAGCATCTCGATCGTCTCGTCGTCGACGATCGCTGCGGAACCGCTCCTGCCGCCCGCGCAAGTTGTTGTGCAGCGGTCGCGGCCAAGGGCTCCGCGTGCGCACCCTGTCGACCCACGTAAGGCGCCGTTAGGCGTGTCGGGACGTTGGGACGCGGCGCAACGTGCCGGCGTCGTCCACACACTCGGTCTTCAAGTCGACCACCGCTCGTGAGACCGATGGTGTCGGCGCTCCTGATTACGCCGCTGTTCGCTATCAGCATGGCGAGCGCGGCGCAGTTACCCGATCGAACGCGTACTCCGGGCGCGATCGCGACCACGAGCAGCGGTGACGTCTGTCGCCCCGGGTACGCCCACGCCGCTCGCAACGTACCGTACCGCGTTCGTGACGCCGTCTACACGGCGTACGGCCTTCCGCGCGGTCACCGAACGCCGAGCGGCGGATACGTCGGTCCACGGCGCGGCTATGTGATCGATCATCTCGTTCCGCTCGAGCTCGGGGGCGCGAACGACGTGCGTAATTTGTGGCCGCAGCCGCGGAATGAAGCGCACGTCAAAGATCGCGTCGAAGACGCGCTGCACGAAGCGGTGTGCAGCGGACGAATGCGGCTCTTTGACGCACAGCAACGAATCGCGCGGAACTGGCAGCACGCGGTCCCCGCATCTCTGCGTTTAACGACCGTACGGTAATCTGGTGTCCAGAGGCGATGCTAGACCAACCGTCTTACGGTACGGGGCGCAAAAGCTCTTTAGCAAGGTCGCCCGCCTTGCGACACACGAGGTCTCGGATTTCGCGGACTCGTTCCGGAGGCTGACCCTTCGGGTCGGGAAGGCCCCAATCGTCGTCGACGCGCGGCACGCCCTCGACGTCGCAGCCCATTGTGATGATGCGATCGGCCTGGCCCACGATCGCGGGGTCAAGCAGTTTCGGCCGAGCACCGGAGATATCCATATTCATCTCGCCCATCGCGGCCACGACGCCGGGGTCGGGACGATCGGCAGCGATCGTCCCCGCGGAAGCGACCTCCACGTCGCCATCGGTGAAGCGACGCAAAAACGCCTCGGCCATCTGGCTCCGCCCCGTGTTGTGCTTGCAAACAAAGAGCACGAACGGCTTCAGGATTTTCTCCAATGCGATGACGTCGACGAAGCGGCCGTCAAGTTGGCCTTGCTCTTTGAATATCCCGACGTCGCGGTAGCCGATTTTGCGATACAGGCTCGGGCCCGCTACGTTGGCCGCGAGCGCAAACAGGACGATTTTGTGGAAGTCATTCCGCTTGGCGCTAGCGTCGATGGCTCGTAGCAGCGCCGTTCCAACGCCGGTTACACGTGCGCCCCGCTCTACGTAGACCGAAAGATCGGCGACCCCGAGGTACGCGCACCGATGCCAGGATGGGTTAAGTGACGCCCAGCCGACGACGCGATTGTCGCGCTCGCCTACGAGGACGCTATAGCGGTCGCCGTGCGCGTCATACCATTCACGGATGGCATCTTCGGTCTTCGCGTCCTCGTCGAGCGTGGCGATTCGATCTTGGATGCCTTGGTTGTAAATCTCGCGGATTGCGGCGAGGTCACTCGCCTGCGAGTCGCGGATGCGCAGCGAGCTTACGTCGGTGATCATGGACGTCTCCGGTCTCCAAGGCGTGCGGGAGTAGAACGGCCTCCGCCGTAGCCTGCGAGGCCGGCGACAGCCAACGAAAAAGCGCTGTCCCCGCGCCGGCGCCGAGCAGCTGCGCGAGAATGAACGGGAAGACGTCAATCGGACGGATGCCGGCGAAGGTGTCGCTGAGCGATCGTGCGATCGTCACGGCTGGATTTGCGAACGATGTCGAGGACGTGAACCAATAGGCGCCGACGATGTAAGCCGCAACCGCAAATGGGGTCGCGGCAGGCCGCGCACGAGCGCAGCCCCAGATGACCGCGAGCAATCCGAAGGTCGCGACGAATTCGCTCACCCACAGCGCGCCACCGGTGCGATTGTGGTGCGATGCGAAGAATGGCGGCAAGCCAAACATGACGTTCGCGATCGCGACCCCGGCGAGTGCGCCGACGAGCTGCGCGACGATGTAGACCGGCACGTCACCCCAGGCGACCCCGTGCTGCCACGCGTCGGCGATCGTCACGACCGGATTGAGATGCGCTCCCGAAATCGCCCGAACGCGAGGATAATCGCGACCAGCGCGCCGCCAGTCGCGATCGCGTTCGCCAGGAGTGCAATCGCTACGTTTCCGCCGGCGAGACGCTCGGCCATGATGCCCGAACCAACTACGGCCGCAAGCAGCAACGCCGTGCCGACGGCTTCGGCGGTCGCGCGGCGCGCGAGACTCACGTCAGCAGCACGCTGGTGACGCAGAGACTTCGGCCGCTTCTGTGCGGCAGCACGTCGTCTCGTCGTTGTCCCGCTCTTCGGTGTCGGCGACGACGAAGTAGGTCTCCCAACGCCGGCCATCCGGATCGGTCGCCCATACTTTGTTCTGGACGGCGTAGCAGCACGTCTCGTCCATCTCGATGTCGACGGCGTGGCCCGCTGCGCGAAGACGCGCGATTGCGGCGTCCACGTCTTCGGGCTTCTCAACGACGACGCCGTAATGGGCGCCTTCGCGCACATCGGTTGCGGGATCGGCATCGAGCGCGAGCTCGAGACCGGGTTTTTCAGTCAGGAAGAGCGCGTAGTCGCCGTAATGCTTCGCCGGCTCTGCGGCGAGCAACGTGCGATAGAACGCGACGCTCGCGTCGAGGTCGCGCGTCGCGAGATTGAGGTGCATTTTCATGCGAGGACTTTCACAGGCAGCACGGACGCAAGTGCGGCGTCGAGCCGACCGCGCGCGTTAGGCGCGAGGGAATAATAACCCCACGTGCCACGGCGGACGGAAGTAACGAGCCCGGCGTCCTTGAGAATCTTCAAGTGGTGCGAAACAGTCGATTGATTGAGCTCGACGCCGGAGGTGAAGTCGCACACGCAGACTTCGTGCTCGGCGCGCGCCAACGTCGCAAGCATGGCGACGCGCACGGGATCGGCGAGCGCCTTGAAGAGCGTCGCCTCATCTGTGAGGTCGCGATCGTAGACTGCCGTTTCCGGGCAGCATCGCTGCATCGACATAAATCGATACTAGCACGCTGCATTGAGATTTGTCAATGCACTAGCCGCCCGTCGGCAAGCGACACCCGCCGGTGGCACCCAAGCGCCGCATTGGCTCGGTCGCGAGGAGTGTCGCCGACGCGTCGGCCGCGTAGCGACCTCGTTCGCGCATCTCAGACGACGACGGATGCGACGCTAGCTCGAAGTCGCGTGATTGAGCGCCCACTTCGCTTCTGCGATTGCGGCTGCGTGCTCACAACAGGTCGCGCAGTCGACGGCGTCGCGATTGCAAACGGAGCGATGCGCGTCGCGCGCCGCACGGCGAATCGCAAGCGTATATGCGCGACGCACGAATTCGGGCGACAACGCATCCTCCGGCAGGGCGCGGTCCCGGCGCGTGACCGGGACCGCCTGCCGCTTCATGCCGCGGCTACCGCATCGTCGTGAGCGTCGACGACGGGTTCTTCTTCCGCCGCGACGTCCACCGCATCTGCGGCGTCACGGTCCGCTGGCGAGGCGCGCAACTCGAACTCCTCACCGCAGTCGAGGCATGCGCCGCGCGTCGGCTCGTCCTCGTACGCCTCGACGTCGGAATGCAAGCATATTGCGCCGTCCTCATCAACCGTCGGTGCAGCGTTGTGTGCGCCGAGCGGATCGTCGATGATCTCGTAACCGGCGAGCAACGCGTCGTCTTCGCCCTTCGGCCCGACGCCGCTGCCGTTCCAACCGACGTAGTCGGCTTGCTGGATGGGAGCGAACAGCTCGAGCGCGCGCTCCGTCGCAAGATGCGCGCTGACCGCGCCGTTATCTGGAATAGACCCACCTGCTCTACGGGCAGAGATGACAAACGACAAGGACCGAGACACTTCCACCTATTGACGCTTGTACAAGAACCAGTTAGTATTGTTACATGGGCTCTTCAGGGGCGGCGGTCACAGATGCTGGGGGCTTAGATGCAGCTTTGCGCGCTCTCGCTGACCCAAGCCGGCGCGCGATCCTCGATGAGGTCCGTGGGCGTCCGCGCGCGGTCGGCGAGATCGCGGATCGCATGGAGCTATCTCAGCAGGCGGTTTCCCATCATCTGATCGTTTTGCGGCGCGCGGGATTAGTCAGCGAGCGCCGTGAGGGAACGCGGCATCTCTTCGTCGTGCAGCGTCATGGCTTTCTAGCGGTGCAGCGCTTCCTCGACAAATTTTGGCCGCCCCGTCTATCGGCTCTTAAACATGCGGCGGAATCCGCCGCACGCAAGCGACACGATGACTGACTACTCGGCCGCAATTCAGATCGCTGCACCGCCTGAAGTTGTGTTTGCGCACCTCACGACAGCGGAGGGAATTGTTGCGTGGATGGGTCAACACGCGGACCTTGATCCGACGCCAGGCGGGTTGTTTGCAGTCGATATAAATGGCGAACAGATTCGCGGCACGTTTCTCGAAATCGAGCCTCCGCGTCGAGTGGTTGTAACGTGGGGCGTCGCCCATAATGGCGAGCACCCGTCGGAATTCTCCCTTGTCGAGTTTACACTCATCCCGTTTGAGGGGGGAACAAGGCTTGAGCTGGTGCACGCCCAGCTTCCCGCAAGCCAAGCCGAGATGTATGGGCGAGGCTGGAACCACTTTCTCGAGCGGCTCCGCCTCACAACGTTGGGCCACGATCCGGGGCCGGATCCATTCGCAGCCGAGCCGGCGCTTCCGTCGCCATGAGTCACTACGGAATGCTCGCGGCGGAGCAACTGCGTCGTCCGAACGTGTCCTTCGGCCGCGCTCTTAGGAACGAAGCGCTAACGGTGCACGGCAAGATTTTCGCCTTTCTCAAGGGCGATCGTCTCGTTCTGAAGTTACCGGCAACCCATGTCAAGCAGCTGATCGGGGCAGGCGCAGCGATTCCGTTTACATCAGGCGGCCGTACGATGAAACAGTGGGTTGCGGTCCCGCCATCGAGTACAGCGGACGTGAACGCATGGCGTACGCTGTTAAACGACGCGCGCGTCTATGTCGCATCCGGCGAGTTGATCACCAAGACGCAAGCGACGGCGCCAGCTAAGCGCCGGCGCGATCGCAAAGGGACGGCCAAATGAGCGTGACTGGAATCGCATTTATGATGTATCCCGTGAGGGACGTCGCGCGCGCAGCGGCGTTCTATCGAGACGAGCTCGGCCTCCAGCAAGAGGGAATGAATGAGCCGTGGTGGGTCGAGTTTGCCGTTGGCGGGACGACGTTTGGGATTGGTAACGTTCCGGACAACGGGACGCCAGGCGAAGCTCAGGGCCTTGTGCTTGAGGTCGATGATATGGACGCGTACCGAGCTGCTCTAAGTTCGCGCGGAGTGGAATCGACGGAGCCCAGGGCGACCCCCTACGATTGCGTGATCTCGATGCTCCGTGATCCTGATGGCAATGCCGTATGGTTACACGAGAAGCGAGCTCCCTTATGACAGCGCTCGATCTCACCGCAGCGCCGCCACGGAGCGCTCGCGAACGACTAGCTGGTTACTGCTTTCTCCCCAGAACTATCGACAAAGCGCGCGCACAATTACCGGGCGGCGATACCGGCGCCTATCACATCGAAGGCGCAAGCGCAGACCTACTTACGGCACTCGGAGTCACCGTTGAGGAATTCTGTTCAGTCGTCGCCGAGGCGGCGAGTGATAGGGACGTGGTTGCATGGCTCCGGCTCCGTGGTGACTGCACAAACGCAGATCGCTTCAATGCGGAGAAACTCGGCAGCAGAATAATCGACGTGAAGCCTCATCAGGCGGCGAGCTTTCAAGCTGAACATCCCGCACTTGCACCTCATGAAATCGACCGCTTTATCGACGCCTTAGATCTCGACGACGGCCGCTGCTTCGCGAGGCCTATGAGCCGATAAACCGGAGCTCCTCCGGGACGGTTCCTAAGGTTTGAGAGTTTGGATCTCGGAAGGCGTACGTCCGTCGCCAGCCGGAGCGTTGTCCAAGCCGCCGACGAGAAGGCGAATAGCCTCTGCGTCGCCCTCAAGCGCAAGCCGCTCTTCGTCGCGAATCGGGATCTCTTCGTACAGCGCTTCATTTGCACCGAGCGCCGTTAGCAACTCTCCCTTTGTCGACTCCTTGGGTACGTAATATCCGCAGCGAGCGCACGCCATTCGGTGGGGACAACGCGAGAAAAAGCGATCCGTACAATACCCGTGGCCTAGGTCATACGCTCGGTACGTTGCGCCTTGCGCGGCGGCGCCGGACTCAATAGCGGCTCCATCAAGAATCACCTTGATCCGAGCAAGATTCCGCCGCCACGAATCAGCCGCGGCGTATTTCTTCGCGAGCGTCAGGGGGCGCTGGTTCACGTACCATTCTGTCGACCGGATGCTGTTGTGGCCGAGCCATTCCTTGAGCTCCCACGGCGACATCGGCTCTTTGGCATTCGCGAGCTGTGTTGCGATCGTCGAACGCGCGCGATGGACGGTGAACCGCCCTTTGCGGTCGTGATCGCGAACGCCGGCTTTCGCGCAGATCCAGCGAATCAGGCTGCGAATGAGGCGTGGCCCGATAAGCCGGCCACGCACGCAGAACAACTTGTCGTCACGGTGCTGTGTCTTCGGGTCAATCACCCCCGGCTGATCCGGACGGATCATTAGCCACAAGTCAATCGCTTTGCCGACTTCACCGGCGACAGGTTTCCGAAACTCCGGCTTGTATTTGTTTACCGGCACGGTAAGATAACAGATCGACGGTTGAACACTATCTTCGCCGTCTTCTAACAGACTGTACTCCCAGCGCACGCAATCTCTGTCCAAACGCCGCAGCTCACTCCAGCGCAGCCCGCCAAAGAGCCAGACGACCACGATCGCCTGCAACATCTCGATCGGGTATCGACGCCGTAAAACCGGACCCAGGTCCGATGTCTCGAGATTGAGTCCAGCCCACAAGAGCTTGGCCCAAACATCATCTTCGAGATCGCGCGGCTTTGGGGCCGCTTGGCGCGCGACTTCTTCAGGAAGTCGGAACACGATGCGCGTCGTAAACCGCCGGCGAATCGCCCCGCTTGCGATCAACGTATCGAAGAACACCTTGATCATACCGATTCTGCTGGCCTTCGTGTTCGGACTTAGTGGAGTTCCAGCGCGTGCGTCGAAGACCGCGGTCTCCCGTTGTACATCACCGATTTTCCCGCTGGCAACGAAGGCCGCGAAGTTGACTGCGATCTCAACATCCCAATCGGCGGGGCTGCGCGATGCCTCAGGGTGGTATTTGAGCGCCCACCGACCGACGAACTGGAGGAAGTACCGAAAGTGTTGTAGCGTCGCTTTGGCGACGACGCTAAACGTACCGAAGCGATCGATCCATTCACCCCACTCGGCGGTGTATCCGGTCGAGTCGGCCTTCGCGAAACGGCTTCCGTGTGAGTGGACATGCGGATCGGCGGCGAAGATTCCCAAACGATGGAGCGCGAGCGCAACCGACAGCGCATAGTTCCGCCGCTTTCCTCCGAGCGCTATCGAGACCGAGGGGTTCTGTTCTCGGATGAGCGCATAGTACGCGTTTTCGTCCCACCGCCGCACGTCGGGCTCCTTCAGCGCAAGCATCGTCGCCACGAGCGTTTGCCGCAACAGGCGTCCAGCAGAGTGCCCTGTACCAACGCGATAACCAATAGACGCGAGATAGTCACGAACGAGCGACACCGACTCTTCTACGGCCGCTGAGCCCCACAGCGTCGACGCAAATTCCATCGACTTGAAGCGCAAAGGCATAATTTCGACGGCAAGGTTGAACCCACCGAGGCCAAACGCCAAGAGAACTACATACGGCCGAAACACCGCACGGCGATGCGGCGGAACCGTTTCCGCGATCAGCGCAATCCAATCGCCAGCGCTCCACTCCCAATACGGTGTCGCCAGCTTCGCCATGTGGCAACATACGAAGCGAACCAGCGAGACGCGCCTTTGGATATTGATATTGTACTTCTCGCAGCACTCGAGAATCGGTTTCTTGAACCGAAGTAGGTGTTGATCGTTGTAGGCGACGACGGTGTGCCGAGCATGACTCCACCGACGTAGCGCTCGGAGCTCAGTTGTCCCGATTGGACGTCGCGCAAGCAGGTCGCTCATGGACGCGCGTGCCCGCAGCTACCGCTGCTCTGATCGCATTGCTCGATACGGATGCCGCAGGCACGCCTTGGTAGAGCCGTCCATTGGTGCGGCGCCTTGCGTTGAGTCTCACGATCGACCGAAATCGCTTTGCCCGCAGGCGGACGGGGATTGCGACCCGTCCAACTAGTCGGCGAAATAACGATCGGAAGCATGGGCGCGGGACTCGCGGTCGTGTGTGCAGCGCTCGGCCACCCGCTCGTGGCGTGCCGGCGCGCAACACCTCCGCACAAGCGCACACACTAGTACAAAGAGATTTCATCACGCGCGAGGTCGCGACTTTCTCATGCTCGATTCGCGAGCGATCGCGGATTCGTGACGCTCGATGACGCCGGTAAATCCGCCCGCAAACGATCACGTCGCTCGAACGCTATGGGACCGTCGCGGTTCAGTCGCCACTCGCCCTTGCAGGGCTGGACGGAGCGTTCTTCCACGTCATCGGGTGCGAGATGGGTCAGATGTTCGCGCGGGCAGCCGTTGCGGTGACGATCGTCTGTCGCGTGCGCCTCCTCGCGAGCGGAAAGCCTGGATCAGCGATGCCCCAACGACGTATCTTCGCGACGAAGGCATTGACGTCTGCACAGGCGTCGCGTACGAAAGCGCGAAGTCGATTCTCGCATGCCTTGGAATTGGCGGTGCACGGCGCAATGGCACGCTCGCGACGCAACGCGTGCTCGTCGCAAAGGGACGGACGCCCAATATCGCGGGGCTCGATCTCGAAGCCGGTGCCATCTCGCTCACCGAGCGCGGAATCGCAATCGACGGGCATGCTAACGCAAACTCGTTCTCAGCACCTTCTAGGCGATAGCGAGGCGAACGAGTGGTAGTGACGCTGCGTTGTACGCGTTCATACCGCCATCCACGTTCGTAATCTGTGTAAAGCCACTAGATTCGAGCATCGATGCCGCGATGCTCGAGCGGTAACCGCTACCGCAGAGCAAGGTAATCGAACGTTTGGGATCGATGTGATCGAGCGATGCTTCGAGCGAGGTAAGTGTGATCGGCACCGCACCCGGTGCGATACCTGTATCGATCTCACCCGGCCGACGCACGTCGATCAGCTGCGAGTCGAGTCCGCGTTCGATACGAGCATGAAGTTCCTCGACCGAAATTTGGGGGATGTGCCCGAGCTCAAGCCCCGCATCTTTCCACGCCGCGATGCCCCCATCGAGAAAACCATCCACCGTCGTAAGGCCGATTCTGGCGAGTCGCATGACGGTTTCATCTACACTTGCGGAGTCGAGCGCTAAAAGAACGATGCGCCGTTGGAATGGAACCAGAGATCCCGCCCACGAGGCGAATTGTCCATCGAGACCGATGTTCATCGAGCCCTTCACGTGCTCGGGACCGTAAATTTCCGACGGCCGCACGTCGAGGAGGAGCGCACCGTCTCGCATGGCCGTACGAACCTCCGCCGCCGACAGCGCTTTCGGCTTCAAGATCTCGCCGAGCGATCCGACACCCGTCCGATTCATCTCCGCATCGAGCGCGAAGTATGCGGGCTGCTCCGGGAGCGCGGTGGTCATCAGCGCGATGAACTCCTCCTTGCTCATCGGCTGCAAGGCGTGGTTGTTGGCGCGCTGCGCGCCGATCGTCGACGAGCGCTCGGCCGACATGTTGCGCCCGCACAGCGAACCTGCGCCGTGCGCCGGGTAGACTTCGACGCCGTCGTCGAGTTTGAGCAGCTTGTCGTGCAGCGAATCGAACAGCATCGCTGCCATGTCTCGTGCGTTGAAGCCTTTGCTTCCGACGAGATCGGGACGGCCGACATCTCCGATGAAGAGCGTGTCGCCCGTGAGGACACGGACGGGCTCTTCGGCATGTGCCGTATCCGCAACGACGATCGAAATGCCCTCGGGCGTGTGCCCGGGCGTCTCCATGATGTCGAACCGCAACGATCCGATATCGATCCGATCACCATCGGCGACCGGAATGTGCGGAAACGTTGCGCCCGCGCAGCGGCCGAAAACGATCTGCGCGCCGGTACGGGCGGCAAGCTCGCGATGCCCGCTGACGAAATCCGCATGAACGTGCGTTTCGAAGATAAATCGAATGTCGAGTCCGGCTTCGCGCGCCGCGTCGATATAGGTATCGACGTCGCGCTGGGGATCGACGACGGCGGCAACTCCGTCCGACCCGATGAGATATGATGCATGCGCAAGGCAACCGAGGTAGAACTGCTTGAAAAACATAAATGCTCCTTACGTTACGATTGCGGGTGTTCGAGAGGGAGGTCGGCTTCTGCCCAGGCGACGATACCGCCCTCGACGTTGTAGACGTACCGGAAGTCGTACATGTCGATGAGAAGGTCTTGCGCTTTGCCACTACGTCGTCCGGAACGACAGAAAAGGAGGACGTCGCGATCCTTCGGGATCTCGCTCACTCGCGATTCGATGTCCGGTAGCGGTATGTGTACGGCCCCGGCGACATGCGCTTCGGCGTACTCATCATCATCGCGGACGTCGACGATGAGTGCGCCGCGGCCCTGACGCTCGAGCGCTTCCGCGCACGTGACGGTTTCTTTCTTTTTATCGATCATCGTTCACTTCACATGAAAAGGGAGGATGCCCGACGCGCTCGCGCCGGTAAAGAGACCGACGCCCATGACGAACACGGCGAAAATCTGCTTGAGCTGCTGGTGTGCGAGGCGCTTACCGATTGCCAGCCCGATGACGTTTCCGCTCATTCCGCCCAACACGAAGAGCCCGGCGACGGCCCAATCGATCGAGCCGTCGAATGCGTGCGTGAAGAGGCTAGACATGCTGTTGAGGGTGATGACGAATAGGGAGGTCGCAATCGCGTTGCGCATCGAGAGTCCGAGGACGAAAACGAGCGTCGGAACGATGAGAAAACCACCGCCGACGCCGAGAAAACCGGTGAGGAAGCCGAGCCCGAACCCCGATGCGACGATAGCGAAGGGCGACGCGTTCTTAGCGACTTCTTCGGAATTTTTTCGACTCCGCAACATCGCGGCAGCCGCGATCAGCATCGTTGCTGCAAAGAGAAGCAACAAAATGTTGCCGGGCACCGCTCGAGAAAGCAAAGATCCCGGAACAGCCCCCAGGACGCCACACGCCCCGAGAATCGCGCCCATCTTCCAGCGGACGACCGCGCGCTGCATGATCGATCCTTGTACGGCGATCGTCCCAACGATCGCAAGCGATGTGGCAATCGCCGGGTGCACGGCCTCGCCGACGAGATAGACGAGCACCGGAAGGGTAATGATCGATCCACCGCCGCCGGTTAGGCCTAGAGCGAGACCGATAACGAGCCCGAGAGCAACGTCGTCGAGATGATTCATTGCCCGAGATGCTTCGGCGATATGTGCACGAAGCCCGTACACCGCTATCTTAATCGACGATAGCGAGTATCGAGTCGACCGAGGAATAATCGTACTCGAACGCTACTCGTAACGTATGAAACGCTCGCACTTTATCGCCGCCACCGCCGGAGTGTCGTTCGGCCAAGCCGTCTTCTCCGCGCGGGCTTTAGCGGAAAGCCTAGTCGTCCACGTGTATGGTCCCGGGGGCCCCGCCCCGGCGATGAAAAGTATCGCCGTCGACTTTGAGGCGCGTACCGGAACGCACGTCGATCTCGTTGCCGGGCCGACGCCGACGTGGAAGGATCGCGCGATTGCCGATGCCGACGTGATCTTTAGCGGTTCGGAAAATATGATGACGGATTTTACAACCCAGCTTCCCGGTGTTCTTGCCGAATCGACGATCGTTCCCGCTTACATCCGACCTGCGAGCATTCTCGTGCACCCCGGCAACCCGCTCCACATCACGGGTATGCGCGATCTCTTAAAGCCGGGTGTCAAAGTCATGATTGTTCAGGGTGCCGGACAAACCGGGATGTGGGAAGACCTGGCCGGACGCGGACCGCACGCGCTGCAAAACATCCGCTCGCTGCGAAAAAACATCGTCTCGTACGCGGCCAATAGTGCGGTCGCGCTTGCGACGTGGAGCGGTCCGACGTCGCCCGACGCGTGGATTATTTACAACATCTGGCAGATCGCGCATCCGGCCGTCGCGGAAAACGTGCCGATCGAACCGGAATTCGCTCTCTATCGGGATGCGGGCATTGCGTTAACGACGCGGTCGGCTGGGAATCCGCAGGCGAAGGCATTTTTCGACTTCGTGCTCTCCGACGCCGGCGCCGCGATTTTCGCAAAGTGGGGCTGGAGCCGGTAGTCCTACTGACAGAACTGTTAACCAAGTAATACGCGAGGCGCCAGCGCAACGGCATTGAACGTCGAACGACGCTTTACAACTCGCGCCGGCTATCTGAAATGTGGTGGTGATGAGAAAACCGGGTGCGCTGCGGAAGCTCCTCGATTGCGCGTTGCTCGAGACGTTCGTTCGCGTCGCGGACCTCGGTAATATTTCGGCGGCGGCACGCTCGCTGACATCGCACAATCCGCGGTCTCGACGCAAATGACGCTCTTATCGCGCATGGCTGGGACACCGCTGCTCGAACGAGTCCACGGACGTTGGCAGAAAACGGCGGCAGGCGCGATCTTCTACGCGAAGGCCCGCGAACTCTTAACCGTCGTCGATGGCCTGGAACGCGCCCTCGCGGACGCATCGGGTCGCGTTGCCGGACACCTCGTCATCGCCTCGACGCGGACCATCTCGGATACGATTCTCGCCCCGATCGTCTCGGGATTCGCGCAAGCTCATCCGGAAATTCGTCTGGATATCATAGCTGGGAACCGTCACGACGCCGAGATGAGGCTGGCGGCCGACGAGGTCGATGGAGCACTCGTGGCGTTGCCAATTACGGGAAAGGGCCTCCGCATCGACGTGTTCGACGAGGATCGTTTGGTCCTCGTCGTTCCGGAGGTGCATCCACTGGCGGCACGTGCATCAGTGACGTTTGCCCAATGCGCCGACGAGTCGTTTGTGATGTTCGAACGAGGATCTGGTGTCCGCGCGCTCCTCGAAGAGCGCCTGGGAGAACAATTCGAGGCTTTGGATATCCGACTCGAACTCACCAGTAACGACTCTCTCCTCCGGTGCGTCGAGGAGAGGATCGGCATCACATTTTTGCCCGAACGCGTCGCGGCAAAATGGCTCGTCACCTCACCGATTGTCGCGATCACGGTATCGGATGTCAATCTGTCGCGCAAGCTCGCGTTCGTCGTACAAGAAAGCCGGCCACTATCGAGCGCTCTGGCGGCTTTCTCGTCCTGGGTAAACGACGCGTTTGGGTCGGTCCCGTCCCTTGAGGGAGACGGCGCTTCGTGAATCTGTACGATAGGCGCAATCGTAACTTGAGATAGTCCCGATGGGTGCCGTTGCAGTAGCCGTAGCGTCGATCAAACGAAGTACGGAATCCTCAATCGATTGATCGAGGTCACTATGGCGACGGTTCTCCCTGTTGGTTCGTTCGACTCGATGTCCGCCGCGTCGGCTCGTCATTTTCGCATCGTGATCGTCGGTGGAGGGACGGCCGGCATTGCGGTTGCGGCCCGCCTCCGAGCCGCCGGACGACGAGATATTGCTCTCATCGAGCCGTCGACGAAGCACTATTACCAGCCGCTCTGGACTCTCGTTGGGGGCGGAATCGTCGCGAAAGAAGTGACCGAGCGAGACGAAAGCCGCTTCATCCCGAAGGATGTGACATGGATCCGCAATGCGGTGACGAGCTTCGAGCCGGAACACAACGCCGTAACGCTCGATTCTCGTGAGCACATTGGATACGACTACCTCGTCATCGCACCCGGTATCCAGGTCGATTGGAATCGCGTCGATGGCCTCGAAGCGACGCTCGGCCGTAACGGCGTGAGTAGTAACTACCGGTACGATCTCGCGCCGCTAACTTGGCAGTTCATTCGAGACTTCCGCGGCGGAACGGCGCTCTTCACGTTCCCCGCCGGTCCGATCAAATGCGCTGGCGCGCCGCAAAAAATCATGTACCTTGCGGCAGATTATTGGCGCAAACACAACGTGAAGGCAACGATCGTCTATGCATCCGCCGCACCAGCTATTTTCGGCGTCAAAGCGTACCAAGAACCGCTCAATCGGGTCGTCAAGCGATACGGAATCGAGACGAAATTCAACCACAATCTCGTCGCAGTAGACGGTGAGGCAAGGAAGGCAACGTTCGCGATCGTCGGTAGCGAGTCGAACGAACGTGTGACGCTCGGGTACGATGTTATGCACGTCGTTCCACCGCAGAGCGCGCCCGATTTCATCAAACAAAGCCCGCTCGCTGAGACCGATGGCCCTCAGAAGGGCTACGTGAAAGTCGATAAGGCGACGATGCAATCGCCGCTCTACCGCAATATCTTCGCGCTTGGTGACGCGGGAAGCACGCCGAATTCAAAAACGGGCGTCGCAATTCGTAAACAAGCCCCCGTCGTCGTGGCGAATATGCTCGCAACGATGAACGAGCGGCCCATGCAAGCGTCGTACGATGGATATGCCTCGTGTCCACTCGTAACCGGTTATGGGAAGCTCATTCTCGCCGAATTCGATTACGACGGAACGCCGACGCCGTCGTTTGCCCTCATCGATACGACCAAGGAACGTTGGAGCATGTACATGCTGAAGCGACACGGGCTTCCGTGGATGTACTGGAAATTGATGATGCGGGGGAAAGCCTAACAGTGAACCGGCGACCTCTCGTTACAATGCAATATCCGGGATTGCTGCGTCGAGGTGCTAAGGTTCCAGTGGCCGGCCGGTGTAATGCTTCTTACCGGCCAGCAACGTCGATCGTGATACATCAAGAGAACCGAGACAAGCCGGACGCCGATTTTCGTAAGGTACTATCGTCGTATCATTTATAAGCGAACGAAATACCAGCGAACCTGTCGCCGAGATCGTGAGACGGCACGGCCCAGGCACCCAATGCCGGATGCCCATGGCCAGAGACCCCGGAAAGAATCATGATGAACGCCAAACCTTGCTGACATCGGCGCTCGTTGCATCGGCCACGACACTGCTGCCGGGCGACGCGTTTGCCCAACTCTTTGCGAGCCGGACGGCGACGCAAGAGTCGCTCTTCGACACGCTGCCGCGGCCCAAGCCCGGCGCTTGGACGAGACTTATTCTCGGCGCCGGGGTCGAGTACAAAAAAACAGATCGGGCTTGGCGCCGAATCTAAGGCGTCCGTGATTTGTATTTCGTAGAAACGCAGATTGGCGTGCCGGGGGATCGTGTAATCCCAACACGATGAAACGGGTGTACCTCTCGCGACCGCATTACGGCTCGCCGCTCCCGCAGGTTGCCGTCCTCGCGATTGTCGCCAATTCCGGAACGACGCTGACGCGTTGGGGCGATCTTGGCGGCGCACAGACGCAGGCGCCGGCCGACGCGAAGCTGCGGCTGCTCGATCTTTCGTATCTCTATGACGACCGCCCGGTTCGCATCGTCTCGACCTCAAAGGAGACGCTCAAGCTCTCACGCCCCCATCGTAGGCCGGGAGCGGCGATTCGAAGCGCCGGTTCTCTTGGATCGCACGAGGTCACGCATATTCGTCGCCGAGCTCGTGGGGCCGCGCACTGCGAAAAATCGTCTTTCGCACATCGAGTTCTGGCCGACGCCCGCCGTGCCGTTCGGTGTGGCGAAATACCGTGCGGTTGGAGCGATCTTAGTCCGTTCGACATGCGTGTCTACTCGCACGGGACCGGCTTCAAACCAGTTCACGCTTCTCGCACGAGGCGGGAACGGATGCTCGACACCGTCGATCCGCGTAAGACAGACTTCCGCGCAAACCACGAGCCCACAAGAAAAGCGGATACGAAGAGAAACGCGTCGGGAGCGAGCCGTCCGAGCGAGACGATCCCCGGTCCAGGGCAGTAACCCGAAAGTCCCCAACCAATCCCGAAAAGGCCGGCGCCGAGAATGAGGCGACCGTCGATACGCTCGACCGGTAGCGCCTCGAAGGCATCGTCGAACAGCGGTCGTCGCATGCGCGGCACAAACCGGAAGCCGATCACCGTCACGCCGACCGCACCACCGAGAACGAAGAGCAGACTTGGATCCCAATTCCCCGTGACGTCGAGGAAGCCTAGAATTCTGGCAGGCAGTGCCATCTGCGATATCGCAAGACCCAGCCCGAAGATTAAACCGCACACGACGGAACTCACATATTTCAGCATCATGCGTGCCCCGTGATTTGACGGACGATGAACACGGTCACGATACCGGTCGCGATAAACGTGAGAACCGCCGCGAGCGAGCGCTTCGAGAGACGACCCAGTCCGCAAACGCCGTGACCGCTCGTGCAACCTCGTCCGAGCGAAGTCCCAATTCCGACGAGTGCCCCGCCTACGCCGACGAGAGCGAGGTTCTGGCTCGTCAAGGCCAGCGAAGAACCGCCTGAAGCGAAGCGCGACGAAACGAATCCAGCAAGAATGAGACCCACGATGAAGAGCGCATCCATCATGCGATCCGGATCGCCGAAGGCAACGCTACGGACGATCCCGCTCAGACCCGCGTAGCGCCCAGTGAGGACGAGATACGCCAGCGTGGCAATACCGACAAGTAGGCCGCCCAACAACGCCGTTACGGGCGTAAAGTATTGCATGAACCTCTTTCTGTGTTTGCGTTGCGACCTTGAGTGACGGGTGCGTCGGCTGACGCAAACCTAGTATCTCAAGCGGAGACAGAAGTGGACAATGGCTTGCTTCCGATCCTGTCCTCGCGTATCGAGATTCTTAGTATCGTGAAATAAGATACATTTATAACGCGAGGTATGTGCCCGGCGCATGGAGTGCCAACATCGCGAACGCACCGCCGACCGGAAAGCCGAAACTCGGTTGCCCTTGCACGACCGTCGCATCAATAAGCTCGCTACCCGAAACGAAATCGTTGTGGACGTGCGGATCGAATGCGTGCGTGATTGGCACGTCCAGACGTTCTGCCTCGTCGAGATACGTCCACACATCGCGCTGCGCGTCGACGACAGCCGCGCAGCCCGCTCTTCGTCGATGAATCAAATAGGATTTATTGCCGAAGCTGTCAGCGGCAAATTGCACGAGTCTCATTCGAAGGTTCCTCCTAGTCGCAGCGAAGCGGTCTCGCTCAATAGTGTCTCACACGCGCCGATTGGAGTCGGCGGAAGCATCCGGTTTGAAGATAGCTTCCATCTAGGTTCGCGGTGCGTCGCGACGAGGAGATCGTCTTCCCCTGGAACGAGCAGCGCTAGCCGGAACTAACATAGCGGTGAAGCCCATGATAGCGGGTAGCTACGACGGACACTGCACGATCGTGTGCGGCGCTGGTCACTCCCACACGGCGATGAAGTTCGTCGTGCGATGAAGTCGAGGGTGCCCGCCATCGTGCATGCGATGGCGGGCATTCCGAATCCAGGGCGAGCGCCGACTGAGCACGTCCGATGACGTCAAGCGCTTGCGATAACCGTTTACACGATCGAGCGGGTTGGCCCGACACCCCAGGAATGTGCGCTCGTAAGAGGTCAGTAATGGCGTGCTGGCTGTGCCGGGAACGAGATCATCTGCCCGGCATCGAACTTCGGTCGTGGATGCGAGAGCACATAGGCCGAGACGTCGTAGGCTTCTTGCGCCGATAGTGCGTTTGGCGGACCGCCGTACGGCATGTTGTAGCGAACGAAGGCCGCCATCGTCTTGAGACGGTGCATTCCGGCGCCATCGTTGAACGAGCGGTTGCCCCACAATGGCGGAAATGCGCCGTTGTTCCCGCCGCCGTCGCTCGCATGACACGACGAGCATTTCTGGCCGTAAACTGCCACACCGGCCGTAACGTTCGGAGCGTGCGCGCGTGGTATCTCGGCAAGTCCTTGTCCCGCGAAGCCCTTCCCGACTTCCGCGCCGCGGGAGATGAAGGCGATGTACGCCGTGAGCGCGATCATTTCGCGACTGTCGTAGGCGGGCGGACGTCCATTCATGCTGTACAGGAAACACTCGGCGAGTCGATCTTGTAGAGCAATGAAACGACGGGAGCGCTTGTTCCATTGCGGAAATTCCGCATAGACGCCCAGCAACGATCCGGCGTGCGCTTTTCGGCCGGCTTCGTTATGGCACGCTTCGCACGACATCCCCGCCTTCACGTAGGAACCCATCAGTTGGGGCGTTTTCGTAATGATGTCGTGACCGAACGCGATGAGCTTTCCGTCGGCTCCCGGAGGATACGGCGCGCGTGCATCGCGTGCGCTCGCATCCGAAGCGGCAGCGGCAATCGAGACGGGCGAGCCCGAATGTGCGAGTGCCCCGAACGCGAACGCGCCCGCAAGCGCGACTGTGGCGACGGCGATCGTAAGTGGCGAGATCGCCTTCACGTACGGTTTCTCAGGCGATGGTGAGATAGGCATAGTGGTATTTGGTTTGTAAGACGGCGATGGTTGCGACCATGGAGGGGACGACGACCGCGCCCGGGATGAGATGTGTGAGCATATCCACCGCCACGTCGCTAGCCGTCATGCCGCTCGGCGCGAACCCTTTCTTGACGATCCCGCGCGCCTGCTCTTCGACGGCGGTGTGACAGGTGAGGAAGATCGCGCCGCGTGCCTGGAGCGCCTCGACCGACGTATCTTGATACGAGCCGTGCTCGTCGTCGGGATCCGTCGATGCCGACGTGGCGCGTTTGGCGAGGAAGATATTCTTCGTCAACGGCTCGCCCGTCGTCGGATCTTTCAGTCCGAAATATTCGCCGACGTGGTATTTCGCGATCACGGCGTCGCTGTAGGCGTACGTACTGGAGGGGCCGTGTCCGGCGATAGCGGTCACGATGCGCACCGGGTCCACGTCAAAGCCGAATTGCAAGCCGTTGATCGAATTCTTGACGTTGTTGAGCAGACTCGGGACGAACGTCACGGCTTCGTAGAGTAGGCGGTAGTCCACCACTCGGCCTAGCGTGCGGTCGAAGCCGGCTAAATCGAAATTCGCACGACGCTCGACGAGATTCGTCCCGCCGGGAACGACGTCGGTCGCGCAGGACATCGCGGCGACTGCTGCGGTCATCGATCCGGCGCCGGCGGCCGTGGTGCCGATGAATGTGCTGCGTTTCATCGAGTTCCTTTCGGAGGCGGCGTGAAGCCGTAGGAGCGATAGATTGAGGCAGCTTGTGGGCTCGATACGAACGCAACGAACGCTCGTGCAGTTTCCTTATGCGGCGCGGAGCGCACGACGGCATCGACGTACACGGCCGTCGCGTTCACCGCCACGGGGATCGTCACGTACTCGATCGGATTGGCGATGCGCTGCTGGTACAGAGCCTCGGAAAGCCAGACTGGCCCGGCATCGGCGCGGCCGTCGATGATATTGAGGGGGGTCTCGCGATGATGGATGTGCGTGAGAATCGTCGTCCCCTTCGCGACCTTTGTTTTCATGATGCGTTCGTCGAGCTCATCGCCGCCGGCTTTGCGATACGACGCCTCAATCTGCATCGCGACGCCCTCCCACGCGGGATTGGGCATCGAAACGCGTACGTCGTCGCGGCCGAGATCGGCAAGCCCGACCACGTGCTTGGGGTTGCCACGGGCGACTTCAATCGCAAGCGTGTTGCTGGCATACGCGGCGTACGAATCCACGATGCCCTCTGCAACCTCTTGCTTCATGCGCCCAACGCCCGACATGAAAACATCGGGCCGAACGTCGACGATGAGGTTGCCGATCTCGATTGAGCCACGATCGATCTGTTGCGCTTCGATGCCCGGAGGCAATGTCTCGTAGAAGATACGAGCGACGCCGGGGTGCTGAGCGCGGAACGCGGCGACGAGTTCGGGCATAACCATGAACTGATTACCGGCCGCGAAGATGACGAGGTCCGGATTCGCGGGCGAACCGTGAAGATCGGGCACGTTGTCGATGCCATCGATGGTAAAATCGAACTGCTTGGGATCGCGTGCGCTCCACGGCGGCGACGTCTTTCGGGAAGACTCATCGGCTTCCGCTATCGGCGGGCGGTGGACGATCGAACCGATGGTCGTAAGGGCGAAGATTACAAACGCCGCGAGCGAGCGTGATCGCATGTTGCGCATGACGGACTTCCTACGTGACGCTTGTCAAAGTATCGTATCGCATCAAAGCACGTCGTCGACGCCGGCGCAAGGGCGATGCCGCGCCCCTGTAAGCGCAAAGCGGTAATGTCCGGTTTCTGCAAAGCAGAAATGTCCGGCTACGGCGTTCAGAACGGTGTTCGCCAGGGGTGCGAGCCTGAAGGCGTGTGAGCCTTTTTCGGGTTTGGAATGCGGC